>QXGG01062611.1_pt1 | contig 12355 bp, 10 predicted proteins | sample 1982491 | NCBI WGS metagenome assembly QXGG01 (sample SAMN09924614, study PRJNA488089) | Wastewater metagenome, whole genome shotgun sequencing project. | isolation source: South African research farm wastewater | place: South Africa: Irene, Agricultural Research Council, Animal Production... | reverse complement strand
GACGTACGCACTTGGTCAGCCCGGCGATGGCCGCTGCCGCTGCAGTCAAAGGTCACTTTGTCGATGTGCGTGAATTAATGAATGAAGGAGCATCAGCACGAAAGCCTTTACTCAACATCAGGGTTTGGTTGCTCCGTTGGATCGCGCCAACGTTGATACTGACCAGATTATTCCCAAGCAGTTTTTAAAATCCATCAAGCGCACCGGCTTTGGTCCGAACTTATTTGATGAATGGCGCTACCTGGATGAAGGTCAGCCAGACCAAGACAGTAGCAAGCGTCCTATTAATACTGAGTTCGTGCTTAATCAGCCCCGTTACCAAGGTGCTAGCGTATTGCTGGCGCAAGAAAACTTTGGTTGCGGTTCCAGCCGTGAGCACGCGCCTTGGGCATTAGAAGAGTATGGTTTCCGTGCGATTATCGCGCCAAGCTTTGCTGATATCTTCTACAACAACAGCTTTAAAAACGGTTTGCTGCCGATTATTTTAACCGCCAGCGAAGTCAATGAACTGTTTGCTCAAGCTGAAGCGCATGAGGGTTATCAGTTGACCGTCGATTTAGCGGCGCAAACGGTGACCCGTCCGGATGGCGTGCAGTACAGCTTTGAAGTGGATGCATTCCGTAAGCACTGCTTGCTCAATGGTTTGGATGATATTGGTCTGACGTTGCAAGATGCTGAGCAGATTCGTGAGTTTGAAGTGGGTTATAAAAAGTCTAACCCATGGTTGTTTGACGCCCTTTAATTCAATTGATTGCGCTGCAGGGCAAGGCTGCTGCAGCGCTGAGTATGAGATATGTCTAAAAAGATTTTAGTATTAGCCGGTGACGGTATTGGTCCGGAAATCACCCGTGAAGCGGTTAAAGTTTTAGAGCTGGCCAACGAAAAATTCAACTTAGGTTTTGAGTTGGTTGAAGGTGAATTAGGCGGTGCGGCAATTGATAAGCACGGCGTACCTTTAGCTGATTCAACCTTAGCGCTGGCGCGTGAAGTGGATGCGATTTTGCTTGGCGCTGTTGGTGGTCCTAAGTGGGATACCTTGGATCGGGCGATTCGTCCCGAGCGTGGTTTGTTGAAAATTCGCTCGGAATTGGGTTTGTTTGGTAACTTGCGTCCGGCTATTTTATACCCGCAGTTGGCCGAAGCCTCTACGCTCAAGCCTGAAGTTGTCTCAGGTTTAGATATTTTAATCGTGCGTGAGTTGACGGGGGGCATCTATTTCGGCACCCCACGTGATACTGTGACGCTCGAAAACGGTGAGCGTATGGCATTTGATACGCTCCCCTACAGCGAAAGTGAGATTCGTCGTATTGCTAAAGTCGGCTTTGATATGGCGCGTTTGCGCGGTAAAAAGGTCTGCTCGGTGGATAAAGCCAACGTGCTTGAGTCCAGCCGTTTATGGCGTGAAGTGGTGATCGAAGTGGCTAAAGATTACCCAGATGTCGAGTTAAGTCACCTGTATGTGGATAATGCCGCGATGCAGTTGGTGCGTGCGCCTAAGCAGTTTGATGTGATTGTCACGGATAACTTGTTTGGCGATATTTTGTCGGATCAGGCTTCAATGTTAACCGGTTCCATTGGTATGTTGCCGTCAGCGTCTTTAGATTCGAATAATAAAGGTATGTATGAGCCATGCCATGGTTCAGCACCTGATATTGCTGGCCAGAACTTAGCTAACCCATTGGCTACCATTTTATCGGTGTCAATGATGTTGCGTTACAGCTTCAATGAGTTGGCGGCGGCTACTGCGATTGAGCAAGCGGTCAGTGATGTATTGGATCAAGGTTTACGCACCGGTGATATTTTCTCGCCAGGTATGCGTAAAGTGGGCACAGACGAAATGGGTGATGCGGTCGTTGCGGCGCTCGCTAAGCTGTAAACTCGTTTAACTGAATATATCCGCTGGTGGTTTAGACCATTGTTATAAGCCGTGATTAAGCAGCGTAACAGCCAGCGGATTATTAATTTAATAATAGGTGTAGTCGTGATGAAACGTGTAGGTCTAGTGGGTTGGCGCGGTATGGTGGGCTCGGTCCTCATGCAGCGCATGCTGGAAGAACAGGATTTCGATTTAATTGAGCCGGTGTTCTTTACCACGTCTAACGTGGGTGGACAGGGGCCTGCCGTAGGTAAAGATATTCCAGCGCTAAAAGATGCTTATGATATTAATGAGCTCAAAGCCTTGGATGTGATTTTGACCTGTCAAGGTGGCGACTACACCGATGCGGTGTATCCAAAGCTACGTGAAGCCGGTTGGGAGGGCTATTGGATTGATGCCGCTTCTTCATTGCGTATGAAAGACCACGCGGTAATCGTGCTTGATCCCGTTAACCGTAAAGTCATTGATCAGTCGCTCGATAGCGGCGTTAAAGATTACATCGGCGGTAACTGCACTGTGAGCCTGATGCTGATGGGCTTAGGTGGTTTGTTTGAAGCAGGCGTGGTCGAGTGGATGAGCGCCATGACCTATCAAGCTGCCAGCGGCGCAGGTGCGCAAAATATGCGCGAATTGATTCGTCAAATGGGCGGTATTTATGATTCGGTAGCCACTGAGTTGCAAGACCCAGCCAGCGCTATTTTAGACATTGACCGTAAAGTGGCTGAGTTCCAACGCAGTGAAGCCTGCCCCGTGGATAACTTCGGTGTGCCACTGGCCGGCAGCTTAATTCCATGGATTGATACAGCGCTGCCCAATGGTCAAAGCCGTGAAGAGTGGAAAGCACAAGCGGAAACCAACAAGGTGTTAGCGCGTTACAAAAACCCAATTCCAGTGGATGGTTTATGTGTGCGTGTCGGTGCCATGCGCTGCCACAGTCAGGCATTAACCATTAAGCTCAATAAAGATATTCCCTTAGCGGATATTGAGAATATGATCAGCCAGCACAATCCTTGGGTGCGTTTAATTCCCAATGATCGTGAGACAACCATGCGAGAGTTAACGCCAACAGCGGTTACTGGCACTTTAGATGTACCGGTGGGGCGTCTGCGTAAGCTTAATATGGGATCGCATTACCTCGGTGCTTTTACTGTAGGTGATCAGTTGTTATGGGGTGCAGCTGAACCCTTGCGTAGAATGTTGCGTATTTTGTTAGAGCGCTAAAGGATTTGATCGGTGCGCCCGATGTTGTGTCATCGTGCGCACCGATTGATTCAAGTTCCGCGACTCGTGTTAGCTAAAGTGTGCAGTGTGTCTATATTCAGTTAAAACAAGCTTGATATGCTTAAGTAAGTGGATTGAATGTTGATAAAACTCAATCTGTGCAAGATACTTAGCGCGTAAACTGAATTATAGTTTCAGTTTAAAACGGAACCAGGTTGGACGTGATTGGCGGGGGCCGTCAAAATTTGACGTTTAAGTACAATGCGTCCAAAACCTCCGGGGTGTCCGGAACGAATAAAAAGGAAAAACTCTATATGCTTCAAGTCCGCAAATTGGTGTTAGCAGTCGCTGCTGCTACAGCGTTTACATCCAGTTTTACCTATGCGTTAGGTCTAGGTGATTTATCCGTTAAGTCATCTTTGAATCAGCCGCTTGAAGCTGAGATTTCCTTATTAGAGGTGCGTGACTTAACCTCGATAGAAATTAAAAGCCAATTAGCTTCGCCAGAAGATTTCAGTAAAGCCGGCGTTGATCGCCAGTTTTTCTTAACAGGCTTGAAATTCACTCCTGTCATTGATGCGACGGGTAAGAAAGTTATCCGCGTAACCAGCAGTAAGCCCATCAAAGAGCCGTACCTGAACTTCTTAGTTGAAGTGCTGTGGCCCAATGGTCGTTTGCTGCGTGAATATACATTGTTACTCGACCCGCCTTTGTATAAGCCTCAACAAGTTATTTATTCGCAACAGCCTGCAACTATTGCAGCGCCGACGCGCAGTCAGCCCGTATCGCAGCCGCCACGTCAGCCACAACAACAGCAGCCTGTTGCTCGCGCTGCTGCACCCGCTGCACCCGCGTCTGCGCCAGCACCGAGCCGCAATGCCTTACAGGGCTCTGAGTATCGCGTGCAGAAAAATGACACGCTGTGGGAAATTGCTCAGCGTGCCGGCAATAATGCTTCGGTCCAGCAGACCATGCTGGCCATTCAGGACTTAAACCCTGATGCCTTCTTAAATGGCAATATCAACCGCATGAAAAGCGGTCAAGTATTACGTTTACCGACCGATGAGCAAATCGCCAGCCGCACACGTGCGCAAGCCATTGCTCAAGTCAGTGAGCAAACCAGCAGTTGGAAGGCCGGCCGTGCCGCTCCTGTTGCTGCGCAGCGTCAACTCGATGCAACGCGCCGCGCTGAAGCCGGCGCTGCACCAGCAACTGTTGATCCATCGGATAACTTACGCTTAGTCGCTGATGCTCCCGGCCAGTCACAGCAAGCGTCTGACCAAGGTGGTTCGGGTAACTTAAAAGCCTTGCAGGATCAGTTAGCGGTCAGCAAGGAACGCTTGGATTCAACCGTTTTAGAAAATGAAGATTTAAGCAGCCGCGTTGATGACCTCAATAGTCAGCTGGAAAAACTGAAGCGCTTAATTGAGCTTAAGGACAATCAACTGGCGCAGCTACAAAACAGCATGGATACGCCAGCTGAACCGGCTGTTGCCGCAACACCTGTAGAGCCTGATTCTGCTATTGCTGAAGACGCTGCTGCTGAACCAGCTGCTGTTGAAAATGCACCGATTGAAGAAGCCGTTGCTGAAACAGTAGAGGATGCTGTTGAGCCGGTTGCAGACGTTGATGACAGTGCTGCAGAAACTGCAGCTGATGAGGTTGCTGTTGATGACGCGGCAACTAATGCAGAGACGGATAACGCGATTGAGTCTGAGCAGGATCTAGCTGCGCAACTGGAAGCTGAGGTTGCAGCTGATATGGCTGCGGAAGCTGCAGCAGCAGACGATGTTGATGCACAAACAGCTCAGCAAGTTGACGAGGCGTTAGCCGCCAGCCAAGCGATGGCAGAGTTTGATGCTGAAGAGCAGAGCATGATTGATCAAATCATGAATGACCCAATGCTCTTGGCTGCCATTGGCGGTGCTGCTGCCTTGGCCTTGTTATTGTTGTTAATGGCCATATCGCGCAAAAAAGCACGTAAAGAAGCTGAGCAAACTGATGCGCCATTAAGCTCAGCGCTGACGGGTAAAGATGACAGCAGTGAGCCTGCTGTCAGTGATGATTTTGCCGCAAGCGCATTATCAGACGCTGACGAAGGTGGTGATCTGTTTAATGAAGACTTCTCTTTTGATGAGCCGGCTGCGCCGACTCAGTTTAAGCAGGAAGCTTCTGATCCTTTGGCCGAAGCCAACAGCTACATCAGTTTTGGTCGCTTCAGCCAAGCCGCAGCAGTACTCAATACTGCGATTGAGCTTGAGCCTGAACGCACCGATCTGCGTTTAAAACTGGTTGAAGTCTATGCTGACCTAGAAGACCACTTAGGTTTCTCACGTCAAGTCAATGACATCACTGAAATTGGTGGCGCCGCAGCCGAGTTAGACAGCCTTAAAGCGCGTTACCCGCACATGTTTAACGTCGATCAGGTTGACAGTGTCACTGACGATGCTTTTGCAGAGCTCACGCTCGATGACATTACGCTTGATAGCCCAGCACCCGTACAACAGCCGGTTGCCGATCTTGAAGCCGAGTTGGATGACCTGTCAGCTTTATTGGCTGACGCCGAAGGGCAGTCTGCAGCTAAGGATGAAGCGGACGAGTTCGGTTTTGACTTTGATCTTGATCTTGCTGAGCCAACAACAGCGTCTGTTACAGAGGCCGCGATTGAGCAGCCTGCGGTTCAAGACAGTCAAGATGGTTTGGATTTAGATCTTGATTCGTTTGATTTTGATTTAGATAAGCCTGCTGCAGCAGAGTCGGCCGATCTCAATGATGAGTTCTCACTGGATGACTTAGAGCTGGACTTAGGTGACTCAGCTGTTGCCAGCACTGATATGCCAAGTTTTGAGTTGCCAGAAGACTTTGCAGCGACGCCAGCAGAAGAGAAGCCCACACTGGATTTCGCCGCGCAGTTGGATGAAGTCAGTGCTGAACTTGGCAGCATGAGTGAAGACAGTGCTACTGATGAGTTGACCGCAGCCGCTGATCGGAATGAATTCAGCTTAGATGACTTGGATTTCACTACACCTGCACTTGAGCAGACGGATACAGCAGCAAGCGCTGAAACTGTGGCTGATGTCGATGAGTTCAGTCTGGATGATCTAGACTTTGCAATGCCAAGCACTGCAGCGGATAGCGCAACTGATATCAGCGAATTCAGCTTGGATGACTTGGACTTTGGTGATGAGCCAGCGCCCACGGCAGAGACCGCAGCGGTCAGCGAAGCGAGTCTCGATGAGTTTAGCTTAGATGATTTAGACTTTGTGCCAACAACTGAAACAGCCGCAGCACCAGAGCAGCTGTCCGTAGAGCCTGAGCCAGCCAGCCCCATCACTGCCGCGACAGGTTTTGAACTGAGCGATTTGGACGAGTTGGGTAGTGTTGACGATGACTTCAGTTTCTTATCAGGCACTGATGAAACCGCAACTAAACTTGACCTAGCACGCGCCTATATTGATATGGGTGATGCTGAAGGTGCGCGCGATATTCTTGATGAAGTGATCAGCGAAGGTAGTGCTGCACAGCAAGATGAAGCACGTGATTTAATCAGCCAGATCGGATAAATGATGTCCACAGCAGTAACGCCAGCGGCAGCCCAAGAGGCTGCCGCTGGCGTTTTTAGAATCGCATTAGGCGTTGAATACAAAGGCTCTAACTACCATGGCTTCCAATTGCAGGAAGCGGGTACATCAAGTATTCAAGGCCATTTAGAAGACGCCTTACAGCAGATCAATGCCGGTGTGCCCTTGCGTGTCAGTTGTGCGGGGCGCACTGATGCCATGGTGCATGCCTGCGGTCAGGTCGTACACTTTGACACTTCAATTGAGCGGCCGATGCGTGCGTGGATGATGGGCGCTAACCGCTATTTACCCAAAGATATCAGTGTGGTCTGGGCGCAAACCGTGCCGATGGATTTTCATGCGCGTTTTAGTGCCATAGCGCGCCGTTACCGTTATGTGATCTACAGCGATGAAGTGCGCCCAGCGCACTTGGCTGAAGAGGTGACTTGGACGCACCAAGCGCTGGATGTTGAAAAAATGCAACGCGCAGCAGCTTGTTTAGTGGGGACGCATGATTTTAATGCCTTGCGTGCCGCTGGCTGCCAAGCTCACTCACCGGTACGCACGATTCATCATTTGCATGTGTTCGAATATGGCAAATTAATCATTATTGATGTGCGCGCTAATGCGTTTTTACACCATATGGTACGCAATATTGCCGGTGTGCTGATGATGATTGGCGCAGGCGAGCGCCCAGTTGAATGGGCGCAAATCGTGCTGGATAGCTGTGATCGTAAAGCGGGCGGGGTAACAGCAGCACCTCATGGCTTATATATGGTGCAAGTAGAATACCCTGAGCAGTTTGTCTTGCCAGAACGTTATTTAGGGCCGCATTTCTTATCAGGCTTACCTGATATTTCTGTCGATTGAGCAAGGATAAAGTGGTGCGTATACGAACTAAAATTTGTGGTATCACCCGTGTTGAAGATGCACTTGCCGCGGCTTATGCCGGAGTGGATGCCATTGGGTTGGTGTTTTACGACAAAAGCCCGCGTGCAGTGAGTATCGCGCAAGCACAAGCCATTATTGCTGCGCTGCCTCCTTTTGTCAGTACCGTGGGTTTGTTTGTGAATGCGCCGCAGGCTGAGGTGAAGCATATTCTTGAGCAAGTGCCGTTGGACGTGTTGCAGTTTCATGGCGACGAAACACCAGAACAGTGCGACGCGTATGCTCGACCCTATTTTCGCGCGCTACGCATGCAGCCGGGAGTTGATATTGCACACATGGCTGCACAATTTATGCATGCGCAGGCTATTTTGCTGGATGCTTGGGTGCCTGGCATTCTAGGTGGCACGGGCGAGCGTTTTGATTGGGCGAGCATTCCCACTGACTTAGCCAAACCGCTGATTCTCGCTGGCGGTCTAAACGTGGATAATATTGAACAGGCGATGCAGCAGGTGCAGCCTTGGGCGTTGGATGTCAGTGGCGGTGTTGAAGCCAGTCCAGGTATTAAAGACGCAGAAAAAATTCGTAAATTCTTATATGCTGTGCAAATGAAAAATGCGCAGCAATGTGACGGCTTATTTTAATGAGCCGTCAGTAACCTGATCATTAAACACATTTTCTAGTGGGTGCAGTCTAATAGCACTGGCCCGATGCGGAGTAGATAGCTGATGAACAACTGGTTAGTCGATAAACTAATACCTTCAATTATGCGCTCTGAGGCGAAGAAAAGTTCAGTACCTGACGGTGTGTGGCATAAGTGTCCTTCATGTGAAGCGGCGTTATATAAGCCTGAGTTGGAGAAAAACCTAGAAGTCTGCCCAAAGTGTAATCATCACATGCGTATTAATGCGCGGACTCGTTTAGATATATTTTTAGACAAAGAAGGGCGTGAAGAGATTGCCGCCGATCTTGAGCCTGTTGATCGCATTAAATTCCGTGATAGCAAAAAGTATAAAGATCGTCTCACCGCGGCACAAAAGCAAACCGGCGAAAAAGATGCGCTGATTGCCATGAGCGGTACGCTTGAAGGTATGCCAGTGGTTGCTGCAGCCTTTGAGTTTGCCTTTATGGGCGGTTCAATGGGCGCTATTGTCGGTGAGCGTTTTGTGCAAGCTGCCAATGTCGCGCTTGAGCAGCGTTGCCCATTGATTTGCTTCTCAGCATCGGGCGGTGCGCGTATGCAAGAAGCGCTGATTTCTTTGATGCAAATGGCAAAAACTTCAGCCGTGATTGCACGTTTGCGTGAAGAAGGTATTCCGTTTATTTCAGCGCTGACTGACCCCGTTTACGGTGGTGTTTCTGCCAGTTTGGCGATGTTGGGCGATATCATTGTCGCTGAGCCAAAAGCGTTGATTGGTTTTGCCGGTCCGCGTGTAATTGAGCAAACCGTGCGTGAGCAATTGCCAGAAGGTTTCCAGCGCAGTGAGTTTTTACTGGAGCATGGCGCGATTGATATGATCATTGCCCGAGCTGAATTGCGTCCGCGCGTGGCCAGTGTGTTACGTCAATTGATGAATATGCCGACCATTCCAGTCGTGGCAGTGGATGCTGTGGTTGAGGTTGCAGCGGCGCCTGTTGCAGCCGACAGCGCTCAAGCACAGGTATAAAGCATGCAAACGCGTAATCTACAAGACTGGTTAAGCTATTTGGAGCAGTTGCACCCCAGTGAGATTGAGATGGGGTTGCAGCGTGTGCAAACAGTTGCCGAGCGCTTAGGGTTACCGCGTTTAGCGGATAAAATTGTCACAGTCACTGGCACCAATGGTAAAGGTTCGACCTGTGCGTTTTTAGCCAGCTTAGTGGCGCAGCAAGGTTTGCAGGTGGGTGTATACAGCTCGCCGCACTTGCTCGATTATAACGAGCGAGTGCGCATCAATGATCAAAATGTCAGTGATCAGCAGTTGTGTGCTGCCTTTACGGTGGTGGAGCAGGCGCGCGCTGATATCAGTTTGACCTATTTTGAAATGGGCACTCTGGCGGCGTTCTGGTTATTTGCTCAAGCCGATTTAGATGTGGTTATTCTAGAAGTGGGTTTGGGTGGGCGTCTGGATGCGGTGAATATTGTTGATGCTGATGTGTCAGTGATTACCAATATTGGTCTTGATCATCACGATTGGTTGGGCGACAGCCGCGAGTCTGTCGCGCACGAGAAATCGGGTATTTTCCGCAGTGGCCGTCCTGCGGTCTGTGGCGATTTACAGCCGCCAGAAAATTTGCTGGCACATGCGCAAGAATTACAAACACCTTTGTTGCTACGTGGTCGTGATTTTGATCTGACGGTGACTGCTACTGGCTGGAGCTGGCAGGGTGTGGATGGGCAAGGGCAGGTGCTTAGTTTAAATAATCTTGCGCTGCTCAATTTGCCAGTCGAAAATGCTGCTCTAGCACTGCAAGTGTATGCGTTATTGGATTTACCTTGGCAGCCGACTGAGTTACAACGCGGCTTATCTGCTGCGCATATAACCGGGCGCTTACAAAAAATTGAACTCAATTACCAAGGACGTATCTTACAACTGTTGCTCGATGTCGCGCACAACCCACATGCGGCCCATTACCTGAGTCAGCGTTTAAGCGCAGAGCCGTTTGCAGGGCGTCGTTTAGCCGTGCTGGGTATGTTGGATGATAAAGATGTCAGCGGTGTACTGGATTGCATGCAGGCTGTGGTCAGCACTTGGGCGGTAGCTGCATTGCCGACTGGTCGCAGTTGTACGGCTGAGCAACTCGAAGCTGAGCTGTTGTCGCGTGCGGCACAGGTCAAGAGTTACAAGTCGATTGGCCAAGCCATTGCAGCACAATGCGCACAGGCTACGGCGGCTGATCAAATTATTATTTTTGGTTCTTTCTATACTGTTGCGCAAGCGCTACTGTGGTTGCAACAACAGGTATAAAAGTGTCCGATTGTCTTCAACACGCTTAACACTGCACAGTGCCTGTTCATGGCACTGACTCAAATGAGGCTGATATGGCAACTTCTGAAAGCAAACTCAAACAACGTATCATTGGTGCGCTGGTATTAATTGGCTTGGCTGTGGTGTTTTTGCCGATGCTTTTTAAGCAAGAAGATGCCGTGCGCGAAGTGGTTGTGCAAACCCCACCGATGCCACACGCGCCAACACCTGCGCAATACCCTGCGCAAACCGTTGCCATACCTGAGCCACAGTTGGATGACACATGGGAAGAAATAGTTCAGCCAGAAGAATCCTCAGCGGCTGAGGTTGCACCTGTAACGCCTATTACAGCGGCTGCACCTGTTACAGAGACACCCCTAGCGCCTCAAGTGATTGAGCAACCTGCTGAACCTGTGGTTAAACCCGTTCAGCCTGAGCCCGTGGTTAAAGCAGAGCCGGTGACGCCAAAGCCTGCCGCGGCGGCTATTGAGCCCGGCATCGATAAAAATAACTTACCTGTGTCCTGGTCGGTGCAGTTAGCCAGCCTGACGAATAAAACAAACGCTGAAGCGCTGCGCGACAAGTATCGTAAAAAACAATACAACGCCTATATGCGCAGTAAAGACGGTATGCACCGTGTGTTTATCGGACCTTTAATTAAAGAAACCGATGCGCAATCCATGTGCAAAAGTCTGAAAAGCCGTGAGGGGCAGGATTGTTTTGTCGTGCGTTACCAGCCCTAAACTCAATATTGAGGGTTAAAACTACAACAAGCGCTTATCAGCACCTGATGGCTCTGTTAAAATACCGTTTTTGCACAGTGAGTTACTAAGACGTGTCTTTTAATTGGGCCGATGTCCTGATCCTTGGTGTGGTATTTATTTCAGCGCTGATCAGTTTAACGCGCGGGTTTGTCAAGGAAGCACTGTCATTAGTCACTTGGATAGTCGCAGCAATCATTGCTTGGATGTTTGGTGGCAGCTTAGCGCATCATTTCGAAGCTTATATTGAAACGCAATCGATACGGGTTATTACAGCCTGCGCTATTTTGTTTGTAGCGACTTTGTTGGTGGGCGCTGTGGTTAATCTCTTGTTAACACAGTTGATTCGCGCAACAGGTTTAACCGGAACTGATCGCCTGCTTGGCATGGTGTTTGGTGCCGCACGCGGTTTGTTATTGGTGGTTATTATTGTTGGATTGTTGAGCCTTGCGCCGGTAACACAGGATGCGTGGTGGCAGCAATCGAGCTTAATTCCACATTTTCTATTGATTGCTGACTGGTCAAAAAATCTTATTTTAGATTTGTCTGGTGAGTGGATCTCGACAGCTCAAGGTGCTCGGCATTGATGAGCAAACTTAGCAGTTGCTGTTTTTAGCGCTGCCTTTATTCGATTGACATAGCAGGGGTCGCGTTACATGTGTGGCATTGTCGGTATTGTCGGAAAATCAAACATTAATCAAGCGCTGTATGACGCGCTTACCGTACTTCAACACCGTGGCCAAGATGCCGCTGGAATGGTGACATCTAAGAATGGACGTTTGTTTCTGCGTAAAGACAATGGCCTAGTGCGCGATGTAGTGCGCACGCGGCACATGAAGGAAATGGTCGGCAACGTAGGTATTGGTCATGTGCGTTATCCAACGGCAGGCAGTTCAAGCAGTGCCGAAGCGCAACCGTTTTATGTCAACTCGCCTTACGGTATTACGCTGGCGCATAATGGTAACTTAACCAACGTCGAGCAGCTGGCTAAAGAAATTTATCAGTCAGATTTGCGTCACGTGAATACCAACTCTGATTCGGAAGTGCTGCTCAATGTGTTTGCTCATGAGTTGAGTGTGCGCGGCAAGTTGCAGCCTTCAGCAG
>QXGG01214853.1_pt1 | contig 12360 bp, 15 predicted proteins | sample 1982491 | NCBI WGS metagenome assembly QXGG01 (sample SAMN09924614, study PRJNA488089) | Wastewater metagenome, whole genome shotgun sequencing project. | isolation source: South African research farm wastewater | place: South Africa: Irene, Agricultural Research Council, Animal Production... | reverse complement strand
TTGGGGTTCTTGAGCATGATCTTGAAGGCTTCGGTGACCTTCTCGGTGGTCGCGCCGCCGCCGACGTCGAGGAAGTTGGCCGGCTCGGCGCCGAACAGCTTGATCGTGTCCATGGTGGCCATCGCCAGGCCGGCGCCATTGACCAGGCAGCCGATGTTGCCGTCGAGGCTGATGTAGGCGAGGTCGAACTTGGAGGCCTCGATCTCGTCGGCGTCTTCCTCGTCGAAGTCACGGAAATCGACGATCTCCGGGTGACGGTAGAGGGCGTTGGAGTCGAAGTTGAACTTGGCGTCCAGGGCCTTGATGTTGCCGTTGCCCTCGAGGATCAGCGGGTTGATCTCCGCCAGCGAGGCATCGGTTTCCATGTAGCAGGTGTACAGGCGCTTGAGCGCATCGACCGCCTTGGCGACCGAAGCCTCGGGCACGCCGATACCGCGCGCGAGGTTCTCGGCCTGGGCGTCGGTGAGGCCGACGAGCGGATCGACGAATTCCTTGAGGATCTTCTCGGGAGTGCTGTGCGCGACTTCCTCGATGTCCATGCCGCCTTCGGAGGAGGCCATCATCGCGACCTTCTGCGTGGCGCGGTCGGTCAGCGCGGCGACGTAGTATTCCTTCTGGATGTCGGCGCCTTCCTCGATCAGCAGGTTGCGCACCTTCTGGCCTTCGGGGCCGGTCTGGTGGGTGACCAGTTGCATGCCGAGGATGTCATTGGCGTGCTGGCGCACTTCGTCGAGCGAACGGGCGAGCTTGACGCCGCCGCCCTTGCCGCGGCCGCCGGCGTGGATCTGCGCCTTGACCACCCAGATCTTGCCGCCGAGTTCCTCGGCTGCCTTGACTGCACCATCGACGGACACGCAGTGAAAACCGCGCGGCGTGACGACGCCGTACTTCCTCAGTAGTTCTTTTGCCTGATACTCATGAATCTTCATGGTTGCCCTTCGATCGAAGCCGCGACGGCACGCGCCGTCGCGAACAGGTTGATGGCATGCTTCGGAGCGCTCGCTCCACGACGGGCGCCGTCTCCCTCGACCGTCGCCCACCGCCATGAATCGGGACCCCCCGACCCGACCCGCGGGCCGGGTACATTCCCTCCCCGACCGCAAGACGCCATAATTATACTCAGTTTTGCGCAGCGCTCAGTTGAACGACCCGATCGATGACCGGGTGCGTACCGCCCACATCAACCCGGATCCTCGCCGGGTCGATACCACCTCGGGTAATAGCGGCGCACAGCCTGGGCCGAAGTCTCGAGCGCATGACAGCGATCGAGTTGGAAGGGCTTTTCCGGCGAGTCCTCGTCCTCGCGCCTGAAGGTAGCGAAAGTCTGGATCGCCGCGGTCGGCAAGGACAGCAGTAACTCGGTGATGTGCGTGCAGCCCCTGACGTCGGCGAACATCTCGCCGACCGTGCGCCGGAAGCCGCGCACCAGGTTCAGGCCGATCAGCTTCTTGTAGGCCGGACCGATGGTGTCGCAGTAGCCCGGATAGGGCACCCCGTCCGAACAGGCGAACGCATCGACGATGTTGAACGCCTGATCGAGCGTCAGCCGCACACGCATGAAATGCACGGGCACGCCCGCCGGCCGCAGGCCGGAGGCGAGCGGGTAGTCGAGATCCTTCACATCGCTGAGCGAGGCGTCGAGTTCGAGCAGACCATCCTCGCGCAGGAAGCCTTCGACCTCGATGCGCCGGGTATGGGCGCGGCGTCGCGGGGAGTCGGGAGCAGGTAAGGGCATCGTGATCCTGAACGTACGACAACGTATGGGGCTGCGATCTTAGCCGATTTTCCTGCCGCGCCCGAAACCTCCCGGCCGCCCAGCCCCGGACAAGAGGCTCAAAATGCCACGCTAGACGGGATTGTCGAGATCGATGAACTCGGCCTCGAGGCCCAGGGCATCGACCAGGTAGGCGGCAACGGCTTGCGCACCGTAGCGCTCGGTGGCGTGGTGGCCCGCCGCGATGAAGGGCACGCCCGATTCGCGGGCCAGATGCACCGTCTGCTCGGAGATCTCGCCCGACACATAGAGGTCGGCCCCGGCAAGGATCGCCTGCTCGAAGTAGCCCTGCGCCCCCCCGGTGCACCACGCCGCCCGCTGCACCGCGCGCTGGCCGTCCCCCACCAGAAGCGGCGTACGCCCGAGCGTCTGTGCCAGTGCATCGGCAATGCTCTGGGCGGATTGACCCAGCCGGGCGGGACGGCCAATCCAGCCCAGCTCCTGATCGGCGAAGCGCCCTTCGCCCTGCCACGCCATGCGCTGCGCGAGCTGGGCGTTGTTGCCCAGTACGGGATGCACATCCAGCGGCAGATGATAGGCGAACAGGTTGATGTCGTTCGCCAGCAGGGTGCGCAGGCGCTGGCGCCGGAAGCCAGTGACACGCCCGTCCTCGCCCTTCCAGAACAGCCCGTGATGCACGAAGACCGCGTCATGACCGCCCGCGGCCGCGCGCTCGAGCAAGGCCTGGCTCGCGGTCACGCCGCACAGCACGCGGCGCACCTCGGGCCGTCCTTCCACTTGCAGGCCGTTTGGGCAATAATCCTTGAGCCGCTGAGCGTCGAGCAGGGTGTCAAGATGATTCCTGAGCTCGGTGAGTTGCATGCTGCCTCCCTCCATGATGCGAACGACAGCACCCTGGGCTCCGCGCCCGAACCCTGCGTTCGCCACCTTCGCAACTGAAGAATCCCGATATTATGCGCCGCTTGTGGCTCATCTTCGCGCAGGCCGTGACCGTCAGCGTTGCGGTGCTGTTCGTGCTCAACACGCTCAAGCCCGAATGGCTGCGCAATGCCACGCCCGCGGCCGTGGTGGCGATCCTCGAGGCACCGGTCGGTGGCGAACGCAGCCCGGCAGCCGGATCCTACGCACCGGCGGCGCAACAGTCGATGCCCGCCGTGGTCCATATCTTCACCAGCAAGGCCGGCCGTGACCAGCGCCACCCCTTGCTCGATGACCCCCTGTTCCGCCACTTCTTCGGCGAGCGCCCCGACAATGGCCCGGGCCAGCGTGAGTCAGGCCTTGGCTCCGGCGTGATCGTCAGTCCCGACGGCTACATCCTGACCAACAACCACGTCATCGAGACCGCCGACGCGATCGAGGTCGCGCTCAATGACGGGCGCAAGTTCGCTGCAAAACTGATCGGTCGTGACCCGGAAACGGATCTCGCCGTGCTGCGCGTCGACAGCAGCACGGTCCTGCCGGCGATCACCTTCTCAGGGAGCGACAGCCTTGCGGTCGGCGACGTCGTGCTCGCGATCGGCAACCCCTTCGGCGTGGGGCAGACGGTGACGATGGGCATCGTCTCGGCCCTGGGGCGCAGCCAACTCGGGATCAACACCTTCGAAAACTACATCCAGACCGACGCCGCCATCAATCCCGGCAACTCGGGAGGGGCCCTGGTCGACAGCGCCGGACAACTGGTCGGTATCAACACGGCGATCTATTCGCGCTCGGGGGGCTCGCTTGGCATCGGCTTCGCGATCCCGGTGTCGATTGCACGCCACGTGCTCGAACAGATCGTCGCGACCGGCGAGGTCGTGCGCGGCTGGGTGGGGGTGGAAATCCAGGACCTCACGCCCGAACTGGCCGAATCCTTCGGCTACCGCGATGCGGTCGGCGCGCTGATCGCCGGCGTGCTGCGTGGCAGCCCTGCGGATCGCGGCGGGGTGCGTCCGGGTGACGTGCTGGTCGCAGTCGACGGGCAGCCGGTGCGCGACCCGCGGGCCATGCTCGACATGGTGGCTGCACTGCCGCCCGGGCAAAGCGCCGTGTTCACGGTCAGGCGGGGCGCCGCGGAACTCGAGCTTGAAGTCGAGGTGGGACGGCGGCCCAACCTGGCCACCAGGCGCTGAAGAGCATTCTGCAGGTCAAACATTGAAAGCCAGATACGCAGCCTCGCCCGGCAAGCATATCCGGAGCGCGTGCAACCTAATGCGTCCTGCGCCGGGCTGTGTTCGGATCAGTCCTTGCCACCGCGCTGCTCGCTGGCCTCGATGCGATCGAGTTCCTTGTCCATGTCCTCGAGCGACGGCGGTACATAGCCGGTAGCCTCCTGCTCTTCCGGAGGCCGGCTCATCATGTTCGCCAGCACGATACCAAGCTCGTACAGCAGGCACATCGGCACCGCAAGCATGAACTGCGAGATGACGTCGGGCGGGGTGATGATGGCCGCGATCACGAAGGCCCCCACGATCACGTAGGGGCGCGCTTCCTTGAGCTTGGCAACGTCAACGATACCCGCCTTGACCATCAGGATCACCGCCACCGGCACCTCGAAGGTAAGACCGAAAGCGAGGAACATCGACATCACGAAGGACAGGTACTGCTCGATGTCTGGGGCAGGCACGATGCTCTTGGGCGCGAATTCGGCGATGAACTTGAACACCATGCCGAACACGAAGAAGTAGCAGAACGCCATGCCGATCAGGAACAGCAGGGTGCTGCCGAGCACCAGGGGCAGGGCGAGGCGCTTTTCGTGCGCATAGAGCCCGGGCGCGATGAAGGCCCAGGCCTGGTAAAGCACCCACGGCAGCGAGAGCACGAAGGCCACCATCATCGTGACCTTGACCGGCACGAAGAAGGGCGTCACCACGCCGGTGGCGATCATGTTGGTGCCCGCGGGCAGCGTATCCATCATCGGCTTGGCGAGGATGTCGTAGATATCGCCCGCCCACGGCATCAGGCACACGAAGACGACGACGAGCGCGAGCAGCGCGCGGATCAGGCGGTCACGCAGTTCGATGAGATGCGCGATGAAAGTTTCCTGTTGTGCCGTCATACCTTGGTCTTGTCTGCGCTGGCATCCTGGCGAACGGACGCATCGAGCCCGGGCTGCGGGCTGGCTCCAGCGGCACCCGGACGATCCTGGGCGAGCAGCTGGCTGGCGCTGGTCATGCCCGGCTGCGGCGTTGCCGCAGGGGCAGCATCGGTGCGAAACGGATCGGCCGCCGGCGTAGCGCCAGCCTCGGGCAGCATCGAGCGCAGCTCGCCGGCCGCCTGACCGAGATCCGACTCGACGCTCGCCATGCCGGAGCGGACCGAGGACTCCAGCGCCTGCGCCTGATGCCTGACCTGCTCCTGGAGCTTCTTCAGTTCTTCGAGCTGCATCTCGCGCTGGATGTCGGACTTTACGTCCGACACGTAGCGCTGGACACGCCCGAGCAAATGACCAGCGGTGCGAGCGACCTTGGGCAGGCGCTCCGGCCCGACCACGATCAGCATCACGACGCCGATCACCATGAGTTCCGAAAAACCGAAGTCGAACATGTACGCTCGCTCGAGGCACGGACCGCTGAGGATCCGCGTGAAAACGAAGGGGCGCTCCGGTCAGGGCGCCCCTCGGGTGTGGAGACGCGTGAATCAGGACCGGTTCTGGTCGACCTTCTCGCGCGCCTCGCCTTCAATGGTCTGGTTCTGGGCGATCTTCTGCTGTGCGTCTGCGGACGAGCCCGCATCAGTCTCCTTCATGCCGTCCTTGAAGCCCTTGACTGCGCCCCCCAGGTCGGAGCCGATGTTGCGCAGCTTCTTGGTACCGAAAACCAAAAGGACGATGACCAGCACGATGAGCCAGTGCCAGATGCTGAAAGAACCCATACCACTCTCCTTAACGCTTCAACATGGGCGGAAGGGGATTCGGTCCGCCCAGAATGTGAAGGTGCAGATGATACACCTCCTGCAAGCCGACTCTTCCGGTGTTCACGATCGTGCGAAAACCGTCGGTGCAACCCTGATCGCGCGCGATCCTGCCCGCTGCAACCATCAGACGCCCCATTGCCGCCTCATGTTCCGCGGACAGGTGTGCCATCGAGTCGACATGGACCTTCGGGATCACCAGCACATGCACCGGTGCGACCGGGTTGATGTCGTGGAAGGCATAGACATGCTCGTCCTCGTAGACCTTTTTCGCCGGAATCTCGCCACGCACAATCCGGCAAAACACGCAGTCGCTCATGCGTCCGCCTTGTGGGTGGTGCGCGACCTCTTCTCGTCGATGCCCGACACGCCTTCGCGGCGACGGAACTCGGCGAGCACATCGTCCACCGACAGGCCGTGGTGCGCGAGCAGCACCATGGAATGGAACCAGAGGTCGGTCACCTCCCACACCAGATGCAGCAGATCCTTGTCCTTGGCTGCCATGATGGTCTCGGCGGCTTCCTCGGCGACCTTCTTGCAGATCGTGTCGGTGCCCTTCTGATACAGGCTCGAGACATAGGAGGCATCCGGATCGGCCTTCTTGCGCGCAGCCAGGGTCTCGGATACGCGATGCAGCACTTCGATATCGATCATTTGTAGATCTCCTGCGGGTCTTTCAAAACCGGTTCAACGGCCTCCCAGCGGCCATCGGCAAAATACTTCTGGAAAAAGCAGCTGTGGCGTCCGGTGTGGCAGGCGATGCCGCCCACCTGCTCGATCCTGAGCAGCACCACGTCGTTGTCGCAGTCGATACGCATGTCGAGCACCTTTTGCACATGGCCGGACTCCTCGCCCTTGTGCCACAGCTTGCGCCGCGAACGGGACCAGTAGACGGCTTCGCCGGTCTCGGCAGTGCGCTGCAGCGCTTCGCGATTCATCCAGGCAAACATCAGCACGTCGCCCGTTGCCGCCTCTTGTGCGATCACCGGCACCAGGCCGTGCTCGTCCCATTTGATCTCGTTCAACCAGCGCGTGCTCACACTCACAGTCTCACCTCGATTCCGCGTGCGCGCATCAGCTCCTTGGCCTCGCGCACGGTGTGCTGCCCGAAATGGAAGATGCTCGCCGCCAGCACCGCATCCGCACGGCCTTCGGACACCCCCTCGGCCAGATGCTCGAGGGTGCCGACGCCGCCACTGGCGATCACCGGGATGCGCACCGCGTCCGACACCGCGCGTGTCAGCGCGAGATCGAAACCGCGCTTGGTGCCATCGCGGTCCATGCTCGTGAGCAGGATCTCGCCGGCACCGAGGGACTCGACCCTGCGCGCCCACTCGATGGCGTCGAGCCCGGTGTTGTTGCGCCCGCCGTGGGTGAACACCGCCCACTTGCCAGGTGCGATTTGCTTGGCATCGATCGCCACCACGATGCACTGGCTGCCGACCTTGCTCGAGGCCTCATGCACCAGCTGCGGGTTGTTGACCGCTGCCGTGTTCATGCTGACCTTGTCGGCGCCGGCGTTGAGCAGCCGACGCACATCCTCGACCACGCGCACCCCGCCGCCCACGGTGAGCGGGATGAAGACCTGTTCGGCGACCTGCTCGACCACATGCAGGATGATGTCGCGATCGTCCGAGCTGGCGGTGATGTCGAGGAAGGTGATCTCGTCGGCGCCCTGCTCGTCGTAGCGGCGCGCGATCTCGACCGGATCGCCGGCATCGCGCAACTCGACGAAATTGACGCCCTTGACCACGCGCCCGGACTTCACGTCCAGACAGGGAATGATGCGTTTGGCAAGCATCAGCGGCGCTCGCTGGAGGGAATCATGCGCTCACACCATTGAGCTCGTCCGCGCGCGCCTGCGCCGCGGCGAAGTCGAGCGTGCCCTCGTAGATCGCGCGTCCGGTGATGGCGCCAAGAATCCCTTCATCCTCCACCGCGCACAGGGCGTCGATGTCACGCATGTCGGTGATGCCGCCGCTGGCGATCACCGGGATGCGCAGCGCGCGCGCCAGACGCACGGTCGCTTCGATATTCACCCCCGACAGCATGCCGTCGCGGCCGATGTCGGTGTAGATCACCCCCTCGACGCCGTAGTCCTCGAACTTCTTCGCCAAGTCGACCACGTCGTGACCGGTGAGCTTGGACCAGCCGTCGACCGCCACCTTGCCGTCCTTGGCATCCAGACCAACGATGATGTGTCCGGGGAAGGCCGAACAGGCGTCATGCAGGAAACCGGGGTTCTTCACCGCGGCGGTGCCGATGATGACGTAGCTGATGCCGTTGTCGAGGTAGTGCTCGATGGTGTCGAGGTCACGGATGCCGCCACCGAGCTGCACCGGAATATCCTCGCCAACCACGTCGGTGATCGCGCGGATCGCGGCGCCGTTCTTGGGCTTGCCAGCGAAGGCGCCATTGAGGTCGACCAGGTGCAGGCGACGGGCGCCGGCGTCGAGCCAGTGACGCGCCATGGCTCCCGGGTCTTCCGAGAACACGGTGGCGTCGTCCATCTCGCCCTGTTTGAGGCGAACACAGTGACCGTCCTTGAGGTCGATGGCGGGGATCAGCAGCATACGGGGATCAGTTCAGTGGGACAGCGTCGTGAGACAGGCCACCGGCGCTCAGGGCTGCCAGCGGATGAAGTTTGCAAGGAGCCGGAGGCCGGCGGCGGCGCTCTTTTCCGGGTGGAACTGGGCCGCAAAGATATTAGCCCGCGCTACCGCACTGGTAAAGCGCAGGCCGTAGTCGGTCTCGGCGGCCGTCAGCGCGGCATCGGCGGGCGCAACGAAATAGCTGTGCACGAAGTAGAAGCGCTCGCCATCCGGGATGCCCTCCCACATCGGGTGGGGTGCGGATTGCCAGACCTCGTTCCAGCCCATGTGCGGGACCTTCAGCCGGCTGCCGTCGGGGGCCCGCATGCGTTCATCGGGGAAGCGCACGACCTCGCCCGCCAGGATGCCGAGTCCGGCCACGTCGCCCTCGGCACTGTGCTCGAACAGCATCTGCTGACCGATGCAGATGCCGAGAAAAGGCTTGGCTGCAGCCGCAGCGAGCACTGCCTGGCGCAGGCCGCGCGCATCGAGCTCGCGCATGCAGTCGGGCATCGCACCCTGGCCGGGAAAGACCACCCGCTCGGCGGCAGAGACCCGCGCCGGATCGGCGGTGACGAAGACCTCGTGGTCGGGCGCCACATGCTCGATCGCCTTCGCGACCGAGCGCAGGTTGCCCATGCCGTAATCGATGATGGCCACGGTGGTCATCGGTTTGACTCGCTTTTCAACAGGAGGAGAGGATCAGAGCGCACCCTTGGTCGACGGGATGGTACCGGCCGCGCGCTCGTCACGCTCGGCCGCCATGCGCAGCGCGCGGGCGAAGGCCTTGAACACCGTCTCGCACTGGTGATGGGCATTGTCGCCGCGCAGGTTGTCGATGTGCAGCGTGACGCCGGCGTGATTGACGAAGCCCTGGAAGAATTCGCGCACCAGATCGACGTCGAAGCTGCCAATGCGGGCGCGGGTGTAATTGACGAAGTAATGCAGCCCGGGACGGCCAGAAAAATCCACCACCACGCGCGAGAGCGCCTCATCGAGCGGCACATAGGCGTGACCGTAGCGGCGCAGGCCTTTCTTGTCGCCCACCGCCCTGGCAAAAGCCTGACCGAGGGCGATGCCGACGTCCTCAACGGTGTGATGGTCGTCGATCTGCGTGTCGCCCTCGCAGTGGATGTCGAGGTCAATTAGCCCGTGGCGCACGATCTGGTCGAGCATGTGATCGAAGAAGGGCACGCCGGTATCGAGCTTGCCCTGGCCGGTACCGTCCAGGTCGATGCGCACCGTGATCTTCGTCTCGAGGGTGTTGCGAGTGACTTCTGCTTGCCGCATGGGACGCTTCTGGCCAAAGGGTGAAAGGTTGGGGACATGATACCATCGCGCGGCAAACTCGCTGCAACGCGCAGGCTGCGGCGTGGGAACGGTGGTGCTCTCGCGCTGCCCGCGCGCCGCGGTGGCGCCCCTCTTCCAGGCTTTGCGCGCGCAAGGCGTACTCGTTCCACCCAACCGCAGACATCCACATGAGCCGCTTCTGGAGTGCCGTCGTCCATGGCCTGACCCCCTACGTCCCGGGCGAGCAGCCCAAGCTGGACAAGCTCGTCAAGCTCAATACCAACGAACACCCCTACGGCCCCTCGCCCAGGGCGCTGGCGGCGATCCATGCCGCCGTGGGCGAGGGCCTGCGCCTCTACCCCGACCCCAACGCCGACGTGCTGAAGGCGGCGCTCGCCCGGCGTCACGGTGTGCAGCCGCAGCAGATCTTCGTCGGCAACGGCTCGGACGAGGTGCTCGCGCACGCCTTCATGGCGCTGCTCAAACATGAGCGTGCGCTCTGGTTCCCGGACATCAGCTACAGCTTCTACCCGGTGTATTGCGGGCTCTACGGCATCACCCCGCGAACGATCCCGCTCGCGCCGGATTTCTCGATCCGGGTCGAGGACTACCTGCCGCAGCCGGCACAGGCGGACAGCGAGCGTCCCGGCGCGATCATCTTCCCCAACCCCAATGCGCCCACCGGGCGTGTGCTGGCGCTGACCGAGGTCGAACGCATCGTCGCCGCCAATCCAGACGTGGTGGTGCTGGTCGATGAGGCCTACGTGGACTTCGGCGGCGAGAGTGCGATCGCGCTGGTCGACCGCTACCCCAACCTGCTCGTCACCCACACCTTCTCCAAGAGCCGCTCGCTCGCCGGACTGCGGGTGGGCTACGCGGTCGGACATGCCGAGCTGATCGAAGGCCTGGAGCGGGTGAAGAACAGCTTCAATTCCTATCCGCTCGATCGCCTAGCGATCGCCGGCGCGGTGGCGTCCGTGGAGGACGAGGACTTCTTCCAGGACAGCTGCCGCAAGGTCATCGCCACACGCGAGCGGCTGGTGGCGGACATGGAGGCGCTCGGCTTCGAGGTGCTGCCCTCGGCCGCCAACTTCATCTTCGCCCGCCATCCGCAACGTGACGGCGCCGAACTCACCGCCGCGCTGCGCAAGCGTGCGATCATCGTGCGCCACTTCAAGGCGCCTCGCATCGATCAGTTCATGCGCATCACCGTGGGCACCGATGCGCAGTGCGACCTGCTGGTCGCGGCACTGCGGGACATCCTCTCGACCTGACACCCTCAGGACCTGCCGGCGGCGCGAATCGAGCCGCCGGCTAAACCCTCACGTCACACTTTGAGGCGCATCTGCGCCGAGCGCGCGTGCGCCTGAAGGCCTTCGCCCTGCGCGAGGATGGCCGCCACCTTGCCCAGATGCTGGGCGCCGGCCTGCGAGATGTTGACGATGCTGGTGCGCTTCTGGAAGTCGTAGGTACCCAGCGGCGACGAGAAGCGCGCGCTGCGCATGGTCGGCAGCACGTGGTTGGGGCCGGCGCAGTAGTCGCCGAGCGCCTCCACCGCCCAGTGCCCGACGAAGATCGCCCCGGCGTGGCGGATGTGGGCGATCCAGGCCTCGGCATTGTCCATCGACAGCTCGAGGTGCTCGGGCGCAATGCGGTTGGCGAGCGCGCAGGCCTGCTCCAGGCTGTCGACATGAATCAGCGCGCCGCGGTTGGCGAGCGAGCTGGCGATCGTTTCGCGACGCGGCATGGTGGGCAGCAGGCGATCGATCGCCTCGTGCACCGCGTCGATGAAGCCGGCGTCGGTGCACAGCAGGATGGATTGCGCGAGCTCGTCATGCTCGGCCTGGGCGAAGAGATCCATCGCCACCCAGTCGGCGTGGCCCGAGCCATCCGAGATGATCAGCACCTCGGATGGCCCCGCCACCATGTCGATGCCGACGGTGCCGAACACGCGGCGCTTGGCTTCGGCCACATAGGCGTTACCCGGGCCGACGATTTTGTCCACCTGCGGGAGGGTCTGCGTGCCATAGGCGAGCGCCGCCACCGCCTGCGCACCGCCGATGGTGAACACGCGGTCGACGCCGGTGATCGCCGCCGCGGCCAGCACCAGCGCGCTCTTTTCGCCGCGCGGGGTGGGCACGACCATGATCAGCTCACCGACCCCGGCGACCTTGGCCGGGATCGCGTTCATCAGCACCGAGCTCGGGTAAGACGCTCGCCCGCCCGGCACGTAGAGGCCGACGCGATCGAGCGGCGTCACCTTCTGCCCCAGGCGGGTGCCGTCGGCCTCGGTAAACTCCCACGACTCACCCTTCTGGCGCTCGTGGTAGATCCGCACGCGGTCGGCGGCAAGGGTCAGCGCCTCGCGCTGGTCCGTCGGCAGACTGTCGAGCGCCGCGTGCAGCTCGGCCCGCGGCAGCTCGAGCGCGGCCATCGAATGCACGTCCAGACCGTCGAAGCGGCGGGTGTATTCGACGACGGCCGCGTCGCCGGTGGCACGCACCGCGCGCAGGATCTCGCTGACCGCGCGGTCGATGCGCTCATCGGCTGCGGACTCGAACGCAAGCAAGGCATCCAGCGTGGACAGGAATTCGGGCGTGCGCGCATCGAGGCGGCGGATCGGGGTCTGGCTCATGGGGGGCTCCTGGGGCCGGCCGGGGCGCAGGGCACACCCGACACGACCGCACTTTCTCAAACAGTCTGAATCGATGTTTCCCTTAGGGCTTGATCGCGCCGGCAAAAGCGTCGAGCACCGGCTGCAGCAGTTCGCGCTTGAGCTTGAGCGAGGCCTGGTTGACGATCAGGCGCGAGCTGATCGGCACGATGTCCTCGACCTCCTCCAGATTGTTCGCG
>QXGG01150783.1_pt1 | contig 12367 bp, 10 predicted proteins | sample 1982491 | NCBI WGS metagenome assembly QXGG01 (sample SAMN09924614, study PRJNA488089) | Wastewater metagenome, whole genome shotgun sequencing project. | isolation source: South African research farm wastewater | place: South Africa: Irene, Agricultural Research Council, Animal Production... | reverse complement strand
CTCGGTCACACCGCTGCTCGTTCCGGCGCTCGTGCCCCTGACGCTCGCCGACGGCCACTGGATCCGTGCGCTCAGCGGTCTCACGGTCGATGCCGAGATCGTGCTTCGCTCGTCGACGACACGCAAGCTGCGTGCGATCCGCGGCAGCACGCTCTGCACCCACTTCGGCATCAGCGGGCCTTCGGTGCTCGACATGAGCAGGCACTGGCACCACGCGCGCGATGCGGATGCGGGGTGCGCGCTCGAGATCTGCTGGATGCCCGGGATGTCGGCCGACGAGGTGGATGCATGGCTGGTCCAGTCGAAGGGCATCGGTGTGGCGGCGACGCTGCGCGAGCGTGTGCCGGATCGGCTCGCACGGGCGCTCTGCGCCGCCGCCGATGTGCCGCCCGACTCCACTGTGCAGCAGCTTGCCCGGGAGCGGCGACGCGCCCTGGCATCGCTCATCGCAGGCACCCCGCTTCCCGTCACCGGCGACCGCGGCTGGAACGCCGCGGAAGTCACCGCAGGAGGCATCCCGCTCAACGAGATCGACATGCGCACGATGGAGAGCCGGATCGTGCCCGGCCTTCACCTTGCCGGCGAGATCTGCGACGTGGATGGCCGCATCGGCGGCTTCAACTTCCAGTGGGCATGGGCATCCGGATTCGTGGCCGGATGCGCCGCTGCGGAGGCACTCGCGTCAGCGCCCGTCGCCGGCGAGCAGTGAGCGCACGCGGCCCACGACCGCATCGACCTCCCTGTGCCTGGCAGGCGCCCGGTGCCCGCGCTCCACATCACGGTAGAGGTCCGCGACGGCCCATGCGCATGATGCCGGTTCGGCAGGATCCCGTGGAATGATGTGCGCATGGAGGTGCGGAGCCCCCTCGCCGAACATGACCGCGTAGGTGCGTGGCACTCCAGAGGCCTCGCGCACAGCGCGAGTCACGCGCCGCAGCACGGCGCCGAATGCGGCGGCCTCGGCATCGCTGAAGTCGGCGGCATTGCGCACGCAGCGCACCGAATCGAGCAGGAACCATCCCGCGAGCGGAGCCGGATGCGCATGGTGGCGGAGAAGCCACATCCCGTCGGTCCACGCGAGCAGCGGCGGCCCTCCCTCGCGCGCATGGAGCGCGCACACTCCGCACATGGCGCTGCCGGCCGCCGAAGCCGCCGGCACGCGCGCCTCATGTGCCGCTCCGCTCACTTGACGCCCTTTGGGCCGCCGCCCTCGAGGTACTTGCGCGCGATGGCGCGCTCAAGGTCGACGTCGCAGATGTTCGCCATCGTGGCGAGCCACGCAAGCACGTCGGCGAACTCCTCCTCGAGGTTGTCGCGGTCGGCATCGCCACGGTCATGCTTGCCGATCGCATGCGCGAGCTCGCCTACCTCCTCGGCGAACCAGACGAAGGTGCGTGCGGCACCGCGCGCACTGTCGGTGGCGTGGTACCTGTCCCGAATGAGCTGCTGGAATTGGCTGATCTGCACGCGCGCAGGCTACGGCGACGGCGTGCAGACGCAGGGGCCCCAGTTGGCGAGCAGTGCGGTGATGTCGTAGCCGTCAACGACGCTGTCGCCGTTGAAGTCGGCGTAGTAGCCCGATCCCGTCGCGGGACCCCAGCTCGCAAGGCACAGTGCCACATCGCCTCCATTGACGATGCCGTCACCGCTCAGGTCATGGGGACAGCTGATCAGGTCGCGCTCGAACATCAGCACCATGCCCTGGCCGGGCCCGGCGGGGCTGGTCGCACCGGGGGCCGCGATGCCGAATGCCTCATCAAGCGACACTCCGACGTATGCGCCGAACTGGGAGCCTGCGCCCACATCAGGCGAGAGCCTCAGCGACTGTATCCAGTCGTTGCACTCCGAGTCCTCCTGCGCGAAGAGGTACGCGCTGCCGCGGTCCACATCGCCGGCGAAGTCCTTGCCTGGCGCGCCGATCGCGATCCTGTTGTCGCGGACCGCAACTGATGCCCCGAAGAGGTCGCCTGACTGGCCATCGGACGCCCGCAGCTGCTTGCGGAACACGAAGGGGCCGCTGCCCACAGGCTCGCGCTCGAACACGTAGGCCGCGCCCTGGTTCACGAGCCCCGCGCCGCCGGAGCGGTTCGGGGCACCGGCCACAACTCGGCCGCCCTGCGACGCGACGGCGCTTCCCATCTGCTCATTCGCCTGGGCGAGCGATGTGGGCGCCGAAAGGCGCTGCCTGTAGGTGATCGTCAGCGCCACCGGGTCGAAGTCGTAGACATACACGGCGCCCTGCGACGCCTGGGTCACGGTGGCCCGCTTGGAACCCACGATCAGCGTCGACCCGTTCATCGCGATCGAGGACCCGAAGAATCCTGATGCGAGCGTCGACGGGTCGATCGAGCTGTCGGCATTTCCCTGCGCGTTGAGCACGGGTGGCGAGATGAACGCGAACGGCCTCCACGAGATCGCGCCGGTCTTGGGATCCTGCGATGGCGCGAACATGGTGACCGATCCGCAGTCGGTCACGTTCACGGTCTGCCCCGGGAACTGCACGCTCGGGTAGCGCACGTCGTTGCTCGGTGCCGACACCGCGACGATCGGGCCGAGGTTCGCAACCGACGCGCCGAAGAGGTCGACCGCCGATGGCGGATCGCCCGGCGGCGGAAGCAGGCTGTTGCTGAGCTCCGCGACAAGGCACCACTCGGAACTGTCGCCCGGCGCGCATGCGGCGCCCGCGGCCCACGCGTACAGGTATGCGCGGCCAGAGTTGAGGGGAGGTCCCGCGCCAGGTGCGCCGACCACCAGGTACGAGCCTGACATCGAGATGCTCTGCCCGAAGTTGCTGTTGGCCTGCGGGCGCGGCGCGACCAGGTTCACGCCGAAGTTGCCCGGCATGGGAATCCACCCGAACGAGAACTGCCGGAACACCGTGATGCACCCGGCCTTCTGCACGGCAGTGTCACTCCCGGACACGGGCACGTTCGCCCAAGGGCTGCCGACTGCAATCACCTGCTGCGGGGCACCTCCACCCTCGGAGTTGCCCACAAGGCCGAACCAGAAGGACGTGCCGAAGCGCTGGTTGCCGAGGGCGTTGGGGTTGGCAAGCTCAGCCACGGGATCCGTGTCCTGGGCCAGGGCGCCGACGACCGGAAAGCCCAGCGCCGCCGAGCCCGCAACCGCCCAAAGGGCGGCGCGGCACGTGACGCGCTGGATTCCGCGATGTTCGGGCATTGGCATCCTTCTATCGGACGGTGTGTGGCACGACTTCCCGGGACCGACACCCGAAAGTCTAAGTTCCAATACGCGAAAACCCGGAAGAAAGAAGCGTCCTCGGCGCGATTCGAACGCGCAACCTCTGCCTTCGGAGGGCAGCGCTCTATCCAGTTGAGCTACGAGGACCTCAGGGAGGTCATACTACCGGACTTGCGGCCACGGCTGCGGGCGCGCCACCCCATGAACAACCCCACACTTTCCCATCAGACGACCGCCAGCCACCGACAATCCGAGCTGGCGATCTGGTGGGTCACGTTCCTGAACTCCATCGGCACCGGTGTGCTGTGGAACGGCCTCGGCTTCGTGACGCAGCGCGACCTCAAGTTCTCCGAGGTGGAGACCACGATGCTGTTCCTTGCGTCGGGCGGCGTGTATGCGGTCGCGGCCCTCGCGTCGGGCCGCGCAGTGCGCGCGCTCGCGAAGCGCACGAGCGCACGCGGCGTTCTCGCGCTTCTTCTGCTCGCGCAGGCAGCGGTCAGCCCTCTCGTGTACGTGGGCGGCAGCTCTGCTGGCATCGTCACGATGGTGCTTGTGACGAGCGTGACTGCGGCGCTCCTGTGGCCGATCGTGGAGTCCTTTGTGAGCGGAGGTCGGAGCGGGGATGCGATGCGGCGCGCCATCGGGCGATGGTGCATCGTGTGGATGGCGGCGGTCAGTGCTGCGCTGCTGCTCATGGCCCCGCTGATGCGCAGCGGCAACGCGGAGGGACTTGATGCGCGCTTCGCGGTCTTCGCTGTCGGTCCGCTCAGCCTCATCAGCCTTCTTGCGCTGCCGTGGCTGCCCAAGGCTCCAGGTGCCCATGTCGACGACTGCGCGTCTGTGCCACACGGGTACCGCGCGCAGCTTGCGAGTGCGCGCGTGCTGCTGCCGGCGTCGTACATGATGGTGGGCGCGCTCAGCCCGATCCTCCCCTACGTGCTCACCTCGATCGGCATCGCACCGGCCGCGCAGACGCCGCTCACGGCGACATGGCTGATGGTGCGGCTGGCGGCGGTGGCGCTGCTCGCGCATGTGGCGTTCTGGCACGGGAAGTGGTCGAGCCTCTTCGTTGGTGCCGCGCTGCTCGCCGGCGGGTTCGCGCTTGTGGTGGCTGCGCCGGCGCTCTGGTCCGTGGCCGTCGGGCTCTCGCTCTTCGGCATCGGACACGGCATCATCTACTACGCCGCGCTGTACTACGCGCTTCGCGTGGGAAGCGCAGGTGTCGACGCAGGCGGCACGCACGAGGCGCTCATCGGCGTCGGATACGTAGCAGGACCAGGCGCTGCAATGGCCGGTGCGATGCTTGGTGGAGGCCCATGGATCGTCGGAACCACCTGGATATGCCTCGGTGCGCTCGTGATCCCGGCGCTGCTGCCCTGGTGGCGCGAGGCACGTGCGCGGCGGATCAGCCCGGTGGCCCAGCCTTCGACACCGAAGTGAGCGCCTTCAGGGCGCGCGCCCGCGCCTCGGCGTGGTCGACGACCGGGTGCGGGTAGTCCTTGCCGAGCGTGACACCCGCTGACGCCAGCGCCTCAGCCGGCGCCTCCCACACGCGGTGGATCCACTTCGCGGGGACCTTCGCCAGCTCAGGCACCCAGCGGCGCACGTACGTTCCGTCGGGATCGAACTTCTCGCCCTGCAGCACCGGGTTGAAGATCCTGAAGTAGGGCGCCGCGTCGGCGCCGCATCCGGCGCTCCACTGCCACCCGAGGGAGTTGCTGGCGAGGTCAGCATCGAGCAGCGTGTCCCAGAACCAGCGCGCGCCGTGCATCCAGTGCTGCAGCAGGTGCTTCACCAGGAAGCTCGACACGCTCATGCGCACCCTGTTGTGCATCCATCCGGTCGCCCACAGCTCGCGCATTCCTGCATCCACGAGCGGATATCCCGTGCGTCCGCGCTCCCACGCGCGTCGCAGCGGCGCGTTGTCAGCCCACGGGAACTTGGAGAACTCAGGGCGCAGCGGCGCATCGGAGGTCGCCGGGAAGTTGGCGAGCACGTGGTACGCGAACTCACGCCACACGATCTCCGCCTTGAACTTTGCGGCGTTCGATGCCACTGAGGCCTGCTGTTCCCCAGATGCGGACGATGCCGCCAGCGCGCGGTCCACGGTGTGCCACACGCGTCGGGGCGAGATCTCGCCCCAGTGAAGGTGCGGGCTGAGCATGGACGTGCCTGGCGATGCGGGCTCGTCGCGGCCAGTCGCATATCGCGCGATCGGCCCCGACGCCGCAGCGCGCGCGGGAACAAATGCCGCAAGCCGCTCGCGCGCGCCTGCCTCGCCTGGTGTCCAGGTCTTCGCCATCACGCCGTCCCACGCAATGTGCGGCAGGAGCCCGAGGCTCTCGAGGGAATCGCTGCGCAGCGCTGACACGTCGGCAGCGGCGATCGATGACGGCCGCGCGATGCAGGGCTCGACGGTCACGTTTGCCGCAACCGACCTGCTGAATGGCGTGTAGACCTTGTACGGCACGCCAGAGCCTGTGCGGATCCGGGACGGATCGTGGATGAGAAGCCCGGGATGGAACGTGCACGACACGTCCATGGACTCGAGAGCATCTGCGACTCGCCGCTCCTGCGCCCCCGCCCAGGGCTCGTACCGTGTCGCCGCATGCACGCTGCGTGCGCCGACAGCGCGGGCGATGTCGGCGATCTCGGCCGCAGGGTCCCCTGCCCTGACGATCAGGCGGACTCCCAGCCCATCGAGGTCGGCAGCGAGCGCAGCGATCGAGTGGTGCAGCCACCATCGCGACGCCCCGCCGGGCGCCCATGGGCGCTCGTCGTCCGGGTGCCAGATCCACACGGCCACAAGCGGGCGGCCGTCGCGCGCGGCCTCCCGCAGTGCCGGGTTGTCGTCGAGCCGAAGGTCCTGCCTGAACCACATGATCGAGGGTGCATGGCTCATGCGCGTGCACCCCACTCCGAGGCACGTCCGAACTCGAAGGCCATTGCCTCGCCGATTCGCGGGCTGTCGAACCTGAAGCCCGATGCGAGCAGCGCCGATGGCACGGCGAACTGCCCGGAGAGGAGGAGCTCGCGACCCATCTCGCCGAACATCAGTCGCACCACAAGCGCAGGAAGGGGCGCGAACGCGGGGCGCCGCATCGCACGCCCCATCGCCTTCGCGAACTCGCGCTGCGCGACTGGGTGCGGCGCCACAGCGTTGATCGGACCGCTGAGCGACGGTGTGCCGATCACATGCAGTATCGCCCCGAGCAGGTCATCGAGCGAGATCCAGGACATCCCTTGGCGTCCCGATCCCACGGGCCCTCCCGCACCGAAGTTGAATGGCGTGCGGAGCGTGCCAACGACCCCACCCCGGGCAGTGACCACCACACCGATGCGCAGCCGCACCACACGGATGCCGCGCTCGTGGGCCGGCTCCGTCGCCCGCTCCCACCGCTGCGCGACCTCGGCAAGGAACCCTGCGCCGGAAGGGCCACTCTCGTCGATCGCGGGCGCATCGCTGTGCCCGTAGTAGCCGACTCCTGATGCGCTCACGAGCACCTGCGGTGGGTTCGCCAGCGCCGCCAGAGCGCGCGCAAGGCTGCGCGTGCCCTCCTCGCGGCTGCGAAGGATCGCGTCCTTCCGCGCCGCGCTCCACCGTCCAGCGGCAATGTTCTCTCCGGCGAGGTGCACAACGGCATCGATGCCCGACAGCGGCGACGCATCCCACTCGCCCGCGGGGTTCCATCGCACATCGCGTGTGACCGAGTTGTGCGTGCCGCGCGCGGTGCCCGCATGCTGCGGCGCTGCGCTTCCCGCAGCTCCTCGGTCACGCACCAGCCGAATCACGTGGTGGCCTCCGGTCTCCAGGAACGCGCACAGCGCAGATCCCACAAGACCGTTGGCGCCAGTGACCGCAACGGTCAGCGGCCGGTCGCCGGCGCGTGCGCGGTGCTCCATGTGGCGGCGCAGGTCGCGCGCCGTGCGCTCGTGCCGGAACGCGAACATGCGCTGCAGCTGGGCGCGCGCCACCGGTGCGGTCAGCAGGCTGACCGGAGGGATCCGCGCCGGCCACGGAAGCGCGTAGCGGATGCGGTCCACGAGCTGGCTCTGCGACGGGTCGGCGCGGTCGAGGAAGAGGTGCTCGTGCCGCCAGCGCGCGAATGGGCTCCGCTCGGCGCGGTCCACGAATGAGTGTCCGGGCCGAACGCCCTCATGCACCGCGATCCATCGCGTGCTCAGCGGTCCCGCCGAGAGGCGGAGCACGGTCCTCGAGCCCTCAGCGAGCGGCTCGGCAGACTCGACATCGACGGATTGCCATGGCGGCAGCAGCCGCTGCAGCGCACCATGCGCAAAGTGCCACGCCGCGAGCATCCCGCGCGGCGCGGGCATGGTCGACTCTGCGGTGAAGTCTGGAGGAGGCTCAAGCGTCGATCGTGTCATGCAGCGCTCACGATATGCCCGGCAGCGCACCGTCGATGCGCTCGCCCCGCACAAGCATGTCGCGGACGGCCACAAAGCGCGCCGAGTCGGCGGTGCGCCGCCCCTCAGCGCGCTTGCGCATCGAATTCAGCACGACCCACATCCTGGGGTTCGAGTCAAGGCGCTTCTCGTGACGCTCCAGATATGCCCAGTAGAGGCTCGTCACGGGACAGTCCGACGACGGGTCGAAGGCGCACCCTTTGCAGTAGTCGCTCATGCGGTCGATGTATGCGCCCCCGCACACGTATGGCTTGGTCGTCATGATGCCGCCCGCCCCGAAGGTGGCCATCCCCATCACGTTGGGCTCCACGACCCAGTCCCACGCGTCCGCATACGCCACCCAGAACCAGTCTGCGATCTCGCGAGGCGACACGTCGAGCAGCGTTGCAATGTTGCCGAGCACCATCAGCCGCGTGATGTGATGGCTCCACGACTCCGCCCACACGTCGGCGACGACGCTGTCTAGGCAGCGCATTCCCGAGGGCGCGCCCCAGTACGCGGGAGGAAGCGGCGTGCACTGGCCGAAGTCGGCAGGACGAGCGCCTCCGTCGACTCCACCAGGCGCCGGTGCGTGCGGGTGCCAACGCTTGCCCGCCCAGCGCGCGTATCCGCCGTCGCCGGGCGTCACGGAGGGGTCGCCGTCGCGCGCGAATTCACCGGTGCGGAACCCGTCCGTCTCCGCGTGCACGTGCCGCACAAACTCGCGCCAGCCGATGACCTGGCGCACGAATCCCTCCGCGCACTGCAGCGGCAGCTCCAGGTCAAGCGCGTCATCCACCAGCGTGCGCGCGAGGATCCTGCCCACGTTGAGCAGCGGCGAGATGCGCGTGTGGAAGAGCCCGCGGCTTCGCGTGCTCATGGCATCCTCCCATGGCCCGAAGTGCGGGAGGCACTCCGCCTTCGCCCACGACCAGAGTTCGGCCACCTCGCACTGCGTCACGGGAATCGCGTCAAGGTCGAGGGTGCCCGGATGGTGCGGGAACCGCCGCGCAATGTCCTCGCGCACCTCTGCACGGATCTCGCGCGAGAGCGGCTCCGACGGCGACTCGAACCGCGGCGGTGCGGGCGCTGCAGGCGAGCCCTTCCACGGCTTCCGGTTGTCCGCGTCGAAGGAGAGCTTGCCGCCGATCGGCGCGCCATCGGCATCCATCAGGATCCCTGTGCGCTTGCGCACCGCCCGGTAGAAGGACTCCATCTTCCATGGCCGACCTGCACTCGCAAGGAACTCCTCGCGCGTCGTGAGGAACATCCCGTTGGGCACCCACCTCAGCGCACCGCTGCTGACGAGCGGCGCCAGCTCCGCACGCATCTCACGTTCCGCGGGTTCCATTGCGACCATCGGGACTCCGGGCGCGCCCGCTCCATCCTGCCTCAGCAGGTCGACCATCGGCGCGTCTCCGCGGAGCACGCGCACCCGGTGGCCCTCTTGGGCCAGCTCTGCTGCAAAGGCGTGCATGTGCGCGAGGATCAGGGCGATCCGCTGCACGTGGTATGGCCTTCGCGAAAGCCACTCACGGCTCTCCACGAGCAGCACCTCATGAGTGCCCGGCGTGATGCGCGCGAGCGGCCCCACCGTGCACGTGAGCTGGTCTGGCAGCACCAGGATCGGTGCGCCTGCCGATGGTGCCGCGTCCGCTGGGGATGCGTCAGCTGAGGCGGTGGGCGATCGACGGACCATGGGCCAAGTTGAGCATGGATCCGCCGTGCGTGCGACGGATCTGTGCCGGCGCACTACCTTGCGCGCCTATGGCGCAGGACCTGTCGCTCTCGTCGGTATTGCACACACGCCTCGATCAGGCGCGTGCTGCCGTTGCGGCGCTCGAGTCGCGGGCACCGCAGGTCGAGTCCCTCATGGAGGCCGTGCGACACACGCTCGTGGACGGCGGCACGCTGTTCACGTGCGGCAACGGAGGCAGCGCCGCCGAGGCCCTGCACCTGGCCGAGGAGCTCACCGGCCGGTACCGCTCGAACCGGCGCCCGCTCCGCTCTGTGTGCCTCTGCGCCGATCCCACCGCGCTCACCTGCATCGCCAACGACTTCGGGTTCGAGCAGGTCTTCGCGCGCCCGCTGTCGGCGCTCGGCAGGCCAGGCGATGCGCTTGTTGTGTTCTCGACTTCTGGCCGAAGTGCAAATCTTGTTGCGGCGCTCAGCGCTGCGCGCGCGAGCGGCATGCGCACGATCGGCCTGCTTGGGGGCGATGGAGGCGCGTGCCTCGCGCTGTGCGATGTGGCCGTCACCATCAGCGGCGTTGACGGCGCCGCCGTGCAGGAGGCTCACCAGATGGTGATGCACGCGATCTGCGAGTCGCTGGAGGACGGCGCGCCGTCCCGCGCATAATCTCTCAGCATGACCCGGACCGCCATCGGCACGATCGTCTGCAGGGCTGTGGTTCCCCTGTGGCTCCTTGCTGGAGCGTCATTCAAGCTCGCGCAACTCAACCCGAAGCTGCTGCCTCCGGTCGTGCTGAGCGCCATCACCTCAACGGACGGCATGCTCGGCCTCTCAGGCAATGCCTGGATGGACCTTGCGCTGCGGCTGATCATCCTCTCGGAGTTCGTGATCGCTGCGCTCATGATCTGCGTGCCCAGGCTGTCGCGCGCGGTGGCGATCGCCCTGCTGACGTTCTTCTGCGCGATCCTGCTCTCGACCATCATCCCCTCATGGCAGAAGGGCGGATTCGCGGAGGTGCTCCGCGGCGGATGCGGATGCTTTGGTGCCGGCGGCCCCAACCCCTTCTACATGCTGCTGATCGACGGCTCGATGCTGGTCGCGGCGATCGCGTTCCCGGTGTCGGCCAAGGGAATGGTGCCAGCGATCACCAAGGGTGCGTGGCCTGCGATGGGCCTGTGCATCGTCGGATCCGCGATCGCGTTCGGCATGCCGAAGCCGGTGGTGAAGCTTGAGGAGCCGGACACGATGGCGCAGGCCGGCACCTCGACAGGTGGCGGCGCCACGACTGATGCCGGCGCGCCAACGGCACCTGCGCCGGGTGCCAACCAACCCGCAGGTGCCACGGCACAAGCATCGGCGTGGCCAGGCCGGCCCGAGAAGGTCGAGTCCTACTACCTTGGAGAGTTCGAGAAGTGGGTCGGCCAGAGGCTCGATGCGCAGCCGATCATGCAGCTGCTCGCTGCGGCACCGCCAGCGACGATCCAGCAGGGCCGGTGGCATGTGGTCTTCTACAGGTCGGACTGCGACCACTGCCACACGCTGATGTCCACGTACTTCGAGGGCGAGCTCGAGGTGCCTGTGCTTGCCGTTGAGGTGCCCGACACGGATCCCGCAGCGGCGCTTCCCAACCCATGCGAGCGCTGCGACATGGTGCGGCTGCTGAAGGGCCCCAGCTGGGTCTTCACCACGCCTGTGCTGCTGACTGTGCAGGACGGTGTCATCACGTGCGTGGCCACGGATTCGGAGAACACGGAGCAGGTCGAGGCATGCATCGCCAAGTGATGCGGCCCGCTCCCACCCGACGCCACTGAGTCGCAGGATTCCCCAGCCATGCAGTTCATCACATGCAGAGTCCTTCCCGCCGCGATCCTCGGGTGGATCGTGCTGTCATGGCTCTCAGACGGGACATCCGCGCTCCCCGCCTGGATGGCGCAGCTTGGCGGCCGCGCGGGCCTCGACGATGTGGGCACCATGCGTGTCGCGATTGGCGTGATGGGGTCGCTGGCGCTCATGGCGCTGCTGCTGGGCTCGCGTCCCCGCCTTGGGCCAGCCATCGGACGCGTGGTCGGCGGCGCGATCTCGTTCTCCGCAATCGCGTCACTGTCGGCGGCGATCGCCGTGCCGCTTCGCGATGGGGTCGCGGCTCCACCGCTCGCACCTGGGGTATGGGCGCTGGCTGCGGGATTCGCGGTGTACCTGCTGGCCGACCGGGCGGGCGGCCGTGCCGCCACACGCATCGCGGCGGACACCGCCGCTGGCCGCGCGCCTCGTGCGCACAGCCCAGCGTGGACCGCGATGCTGATGATCGCGTCGCTGGTGGCCGCGTTCGCAACGGCGAGCCGTGTCGATGTGGTGAGTAGCGTGGCAGGCAAGGCATCAGCGCTCGCTCCGGGCAGCTACGTGCAGCTCGACTACACGACCTGGGCCGGACGCACGATCCCCGACACCGGACTCGCACGCCTGAACCCGATGCTCACCGCGCTGACGCTCGAGGGCCGCTCCGCGATTGTGCTCTATGACCCGCGCTGCGGCACATGCCACACGCTCTTCAACGAGTACTTCTCGGAGCCGCGCGAGGGCGAGAAGGTGATCGCGGTGCGCGTGCCGCCGAACCCTGACGCGGACCTGCTGCCCAGCGACCAGCCCGAAGACGTCGACTGCCCCCACTGCACCTTCATCGACCTTCCCGGGGGAAAGTCCTATCTCGTGGGCCGGCCCACGCTGCTGGTCGTCGAGGATGGACGCGTCGCCTGCGCCACCGAGAAGGACTTCTCGGGATGCCTCGGCCGCGAGCCGGTGCGCACTGCACCCGTCGAACCGGCGGACGCGGGCGAGCCCCAGGCCCAGCGCTGATCGAGCTCGAGAGGGTCAACCCTCCAGCGACAGTTCACTCGCACGAACCGCCACATGCATGCCGCCTGCCGGGAAGGTGCGCGGCTCGCGCTTCGCTCCAGCCGCAGCTCCCGCGATCCGCGTGACCTGCATCCATGTCGCGCGCACGCCATGCCCGCGAAGCCACGAGTCGACGACGATGCACGCGAGGTCCGGCCCGGCCGAACGCAGCGCCGAG
>QXGG01130134.1_pt1 | contig 12379 bp, 12 predicted proteins | sample 1982491 | NCBI WGS metagenome assembly QXGG01 (sample SAMN09924614, study PRJNA488089) | Wastewater metagenome, whole genome shotgun sequencing project. | isolation source: South African research farm wastewater | place: South Africa: Irene, Agricultural Research Council, Animal Production... | reverse complement strand
CGGGTGTCGATGCCGAGGCGGTTGGGGAAGTTGCGCGTCGAGGTCGACATCGCGGTGCTGCCCTTGCGGATCTGCGCCTGGTTGCCCATGCACAGCGAGCAGCCCGGCATCTCCATGCGGGCACCGGACTTGCCGAGCACGCCGTAATAGCCTTCCTCGTTGAGGATCATCGCGTCCATCTTGGTGGGCGGGGCGATCCACAGGCGGGTCGGGATGTCGGACTTGCCGTCGAGCACCTTGCCCGCGGCGCGGAAGTGGCCGATGTTGGTCATGCACGAGCCGATGAAGACTTCGTCGATCGTGTCGCCGGCGACTTCGGACAGCAGCTTGACGTCGTCCGGGTCGTTCGGGCAAGCGACGATCGGCTCCTTGATGTCGGCCAGGTCGATCTCGATCACGGCGGCGTATTCAGCGTCGGCGTCGCCCGCCAGCAGCTCGCCGTTGGCGATCCACTGCTCCATGGCCTTGATGCGGCGGCCCAGGGTGCGCTTGTCTTCGTAGCCGTTGGCGATCATCCACTTCATCAGCGTGATGTTCGAGTTCATGTACTCGACGATCGGCGCCTTGTTGAGGTGGACCGTGCAACCGGCGGCGGAGCGCTCGGCCGAGGCGTCGGTGAGCTCGAAGGCTTGTTCCACCTTCAGGTCGGGCAGGCCTTCGATTTCGAGGATGCGGCCGGAGAAGATGTTCTTCTTGCCCTTCTTCTCGACGGTGAGCAGGCCGGCCTTGATCGCGTACAGCGGGATGGCGTTGACCAGGTCACGCAGGGTGACGCCGGGCTGCATCGTGCCCTTGAAGCGCACCAGCACCGATTCCGGCATGTCGAGAGGCATCACGCCGGTGGCAGCGGCAAAGGCGACCAGGCCGGAGCCGGCAGGGAACGAGATGCCGATCGGGAAGCGAGTGTGGCTGTCGCCGCCGGTGCCGACGGTGTCGGGCAGCAGCAGGCGGTTGAGCCACGAGTGGATGACGCCGTCGCCCGGACGCAGCGACACGCCGCCGCGGGTGCTGATGAAGCTCGGCAGTTCGCGGTGCATCTTGACGTCGACCAGCTTCGGGTAGGCCGCGGTGTGGCAGAAGGATTGCATCACCAGGTCGGCGGAGAAGCCGAGGCAGGCGAGGTCCTTGAGCTCGTCGCGGGTCATCGGGCCGGTGGTGTCCTGGCTGCCGACGGTGGTCATCTTGGGTTCGCAGTAGGTACCCGGGCGGATGCCCTGGCCTTCGGGCATGCCGCAGGCGCGGCCGACCATCTTCTGCGCCAGCGAGAAGCCCTTGCCGGAATCGGCGGGGGCCTGCGGCAGGCGGAACAGGGTCGAGGGCGGCAGGCCGAGGGCCTCGCGCGCCTTGGTGGTGAGGCCACGACCGATGATCAGCGGGATGCGGCCACCGGCGCGCACTTCGTCGAGGATCACCAGGGTCTTGAGCTGCGATTCGGCGATCACGGCGCCGTTCTTGAGCGCGGTGACCTTGCCGCTGGCGTGGTCGACCTTGAGTTCGATCTCGTCGCCCATGTCCATCTGGCCGCAGTCGATCTCGATCGGCAGCGCGCCGGCGTCTTCCATGGTGTTGAAGAAGATCGGGGCGATCTTGGAGCCCAGGCACACGCCGCCGAAGCGCTTGTTGGGGACGAAGGGGATGTCTTCGCCGGTGAACCAGAGCACCGAGTTGGTGGCGGACTTGCGCGAGGAGCCGGTACCGACCACGTCACCGACGTAGGCGACCAGGTTGCCCCGGGCGCGCAGGTCTTCGATGAACTTGACCGGGCCGCGCACGCCGGCTTCTTCCGGCTCGATGCCCGGGCGCGGGTTCTTGAGCATGGCCAGCGCGTGCAGCGGGATGTCGGGGCGCGACCAGGCGTCGGGCGCGGGCGACAGGTCGTCGGTGTTGGTTTCGCCGGTGACCTTGAGCACGGTGAGTTTTTGCGAGGCGGGGACTTCCGGGCGGCTGGTGAACCACTCGGCGTCGGCCCACGACTGCATGACGGCCTTGGCGTTGGCGTTGCCGGCGGCGGCCAGCTCCTTGACGTCGTGGAAGTAGTCGAACATCAGCAGGGTCTTCTTCAGACCCTCGGCGGCGACCGCACCCACTTCGGCGTCGGCGAGCAGGTCGATCATCGGCTTGATGTTGAAGCCGCCCAGCATGGTGCCGAGCAGTTCGGTGGCCTTGGCGCGCGACACCAGGCCACAGGCTTCTTCGCCCTTGGCGACCTTGGCCAGGAACTCGGCCTTGACCTTGGCGGCGTCGTCCACACCGGCGGGGACGCGGTAGGTCAGCAGCTCGACGAGGAAGGCCTCCTCGCCGGCGGGGGGGTTCTTCAGCAGTTCGACCAGCTCGGTGACCTGCTGCTTGGACAGCGGCAGCGGCGGGATGCCGAGGGCGGCACGTTCGGCGACATGGGCACGGTAGGCTTCAAGCACGGCGAATTCCTCACTATCTAGTGGCGGTGATCGGAACTCCGGCCGAGCGGACCCAGCCGGAACGGGGGATATTATATGTCTTTTATAAGACTTGCGGTGCGGTGCACCACCCGCGCCTCGAGTCCGGGAAAAAACTCCGCGAATTCTACTCTCGCGCGTCACGCTTTGGCGCATCACACGCGGGGCAATCTGCTGGCGGATATACACTTCCGGCATGAAACCGAACGCCCCCTGCCCTTGCGGCTCCGGACGCGGGTTTGCGCAGTGCTGCGGCCCTGCCTTGTCCGGCGAACGCCCCGCCCCCACCGCCGAAGCGCTGATGCGCTCGCGCTACACCGCCTTTGCGCTGCGCGACGCCGCCTACCTGTTGGCGAGCTGGCACGCCAGCACGCGCCCGGCCACGCTCGCACTCGACGAATCTCCGCCACCGAAGTGGATCGGCCTGCAGATCCGCGCGCACCGTCCGCTCGACGCCGACCATGCCGAGGTCGAGTTCGTCGCCCGTTGCCGGGTCGGCGGCCGCGCGCAGCGCCTGCACGAGACCAGCCGCTTCGTGCGCGAGGATGGGCGCTGGTATTACTTGGACGGCGACGTCGACGGTGACATCCGAGATTGACGCCGAAAGCGCATAATTCCGGCGTTGCCGTTTCGCATGAACCTGCTGCCGAAGGAAAACCATGAACCTCGAAAAAGTCATCTTCGGTTTCTTCATCGTGCTCGCCGCCACGCTCAACTTCGGCTTCTTCGTCGGCGACATCGAGAACCCGGCACATCACGACGTCTATGAGCTGTTCGCCGCGCTCGTGGTCAGCCTGATCGCCACCGTGCTCAAGTTCGGCGACCGCACCCAGATCGGCGCGGTGCATCTATCGACCAGCCTGGTGGCCGACCTGCAGCTCTTTGCCGCCGCGCTGGTCTGGGGTTACGCCGCCCACATCACCCCGGATGGCCTCACCGCCGAGATGACCGCACGGGTGGTGTCGTTGTCGGGCGGCGCGCTGTTCGCCAACGTGGTCTCGGTGATCATCTTGATCTCCGAAACCATCATGCAGCGTCGCTGACCGGTACCGCGAGCAGCCACCGTGCAGGCCCTGGCCCGCCACCACAGCGTCTTCTTCCTGATCCTGCGGCGCCTGCGCGCACCGCTGATCCTGCTCATCGTGCTGTTCGCGATCTCGGTGCTCGGACTCACGCTCGCACCCGGCCCGGTGGTGGACGGCGAGACGAGCTACCTGAGCTTCTTCCACGCCTTCTACTTCATCAGCTACACCGCCACCACGATCGGCTTCGGCGAGATCCCCTACACCTTCTCGGACCAGCAGCGACTGTGGGTGATCTTCAGCATCTACCTGTCGGTGATCGGCTGGGCGTACACGCTCGGCGCCATCTTCAGTCTGCTGTCGGACCGCAGCCTGCGCCAGGCGATCGCGATGCAGGGCTTCGTGCGCGCCGTGCGGCGCCTGCGCGAACCCTTCTACCTGGTGTGCGGCTACGGCGAGACCGGCCGGCTGATCTGCCAGGCGCTCGACCGCATGGGCTTGCGCGCCGTGGTGGTGGAGGTGGACGAGAACAAGGTCGGCGAGCTCGACCTGCACGCCTACGCTGCCGACGTGCCCGCGATCTGCGCCGACGCCGGCAACCCGGAGATGCTGCAGTTCGCCGGCCTGACCCATCCGAGCTGCATCGGCGTGATCGCGCTGACCAATGACGACGCCACCAACCTCGCGATCGCCATCAGCGCCCGCCTGCTCGCGCCGCGGGTGCCTGCGCTGTGCCGCGCCGAGCACGCCGCCACCGCCGACAACATGGCCTCGTTCGGCACCCGCCACATCATCAACCCCTTCGAGCGCTTCAGCGAAACCCTGGCGCTGTCGCTGCACGCGCCCAAGGCCTCGCAACTGATGGGCTGGCTGACCGGGGTGCCCGGCACCGAGGTCGAACAACGTCGCGACCCGCCGCGCGGAAACTGGATCGTTTGCGGCCATGGCCGCTTCGGGCGGCTGATGGTGAGCGCGATGGATTCCGAAGCCGTGCCGGTGACCATCATCGACCTCGACCCCAAGCCCGACGGCGTGCATCGCTGGATCCAGGGCGACGGCACCGGCGCCGACGCGCTGAACCAGGCGGGCGTGGACAACGCCACCGGCATCGTGTGCGGCACCAGTTCGGACACCGACAACCTGTCGATCGCCGTCACCGCGCGCGAGCTCAACAAGAACCTGTTCGTGATCGTGCGCCAGAACCACGAGTGCAACCGTGCGCTGTTCGACGCCTACGACGCCGACATCACCGTGGTGCCGAGCCGGGTGATCGGGCACGAGTGCATCGCGATCCTGAGCACCCCGCTGCTGGTGCCCTTCCTCGCCGAGATCCGCGCGCGCGACGAGCCCTGGTGCGGCACCCAGCTCGAACGCCTGACCGGCCGCCTGGGTTGGACGGTGCCCGAGATTCGCAGCGAGCGCATCAACGTGAGCCGTGCGCCGGCCCTCTACCGGCGCCTGATGCGCGGCGAGACGATCACGCTCGAGATGCTGCTGCGCTCGCCGTCGGACCGCGAGCGCGGGCTCGACTGCGAGGCGCTCTATCTCGACCGCGACGACGACGACCACCTGCTGATGCCTGCCGCCGACACCCGGATCCGCGCCGGCGACGAGCTGCTGCTGGCCGGCACGCGTTCGGCGCTCAACGACATCGGCCTCATCATCGCCAACGAACACACGCTCGCCTACATCCTGAGTGGCGAAGACCTGCCCGGGGGCTGGGTGTGGGAGCGCCTTGCGCGCCGCAAACAGGCGCCGGTGCAAGCGCGGCTGCCCTGAAGCCACCACCTCCAGCGCCGAAATCGGCGCCTCGCCTACTCGGCCGCAGTCAGCTCGATCTCTTCCCCGGCAAAGCGCACGCGCTGCCCGGGTCGCAGCTTTGCGCGCTTGCGGCTCTCCACCGCACCATCCACCCGCACCTGCCCCTGCTCGACAGCGGCATGCGCCGCGCCGCCCGAATCCACCAGGCCCGCGGCCTTGAGCAACTGATCGAGCTGGATGTAATCGCCCCGTACTGCAAACTGCACTGCCATGTCGTTCCCCTGTTGTGTCCCGCCAGCGGCGGCTCATCGTCCCTGCCGCCGCTCGATGCGCCTGCGCCCCGTGTCAGAATGGCGGCATTCTCGCCCGCCCGTTCCCGCATGACCAGCACGCCCATCCGCCCCTCCGGCCGCACCGCCGCGTTCGACGAAGCGACGATCGCAAGCCTTCTCGAGCACGCCGACGACGTCATCCGCAGCGCATTGCATAGCGGCGCGCTGCAGCCGATCCGCACCGAGCAATGCTGGCTCGACGATGGCGCGTTGCGCTTTTCGGTGCGCTGGGTGTCGTCGCTCGCACTCAAGGATCGCGCCCGCGTCGATACCGTCATCCGCCGCAAGCCCGACTTCAACCCCTTCCTGCCGCCGGAACCGGCGCTGACGGTGGCAGCGCTGGGCGACGCGCACGTGGTCGTGCTGAACAAGTTTCCGGTGATCGATCGCCACCTGTTGATCGTGACCCGCCACTTCGAGGACCAGCACAACCCGCTCACGCAGGCGGATTTCGACGCCCTGGCGGCGGTGATCGCGGCGCATGGGGGGCTCGGCTTCTACAACGGCGGCCGCACCGCTGGCGCCAGCCAGGCGCACAAGCATCTGCAGTGGGTGCCCGAGACCGCCGCCACGCTCGAGGCCTTTCTGCCCCCGCAACTGCCGCCGACCGGTGTCCAGGCCTTCGCCAACCCTGCGCTGCCGTGGGCGCACGCCTTCGTCGGCCTCGCCCGTGGCGCGCGCGCCGACACCCGGCCCGACGGCGCAACGCTGGCGGCCGCGTTCCGCACGGCCTGTGCTGCGCTCGGCCTGCCGTGCGCGGCCAACCCGATGCCGCCCTACAACCTGCTGGTGACACGCGAGGCCTTGCTGCTGGTCCCGCGCATGCACGAGAAGTGGCAGGACGTGTCGGTGAACTCGCTGGGCTACGCCGGATCGCTGTTCGTGCGCGACCGCGAGCAGATCGAGCGCCTGCGCGCCTGCGGTCCGCTCGCCGTGCTGGCCGCGGTGGGACGCGCGCCCGGCTGACGCGCGATTGCGCGTGCGCTCACTTCAGCGCCGGAAAACGCGGCCGACTCCACGCCGGAAATGGACTAACTCGCCGCCGAAGGTGCACCGCAGGCGCCACAGCGCCTGCTGTGTTCTTCACGCATCCACATCGCCGGGCTCGGCGCCGCAGCACTTCTTGTACTTCTTGCCGCTGCCGCAGGGGCACGGGTCGTTGCGGCCGGGGGTGGGGGCACCCGGCTTGCGCGGCGGCGCGGTGGACAGCGGCTCGGCTGCAGGCAGGCCGAGGTCGCGCCAGTGCGAGAAGATGTCGTTGGCCGCCTCGCCCACCGCCGCCAGCCAGCCGAGGCGGGTCTCGTCGTCGGCCTTGGCGGCGTCATCCTCGCCCCAGGGGGTCAGCACCTCGTCGAGCGTCTCGCGCACGGCTTCGACGGCCTCTTCGTCCAGGCCCTCTTCCCAACCCTCGGGCCACAGGTCCAGGCCCTGGGCAAAGCCGTCGATCCACGCCTCACCGAGCTTGAGCCCGTCGCCATCGGCAATCGCGAAGCAGAACGGCTCCCAGCACGCCTCGTCGTCATCGTCGAGCCCCAGCGTGGCCAGCAGCTCGTTGTGGTAGGCCTTGACCAGGCGGATGGCGCGCTGCAGGCCGGTGCCCGAGCCGAAGCCGGCCTCGTCGCCATGCGCCGACCACACGCCCGGCATCCAGCGCTCGGCCGCGATCGGGCGCGGTGAAATGAGCACGCCGGCGAGGTAGCCATCGAGCATCTCGAGGTCCATGCAGTCCTCGGGGACGACGTCCGAGGTCAGGATTTCCTCGAGCGCCTCGAAGTCCTCGTCGCTCATCAGCACAGGCTTGGTAAATTCGATGTCGATGGCTGAATCCGGAGCGGCATCGGGGGCGGAGTCGGGGGCGTTGTTCATGGCAATCTCCTTTGATCGGCGCCAAGGGTGGCCCAAGGCGCAACGGCGGGCAAGTCAATTCTTTGTGGCGTCGACGGCGGACAGATCGACGCCCAGGCGGTAGAGGGTCTGGCCCGAATCGCGATACTTGCGCTCGAAGGGCGTCAGCGGCACCGCGGCCGAGAAGGCCTCCCAGGCAACGGGCCGGCCGATCACCACCTCGAGCGCGAGCGCGAATTCCTCTATATAGACAAGCCAGTTGCTGCGACATTCCAGCACGCCGCCCAGGCGCGGAATCCACGGAAACACCGGGTGCGCATGCCAGCGTCTGCCCAGGTGGCCGATCTTCGGCCACGGGTTGGGGTACAGCACGTAATGCCGGGCCAGGCGCAAGCCGGCCTCGTCGAGCAGCCGCCAGAAATCGACCAGGTCGGCGCGCACGAACACCATGTTCTTCGGCAGCAGCGCCTCGGGATACGGCTTGCGTCGATTGAGGCGGTCCGCCGACTGATCGACACCGATCACCCAGTGGTCGGGATACTGGCGCGCGATCTGGATGGTGCTGTGCCCTACGCCGCAGCCGGCGTCGAGGATCAGCGGCGCCTTGCCGTCCCAGCCCGCCAGCGCGACCTGCAGCGCGGCGCGGTTGTAGTCGGCGAAGGGTTTGCGAAACGGCTCGGCGAGGTGCTTGCGCACGCGCTCGATCAGGCCCTCATGCACGCCTTGCTGCGCGCTTTGCGGAATGCGGGAATTGGCGTAACTCAATTGGCGTGACTCATCGGGTTTGCAGGTTCTTGCCTTGGCGGCGAGGCGACATTCGGGCAGCGACGCTCAGGCGGCGAAGTTCACGCGGCGCAGCCGAGCGGCTCGTGCGCCACCGGCTGGGCGGCGGCAATGCGCGCGCTCGGCGGCAGGCCCCGCTCGGCCACTGCGCCCGCACACGCGCCATGACGCGCCAGCACCTGATCCACTTCGGCCAGCGTGCGCAGGCCACGGATCTCGGCGAACAGGTTCTGCGCGCCGGCGTAATTGCGCGCGAGCAGATGCAGCCACTGCTTGATGCGGCCCGGGGCGTGGCGGGCCTCGACCTTGAGCCGCACGCGGTCGCGGAACTCGCCGAGCAGCGGCAGCAGAGCCTGCCACTCGGCAGCGCGTTCATCGGTATCGGGCGCGGCCAGATGGCCGGCACGGATGCGGCGGGCGAGGAAGGGGTCGGCCACCGCGCCGCGGCCGAGCATCACGTCGGCAACACCCGAGACCGCGCGACAGCGCGTCCAGTCGGCCGCGGTCCACACCTCGCCGTTGGCCACCACCGGCACGGCCACGGCCTCGGCCACCCGCGCCACCCACTCCCAGTGCGCCGGCGGCCGGTAGCCGTCGAGTTTGGTGCGCGCATGCACCACCAGCAGGCTCGCCCCGCCATCGGTCAGCGCCTGCGCGCATTCGGTCGCGCGGCCCGGGTCGCGCACGCCCAGGCGCATCTTCGCGCTCAGCGGCAGGCCGGCGGGCAGCGCGTCGGCGACAGCGCGCGTGATGCGATGGAGCAGCTCCGGCTCGTCGAGCAGCACCGCACCGCCGCGATGGCGATTGACCGTGGGCGCCGGGCAGCCGAAGTTCAGGTCGACGCCCGCCGGCCGCAGCCGCGCCAGCCGGGCGGCATTGGCCGCCATGCACTCGGGGTCGGAGCCGAGCAACTGCACGCGTACCGGCGTCCCGCCCGGCGTGAAGCTGTCGCGGTCGAGTTCGGACGCGATGCGACGGAAGAAGCGATCGGGCAGCAAGGTCCCCGACACGCGCGCGAACTCGCTGACCGCGTAGTCGTATCCCCCTGGCCGCGTGAGCACCGCGCGCAGCACGTCGTCGAGCAAGCCTTCCATCGGCGCAAGCAGCAGGCGCACCCTTTCCTCCACCGCCAGCGCGGTTCCGAATCACACAGGGGCGCGATTGTACTGCGAGCGGCGTGCCGATCCGGCTGTTTCCGCGCCATTTCGGCGCCATTTCCCTTGCAAGCCGGACGCCAGTACAGGATAATTCCGCGCTTTACTACTCAGGGCGGTCACATCCGCCGCCCGCAAGATTTCAGGAAGCCACCATGAAAGCGGACATCCATCCGAAGTACAACGAAGTGAACGTGACCTGCTCCTGCGGCAACACCTTCACCACGCGCTCCACCATGGGCAAGCCCCAGTACCACGTCGAAGTGTGCTCGGCCTGCCACCCGTTCTACACCGGCAAGCAGAAGATCGTCGACACGGCCGGTCGCGTCGAGCGCTTCCGCCAGAAGTACGGCAACGTCCAGCGCGCAAGCTGATCGGACGGCGGCCTGGCAGACAGGCCCCGAGGTCCCGGGGGCGCAGATCACGGCGCCTTCAGCTAGCACACGAAGCAGACCTCACGACAAGAAGGCAGCCCAGGCTGCCTTTTTTGTTGTCCGCAGCCTCGATTTGCTGCATCGCACTTGGCCTGCGCCACCGGTCCGCCGCAAAATGCCCCCCATGACTCGCGACCCCGTCACCCCCACCCTGTTCCAGCGCCGCATCTACGGCACGGTCGGCCTGGCCGTGCTGGTCGCGCTCTACCTGCTCGTCGGGCTGACCGTGCATGACCCCTGGCGCGGGGACGACGCGCGCTACTTCGGTCCCGTGCTGGCGATGCTGCGCGGCGAATCCTGGCTGTTCCCGATGCTGGCCGGCGAGCCGCTCGCCGACTACCCGCCGCTGTATTTCTGGACGGCGTCGGCCTTCGCCTGGCTCGGGAGCGCCTTCCTGCCGGCGCATGGTGGCGCACGCCTGGCGAGCGCGTTCTTCGTCGCGCTCGCGGTGTACTTCGTCGCCCGCGCCACCGAAACCCTGCACGGCCGCCCGGTGCGCACGCCTGGCGCGCTGCTCGCCCTCGGCGCGCTCGGCCTGGTGCTGCACGCCCACGAGACCCAGCCCCTGCTCGCCGTGTTCGCGATGCTGGCGCTGGTCGTGAGCGGCCTGGCCGAACTCCCGGGCCGTCCGCTCGCGGGCAGCATCAAGGCCGGCGTGGGCAGCGCGCTGGCGTTTCTCGGTGGCGGCTTTTCCGGCCTGCTCGTCACTGCACCGTTGCTGCCGCTGGTGCTCCTGTTCAGCAGCGAATGTCGCACGCCGCGCGCAAGCGGCGCATTGCTGCTCGGCCTGTTCCTTGCGGTGACGCTTGCGGCGGCGTGGCCGATCGCGCTGCAACTGACCCATCCCGAATTGCTCACGCTGTGGCTGCGCGCCGAATGGCTGCGGCTCACCGGCCCGGCGCTCGCGCTCCGCGACATCGGCGACCTGCTGGAACTTGCCGGCTGGTTCCTGTGGCCCTTGTGGCCGCTGGCGCTGTGGGCGCTGTGGCGGGGACGGCGCAAGCTCGCGACCTTGCCGGTGATGCTGCCGCTGCTGAGCCTGATGCTGGTGGTGCTGTGGCTGGTGGCGAGCGGAGATTCGTCGCAGGCACGCATGATCCTGCTGATTCCGGCGAGCGCGCTGCTCGCGGCGAGCGGCGTGTCGACGCTGCGGCGCGGCGCGGCGAGCGCCTTCGACTGGTTCGCGCTGATGAGTCTTGCGGTGTTCGGCGTGCTGGTGTGGCTGGCATGGACGGCGCAGGCGGTCGGCTGGCCGCCCGGGCTGGCACGCCACGTGGCACGCAACGCGCCCGACTTCGTGCTCCCTGACGGCCACTTCCAGCTTGCTGCAGGTGTCGCGATCAGCGCCTTGTGGATCCTGCTGGTCGCCCGCCTGCCGCGCTCGCCATCACGCGCGCCCGCAAACTGGACGATCGGGCTGGTGATGCTGTGGTGCCTGGCCGTGGTGCTGTTGATGCCGTGGTTCGACCACGGCCGCAGCTATCGCGCGGTGGTGCAGTCGCTGGACATCGCCGTGCACGGTGAACGCACCGAACGCCCCAACGCCTGCATCGCCACCACTGGCCTGCCCGACGCCATGCGCAGTTCGATGGATTACTTCGCCGCGCTGCGTACCCAGCGCGTCACCGACGACGCCACGCCCTGCCCGCTGCTGCTCGTGCATGCCGAACGACCGCGCAGCACCGGCGCGCTCGCGCCCGAATGGGAGACGGTATGGGAATTCCGCCGCGGCGCTGGCAAGCGCCAGGAAACCTTCCGCCTGCTGCGCCGCGCGACGCCCTGAGCATCGGGGCGGCCACGCGCAGCGCCGGGGGATGCGTTCAACCGTAGATCTTGCACATCCCCGGTGCGTAGATCGGCCTCGAGAAGTAGCCCAGCACGGTAAAGAACAGTGCCAGCAGGGCAAGGATCAGCAGCAGCCTGCGATGCGCCCTCGCCCACGCGACAACGCCCCGCACCCCTTTTTCCAGCTTCGCCTTCATGGCTGTGCCCAGTTGCCGAGGCGTCTCACTCGAGGCGCAGGAAGTGGTCGCGGTAGTGGCGCAGCTCGCCGATCGACTCGTGGATGTCGGCCAGCGCGGTGTGGCTGCCGGCCTTCTTCACCCCCTCGTAGATCTCCGGGCGCCAGCGGCGCGCGAGTTCCTTGACGGTGGACACATCCAGATTGCGGTAGTGGAACCAGTTCTCCAGCGTCGGCATCCAGCGCGCGAGGAAGCGGCGGTCCTGGCACACCGAGTTGCCGCACATCGGCGACGTGCGCGCCGGCACATACTGCTGCAGGAAGGCCAGCGCCTGCGCCTCGGCCTCGGCCTCGGCCACCGTGGAGGCGCGCACGCGGTCGATCAGCCCGGATTTACCGTGCGTGTTGCGGTTCCACTCGTCCATCGCGTCCAGCACGCTGTCGGGCTGGTGCACGGTGATCACCGGGGCCTCGGCGATGGTTTCCAGCGCCTCATTGGTCAGCACGAGCGCGATCTCGATGATGCGATCGCGGTCGGGTTCGAGGCCGGTCATCTCCATGTCCAGCCATATCAGCGTCTTCGGGTCCTGTGCCATAATCCATCCGCCTTTTTCGGGCACCTTGGTGCGAAACAATCAAGGGCGCGATTGTGT
>QXGG01072951.1_pt1 | contig 12392 bp, 9 predicted proteins | sample 1982491 | NCBI WGS metagenome assembly QXGG01 (sample SAMN09924614, study PRJNA488089) | Wastewater metagenome, whole genome shotgun sequencing project. | isolation source: South African research farm wastewater | place: South Africa: Irene, Agricultural Research Council, Animal Production Institute... | reverse complement strand
GTCGACGGCGTTCCGGGGTAGGCGGCGGCGACACGGCAGCCGGCGTCGCGCACGGCCAGGGCGACGGCCTCGTTGCCGGACAGGAACAGGCGGCTCGGTGCGGTTTCGGGCAGGGCAGCACCCATGGGGGAATCCTCTCTCGGGGTCGGTTCAGAATCGAAGCCCTTGAGCTTAGACAGCGCCCCCGCGCACGCCATTGACAAAGGTCAACCGCAAGCCAGTCGCCGGATGCGCCCGCGAGCCGCCGAGCGCCTGCGCTGCCGCGTCCGCACGGGCTTTGCGTTCGATCAATACGCGCTGCGCGGCGCGCACGCACCATCGCCTTCTTTGTCTAGAGCCGGACGCAGTGCGATGCAGAGAGAACGCTGGAACGATCTTGCGGGCGCTTTCAACCCGGTCAGCGCACCGGATTACCTGCCGCGGGCGCAACTGCGCGAAGTGCAGTCGCAGCGCCTGAAGGCGGTGGTCACGCGCGTCTGGCACAAGGTGGCGCTGCTGCGCGAGCGCATGCAGGCGCGCGGCCTCACCCCCGACGCCATCGGCGGCATCGACGACATCGCCGCGCTGCCGTTCACGGTCAAGGCCGACCTGCGTGACACCTACCCCTTCGGCCTCTTCGCCAGCCCGATGGACGAGGTGGTGCGCCTGCACGCCTCCTCGGGCACCACCGGCAAGCCGATCGTGGTCGCCTACACCCAGGAGGACGTCGCGGTGTGGACCGAGGCCATGGCGCGCACCTTTGCCGCCTGCGGCCTGCACCGCGGCGACATCGTGCAGAACGCGTTCGGCTACGGCCTGTTTACCGGCGGCATGGGCACCCACTATGGCGCCGAGGCCCTGGGCGCGACGGTCATCCCGGTCTCCGGCGGCAACACCGACCGTCAGATCATGCTGATGCGCGACTTCGGCGTCAGCGCGGTGTGCGCGACGCCGAGCTTCTTCGTGCACCTGGTCGAGAAGGCCACCGAGATGGGGGTGGACCTGAAGGCGCTGCCGCTGCGCACCGGCGTGTTCGGCGCCGAACCGTGGACCGACGGCATGCGCGAACGCATCCAGGCCCAGACCGGCATCGAAGCCTTCGACATCTACGGCCTGTCCGAGATCACCGGCCCGGGCGTGGCCACCGAATGCGCCTGCCACGACGGCCTGCACGTGCTCGAGGATCACTTCTTTCCCGAGATCATCGACCCGGCGACCGGCATGCCGCTGCCCGACGGCGAGGAGGGCGAACTGGTGCTGACCACGCTGTCCAAGCAGGCGATGCCGATGATCCGCTACCGCACCCGCGACCTCACCGCCATCCTCACCGAGCCCTGTGCCTGCGGGCGCAGCCTGCGCCGCATCCGCCGCATCAGCCGGCGCGCCGACGACATGTTCATCATCCGCGGGGTCAATGTCTTCCCGTCACAGGTCGAGGCTGCACTGCTGGAAGTCGAGGGCACGGTGCCGCACTACCAGATCATCCTCAGCCGCAGCCACGGCCTGGACCAGATGACGGTCGAGGTCGAGGTGACGCCGGAGGTGTTCAGCGACACGGTGCGCGGCATGGAAGAACTGCGCGCGCGCATCGGGCACGCGATCGAGCATGTGCTCGGCCTCCGCGTCGGCCTGCGCCTGGTGGGACCGCACAGCATCGCGCGCAGCGAAGGCAAGGCGCGGCGCGTGATCGACAACCGTAAAGATTGAGGCGGGAGCCGAAGATGAAGATTCCCCAGCTGTCCGTGTTCCTGGAGAACCGCGCGCACAGCCTGCTCGAACCGCTGCAGGCGCTCGCCGCGGCCGGGATCAACCTGTCGGGCATCACGCTCGCCGACAGCGCGCAGTTCGGCATCCTGCGCCTGGTGCTGCGCGACTGGACGCGTGCGCGCGACCTGCTGCAGACCGCTGGCTGGGCAGTCACGGTCACCGACATGGTGGCGATCGACGTGGACGATCAGCCCGGCGGGCTGGTGCGCACGCTCGAAGTGCTGGCCGCGGCCAACGCCAACATCGAGTACATGTACGGTTTCTTCCTGCGCGGCAGCGGGCGGGCGGCCATGCTGTTCCGCTTCGACGACAGCGCCGCGGCGATCGCCGCGCTGCGGGCCGCAGGGGTGGAGCCGGTGACGGCAGACGCGCTGTACTAGGGCGGCGACAAGGCGGCGGGCTGGCGCCCGCCGGGCATCACCGATCAGCCGCCGAAGCGCTGCGGCGCCGTGGCCACGCGCTGCGTGGCCGTCTGCTCGAGCCACTTGCGCACGCGCTTGGCGTCGGCGGTACGGGTGTAGCGGCCCTGCGAGTCCATCAGCACCATCACCACCGGCTGCTGCTGCAGCCAGGTCTGCATGACCAGACAACGCCCCGCTTCGGAAATGTAGCCGGTCTTCGACACGCTGATCGCCCACTCCGGACTGCGCACCAGGCCATTGGTGTTGCCAAAGCGCAGCAGGCGGCCGTTGATATCCACATGACGCTCGGGCGCGGTCGAGAATTCGCGGATCAGCGGAAACGACGCCGATGCTGCGACCAGCTTGGCAAGATCGCGCGGACTGGACACGTTGGCGGGGTTGAGCCCGGTGCTGTCGTGGAAGCGGGTGTCCCACAGCCCAAGCAGGCGGGCCTTGACGTTCATCGCCTCGACGAAGGCCGCCTCGCCCCCCGGGTAATTGCGCGCCAGCGCCGAGGCCGCGCGGTTCTCGGACGACATCAGCGCCAGCTGCAGCATGTCCTCGCGCGTCAGCGTGGTCCCCAGCGCCAGTCGCGAACCCGTGCCCTTGAGGCGGTCGATATCGCCCTCGTTGATCACCAGAGGCTCGGACAGCGGCTGAGCGGATTCGAGCACGACCATCGCCGTCATCAGCTTGGTGATCGAGGCGATCGGCAGCACGCTCGTGGCATTGCGCTCGAGCAGCACCTCGCCGGTGTGCGGATTCATGACGTAGAACGCGTTCGAGCCCAGCACCGGCATGCCTTTGGCGTCGAGCGCGAGGGCCTCGTCGACCTCGTCGGCCGCGCTGGCCAGGGCAGCCGCAGGGGCCACCGCCGCGACCGCGGCCGCCTGCTTGCTGCGCACGGCAACCCGCCTGGCGGATGCCTTGACCGCCTTCTTCGCCGACAGGGCCTTGCTCACGCGCTTGGCCCGGGTCCCGGGCTTCGCTGCCGCCTTCTTCTTGGGCGCAGCCTTTGCGCTTGCGCTCTCGGCCGCGACCGACGCCTTGGCAGATGTGCGGCTGGTGCTGGTGGCAGCACTGGCCACTCCGGAGTGCAGCGCAAACAGCGCGGCGAGGGCAGCGACAAGGATTTTGTGCGTCATGGCAGTGGCAGGCAGAGAGGAAGCGGCAGCACCGGGACTGCGTTTTATTTTGAAAATAAGCAGATACGAAAATGATTTCAAGTCGTTTCGAAGAACGCCATGAAATTGTCCCATATTTGCCAGCCGGGCTGCGTCCCGTTTTGCCCGAACCTTTGCCCTCAGTCCAGGCGCAGGAAGCGCCTCAGCTCGGGCGCCCGCGACATCGCGTCATGGTAACCGAGCTCGATCACGGCGCGCGTGAAGCCCGGTTCGAACAGCAGATACGAGAGCAGGGTCGAGCCCTCGCGGCGCAGGGTGCCGAGTCCGCGCAGCACCATGCGCAGCAGCGCCGGCAGGCTGCGGGCGTGGCGACCAGCGATGGTATCGAGTCGTTGCGAAGGCTGGATGACCAACGTCTCGATCGGCCGGAAGCGGATGCCAGCGGCTTCGCGCTGGGCGGGCGCGAGCCGGCCGACCGTCTGATTGATCCGCGCCAGGTTCTCGAGGTCCACCTCGAGCGTATCGAGAAAGATGCTCGACAGCGCGTGACCGGCGATCTGCGCGGGCGAGGGATAGCGCTCCACCCGCACCCGCCCCTCCTCCGCGGTGCGCCCGGCACCGATCACCAGAATGCGATCCGCCCCCAGGTGGATCGCCGGGCTCACCGGCGCCAGCTGGCGCATCGAACCGTCGCCGAAAAACTCGCGATGGATGCGCACCGCCGGAAACACGAAGGGCAGCGCCGCACTCGCCATCAGGTGGTCGGTGCACAGCGCGCTGCGCACCCCCAGCCGCTGCGCCCGCCGCCACGGCAGGATCTCGGTCGAGCCCTGGAAAAAGGCGAGGCTCTCGCCGCTGCCGTAGCCGGACGCGGTGACGCTGACGGCGTGGAGCTCGCCGCGCGTGATCGCGGACTCGATCGCCGACAGGTCGAGCGCGCGCTCGAGGAGCGCACGCAGCGGCGTATTGTCGAGCAGGGAACGTGGTGTCTGGCGGATCAGCCAGCCGCCGAACAGCGCCGAGCCCCAGCGCAGACCACTGCCAAAAAGCGCCACCGGATCGACCCGATAGACGTCATGCACATGCAGGCCGCGCCAGATCCGATCGATGTGGCGCACGGCACGGCCGAAGTCGCCCGCATGCGTGGCGAGCGCGACCGCGTTGATCGCACCAGCCGAGGTACCGCAAAGGATGGGGAAGGGATTGCCCGCACGCTTGCCGCGCAACTCGCGCACGGCGTTGAGCACACCGACCTGATAGGCCGCGCGCGCGCCGCCCCCGGTCAGCACCAGCGCTGCGCGCCCCTCATGCCCGTCCATCGCCCCTCCGCTGATCACCTCTGGCGCCAGCATGGCGCAAGGGGTGATCAGGAGGCAAGGGCGAGGCCGCTAGCGCGCGGCTCAGCCGGCTTGACCGGCCTCGACCACGGTAAGCGCGGTCATGTTGATGATGCGGCGCACGGTCGCCGAGGGCGTGAGGATGTGTACCGGCTTGGCCGCGCCGAGCAGGATCGGACCGACCGTCATGCCGCTGCCGGCCGCGTTCTTGAGCAGGTTGAAGGCGATGTTGGCGGCATCCAGGGTCGGGAAGATCAGCAGATTGGCATCCTCGCGCATCTTCGCGTTGGGGAAGATCTGCAGGCGGTGCTCCGCATCGAGCGCGGAGTCCCCGTGCATCTCGCCTTCCACCTGAAGCTCGGGATGCCGCTCGTGCAGCAGGCGCAGGGCGGTACGCATCTTCTCCGCGGTGGGCGAATCGGCCGAGCCGAAGGATGAATGCGACAGCAGCGCGATGCGCGGTTCCACGCCGAAACGCTGCATTTCATCGGCTGCCAGCAGCGTCATCTCGACCACCTGCTCGGGCGTGGGGTCGTAGTTCACGTACGTGTCGGCAAGGAACAGGGTGCGACCCGGCAGGCTGAGCAGGTTCACCGTGTACAGGTTATCGACCCCCTCGCGGCGTCCGAGCACGGTCTCGACAAACTCGCGGTGCAGGCGGTGCATGCCGTAGGTGCCGCAGATCAGCCCGTCGCCGTAGCCGAACTTGAGCAGCAGCGTGCCGATCAGCGTGGTGCGGCGGCGCACTTCCTTCTTGGCGTATTCGACCGAGACGCCGCGGCGCTCGGTCAGGCTGTGGTAATGCTGCCACAGCTGGTTGAAGCGCGGATCGGAGTCGGGATTGACCAGATCGTAGTCGCGCTCGGCCGCCATGCGCAGGCCGAAGCGCTCGATGTTGTGCTTCACCACCTCCGGGCGGCCGATCAGGATCGGGCGCGCCAGGCCTTCGTCCACCACCTGCTGCACTGCGCGCAGCACCTTCTCGGATTCGCCTTCCGCGAAGATGATGCGCTTCGGGTTCTCGCGCGCGGCGGCGAACACCGGCTTCATGATCAGGCCGGAGTGCCACACGAAGTTGTTGAGCTGGCTGCGGTAGGCGGCCCAGTCGGTGATCGGACGCGTGGCCACCCCCGAGGCCATGCCGGCCTCGGCCACTGCCGGCGCGATCTTGACGATCAGGCGCGGGTCGAAGGGGCGCGGGATGATGTACTGGGGGCCGAAGCCGGCGACCTTCTCGCCGTAGGCGGCGGCGACGATGTCGCTCTGCTCCACGCGTGCGAGCTCGGCGATCGCCTTGACCGCAGCGAGCTGCATCTCGTCGGTGATGGTGGTCGCGCCCACATCCAGCGCACCGCGGAAGATGAACGGGAAGCACAGCACGTTGTTGACCTGGTTCGGGTAGTCCGAACGGCCGGTGGCGATGATCGCGTCGCCGCGCACCTTCTTGACTTCATCGGGCAGGATCTCCGGCACCGGGTTGGCGAGCGCGAGGATCAGCGGGTTCGCCGCCATCTTGGCCACCATCTCGCCCTTCAACACACCGCCGGCCGACAGCCCCAGGAACACGTCGGCGCCCTCGATGACCTCGGCGAGCTTTCTGGCCTCGGTCTGCTTGGCGTAACGCGCCTTGATCGGATCCATCAGGCTGGTGCGGCCCTCATACACCACGCCCTCGATGTCGGTGACCCAGATGTTCTCGACCGGCACGCCGAGCTTGACCAGCAGGCCCAGGCAGGCGAGCGCGGCCGCGCCGGCGCCGGAGGTCACCAGCTTGACCTTCTTCAGGTCCTTGCCCTGCAGGTGCAGGCCGTTCAGCACCGCGGCACCGACCACGATCGCGGTACCGTGCTGGTCATCGTGGAAGACCGGGATCTTCATGCGCTCGCGCAGCTTCTGCTCGATGTAGAAGCACTCGGGCGCCTTGATGTCCTCGAGGTTGATGCCGCCGAAAGTGGGCTCGAGCGCGGCGATCATGTCGATCAGCTTGTCGGCGTCGGGCTCGTCGATCTCGAGATCGAAGACGTCGATGCCGGCGAACTTCTTGAACAGCACGCCCTTGCCCTCCATCACCGGCTTGGCCGCGAGCGGGCCGATGTTGCCCAGGCCGAGCACCGCGGTGCCGTTGGTGACCACCCCGATCAGGTTGGAGCGCGCGGTCAGCTCGGCCGCCTGCGCCGGGTCCTCGACGATCGCGTCGCAGGCCGCAGCCACGCCAGGCGAATAGGCCAGCGACAGATCGCGCTGGTTCGACAGCACCTTGGTCGGCGTCACCGAGATCTTGCCCGGGTGCGGATAGCGGTGGTAATCGAGCGCAGCCGCGCGGATCAGTTCATCCATGATTGTCTTCCCCTCTCGTCTCGTGACGTTGTTGATCTTGAGCGCCAAGCCTGACGCAACAGAGTCAAAAGGATACCGCGGAACCACCTACTTCCGCATTACGAAAAGTAAATTTGCGATGTGAAAAACGCATGCCCCGCTGACATTCGTCTTCATGATAGTCGGCTCGCCCCTGATCGTACGGGCTCGGCCATGGCATAATTATGGGCTCGCACGCTGCGGGTCGGTTACCGTAGCGCGTCAGTCGTACGACCGGGCGCCACGCGCCCTTTTCGCAGCCCGCCGGCCAGGCAGCACCCTGCATCAGCGATGGCCGACCGACGGGGATGGTTTCGCATCACAGCACGGGAGAGCTGTACACATGTCTCAGAACCACGCCCAGGCGGCGATTGCCGCTGCCCCTGAATATGTCCGCCACGAGGCGCTCAAGCAGTGGGTCGGCGAAATCGCCGCCCTGACCGAGCCAGACCGCGTGGTCTGGTGCGACGGCTCGCAGGAAGAGTACGACCGCCTGTGTGCCGAGATGGTCGAGTCCGGCATGCTGATCAAGCTCAACCCGGAAAAGCGCAAGGACTCCTACCTCGCCTGGTCCGACCCCTCGGACGTGGCCCGTGTCGAGGACCGCACCTTCATCTGCTCGCAGAACAAGGACGACGCAGGCCCGACCAACAACTGGGAAGAGCCGGCAGTGATGCGCGAGACGCTGAACCGCCTGTTCAAGGGCGCGATGCACGGGCGCACGATGTACGTGATCCCGTTCTCGATGGGCCCGCTCGGCAGCCCGATCGCCCACATCGGCGTCGAGATCTCGGACAGCCCCTACGTCGTCACCAACATGCGCATCATGACCCGCATGGGCCGGGGCGCGATCGAGGTGCTCGGCACCGACGGCGAGTTCGTGCCCTGCGTGCACACCGTCGGCGCCCCGCTCGCCCATGGCGAAAAGGACAGCCGCTGGCCGTGCAACCCCACCACCAAGTACATCGTGCACTACCCCGAGACGCGCGAGATCTGGTCCTACGGCTCGGGCTACGGCGGCAACGCGCTGCTGGGCAAGAAGTGCTTCGCGCTTCGCATCGCCTCGACCATGGCGCGTGACGAGGGCTGGCTGGCCGAGCACATGCTGATCCTCGGCGTCGAGTCGCCCGCCGGCGAGAAGACCTACGTCGCCGCGGCCTTCCCCTCGGCCTGCGGCAAGACCAACTTCGCGATGCTGATCCCGCCCAAGTCCTTCGATGGCTGGAAGATCACCACCGTGGGCGACGACATTGCCTGGATCAAGCCCGGTCCCGATGGCAAGTTCCGCGCCATCAACCCCGAGTTCGGCTACTTCGGCGTTGCCCCCGGCACCTCGGAGAAGACCAACTTCAACGCCATGGCCACGCTCAAGGAAAACATCATCTTCACCAACGTCGCGCTGACCGACGACGGCGACGTGTGGTGGGAAGGCATGAGCAAGGAAGCGCCCGCGCACCTGATCGACTGGCAGGGCAAGGACTGGACCCCGGAGATCGCCGCCGAGACCGGCCGCAAGGCCGCGCACCCCAACGCGCGCTTCACCGCCCCGGCCAGCCAGTGCCCGTCGATCGATCCGGCCTGGGAAGACCCCGCTGGCGTGCCGATCTCGGCCTTCATCTTCGGCGGCCGCCGCGCCACCACCGTGCCGCTGGTGTACCAGGCCTTCAACTGGAACTTCGGCGTCTACATGGCCTCGACCCTGGGCTCCGAGACCACCGCCGCCGCCTTCGGTGCTCAGGGCGTGGTGCGTCGCGACCCGTTCGCGATGCTGCCCTTCTGCGGCTACCACATGGGCGACTACTTCAACCACTGGCTGCGCATGGGCCACGTCGTCGAAGACACCCCCAAGATCTTCTGCGTCAACTGGTTCCGCATCAACGAGAAGGGCGAGTTCATGTGGCCGGGCTTCGGCGACAACATGCGCGTGCTCAAGTGGATCGTCGAGCGCTGCCAGGGGAAGGTCCAGGCCAAGGAGACCGCACTGGGCTGGATGCCGAGCTTCGAAGACCTCGACTGGACCGGCGCCGAGATCACGCGTGAAGAGTTCGACGCCCTGACCCGAGTGGACGCCGACGCCTGGCGCACCGAGTTCAACTCGCACAAGGAGTGGTTCGACAAGCTGCAGGACCGCCTGCCGCGCCAGTTGGTCCTCAAGCGCGAGCTGTTCGAACTGGCGCTGAACGCGGACTAACGCTGGCCGATGCAGGAGCGGCGGAAGCCGCGAATCCAGGCGCGCGGCAGGCGGCAGGGTCGCTGCAAATCGCCGCCGCTTTCGCGCCTGCCAACGCTGCTACAGGAAGCTGAGCACGTCCCAATCGCAAAAGCGCCCCACGGCGCTTTTGTCTTTTCAACCATCGGAATTCAACCATGCACCGCGCCCACCGCCTCGACGACATCCAGCCCTTCCACGTCATGGAGTTGCTGCGCCGCGCGCGTGAGCTCGAGGCGCAGGGGCGCGACATCATCCACATGGAGGTCGGCGAACCCGACTTCGCCACCCCGCAGCCGGTGATCGAGGCCGCCATGCGCTTTCTCGCCAGCGGCGACGTGCACTACACGTCCGCGCTCGGCCTGCCGAAACTGCGCGAAGCGATCGCGCACTTCTATCAGCAGCGCTTTGGCGCCGACGTGGCGCCCGAGCGCATCATCGTCACTGCCGGCGCCTCGGGTGCGCTGATGCTGGCGCTGGCCGCCACCACCAATCCGGGCGACGCCTGGCTGCTCCCTGACCCCGGCTACCCCTCCAACCGCCACCTCGTGCGCAGCTTCGAAGGCCGCGCCCAGGCGCTGGCGGTGGATGCAGCGACGCGCTACCAGCCCACCGCCGCACAGGTCGACGCGGCCTGGTCAGCCGACACCCGTGGCCTGATGGTGGCCACCCCCTCTAACCCCACCGGTACCCTGCTCGGCATCGACGAGATCGCTGCGCTCCACGCGATCACCCACCGGCGCGGCGGGGTCCTGCTGGTCGACGAGATCTACCAGGGCCTCACCTACGGCGTCGACGCCGCGACCGCGCTGGCGCATCCGGCGCTCAATGCGGCCGATGACCTGTTCGTGGTGAACAGCTTCTCGAAATACTTCGGCATGACGGGCTGGCGCCTGGGCTGGCTGGTGGCGCCGACGGGCTTTGCGCGCGAGATCGAGAAGCTCGCCCAGCACTTCTTCATCGCGCCGTCCACGCCCGCCCAGCACGCCGCACTGGCCGCCTTCACGCCCGCAACCCTCGAGATCCTCGAGGCCCGCCGCCACGAATTTGCCGCCCGCCGCAACGTGCTGGTGCCCGCGCTGCGCGAGCTTGGCTTCACCCTCGCCAGCGAACCGCAGGGTGCGTTCTACATCTATGCGGACGTCTCGCGCCTCGCGGACGATTCCGAAGCGCTGGCCCGGCGCATGATCGAGGAGGCCGGCGTGGCCGCCACGCCCGGGCTCGACTTCGGCCACCACCTGCCGCGCAAGCACCTGCGCATCGCCTACACCACGCGCAGCCCGCGCCTGCTCGAAGCCGTAGAGCGCATGCGCGCGCTCGGACTCGGGCGCTGATTGCAGAAACGCCGCGCGGCAGGCGTGCGTGCCTCAGCCCGCCAGTTCGACGCTCGTGCGCGTGTCGGTCCGTCCGGCGATCGTCATCAGCCGCTTCTTCAGCGCCATCACCTTGCGCGTGTAGCGCGCGTTCGGATCCTTCAGGGCGCCGTTGTAGTACTGCAGCGCGCGCTGCATGCTGCCATAGCGCTGCAGGCCCTCGTGCAGCACCAGCGTGCCGACGCGCACATTCACCTCGGGGTCGAACAAGGCATTGCGGCCGACGTTGGGGCCGATCTTGTCCTGATGGTATTTCGGGATCACCTGCATCAGCCCCTGCGCGCCCATATCGCTGACCGCACGCGGATTGAAGCTCGACTCGACCGCCATGATCGCCACGATCAGCAGGGGATCGAAACCCAGCTCTTCGGCCTGGGCCTCGGCCGCCACCAGCGCGGGCTCGATGGTGCTCTCGGCGACCTGATAGGTATCGGCGATCCAGTCACGGACGCGGGCCATCTCGGACGAGAGCTCGCCGTCATCCTGCGCAAAGGGGTCGGCACCCAGCGCAGCCAGACCTTTCAGGAGCGGCTTGGCAGGCCTGAGCGGCGGCATATAGCGCCGCTCGGGCTCGACCAGCGCCAGGTTCGTCGGCGGCATCACCCGCAGCCCGAGCCCCGACGCCATCGCCTGCTCGGAAATCGTGGGTTCGGCAACCGGCTCGACGAGGGTGTCGGCGAACTGGACCCGCATCGGCCCCTCACTGGCCTTGGTCACATAGGCCACGCTCATGAGACCGGCCGAGAGCAGGGCGCCGTGGGTGAAATTGAGGGCAATGCCGCCCGCCTGACGCGCGAGCGCCTTGATTCGAGTTGCGTGTTTCATGGTGTCCTCCGTGCTGTGGCCTGAGCCGCCGCCATGGCCTGCCCCGGATGTGGGACTCGGCACACACTGCCTTTGCGGGCAGTGCCTTCATCGCACGACAGGTAGGCCGCAACGATGGGCAAACGAACTCGGTCGCCAGTAGGTGTTAAAGCCCGTCGCCGCAACCAGACGACAGACCCCGCGGTGCGAGCGTCCATGAAACTGCGTCTACCCCGGGATGGGGAGGCGCCGCACCGTATTCAAAAAAAATGTTGCGCTGCAACAGGAGGCGAATTCTATTCGCAGCCAAGCATTTTGTCAAAACTTGCTGTCTGGGTCAGCCTCGGCGTAGCGCTCGCCTCGCTGCGCAAGCAGCCCATCGAGGTGCTTCCAGTCAAAAAAAGGCCCGGGATCGGTCTTGCGCCCGGGCGCGATATCCGAGTGCCCCACCACCGCCTCGATCGGGTAGCGCTGCCTGAGTTCGGCGATCAGCGCCGCCAGGCGCTCGTACTGCAGCGGGGCGAACGGCCGCGTGTCGCAGCCTTCGAGTTCGATCCCGATCGAGAAATCGTTGCAGCGCTCGCGCCCGTTCCAGCACGAGACCCCGGCGTGCCAGGCGCGCCGATCCGGATCGACGAAGCAGACCGTCTCGCCGTCGCGGCGGATGAAGTAATGCGCCGACACGCGCAGGTGCGCGATGGTCGCATAGTAGGGATGTGCGCGGGAGTCGAGCGCGTTGGTGAAGAGCTGCTCGACACCGGGACCGCCGAACTCGTCGGGGGGGAGGCTGATCGCGTGGATGACGATCAGGCGCACGGACTCTCCGGGGGGGCGGGCGTCGTGGTTGGGGCAATACGGGGTCAGGTCTTTCATGTGCTCACCGTCCGTTCGAGCTGCCGCGCCGCGCGGCCTTTCGCGACCATCCTGCACCACGCCTGACCGCGGCTGTTGAAGCGTTCGTGGACCTACTCGAACGGAGGCAGAAGATGAGCAAAGGAAAGACCCGACCCCAAAGCCCCCCTCACCCCGCTCGGGCGGCCTGC
>QXGG01184014.1_pt1 | contig 12411 bp, 10 predicted proteins | sample 1982491 | NCBI WGS metagenome assembly QXGG01 (sample SAMN09924614, study PRJNA488089) | Wastewater metagenome, whole genome shotgun sequencing project. | isolation source: South African research farm wastewater | place: South Africa: Irene, Agricultural Research Council, Animal Production... | reverse complement strand
TTTAAAGCTTGAAAGCGCTTCTAATACGGTTGAAAACGTTATTCCTGATGTCAGTTTTACTTTAAAAGGTAAGACTGAAGAGAATAAACCGTTAACGGTCACCGTTGGACAAGATACTAAAGGCGTTAAAGATCAGCTGAAAAAGTTTGTTGATTCTTATAACGAGTTTATGGAAGTGAGTAATAAGCTGACCGCAGTGACTAAAGTGGGCGACGATAAAGCTCCGGTTGTTGGCGGTTTGGTCGGTGACTCAACAGTGCGTAATCTGGTAAACAGTATGCGTAACGAGTTGAGTAATGTATCCGGCAATGGTGACATTCGAGTCTTGGCTGACTTGGGTATTACCACGCAAAAAGACGGCACATTGAAAATTGATGATAAAAAACTGGACGCTGTATTGGAGACAAACTTCGATTCAGTAGGTCAGTTTTTTGCTGGTGACAACGGATTGATGTCACGCATGGATAACCGCATTGGCGGCTATACCGGCAAGGATGGCATTATTGGTTCGCGGCAGCAGAGTTTGGATGCTACGCGAAGTGATATTACCAAGCAGAAAGAAAAACTCACTGCGCGTGCAGGCCAAATTGAAGCACGCCTATTGAAGCAATTTAATGCGATGGATGCGCTGGTTGGACAACTCAATACAACCAGTCAACAACTTCTCCAGTCACTGGGCAGCTTGCCTGGTATGAATTCAAGGAATTAATGCATGAGTAACCCAGTAAAGACTTATAACTCAGTAGCCGAAGGTCAGGATTTAACCCCGTATCAGGCCGTTGATTTGCTGCTTGATGGCGCATTAGAGAGTATTTCAACAGCATTGATTGCACAGAAAGAAAACAACGCAGCCCAGCGTGGCGAGGCAGTTGGTACGACACTGACGATCATTGGTTTGCTGCAAGACAGCCTCGATAAAAGCTTAGGCGGTGAGTTAGCGGAAAATCTGGATGAGCTTTACAGCTACATGACCCGACGTTTAGCCACGGTATCAGTGGATAAAACCCCGCAAAGCTTAGAAGAAGTGCAAAATATTGTTTTACAGTTGCGTGAAGGTTGGTCACAGATCGATCCGAGCCAAGAACCAAAAGAATTGTAAATAAATATTAAAGAATAAGCGGTCAGTGACGATACAAAGGATAGTTGAAACGCTTATGGAGCACGATGTTATGAACGCAATGACCGCTATGCGACAGTACCAATCAGTTAATACTCAAGCGCAGGCGATTGAGGCTGACCCACACCGTTTGATTCAAATGCTGTTTGAAGGTGGCTTAACCCGTTTAGCGCAAGCACGTGGCGCTATGGAACGTGAGCAAACTGCCCTCAAAGGTGAGCTGCTGAGTAAGGCCATTGGCATTGTTGGTGGTTTACGCCAAGCTTTAGATCTAGAAAAAGGCGGTGAGATTGCCGCAAATCTTGATCGCTTATATGAGTACATGACCACTCGCTTGATGGAAGCAAACCTTAAAAACGATCTCGCTATTGTTGAAGAAGTGTCTGACTTATTGCGTGAAGTAAAAACTGGCTGGGATGCCATTGCAGCTTAAACTGCACTGACGAGAGGCAAGTACCATGAGCACAAGCACTGTTGAGCAACTTCAAAACACCAGTACCGCTTTGCGCGATGCTCTAGCGCAGCAAGACTGGCAAGCTGTAGGTCGATTGGATCTACAATGTCGACAAGCTGTTGACAGTGCTATGTCTGACCCTCATCAGAATAGCGATGAGTTACGTGAGCGCATGCAAGAATTATTGGATCTGTACCACGAAATGGTCAGTATCTGCCAAGGCGAACGTCAACGTATTGCTGACGAGTTACGCCAGATCAATCAGTCGAAACAAAGCGCGAAAGTCTACCAAATGTTCGGTTGATTTATTGACGCAAACACAAGCCCTAAGTGCAATCTGTACTTGGGGCTTTTTTGTATCCACTTGATTAAGCGTCAGTTTTATAAAAGCCCATTAAAATTACGTCATAAAATTGACAATGGCGGCAGTTTTGACTTTACTAGTGGCAGTTTGCTTTCATGCTTGAATAGCGTCCTTTGTCTTTAGAGTCTAAGTAGTCATTATGTGGCGAGAAACGAAAATCCTCCTGGTCCACGACCATGTTGAGCAATGCAAAGAGTTTGCCAATATCCTCACTTTTTTAGATGAGAACTACATTGCTTGCACCAGCACGCAGTGGCGTGATGCAGTTGCAACGCTAAACTCCAGCCGTGGACTGTTGTGTGTGATGCTTGGTGGTATTAGCGCAGGAAAGCGCTTAGAAGCTTTGATCAAAGAGTTTGTTGAGTGGGATGAGTTCTTGCCAATTATTTTGCTGGAAGAGGGCGAAGCCATTGAGCTGCCTAGTGCAGTATCCGCCTCGGTCTTAACCCGCTTAGCAATGCCGCCCAGTTACAGTCAGTTGCTGGGTATCTTGCACCGTGCGCAAGTTTACCGTGAGGTGTATGACCAAGCGGCAGAGCGCCGCACTCAACGTGAGCCAAATTTGTTTCGCAGCCTTGTGGGGGCCAGTCGTTGCATTCAAGGTGTGCGGCAGATGATGCAGCAAGTGGCCGATACCGAAGCCAGTGTGCTGATTCTCGGTGAATCGGGCACGGGTAAAGAAGTGATTGCGCGCAATTTGCATTACAACTCTGAGCGCCGTGATGGGCCCTTTGTGCCGATTAACTGTGGGGCAATTCCGGCAGAGTTATTGGAAAGCGAATTATTTGGCCACGAGAAAGGCGCGTTTACCGGTGCGATCAGTGCACGCGCTGGGCGTTTTGAGTTGGCTAAAGGCGGTACGCTGTTTTTAGATGAAGTCGGCGATATGCCGCTAACCATGCAGGTTAAGTTGCTGCGGGTATTGCAAGAGCGCATTTATGAGCGTGTGGGGGGGAATAAATCCATTGATGCGGATGTGCGTATTGTGGCTGCCACCCATAAGAATCTTGAAGAAATGATCGAGTTGGGCGATTTTCGTGAGGATTTATTTTACCGCCTCAATGTGTTCCCCATTGAAATGCCACCGCTGCGTGAGCGCACCGAAGATATTCCGTTGTTGATTAACGAGCTGGTATCGCGCATGGAAAATGAAAAGCGTGGCTCGGTGCGTTTTAATGAGGCGGCGATTATGTCGTTGTGTCAGCACAGCTGGCCGGGTAACGTGCGCGAGCTGGCGAACCTTGTTGAGCGTATGGCGATCATGTACCCGCACGGGGTCATTGGTATCAGCGAGTTGCCGCGTAAGTTTCGTTACATTGATGAAGAAAACGGGATTCAGGAATTGCGCGAGGAAGTCAGTGAGCGTGCAGCGTTATTGGCTGCAGTTGAGGACGTCCCAGCGCCAAACCCAACCGCTCAGCTACCTTCGACAGGGCTGGATTTGCGTGAATACCTGGCTGAGTTGGAGCAGGATTTAATTCAGCAAGCATTGACTGAAGAAGATGGCGTGGTGGCCCGCGCCGCTGAGCGTTTAAATATTCGTCGCACCACCTTAGTGGAAAAAATGCGCAAATATGGCATGAGCCGCAGCTAAAACGTCCGTAGCAAGACGCTGTGCTGAAGTTTGATTACAATGCTGCTCTTTAATTCTTGTATGGAGCAGTATTGATGCCGCAGCATCCCGCACATGATTCACCACTGGGCAAAAATAGTGCCTACACCAGTCAATACGATGCCAGTTTACTCTTTGGCATTGCTCGGGCGACCAAGTGGCGCGAACTGGGTTTTTCTGCTGATAATCTGCCCTATGTTGGCGTGGATGTTTGGAACTGCTATGAGTTGTCTTGGTTGCTGCCCAGCGGTAAGCCTGTGGTGGCAGTTGCGCAAGTAGTGGTGCCGGCTGATTCGGCCAATATCATCGAATCCAAGTCCTTTAAGTTGTATTTAAACTCTTTTAACCAAAGTGTGTATGCCAGCTTTGCTGAAGTGCAGGCGGTATTGGCTGCGGACTTATCCAAGGTTGCACAGGCAACAGTGCAAGTTGAGTTGAAGACCTTTGCGCAGGTGGCTGCAGAAGGCGTTCATGAGCCGCAGGGGCTGTGCATTGATGATCTGGATGTGCATCTTAACCAATATGAGAACCCGGGCTTAGAGCAGCTTGTGTGCGGCACTGAGCAGGTTGAAGAGCATCTGTACAGCCACCTCTTGAAATCCAATTGCCCAGTCACTGGGCAGCCGGATTGGGGCACGATACAGGTGCATTACCGCGGAGCGGCTTTGGATCATGCCAGCCTGCTGACTTACTTGGTGAGCTTTCGACAGCATCAGGACTTTCATGAGCAGTGCGTTGAGCGGATTTTTCTGGATTTACAAGCCTGTTTGCAGCCAGAGTTGTTAAGCGTTTCCGCCCGCTATGTGCGCCGCGGCGGTCTGGACATTAATCCGTACCGCAGCTTGCAGCACTGTGCAGTAGAGAATCTGCGTTTAGCGCGCCAGTAACGCCTAAGGGCATTGCTTGGATTTAGCTCATAAAAAAACCGTGCGTGCTGCACGGTTTTTTTATGGCTTGCGTAAGCTTACGCGCTTAGGGCAGCTTTAGAGCTTGTTGGGTTTACCGGCCGCGGCACGGTCAGCTTGCCATTGCTCGAACGTCTGCATGTTTTGATCAAATTCAAAACGCTCAAGGATTTTAAAGTAATCCTGACGTGAAGGATGCGCCATAACTGCCTCGCGGTCATTGACCTGTACCACGTAGACGGTTTGGATGTTTTGGTGATCAAAGGCACGCCATTGCGCGGCATCTTTTAGCAAGCTGTACTCATGGCCTTCGAGGGCGTTAATGACTGCTTCACTGTCAAGGCTGTTGCTGCGTTGTACCGCGTCCGCCCATTGTTTGACTACCGTATAAGCAGAGGCCGCAGCACTGGGTGGGTACAGCTCGTAGGCTTGATTAAAGTTTTCTACAAATGCGAGGCCAGTTGCGGAGTTTTCAACTTCTGGTGCGCGCCAGAGCCAGTGCTCGGTACCAATCACGCCGACCATTAAGCCTGGACCTGCTTGCTCGATAACAGACTGAGTGAGGTTCGGGGCGACAATCTGAACTTTTTTGGTTAAACCCAAGGTTTCTGCGGTGCGCATCGCGCGGACTAAGTCGTGACCATAGAGTGCTAGCACGACGATTTCAGCATTGCTCTCTTGGGCTTGCTTGAGTACCGCCGTGTAGTCGGACTGCTTGGCGGTAGGGAAAGGCAATAAAACGCCTTTGTGTTTGCTGGTATCTGTGGTGTTGGTGTTGTCCCGTAGCGCTTGCTCGGAGCTGTGTCCCCAAGAGTAATCTGCGGTGATATAAAAATACGATTTATCAGCGAAGTGAGTTGATAAATAGTGGCCAAGGGCGTAGCCGGTCATCGCCGCGTTACTGCTTTCGCGAAAGACATAGCGGTGACCATTGGCGCCAGTCACGTCGTTAGCGTAGCCAATGGTGGCAAAATACAGGGTATCCAGTTGTCGGGCACGCTCACTGGCAGCCACTGCTACGGCGCTGGAGACACTGCCAAATAGCATTGCTGCACCTTGATCAACCAGAGCATCAACGTTGCGTGCGGCTTTCTCCGGGCGTGAGGCGGTATCGCGAGTGATTAAACTGACTTCGCGGCCTAACACACCGCCTTGCGCATTGATTTCATCAATGGCTAGCAGTGCTCCGCGCATTTGCGCCAAGCCCTCTTCTTTGTAGTGACCCGTGCGTGGGTAGTTTAAACCAATGAGTATGGGGTCAGCAGCCAGTGCTGTTACGGTCATTCCAACCCATAGGGTTAGAGCAGAGAGCATACGGATCACAAGGATTTCCTTATTTCGAAGCCTAAAAAGGAGGGGTGCAATTATAGGGGTGACTGTGCAGACATAGCTGAAGTTCGGGTACTGTATCTTAGTCGTAGTACCTGTGGGGTTATTATGCTCTGATTAACGGGCACGGGTTTTGACCCCGAGCAATAAAAACCAGACCTCTACCTGTTCTTGCAGTTGCTGCTGGACTTTTTCTACATCCATGTCGTTAAAAATTTGCTGGGCTAAAGGCAGTTGTGCTAACTGCTGGTGTTTTAGCGGGTTGTGTAAGGCTTCGCCAATCTGCACCAGCTCATAGAGTTGTGCTGTGTCTGCGCTGCTGCTGGCAAGATGGCCATTGCGGTAACGGGCGCAGTCGACTAAGTGGCTGGGCTGTTTCCAAGAGGTCAATAACACTGTGCCTATTTGCCCTGAAAGTTGCTCGCACACTGTATTGAGGTTGTCAGTCTCACGGTCGATTTGCGGCCAGTTTTCCAGCTCAGCCAACAACGGTAGGCTGCCAATATCCTGAAACAAACCGCCTAAAAGCGCGTCGTCCGCAGATATTTCCGGCAATACACTGGTTAAGCTGGCTGACCACGCCGCCCGCGCCAAAGAGGCGTTCCAGCGCGCACGGAACGCTTTTTGTAAGGCCAGCTCTTTGCTAATAAAAATATTGCGCACGGCAAAGCTTAATACAAGGTTATTGAGCTTACTGGTGCCCAAACGCGCTAAAACATCGCGCAGTGAGCGGCAGGGGCGAGCACTTTTTAATAGTGGACTGTCAGCAAATTGCATTAAGTAAGCAGCCAGTGGCGGGTCGCTATTGATCACACGACTGAGGTGTTCTAGAGAGGTGTAAGGGTCGCGTAATAAGCTACGGATTCGCAGTGCGTTTTCTGGCATCTGCGGGATCTTCACTGTGCCTTTAAGGAAGGCACTCAGCAGTGAGTAGTGTAAGCTTTGTTGTGCTGAGCTTTGAGTACTGTTGGTGTCACTCATTGACAAGTTATCCTGGCTTTCCTAGGGTGCTGCTTTTTTATCGCAGGTTGAAATCATGCCGCAGTATAACCGTATTAAGCTGGAAGAGAGTTGGAAAACAGCGTTATCTGCTGAATTTGAACAGCCTTATATGCAGCAGTTGTCTAATTTTTTACGCGAAGAAAAGCAGCAGGGGAAAGTTATTTATCCGCCCGGCGGGCTGATTTTTAATGCGCTGAACTTAACGCCTTTGCCTAAAGTTAAGGTGGTTATCTTAGGGCAAGACCCTTACCACGGCCCTGGCCAAGCCCATGGTTTAAGCTTTTCTGTGCCTGTTGGCATAAAAGTGCCGCCGTCATTGCTCAACATGTATAAAGAGTTGCAGCGTGATTTAAATATCCCCATTGCCCAGCACGGTTGTTTACAAAGTTGGGCAGAGCAGGGGGTGCTGTTGCTTAATACAACTTTAACGGTGGTGCAGAGCCAGGCGGGTTCTCATGCTAAGGCCGGTTGGCAGCGCTTTACTGATCACATCATTGATTGCGTCAGTGCGCAGCAAGAGCATGTGGTGTTTATGTTGTGGGGCGCCCATGCGCGCAGTAAGGCGCAGCGTATTGATGCCAGCAAACACTTGTTGCTCAGCTCGGTGCACCCCTCACCGTTATCCGCTTACCGCGGTTTTATCGGTAATGGTCACTTTAGTCAGTGCAATAAGTTTTTACAGCGCACCGGACAAACCCCCATTGACTGGCGCTTGCCTGAACTCAGTACCGAGCAGACTGAGCTGCCGTTATAAACCTCTGATGCTATGGCGGCGGTTCTGGCTGGTTGTCGTGGGCTAAGTGCGCCAGTAAGCGCGCAATGGCTGCATCGAGCTCATCCAGTGCCGGATCAATTTGTGCGGCGTTATTTTTTAGTAAGACTTCACAGGTTTTACAAATAGCGCGCAATTGCGGTACGCCGCAATATTGGCTGGCCCCATGAATGCGGTGAATGCGCTCCAGCAGTGCGCCGCGATCGCTTTGACTGCGGGCTTGTTGGATATAGGCACGATCACTGGGCAGAGATTCGAGCAGCAAGGTCAACAGCTCATTGGCGAGGCCGTCTTTGCCGTTGGATAGTTTACGGCCTTCGTCGCGATCAATAACTGGCAAGTGCTGATGTTCAGTTCTGATGGGCATAGGTTGCTCAAGCTGTGCTTGCGTGGCCATAAAAATCCCTGTCCATTTGGCAATGGCTTGGGCTAGGGATTGCTCGCTGATCGGCTTACTTAGGCAGTCATTTAATCCGGCTTGTAAAAATAAGTGGGTTTCATTGGCTAGGGCGTGGGCTGTCACCGCAATAATTGGGGTGGTTTCCAGCTGCTGGTTGTGCTCCCACTCACGCATTGCCGCTGTACATTGCTGGCCGCTCATAACCGGCATTTGAATGTCCATAAAGACAATATCAAAGCTGTGTTGCTGGAACAGCGCCAACGCCGTATGGCCATTGTCGGCGCTGCTGACCCGTGCACCCATGTCTTGCAGTAAGGTTTTAATCAACAGTAAGTTGGCCGGGTTATCGTCCACGCACAGGGCATGTAACTGATGTTGCTCAGGGTCAGTTAAGGACTGCTCTGACGCTGGGTTTTGAATGGCTAAAAGGTTATTAACCGCATGTTGCAAGCGGCGATGACAGGCTGGTTTGCTGAGCATTTGTTCACAAAAAGGCTTGCCAAGGTTGTTCTGGAAAATATTAAAGTCACTGGTGCTGCACAGCAGTAAAACTTCGCACTGCCGTTGCTGCAACTGACTAAAAATATTTTTCAATTGATGCAACGGATGCTGCTTGGTGTTAATGCTCAGTACGGCCAGATGGTAAGGGGCGACCGAGGCTTCTGCGGCCTGTACTTTGGCTAGGATAGCGTCCAGGTTATCGATACAGTCCACGTGCAAGCCGCAATCTTCCAGCTGGTGGGCAATGGCTTGTAAGGCCAAAGAGTGCGGCTCATAGAGTATGGCGCGATGGCTGGGGTGTTTGATTTCAATACTCGACAGTTCACCGCTATCGGCTTTTTCTAGACGCAGGCTAAAACTAAACTCCGAGCCTTCGCCGATGGTGCTGGTGACACTGATTTCACCGCCCATGTGCTCCACCAAACGTTTGGAAATGGTCAGCCCTAAGCCCGTTCCTCCAGCTTGGCGGGTCAGTGAGTGATCGGCTTGGGTAAAGGCCTGGAATAAAGCGTTTTGTTCCAGCTCGTGCATGCCAATGCCCGTGTCTTGTACGCTGAAACGCAGTAAGGCAAAGCTGTCATCTTCATCCTCGAGCATGGCGCGCACGACGATATTACCTTCGTGGGTAAATTTAATGGCATTGCCAATTAAGTTGGTAAGGATTTGCTTAATGCGCTGGGCGTCACCAATTAGGGTGCGCGGAGTGTCACGGTAAACGAGGCTGATCAGTTCCAGTTGTTTGTGGTGGGCGGCTGGCGCCAATAAGGTGAGCGTGTCTTGGATTAAATCACGCAGATAAAAAGGCGCGTGATCGAGCACCAGTTTGCCTGCTTCAATTTTAGAGAAATCTAAAACTTCATTGATGATATTGAGCAGACTGTCGGAGGAGTTAATAATGGTGTTGAGGTAGTCCTCTTGGCGAATGGTGAGGTCGCTTTTTTTCAACAGCTGGGTGAAGCCAATAATGCCATTCAACGGGGTGCGAATTTCGTGGCTCATATTGGCCAGAAACTCTGACTTGATGCGGCTGGCTTCAATGGCTTCTTTACGGGCTAAGTCCAGTTCAATATTTTGAATTTCAATGGTTTCGAGGTTGTGACGCGCATCGTCCAAAGCTTGGTCAATATTGCCTTGCAGCTCTTCTTGGGCTTGCTGCAATGATTGCGCCATAAGATTAATACCATTAACCAACTCGTCGAGCTCCTGGCTGCCGGGGGAGCTCAGACGGGTGTCTAAGTGTCCTTCACGGATGCTGGCAACCCCACGCTTAATGTTTTCTAAGGGTAAATTAATGGTACGACTTAGGCGCAACGCCAGCAGCGCAGTGATCAGCAGGCCAAAGGCGATGAGTACGCTGCTGATGAAAATTTGCCGGTAGCCTTCCAGTAAGGTGGCGTGGTGTGACAGCTCTAAACTGACCCAGCCAATGGGCTGTTGTTGATTGTGTTGCGGCTGCTTAACAGCAGTGGGGGCTAGAGGGCGCGCATAAATGGGCAGGGTCAGCAGTGAGCCAGCGCGCTGGCTGGTAATGCTCAGTTGCAGGGTGTCCGTCAGTGATTGCTTGGGCATCGATGGCCCAGAGTGGGCTAGCACAGTGTCAGGGGCTGCGATAAAGCGGACTGAGCGCACATCATTGAGATTATTGGCTTCTTGGGCAATACGTGCCAATTGTTCTCGGTCCCCAGCCTTGAGTGCGGCGTAACTGTGCAGGGACAGTTGACTGAGAATGAGCTGTGCGCGCTGTAGAAGCTGCTGTTGTGAATCTTGCAGTTGGGCATAGCTGAACCAGCTGCCCAGAATAATTGCGAAAGCACCCGACGGCACCAAGGTGAGCAGTAGCACGCGTCCTTTAATTCCAAGCTTGGTCAACACGCTGTGATTCTCCACGCCGCAAAAGAAATTTGTTAATAAAATTATCTTGAATTATAGCTTCAGGTTATAAGTTGATGCCTTCGTGGGTTATGGACTCTTCCCATTTGGCGCTATGATAGGCCTCTTTAAATTTTGATGCCGCTGCTTATTACTATGACTGTTCATTATCCAACTTTAGCCGACTGCATCGGCAGTACCCCGTTAATTCGTTTACAGCGTCTGGGTGGCGCAACGAGCAATACTTTACTGGTTAAGCTTGAGGGCAATAACCCTGCTGGCTCGGTAAAAGACCGCCCAGCACTGGCCATGATTGAGCGCGCCGAGCGCAGTGGTCGTATCCAACCGGGGGATGCCCTCATTGAGGCCACCTCGGGAAATACTGGCATTGCCTTGGCTATGGTCGCTGCTATTAAAGGCTACCGCATGCTGCTGATTATGCCAGATAACTCCACCGCTGAACGCAAAGCAGCCATGACCGCCTATGGTGCAGAATTGATTTTGGTGGAGTCAATGGAAGCGGCCCGTGATTTAGCTCTGGAGATGCAAGCACAGGGCAAGGGCATAGTGCTGGATCAGTTTTCTAATCAAGATAATCCCAGCGCGCATTACCAAACCACTGGGCCAGAAATTTGGCAGCAAACCCAAGGGCAAATCACCCACTTTGTCAGTTCTATGGGCACCACTGGCACCATTATGGGGGTTTCACGTTATTTGAAAGAGCAAAACCCAGAGGTGCAAATTGTTGGATTGCAACCGACAGAAGGGGCAACTATTCCGGGGATTCGCCGTTGGCCGGCAGCTTATTTACCAAGCATTTTTGACCCCAGCCGGGTTGATCAAGTGGTGGATATGGATCAACACACCGCGGAAGACTGCATGCGCCGTTTAGCCCGTGAGGAGGGTATCTTTTGTGGGGTGTCATCCGGTGGCGCGGTGGCTGCCATGCTGGAAGTGTCGAAAAGCGTTGAAAACGCAGTGTTGGTGGCAATTATTTGTGACCGCGGTGACCGCTACCTGTCTAGCGGTATTTATGCGTCGGAGTCTGTATGAGTCGCTCAAAAGCACCTAAGTCGTTACGGTTTCAACCAGCGGGAGGTGTGCGTAACACCTTGCCTGCGGGTAAAAAACAAGTGTTGAGCATTGAACGCTTGTCGCACGATGGCCGTGGCATTGCTTTTTTAGACGGGCGCACTTGGTTTGTCAGCGGCGCTTTACCCGGTGAGCAGGTGCAAGCCGAAGTGTTGGCCGCGCGCAGCAAGGTGGTTGAGGCGCAAAGCTTAGTGATTCAAAGCAGTAGCCCGGAGCGTATTACTCCTGAGTGCCAGTGGGCCGGGCGCTGTGGCGGCTGTACGTTGCAGCATATTAGCCATGCACAGCAAATTGAGCTCAAGCACGCTAATTTAGTTGAGCAGTTCAGTCGCGAGGGGCTGACCCCGGTAACTTGGGCAGAACCTTTAGTGGGGCCAGCATTTGCCTATCGCCGCCGCAGTCGTGTTGCTGTGCGTTATGACGTTAAACAAAAGCATGTGCAGGTGGGCTTTCGCGGCCCGGCCAGTAATGCCATTGTTGAAGTGGCCAGTTGCATTATTTTAGTCCCTGAGTTGCAGCCGGTATTTGCAGGGCTAAGTGCTTTATTTAATAGTTTTCAACAGCCGCAAGTGTTAGGTCATGTGGAGCTATTCAGTGGCCACAATACGGCATTGTTGCTGCGTCATACCCAAGCGCTGCATGCTGCGGATTTAGCCAAGTTACGGGCTTACTGTGCGGAGCACCATGTGCAATTATGGCTGCAAGGCATTGGTGAGCCACAGCCAGATCAAGCCGAAGCCACCTTGGGTTATGCGTTAACCCAGTACGCTGTCGAAATTGCTTACCAGCCCGGTGATTTTGTTCAGGTCAATGCGCAAATGAATGAGGCGATGATCGCCCAAGCGCTAAAATGGTTAGCGCCACAGTCGGGTGCTCGCGTGCTGGATTTATTTTGTGGGTTGGGTAACTTTGCCTTGCCACTGGCGCAACAGGTTGAAGAGGTCGTGGCGGTGGAGGGTGTCGAGTCGATGCTGGTGCGTGCACGGGCCAATGC
>QXGG01094141.1_pt1 | contig 12418 bp, 9 predicted proteins | sample 1982491 | NCBI WGS metagenome assembly QXGG01 (sample SAMN09924614, study PRJNA488089) | Wastewater metagenome, whole genome shotgun sequencing project. | isolation source: South African research farm wastewater | place: South Africa: Irene, Agricultural Research Council, Animal Production Institute... | reverse complement strand
TCGGCCTTGCCCATGTCGCCGGCCGCTTCGGTCAGCGCCTTCTTGCATTCCATCATCGGCGCGTCGGTCTTCTCGCGCAGTTCCTTGACCATGCTTGCGGTGATTTCCGCCATGCTAGCTCCTGAGTATCTTGGGTTGAACGTCTTGAGTACGGACACGGTGGCGCATCAAGGGCGGCTGCACTGCATCCGAAAATTCGGGATCTGCGGGACTTCCGTCGCCCATGCGAGCGGCCGCCCGGATTGCAAACGGGGCCTCGCGGCCCCGTCTGTCATCGATCAGGCCTGTTCCTGCGTGCCTTCTTCGACTTCGACGAATTCGTCGCCGCCGGCATCGACGATTTCCTGCAGCACCTGGCTGCGACCCTGCAGCACGGCGTCGGCCACGCCACGGGCGTAGAGGCGGATCGCGCGCGACGAGTCGTCGTTACCGGGGATGATGTAATCCACGCCTTCGGGCGAGTGGTTGGTGTCGACCACGGCCACGACCGGGATACCCAGCTTCTGGGCTTCGGTGATGGCGATCTTGTGGTAGCCGACGTCGATCACGAACAGCGCGTCGGGCAGGCCGCCCATTTCCTTGATGCCGCCGATCGACTTCTGCAGCTTGTCGAGCTCGCGGCGCACGGTCAGCGCCTCGCGCTTGGACAGACGCTCGACCGAGCCGTCTTCCATCATCGCCTCGACTTCCTTCAGGCGCTTGATCGACTGCTTGACGGTCTTGAAGTTGGTCAGCATGCCGCCGAGCCAGCGCTCATCCACGAACGGCATGCCGGCGCGCTGCGCTTCCTCGGCGATGATCTCGCGGGCCTGGCGCTTGGTGCTGACGAACATGATGTTGCCGCGGTTGGCAGCGAGCTTGCGCACGAAATCCATGGCTTCGTTGTACTTCACCATCGTCTTCTCGAGGTTGACGATGTGGATCTTGTTGCGCTGGCCGAAGATGTAGGGGGCCATGCGCGGGTTCCAGAAGCGGGTCTGGTGACCAAAGTGGACGCCGGCTTCCAGCATCTGACGCATCGTGACGGACATGTGTGACTCCAAACTATTAAAGGGTTCAAACCTCCGCCCCGTGGATGCCGTGCAGATCGGCGCCAAGCGCCGCCTTGCACCGCGAATACGCCACCTGAAACCACGAATGGGACCGCTTTCGGTGCCTTCATTCGTGCGCTCCGGATGGACCCTTTGCCACGGGACGTGCGGATTTTGCCTGCCTGAACAGACAAGCCCGCGATGTTAGCACGTGTAGATGAGCGGACTCAAGGCGTGCACCGTCCCGGGTTTGCCGCACAGGGGCTGCATGCGATAGCCTTGGTGCTTTCCAGCCCCCGTTTCAGAAGAAAATACAATGAGCATCGTCATCAAGACCGCGGAAGAGATCGCGCACATGCGCGTAGCCTGCAGGCTGGCCGCCGAAGTACTCGACTACATCGAGCCTTTCGTGAAGCCGGGCGTGACCACGGGCGAACTCGACCGCTTGTGCCACGACTTCATGGTCAATGTGCAGAACACCATCCCGGCACCGCTCAACTACGCCCCTCCCGGCTACAGCCCCTACCCCAAGTCGATCTGCACCTCGATCAATCACCAGGTCTGCCATGGCGTGCCGGGTGAGAAAGCGCTGAAGAAGGGCGACATCGTCAACCTGGACATCACGGTGATCAAGGACGGCTTCCATGGCGACACCAGCCGCATGTTCCTGGTCGGTGGCGAGGCGGCGGCGAGCATCATCGCCAGGCGCCTGACCCAGATCACCTACGAGTGCATGTGGCTCGGCATCGCCGCGGTCAAGCCCGGCGGTCGACTGGGCGACATTGGCGCGGTCATCCAGAAGCACGCCGAGGGCAACGGCTTCTCTGTTGTGCGCGAGTTCTGCGGCCACGGCATCGGGCGCAAGTTCCACGAGGAGCCGCAGGTGCTGCATTACGGCAAGGCCGGCACCGGCCCCGAGCTGAAGCCCGGGATGATCTTCACCATCGAGCCGATGATCAACGCCGGCAAGGCCGCGATCTCCGAGCTGCCCGACGGGTGGACGATCGTGACCAAGGACCGCAGCCTGTCGGCGCAGTGGGAACACACCGTCGTCGTCACCGACACCGGCGTCGAGGTGCTGACCTTGTCCGAGAAGGCCCCGCAGCCGCCCGCACTGGTCGCCGCCCAGTTCGCCTGAGCGACACCTCCCGGAGCCCGCCATGAACGACGCGCTGACCACCGCCCTGCAACCCGTGCTGGCAGAAGCGCGCAAGCGCATGGCGGAGGGCATGGCTGCGCTGCGTGCCGAGTACGAGGCACGCCCGCACACCGCCACCTTGCTCAAGGGGCGCGCCGCGCTCGTGGACCGGGAGGTCGCCCGCCTGTGGGCGACCTGCGAGATGCCGAGCGCGGCGGCCGTAGTGGCGGTCGGTGGCTATGGTCGCGGCGAGCTGTTTCCGGCATCGGACGTCGATCTGCTGATCCTGCTCCCGGAGCCTCCCGACCCGGCCATGCAGGCGCGGCTGTCGACGCTGGTGGGCGGACTGTGGGACATGGGGCTCGAGATCGGGCATTCCGTGCGCACGGTCGATGAGTGCCTGATCGCGGCAGCCGACGACATCACGGTTCAGACCAGTCTGCTCGAGGCCAGGCTATTGACCGGCAGCGCCACCCTGTTCGGCGAACTGGTCAACCGTTACCGCGAGGCGCTGGACGTGCGCGCGTTCTACAAGGCCAAGCTGCTCGAGCAGGAGCAGCGCTACGCGCGCTTCAACGAGACGCCCTACGCGCTCGAGCCCAACTGCAAGGAGAGTCCCGGCGGCCTGCGCGACCTGCAGATGCTGGGCTGGATCGCCCGTGCGGCCGGCCTCGGCCTCAGTTGGCGCGACCTCGCCCGCCGTCGCCTGATCACCGGCGGCGAAGCGAGCGAGCTGCGCAACGTCGAGCGCTTCCTGCAGCACCTGCGGATCCGGCTGCATTACCTCACCGGGCGTGCCGAGGACCGCCTGCTGTTCGACCACCAGGAAAAGATCGCGCGCGCGCTGAACATCGACTCCACCGCCACGCGCCGCGCATCCGAAGTGCTGATGCAGCGCTACTACGTCACCGCCAAGATGGTGATGCAGTTGAACACCGTGCTGCTGCAGAACTATGGCAGCGTGATCTTCCCCGACCGCGGCGCGGCGATCGTCATCAACGCACGCTTCCAGGTCGTGCGCGAGTTGCTCGACATTCGCCACGAGGACGTCTTCGAGCGCCATCCTGCAGCGCTGCTCGAATGCTTCCTGCTGCTGCAGCAGCGCTCCGAACTCAAGGGCATGACCGCCCGCAGCCTGCGCGCGCTGTGGATCAACCGCAACCGCGTCAATGCCGCCTTCCGCGCCCGCCCCGAGCACCGCGAGCTTTTCCTGCAGCTCCTGCAGCAAAAGCGCGGCATCGTGCGCGCTTTCCGGCGCATGAACGAGTACGGCATCCTGTCGCGCTACATCCCGTCGTGGCGGCGCATCGTCGGCCAGATGCAGCACGACCTCTTCCACGTGTATACGGTCGATCAGCACATCCTGATGGTGCTGCGCAACGTGCGCCGGTTCACGATGGGCGAGCACGCGCACGAGTACCCGCTGATGACGCGGCTGATCATCGCCTTCGACCGCCACTGGCTGCTCTACATCGCCGCCCTCTTCCACGATATCGCCAAGGGCCGCGGCGGCGATCATTCGACGCTCGGCATGGTCGATGCGCGCGAGTTCTGCACCGTTCATGGGCTCGCACCTGCGGACACCGCGCTCGTGGTGTGGCTGGTCGAGCAGCACCTCACGATGTCGCGCGTTGCGCAGAAGGAAGACACCTCCGACCCCGAGGTCATCGAGCGCTTCGCCCGCATCGTCGGCGACGAGCGCCGGCTGACCGCGCTCTACCTGCTCACCCACGCCGACGTACGCGGCACCAGCCCCAAGGTGTGGAATGGCTGGAAGGGCAAGCTGCTCGAAGACCTGTTCTTCGCCACCCAGCGCCTGCTACGCGGCGCCACGCCCCAGGAGGCGCTCGGGCTCGACGGGCGCCTGGAGGATGCGCGCCGGCAGTTGCGCTTTCATGGCCTGCGCCCGGGCGTCGAGGACGCGCTGTGGGAGCGTCTCGACCCGGTGTATTTCATGCGCCATTCGGCCGAGGAGATCGCCTGGCACACGCGGGTGCTGTACTACCGCACCACCAGCGATGAGCCGGTGGTCAAGGCGCGCGTGGCCGAAGACGAAGAAGGCGTGCAGGTCATGGTGTTCACCCGCGACCAAAAGGACCTGTTCGTGCGCCTGACCGGGTTCTTCGGGCGCATGGGCTTCACCATCCTCGACGCCAAGGTCCACACCACCCGCCACGGCTACGCGCTCGACAGCTTCATGCTGCAGGACCCGGGCCGCCAGGCGGCCTATCGCGACATCGTGATCCTCATCGAACACGAACTCACCGCCCGCCTGCAGCAGCCGGGCGTGCCCGAGCGCCCGTCACGGGGCCGGATGTCACGCCACGTCAAGCACTTCCCGATCAGCCCCGAGGTCAGCATCCGCCCCGACGAGGCGGGCCGCCATCACGTGCTCTCGCTCACCGCGGCCGACCGCCCCGGCCTGCTGTTCGACGTCGCGTCGGTACTGGCCGACCATGGCATCCGCCTGCACACCGCGAAGATCGCCACGCTCGGCGAGCGTGTGGAAGACACCTTCCTGCTCACCGGACAGACGCTGGCGCAGGACGCGCAGGTGCTGAAGATCGAGCGCGAGTTGCTCGATCGGCTGCAGGTCTAGCGGCGCCGGCCGGCGCGATCCGGCCGCGCCGCGCGCGGCAACGCCTCAGTGCCCCTTGCCCGCGAGCCTGTCCATGGCGGCATACAGCAACCCGGAGAACAGGAAGGTCACGTGGATGCCGACCATCCAGCCGAGCTGGCGATCGGTGAGGTTGTGCGCGTTCATGAAGGCCTTGAGCAGCTCGATCCCCGAGATCGCCACGATCGAGCCGATCAGCTTGAGCTTGAGGTCGGAGAAGCCGATGTGACCCATCCACTCCGGGCGGTCCTGGTGCGCGTGCAGATCCTCCATCTTGGAGACGAAGTTCTCGTAGCCGCTGAAGATGATGATGATCAGCAGGTTCATGATCAGCGCCACATCAACCAGGGACAGCACGCCGATGATCAGCTCGCTGCCCGAGGCCGTCCAGATGTGGGCGAAGAGGCCGAGGAGCTCCTTGCCGAACTTCACCAGCAGCAGCACCATCGCCAGCACCAGGCCGAAATACACCGGCGCCATCAGCCAGCGGCTGGTGAAGAGCACGTGCTCGAAAGTACTTTCAACGCGTTTCATTCGTCTGCGACCTCAAACGTGACACAAGCACTCGAGCACGTCGCGCACCCGGACCATGGATTCCTGCAACACCAGTTCGATGTCGTCGAAGTGGATGCCGTGCTCGCTCGACGAACGTCCGGCGGCGTAATTCACCACCACGCCGATGGCGGCGTACGGCAGCTCCAGCTCACGCGCTAGCGCCGCCTCGGGCATCCCGGTCATGCCGACGATGTCGGCGCCGTCGCGCTCGAGGCGGTTGATCTCCGCCGCCGATTCGAGGCGCGGCCCCTGCGTGCTGGCATAGACGCCGCCATCGACGGCGCTGTCGCCCGCGGCGCGGATCGCCGCCAGCACGCGGCGGCGCAAGGGCTCGTCATACGGATGGGTGAAGTCGACGTGGCGCACAGGGGTGTCGCCGCCCTCGAAGAAGGTGCTCTTGCGGCCCCAGGTGTAGTCGATGATCTGGTCCGGCACGATCAGCGTCCCGGGCGCCAGGTCGGCGCGGATGCCACCCACCGACGCCACCGATACGATGCCGCTGATGCGGGCTTCCTTCAGCGCCCAGATGTTGGCGCGGTAATTGACCAGATGCGGCGGGATCGTATGGCCATAGCCGTGGCGGGCCAGGAACACCACCGGCTCGTTGCACATGCGCCCGAACACCAGCGCGCCCGAGGGCTCGCCATAGGGCGTGCGCGCAACCTCGCGCCGCTCGATCTCCATGTTCGACAACTGGGTGAGTCCGCTGCCGCCGATGATCGCAAGCATTCCTGGTCCTTCCGAAAACTGGGCGCGCGATTCTAGCACGCCCCCCGGAATCCTCGAGAATTCCATGCTGCGCCGCCGCAGGCCATGGTAGAATCCGCGTCCTTTCAGAGACTTCCCGCCTCCATGTCCCGCGCCATCCGCAACATCGCCATCATCGCCCACGTCGACCACGGCAAGACCACCCTCGTCGACCAACTGCTGCGCCAGTCCGGCACCTTCCGTGAGAACCAGCAGGTCGCCGAACGCGTCATGGACTCGGGGGACATCGAGAAGGAACGCGGCATCACGATCCTGTCGAAGAACTGCGCGATCCAGTACGGCGACACCCACATCAACATCGTCGACACCCCGGGCCACGCCGACTTCGGCGGCGAGGTCGAGCGCGTGCTGTCGATGGTCGACAGCGTGCTGCTGCTGGTGGACGCGGTCGAAGGCCCGATGCCGCAGACCCGCTTCGTCACCCGCAAGGCGCTCGCGCTGGGTCTCAAGCCGATCGTGGTCATCAACAAGATCGACCGCCCGGGCGCGCGTCCGGACTGGGTGATCAACCACACCTTCGACCTCTTCGACAAGCTCGGCGCCACCGAAGAGCAGCTCGACTTCCCGGTCATCTACGCCTCGGGCCTCAACGGCTTCGCGGTGATCAACGAGCACGACGAGCGCACGGACATGCGCCCGCTGTTCGAGGCCATCCTCGAGCACGTGCCCGCACCCGAAGTCGACGCCGACGGCCCGCTGCAGATCCAGGTGTGCTCGCTCGACTACTCCACCTACATGGGCCAGCTCGGCATCGGTCGCATCAAGCGCGGCCGCGTGCGTCCCAACCAGGAAGTCGTCGTCATGTACGGCGACGAGAACCGCGGCAAGGGCAAGGTCAGCCAGATCCTCACCTTCGAGGGCCTGGAGCGCAAACCCTCCGAACTGGCCGAGGCCGGCGACATCGTGCTGATCGCGGGCATCCAGCAGGTCAACATCGGCGTCACCCTGTGCGACCCGGAGTGCCTCGAGGGGATGAAGCCGATCGCGGTCGACGAGCCGACGCTGACCATGAACTTCATGGTGAACACCTCGCCGCTGGCCGGCCGCGAAGGCAAGTACGTCACCAGCCGCCAGATCCGCGAGCGCCTCGAGAAGGAACTGCTCAAGAACGTCGCCCTGCGCGTGACCTACACCGGCGACTCGGACGTGTTCGAAGTCGCCGGGCGCGGCGAGCTGCACCTCACCATCCTGCTCGAGAACATGCGCCGTGAAGGCTACGAGCTGGCGGTGGGCCGCCCGCGCGTGGTCTACAAGGAAATCGACGGCGTGAAGTGCGAGCCCTACGAGATGCTCACCGTCGACGTCGAGGAAGACCACCAGGGCAGCGTCATGGAAGAGCTCGGCCGCCGCCGTGGCGAACTCCAGGACATGCAGCCGGACGGCAAGGGTCGCGTGCGCCTCGAGTACCGCATCCCGGCCCGCGGCCTGATCGGCTTCCAGGGCGAGTTCCTGACCATGACGCGCGGCACCGGTCTGGCCAGCCACGTCTTCGACGACTACGGCCCGATGGCCGGCGCGATGGCCGAACGTCGCAACGGCGTGCTGATCTCGCAGAACGACGGCGACGCCGTGGCCTACGCGCTGTGGAACCTGCAGGATCGCGGCCGCATGTTCGTGAGCCCGGGGGATGCGCTGTACGAAGGCATGATCATCGGCATCCATACCCGCGACAACGACCTCGTGGTGAACCCGATCAAGGGCAAGCAGCTCACCAACGTGCGCGCCTCCGGTACCGACGAAGCTGTGCGCCTGATCACCCCGATCCAGCTCACGCTGGAGTCCGCGATCGAGTTCATCGCCGACGACGAGCTGGTCGAGATCACGCCCAAGAGCATCCGCCTGCGCAAACGTCACCTGAAGGAAACCGAGCGCAAGCGCGCGGCCAAAGCCGAAGGCTGAAGCCCGCCCGAGACCGCGCCTGAGCGACGCGATTCGGTCGCCGCAGAACGCACCGAGGCCCCGCCGGGATGATCCCGCCGGGGCCTCGGCGTTTCGGGACGCCCCTGGCGCCCCGCTCCTCGTCGCGGCAGCGCCCTACCCCTGGCGGCGGACGCTGCCGCGGGCGGGTGATTACTTCTTCTTGCCGCCGGCGCTCTCGGCGCCGAAGCGGCCGTTCAGGTACTGGGCGAAGTCGGCGCCGGTTTCCGGGTGACGCAGGCCGAACTCGATCGTCGCCTTGAGGTAGCCGAGCTTGGAGCCGCAGTCGTAGCGCACGCCGTCGAACTGGAAGGCCAGCACGGCCTCTTCCTTGAGCAGCGAGGCGATCGCGTCGGTGAGCTGGTACTCGCCACCGGCGCCGGGCTTCAAGGCACGGATGTGATCGAAGATGCGCGGGGTCAGGATGTAGCGCCCGACCACGGCCTGGGTGGTGGGCGCCTCCTCGGGCTTGGGCTTCTCGACGATGCCGGTCATGCGCTGCACCTGGCCCTTGTCGGATTCGGTGCTGACGATGCCGTAGCTGCGCGTCTCCTCGCGCGGCACGTTCATGGTGCCGAGCACCGAGCAGCGGTGGTAGTTATAGACATCCACCATCTGCTTCAGCACCGGCGTGCCGTCCTTGTTGTCGAGCAGGTCGTCGGCGAGGATCACCGCGAAGGCCTCGTCGCTCACCACGTGGCTCGCGCAGCGCACCGCATGGCCGAGGCCGAGCGCCTCGGACTGGCGGATGTAGATGCAGTTCACGCCCTTGGGCACCGTCTGGCGCACGATCTCGAGCAATTGCTTCTTGCCGCGCGCCTCGAGCTCGGTCTCGAGCTCGTAGGCCTTGTCGAAGTGGTCCTCGATCGAGCGCTTGGTACGGCCGGTGATGAAGATCATGTCGGTGATGCCGGCGGCGACCGCCTCTTCGACGGCGTACTGGATCAGCGGCTTGTCGACGATCGGGAGCATCTCCTTCGGGCTCGCCTTGGTGGCGGGCAGGAAGCGCGTGCCCATGCCGGCAACCGGGAAAATCGCCTTGGTGACTTTCTTCATTTTTATTGCTCTCCCATGAATAGAGGGTGTTGCGACGCAACAGCGGGCGCGATCATGCGCCAAGCAGGCCTGGCTTGCATCAGGCGTTTGTATCCGTTTCGTTCAGCAGCGCACGCAGGCCATCCTCGTCGAGGATCGCTAGCCCGAGCGCCTGCGCCTTGTCGAGCTTGGAGCCGGCCTCGGCGCCGGCGACCACGTAGTGCGTCTTCTTCGACACCGAACCGGCCACCTTGCCGCCGCGAGCCTCGATCAGCGCCTTGGCCTCGTCACGGGTGAGCGTCGGCAGCGTGCCGGTGAGCACGAAGGTCTTGCCGGCGAGCGCGCCGGCGACCGTGCCCTGCGGTTCGCCCTCGGCCCAATGCACGCCGGCGGCACGCAGTTGCTCGATCACCTCGCGATTGTGCGGCTCGGCGAAGAACTCGGCGATGCACTGCGCCACGATCGGGCCCACGTCGGGCACCTGCTGCAGCGCGTCGGCGTCGGCAGCGACCAGCGCGTCGAGATTGCCGAAGTGCCGCGCCAGCTCGCGCGCGGTGGCCTCGCCGACGTTGCGGATGCCGAGCGCGAAGATGAAGCGCGCCAGCGTGGTGCCGCGGCTCTTCTCGATCGCCAGCAGCAGATTGTGCGCCGACTTCTCGCCCATGCGCTCGAGGTTGGCGAGCGCGAGCACGCCGAGGCGGTAGAGATCGACCGGCGTCTTGACGATGGCCGCATCGACGAGCTGGTCGACGAGCTTGTCACCCAGGCCCTCGATGTCCATCGCACGCCGGCCGGCGAAGTGCAGCAGCGCCTGCTTGCGCTGCGCCGGGCAGAACAGCCCGCCGGTGCAGCGTGCCACCGCCTCGTCCTCGCCGCGCACCACGTGCGAGCCGCACACCGGACAGGTTGGGAATTTGTCCAGCAGCACAAAGCGCGGCGGCTCGCCGCTGCGGCGCTCCAGCACCGGCGCGACGACCTCGGGGATCACGTCGCCGGCGCGGCGCACGATCACCCAGTCGCCGATGCGCACGTCCTTGCGGTCGATCTCGTCCTGGTTGTGCAGCGTGGCGTTGGTCACCGTGACGCCGCCGACGAAGACCGGCTCCAGGCGGGCGACCGGCGTCAGCGCGCCGGTGCGGCCGACCTGCACCTCGATGTCGCGCAGCAGGGTCACTGCCTCCTGCGCCGGATACTTGTGCGCCACCGCCCAGCGCGGCTCGCGGGTCACGAAGCCGAGCTGCTGCTGCAGCGCGCGCGAATTGACCTTGTACACCACGCCGTCGATGTCGAAGGGCAGCGTGTCGCGCAGCGCACCGATGCGCGCGTGGAAATCGACGAGCCCCTGTGCGCCCTGCACCACCGCGCGGTGCGCGCACACCGGCAGCCCGAAGGCAGCGATCGCGTCGAGCACCTCGGCGTGCGTCGCCGGTGGCGTCCACTCGCCTGTGTCGCCGAGGCCATAGGCGAAGAAGGACAGCAGCCTGCGGGCGGCGATGCCGGGGTCGAGCTGGCGGATGCTGCCGGCGGCGGCGTTGCGTGGATTGACGAAGGTCTTGTCGCCGGCCTCGGCCTGGCGCACGTTGAGACGCTCGAAGTCGTCGCGGCGCATGTACACCTCGCCACGAATCTCGATCACCGGCGGCGCCTCGCCCTGCAGGCGCAGCGGGATGGCCTTGACCGTGCGCACGTTGCTGGTGACGTCCTCGCCGGTTTCGCCGTCACCGCGGGTGGCGGCCAGGACCAGCACGCCGTCCTCGTAACGCAGGCTGATCGCCAGGCCGTCGAACTTGAGTTCGGCGGCGTATTCCACCGCGGGGTCGTCGTCCTTCAGGCCGAGCTCGCGCCGCACCCGAGCATCGAACGCCAACGCCCCGCTCGCCTCGGTGTCGGTCTCGGTGCGGATCGACAGCATCGGGATGCGATGGCGCACGGCGGGGAACTGCGCGAGCGGCTTGCCGCCGACGCGCTGGGTCGGCGAGTCGGCCGTGCGCAACTCGGGATGCGCCGCCTCGATCGCCTGCAGCTCACGGAACAGGCGGTCGTACTCGGCGTCGGGAATCGTCGGTGCGTCGATCACGTAATACGCGTGGTCGTGGCGCGCGATCTCCGCGCGCAGCGCAGCCGCACGCACGGCGGGGGAGGCTTCGCCCACGCCTGAATCGGGTTGCGCGCCCCCGACCGAGTCGAACAAGTCCATTACAGCGCGAACAGGCGTTGTGCGAGCGGGCCGCCGGCAGGCATGCCGACTTCGTCCATGCGGGCCTGGAACTGTTCGATCTGACCGCGGATGATGGCCGCGGCCTCGGTGCCGAAGGAGGCGCGGTTGTCATCGACCACGTCGCCACCGAGCTCGGCGGCAATGTCGTTGGCGGTGCGCATCATGCGGTCGAAAGCCGCGCTGCCGCCGGCCACGCGCGGCACGTCGATCACCAGCGTCAGGCCGCGGGTGACCATGCCCTTGAGGCTGTCCGGCGCAAAGGCGCCCGCCTCGAGGTTGGCCAGCGTAAACAGGCTGGCCTCGCCCTCGACCGCGTGAAAGACCCCATCGGGCGCGAGCCGCAGACCCAGGCGTTCGGCGACGCGCTGGATGTCGCGGCCCTCGAACTGGCCGTCACGCGCCACGACGTTGACGCCGATCTGCACATCGACGTCGGCGCAGAAGCGATCGAGTTCGGTGGCGCGGTTGAGCGTCTCGGCGCGCAGCGGCAAGCCGGGCGGCAGGGCCATCACCGCGTCCGCCACGCGCTGCACGCCGCCGGTGAAGCGCATGAAGTCGGTCTCGCCGATCGAGCCCTGGCGGTTGACGAGCTGCAGCGCAGCGCAGAACCAGTGGCAGGCGCCGGTGCTGCCCGCATTCAGCGGCAGCCAGACGTTGTCCGCGTCGTTGAAGCCGAACCAGCGCACCGGCTTGCTCAAGCCGGCAAGGTGCTCGGTCTGCGCCAGCCACAGCGTGCCGACGTCGAGCGCCTCGATGGCCTCGAGCCGGATCACGCAGTCGGCGCGCGAGTCGAGCAGGCGCGGCAACTCGGGCGCGGCGCGCTTGAGCGGCACGTCGGTGAAGCGCGGCGGCGCGCCTTCGCTGGCGCCGATCCCCGGCTCGCGGCGCTCGGCCGAGTCGCCCGCGTCGGCCTCCGTGCGCGGCTCGAGCAGCACGTCGCGGTGCTCCGAGCGGAAGGCGCGTTCGGCGTCGCGCCGATGCTTGCGCTCCTGCCATTTGTTATAGCCGACGACCAGCACCACGGCGGCAAGGCCGGCGCCGATCAGCGCGATCTGAAGTTCGCTGTCCATTTAGTTTCCCGAATTCCTGCGTGTTGCCCGGTGTTCCCTACGCTGCAGCCGGCTCGGCCAGGCGCAGCG
>QXGG01107598.1_pt1 | contig 12431 bp, 9 predicted proteins | sample 1982491 | NCBI WGS metagenome assembly QXGG01 (sample SAMN09924614, study PRJNA488089) | Wastewater metagenome, whole genome shotgun sequencing project. | isolation source: South African research farm wastewater | place: South Africa: Irene, Agricultural Research Council, Animal Production Institute... | reverse complement strand
TCACACGGCCTGTGCCCCCCATGTCTCGCACTGGACCCGTTGTGATGTTCCTACAATCGGCAGATGCTGTCTGATTTTTCTCCGAACGCCTGGTCTGCCGAGGCCGCCTCATCCCCCCTGCTGGCCCAGCTCAACGACGAGCAGCACCGTGCGGTGGCCCTGCCGGCCGAGCACGCCTTGATATTGGCGGGGGCCGGTTCGGGCAAGACCCGGGTGCTGACCACCCGCATTGCCTGGTTGCTGCAGACCTCTCAGGTCTCGCCCGGCGGCATTTTGGCGGTGACCTTCACCAACAAGGCCGCCAAGGAGTTGAAGCTGCGCCTGCAGGCCATGCTGCCGGTGAATGTGAACGCGATGTGGATCGGTACCTTCCACGGCCTGTGCAACCGATTTTTGCGGGCGCATCACCAGCTGGCGGGTTTGCCGCAGACCTTTCAGATTCTGGACACGCAAGACCAACTGTCGGCCATCAAGCGCCTGTGCAAGCAGTTCAATGTGGACGAAGACCGCTTCCCGCCCAAGCAGTTGCAGTATTTCATTGCCGGTTGCAAGGAAGACGGCCAGCGCCCTGGCGATGTGCCCGTGCGCGACGAAGAAACCCGCCGCAAGGTGGAGCTGTACCAGCTGTACGAAGAGCAATGCCAGCGCGAAGGGGTGGTGGATTTTGGCGAGCTGATGCTGCGCTCGTTTGAGCTGCTGCGTGACAACGTGCATGTGCGCGAGCATTACCGCCGCCGCTTTCGCCACATCCTGGTGGACGAGTTTCAGGACACCAACAAACTGCAATACGCCTGGCTCAAGCAGCTCGCCGGGCTGCCGGGTGAGGGCGCTCATGACGGCGTTGGATGCGCCATCCTGGCGGTGGGTGACGACGACCAAAGCATTTACGCCTTCCGTGGGGCCCGCGTGGGCAACATGGCCGACTTTGTGCGCGAGTTCCAGGTCAAGCACCAGATCAAGCTCGAGCAAAACTACCGCAGCTTCAGCAACATCCTCGACTCGGCCAACCAGCTGATCAGCCACAACAAAACGCGCCTGGGCAAAACCCTGCGCACCGATCAGGGGGCGGGCGAGCCGGTGCGTGTGGTGGAGTCGCCGTCTGACTTTGCCGAGGCCCAGTGGCTGGTGGAGGAGCTGCGCCAACTGGTCAAGCAAGACGGTTTTGAGCGCAAGGAAATTGCCCTGCTGTACCGCAGCAACGCGCAAAGCCGGGTGCTGGAAACCGCGCTGTTCAACGCCGGGTTTCCGTACCGGGTGTATGGCGGTCTGCGCTTTTTTGAACGCGCCGAGATCAAGCACGCGCTGGCCTATTTGCGCCTGATGGAGAACCCCAACGACGACACCAGCTTTTTGCGGGTGGTCAACTTTCCGCCGCGTGGCATCGGGGCGCGCAGCATCGAGCAGCTGCAGGACGCGGCGCGTGCCGCAGGCTGCTCGCTGCACGATGCGGTGAGCGCCACCACCGGCAAGGCCGGGGCCAATTTGGCGGCGTTTGTGGCCATGGTCGATGTGCTGCGCGAGCAGACCGAAGGCATGACCTTGCGCGAGATCATCGACCTGGTGCTGGACAAAACCGGTTTGGTCAACCACTACCGCGCCGAAAAAGAAGGCGCGGACCGGGTGGAAAACTTGGAAGAATTGGTCAACGCCGCCGAGAGCTTTGTCACGCAAGAAGGCTTTGGCCGCAGTGCGGTGGCCATGCCGCAGGGTTTGTCGCAAAGCCCGGCCAGCCAGGGTTTGGGCGGTTCAGCAGACGCTGACTTGGGCACCATTGACGAGTTCAGCGAAGACGGCGTGATCATGAGCCCCTTGGCGGCCTTCCTCACCCATGCTTCGCTCGAAGCTGGTGACAACCAGGCGCAAGCGGGCGAAGACGCGGTGCAGCTGATGACGGTGCACGCCAGCAAGGGCCTGGAGTTCGACGCGGTGTTCATCACCGGCCTCGAAGAAGGCCTGTTCCCGCATGAGAACTCGATGAACGATTTTGACGGCCTGGAAGAAGAGCGCCGCCTGATGTACGTGGCCATCACCCGTGCCCGCAAGCGCCTGTACCTGAGCCATTCGCAAACCCGCATGCTGCACGGGCAGACCCGCTACAACCTGAAAAGCCGCTTTCTGGACGAATTGCCTGAGGAATGCCTCAAGTGGGTCACGCCCAAAAATGCGGGCTTTTCCAATCTGGGCAGCACAGGCGCAGCGGGCTCAGGAGCGACAGGTGGTGGTTGGCCGCAAACCCCCAGTTTCAACCGCCATGCCCGTCCGGCCTGGGGCCAAAGCAGCTTGAGCACCGAAACCTACAAAAGCCCGCCTGTGCCGGTACAAAAAACCGCGCCCGAGCACGGCATCACGGCTGGCAAACAGGTGTTCCACACCAAGTTTGGCGAGGGCAAAGTCTTGGCGGTGGAGGGCGTGGGCGCGGATGCCCGCGCCCAGGTCAACTTTCCGCGCCACGGCGTCAAATGGCTGGCGCTGAGCGTGGCCAAGCTCACGGTGGTTTGAGCCGATGTGTGGGGCTGTAGGCCATCGCTTGCAGGCAAGTTCCTACAAAATACCTTTTTTGTAGGCGCCCGCCCGCCCGGCTGGCGATAGCCCGCTGGGCCTCGCTTGGCGCATGCCAGACTGAACGACAATCTTCTTTTCTGAAAATCTGAGAACGCCTGATGAAAATCACCCAAGACACCGTTGTCACCATGCACCACAAAGTGGTGAACGCGCAGGGCCAGTTGCTGGACAAGACGCAAGAGCCCACCTCTTACCTGCATGGCGGCTACGACAACACTTTCCCCAAAATTGAAGAAGCGCTGGAAGGCCAGGAAGTGGGGTTTACCACCACTTTGAAGTTGACCCCAGCCGATGCTTTTGGTGAGCGCGATGAGGCGTTGGTGCAGACCATCCCCAAAAGCGAATTTCCACCGGGTGTGAAAGTGGGCGGTCAATTGCGCGGTCGCACAGCCGACGGGCGCGAACAGGTGTTCAATGTGGTGAAAATCAAGGGCGACAAGGTCATCCTGGACGGCAACCACCCCTGGGCCGGGCAACACCTGAGCTTGACGCTGAAGGTGCTGGAGGTGCGCGCAGCTTCTGCGGAAGAAATCACGCACCGGCATGCCCATGGTGCGCACGGTCATCACCATTGAGGCGCATGTGCCGGGGCCAAGGCCCCGATGTGTGAGGCTGTCGGTTGTCGTCGGTGGGCCGCTTGCGGCGCAAACGTCCGGGTGCGCTTCACGCCTGAGGCTCTAGCCCGGGCAGCGCGATCTGGAAACAGTCCTGCACGGTGAACAGCATGGACGTGAAGAACATCGCGGCCACCATCATCGCCATGGGCATGAGGACGGCCATCATCAACTGAGGATCCCCCAGCATGCTGGCGATCAGCAAAGCCACAATGCCCGAGCCGGTGAAAATCCCGATCCAGACCAACAGGTAGACCGCAAAAGCCTTCAGGTTTCGCCAGCAGGCGACCAGGCTGAAAAACAGGCCTTTCATGGCGGGCAGGCCATGCCAATGTACCAGCGCGGGAGCATGCCAAAACATCATGGACACCGGGATGTAGAGCACCATCGAAATCCACAAAGCGGCCTGAAACGATGGGGTGTTCACCACCTCGGGCGTCATCGGACTGCCACCCAAATAGACTTGGGCAAAGGTGCCGCCGTCGGCCAACATGGACAGCACCATCACGCCCAAAAACAACACCGCATACCAACCCCCCAGGTGGAGCATGCTTTTGCGCTGAGGGCCTGCCTTGAGCGCGGTGAACAAAACGCTTGGCATGGGGAATTTGCCCTGCAGCGTGGTTTGGGTGGCCGCCATCATGCCCAGCGTCAGCGCTGGCAGCAGCACCAGAGCCAAGGCACTGCCGATGAAAGGCACGATGGACACCAGCGACACCGTGGCCATGAACAGGAAAAACAAGCCGGTCAGGGCCAGCGGTTGCCGCCAGAACGTGCGCACGCCTTGAGTGGCCCAATGCAGGCCAGTGCGCGCCGGAACAATTTGCAAATTCATGGTGTCAGACGAGGGCAGAGGCAACAACAGGGTGGTTCACCCGGCCACGCAGCACGCGTTCAAAGTGCGTGGGGTCGTGGGGCTTGAGCATGGATGCTTCACGGGGCAGATGGTAGTCCCACAGCCGTGAAATCCAGAAACGCAAAGCCCCTGCGCGCAAAAGGGCAGGCAGCAGCTCGCGCTCGGCGGCTGTCAAAGGGCGCACCTGGTTGTAGGCCTGCACCATGGCCTGGGCGCGTTCGGCGTCGTGCACGCCGCTGGGCAAATCGATGCACCAGTCGTTCAGGCAGACCGCCAGATCAAACAGCCAGGTGTCCACGCCTGCAAAGTAAAAATCAAAAAAGCCCGTGAGCTGCTCGCCATCAAACATGACGTTGTCGCGGAACAGGTCGGCATGCACCGGGCCACGGGGCAGGGCGGCATAAGTGGCGCCCTCGGCGATGTGGTTTTGGTAAGCCAGTTCGCTGCGCAGCAGGGCGGATTGGGCTTCATCCAGATGGGGCAGCACCACCGGCACAGTCTCGTTCCACCAGGGCAGGCCGCGCAAATTGGGCTGGCTGCGGTTGTAGTCGGCGCCGGCCAGGTGCATGCGGGCCAGCATGTCGCCCACGGCAGCGCAGTGCACGGCCTGGGGTTGCAGCTGACTCTTGCCTGCAAGTTTGTTGACCACGGCGGCCGGTTTGCCGCTCACGGTGTGCAGCACATCGCCGTCGCGGTTGGCGGCGGGGTCGGGCACCGGGATGCCCCGGCTGGCCAGGTGCTTCATCAGAAACAAGTAAAACGGCAGCTGCTCGTGTGTCAGGCGCTCGAACAGGGTGAGCACATATTCGCCCTGGTCTGTCGAGGCGAAGTAGTTGGTGTTTTCAATGCCGCCTTCGATGCCGCGCAAGGCGGTGAGCTGACCCAGGTTCAGGGCTTGCATCAGGTCGTTGGCCTGGGCTTCAGAGACTTCGGTGAATACCGCCATGGGAAGAGGGTCAAAGCGCCAGAGCGAGCTGGCTTGGGTGGGCAAAAAATAGGATTGTAGGGGGCGATGGTGTGATGGGCTTGCGCCGGGGCTCAGAGGCGCTTGGCTTTGCCGCATCGCCCCGGCGCAGACCCAACACACCATCTGAAAGAAGGGGCTGGAGAATGTTTGACCGAACCCGGTACACAATCAGGGGATGAGCGACAACACCCCCGACACATCCCAACCGACCCTCTTGCTGGTCGACGGCTCCAGCTACCTGTACCGCGCCTTCCACGCCATGCCCGATTTGCGGGCGGTGCCGGGCGACCCGACCAGCCCCGCCACCGGGGCGATCCGCGGCATGATCAACATGATGGAGCGGCTGCGCAAGGATGTGCCGGCCGTCTATGCGGCTTGCGTGTTCGACGCCAAGGGCCCGACTTTTCGCGACGAGCTCTACCCCGAATACAAAGCGAACCGCAGCCCGATGCCCGACGACCTGCGCAGCCAAATCGAGCCGATCCACGAACTGGTGCGCCTGATGGGCTGGACGGTGCTGGACGTGCCGGGCGTCGAGGCCGACGACGTGATTGCCACGCTGGCCCACACCGCCGCCCAGCAGGGCATCGAGGTCACAGTGTCCAGCGGCGACAAGGACCTGAGCCAGCTGGTCAACGAACACATCACCATCATCGACACCATGAACGGCAAGGTGCGCGATGTGGCGGGCGTGACCGAAGAGTTTGGTGTGCCGCCGTCTCTGATGATCGACTACCAGACCCTGGTGGGCGACCCGGTGGACAACGTGCCGGGCGTGCACAAGGTTGGCCCCAAGACCGCCGCCAAGTGGTTGCTGGAATACGGCTCGCTCGACAACCTGATGGCGCACGCCCACGAGATCAACGGCGTGGCGGGCGAAAACCTGCGCCAGGCCGTGGACTGGCTGCCCAAGGGCCGGGCGCTGGTGACCATGAAAACCGACTGCGACCTGAACGGTTGGGTGCCCGGCTTGCCGTCGCTGGCCAGCCTGCACCTGCACGCGCCCGACAAAGACAAGCTGCTGAATTTTTACCAGACCTATGGCTTCAAAGGGCTGGTGCAGTCGCTGGGCGGGGTCATGCCTGCGCCTGTGGCGAAAAAAGCAGCCAAGCTCAAAGACACGGGCATGGGTGATTTGTTTGACTCGGCTCAAGAAGAACCCGCAGCATTGCCCGAATTGGACACAACCGCCAGCGCGGTGCAAGGCGACTTGAAATACGACACGGTGCTCGACTGGGCGCTGTTCGACCAATGGCTGGACCGCATCGAACAATCACCGCTCACCGCCATCGATACCGAGACGACCTCGCTGGACGCCATGCGGGCCGAGATTGTGGGCATATCGCTGAGCGTCAAGCCCGGCGAGGCGGCCTACATCCCGCTGGCCCACAACGGCCCGGGTGCGCCTGAGCAGCTGCCGCTGGCCGATGTGCTGGCCAAGTTGAAGCCTTGGCTGGAAAACCCGGCCCGCCACAAGCTGGGCCAGAACATCAAATACGACCGCCATGTGTTCGCCAACCACGGCATCGAAGTGCAGGGCTACGCCCACGACACCATGCTGGAGAGCTATGTGCTCGAAGTGCACAAGCCACACGGCCTTTCAAGCTTGGCCGAGCGCCATTTGGGTCGCAAAGGCGTGACCTATGAAGACCTGTGCGGCAAGGGGGCGCACCAGATCCCGTTTGCGCAGGTGGATGTGGACAAGGCCGCGCACTATTCGTGCGAAGACGCGGACCAGTGCCTGGACGTGCACCTGGCCCTGTGGCCGCAGATCGAGGCGCACGCGGGTCTCAAGTTTGTGTACGAGCTGGAGATCGCCACCAGCGAAGCGCTGTACCGCATCGAGCGCAACGGCGTGCTGATCGACGCGCCCACGCTGGCCGCGCAAAGCCAGGCGCTGGGCGAGCGCATCGTGGAGCTTGAAACCGAAGCCTACGAGATCGCCGGTCAGCCCTTCAACCTGGCCAGCCCCAAGCAGCTGGGCGAAATCTTTTTTGACAAGCTGGGCTTGCCTGTCATCAAGAAAACCGCCACGGGCGCACGCAGCACCGACGAAGAGGTGCTGGAAAAACTGGCCGAGGACTACCCGCTGCCCGCCCGCATCCTGGAGCACCGCAGCCTGTCCAAACTCAAGGGCACCTACACCGACAAGCTGGCGCAGCTGGCCTTGCCGCGCACGGGCCGGGTGCACACCAACTATGCGCAGGCCGTGGCCGTGACAGGTCGCCTGTCAAGCAACGAGCCCAACCTGCAAAACATCCCGGTGCGCACGGCCGAGGGCCGCAAGGTGCGCGAGGCCTTTGTGGCCCCGGCAGGCTGTGTGATTGCGAGCGCCGATTACAGCCAGATTGAGCTGCGCATCATGGCGCACCTGAGCGACGACGCGGCCTTGCTCAAGGCCTTCCACGACGGGCTCGACGTGCACAAAGCCACGGCGGCCGAGGTGTTTGGCGCGACGCCCGACACGGTGAGCAGCGAGCAGCGCCGTTACGCCAAGACCATCAACTTCGGCCTGATTTACGGCATGAGCGCGTTTGGTCTGGCCAAGGCCTTGGGCATCGACAACACGGCGGCCAAAAACTACATCACCCGCTACTTCGAGCGCTTTGCGGGCGTCAAACGTTACATGGACGACACCCGCGAACAGGCCAAGGCCAAGGGCTATGTGGAGACGGTGTTTGGTCGCCGCCTGATGCTGCCCGAGATCAACAGCCCCAACGGCCCGCGCCGCGCCGGGGCCGAGCGCGCCGCCATCAACGCGCCCATGCAGGGCACGGCGGCCGACCTGATCAAGCTGAGCATGGTCGCGGTGCAAAAGGCGCTGGACGAACAGGGCAAGGCCACGAAGGTCATCATGCAGGTGCACGACGAACTGGTGTTCGAGGTGCCTGAATCAGAGGTCGAGTGGGTGCGCACCGAAGTGCCGCGCATCATGGCGGGCGTGGCGAACTTGAAGGTGCCACTGTTGGCCGAAGTCGGCTTTGGGCCGAACTGGGAACAGGCGCACTGACGCTACTTGCTTGAGCAGATGCCGCCTGTCGGAGCTGAAGCTCCGACCGGATTAGGGCCTTTGGCTAGCGGTGGCTTTAGCCCCGACGTTGACGGGATGTGACTCTTCCCAAGGCACATGCTTGTGCATGATGGTTTCAAACAGGGCGGAGCTCTCAAAGGCTGACAGCCAAGTCGCCAAAGCCTTCCAGGGCTGCGCCGCAAACCAGGCGGGGTCGGTGTGGGCGTATTGGCGGACAAAAGGGGCGATGGCGGCGTCGGCCAAGCCCCACTGACCACCTGCCAAAAAGGCTTGGGCCTGCAAGCGGGCATGGAGGGTGTGCAGCCAGACTGCTCCCGCATCCCGGTCGGCCAGACCGCTGCCCAGTCCTGAGCGGTTGGGGTATTTGTAGCGGTCCAGTTGCTGTTTGAAAGGCCCATCGTTGTGCGCAATCAGGGCCAGGGCATCGGCCATATCGGTGTCCGTTGCAGGCAGCCAGCCCAGCGGGTCGTGCTGGCGCAGGGCCCACAGCATGATGTCCAGGCTTTGTTCCAGCACCTGTCCGCCCTCGGCGTTGGGCAGCCACAAGACCGGCACCGTGCCTTTGGGCGAGAGGGCCAGCAAATGGGCTGGTTTGTTTTTCAGAACCACCTCGCGGTGTTCGACCGCAATGCCGCTGGCGTGCAACGCCAGGCGCGCGCGCATGGCGTAAGGGCAGCGGCGAAACGAATACAAGACAGGCCAAGTGTTGTCAGACATGGCGGCAGTTTAAATCGCCGCACCCGGAATACCCCCATGCGCAAACCCCACTGTGACCTTCAACTGGGGTGTAGCCCCTCCAGTTCCCAAAGCCGGGTTGGTCGGTGAGCCCGGCAGCGGCATCCCGCTTGACACGGTTGATAAGATGCAGGGTGTAAGGGAGCAAGGGGCTGCCGTGGCCCACTCCCGTGTGATTCATAAATTGCAAGCGCCGCCCTTCGGGGCGGTTTGTTTTGGGGTGCCGGGCACCGCTTGGATTCAAGATGACTTTATTGGCGATATTGTTGGGTACTTTGGTGGCGGGCATTGGCAGCGTCTGGCTGGCGGCCTGGCTGAGTTTTGGCGTGCTCAGCCGCTACACCCAGCACATGCTCAGTCTGGCCGCAGGGGCCTTGCTGGCCACATCGTTTTTGCACCTGTTGCCCGAGGCGTTTGAAAGCGAAGCCGGGGCGCATGCCTTGTTCATGACCTTGCTGCTGGGCTTGGTGTTCTTCTTTCTGCTCGACAAAGCCGAACTCTGGCACCACGGGCACGAACACGGCCACGGTCACCACCATGGACACGGTGACGCTCAGGCGTCAGGCCATGACCACACAGCGCACAAGCACAGCCACAGCCACAGCCACAGCCACAGCCACAGCCACAGCCACAGCCACAGCCACAGCCATCCTAGCCATGGCGCAGGGCAGGTGCGGGGTGGTCAGTGGGCCGTCTTGGCGGGCGACAGCGTGCATTGCTTTGGCGATGGCATCTTGATTGCCTCGGCCTTCATGGCCGACATGCGCCTGGGCGCGATCGCGGCCCTGGCGGTGTTGGCGCACGAGGTGCCGCACCACATGGGCGATCTGGCGGTGTTGCGCCAAGGCAGCAGCAGCCGCCAGGCGGCCATCGTCAAGGTGTCGATGGCCGGGGCCATCACGGCCTTTGGCGGCGCGGTGGGCTATGTGCTGGTGGATGCGCTGCACGACTGGCTGCCTTATTTTCTGGTGGTGGCCAGCAGCAGCTTTGTCTATGTGGCTTTGGCCGACTTGATCCCGCAGCTGCAAAAGCGCCTGTCCGCCCGCGAAACCGCGTCACAGATTTTCTGGCTGGGCGTGGGCATGGGCATGGTGGTGCTCGTCAGCACCCTGGCGGGCCACCAGCACTGATCGGGGCGTTCAGCCCTTGGCGCAGGGCAGGCCAGGGGTGCGGCACCACTCGCTCCAGCTGCCGGCATACAGCGCGGTGGGGCCAAAGCCGGCCAGTTCCATGGCCAACAGGTTGGGCACGGCGGTCACGCCGCTGCCGCAGTGGTGCACCACGCTGCTGGCGGGGCGGCCAGCGAGGACGTCGGTCCATTCGGCTTTCAGCTGCTCGGGACTTTTGAATCGGCCGTCTTCGGTGAAGTTCTCGCCAAAAGGCCGGTTCAGTGCGCCCGGAATGTGGCCTGCCACCGGGTCCAGCGGCTCCACGTCACCCCGGTAACGGGCTGCGGCACGGGCATCGACCACGGTTTGTGCGGGCTGGCCCAAGTGGGCGGCCACGGTGTCGGTATGCACCAGCTGGCGCAACGGCGCTTTCAGCTCGAACAGCGCAGGTGCAGGGCGTGTGAAGGGACCCGAGTCGGTGGCTCCACCGGCCTCTTTCCAGGCTTGCAAGCCGCCGTCGAGCACGGCCACTGCCTCGTGCCCCAGCCATTTGAGCATCCACCACAAACGCCCGCAGTATTGGCTTTTGTTGCGGTCGTACACCACGATCTGCATGCCGTTGTGCACGCCCAGACTGCCCAGCCACCGGGCCACGGCTTCGCGTTGGGGCAAGGGGTGGCGTCCGCCATTGACGGCCAGACCCGCTTCGTGCGTGCTCAGGTCCTTGTCCAGGTCGGCGGGCCGTGCGCCAGCGATGCGCTCGGCAGTGAAAAAACCACCCGCCAGCTCAGGCTTCATCAGGTCAAAACTGCAGTCGAACACAGCGCAAGGTGTGCCTTGTTGTTGCAGGGTTTGCAGTTGGGGGGCGGTGATCAGCAGGGTGTACATGGTGTGTCTCCAAAAATTCAGTGGTCTTCAGCGGGCGCGCGGGGCAGGGCGCGGTTGCGCAGCACGGTGGATGCAATGCCGCTGGCCATGATCAGGGCCATGCCCAGCCAGCCCATGAGCGTGATGTGTTCACCAAACAGCAGCAGGCCGAACAAGGCGCCAAACACAATGCCCGAATATTGAAGGTTGGCCACCACCAGGGTGGAGCCGCGGCTGTAGGCTTTGGTCATGCACAGCTGGCCCAGCGCCGCCAACAGACCCACCGGTAGCAGCCACAAAACGCTGGGCCAAACCCATGGACTCATGCCAGTGAGCAGCATCAACATGGCCCCCACCACGGTGGTGCCCAGCGAAAAATAAAACACGGTGCGGGCTTCGGGTTCGTTGAGACGCCCCAAGGCGGCCACCTGGATGTAGGCCAGAGCCGCGATCAGGCCCGAGAGCAGGCCGACGATGCCAGCGAACAACTGGTCCTGTTCGATGGTGGGGCGCAGCAGCAAGATGACGCCACCAAAACCCGCGATCACCGTCAGCACAATGGGGCCTTGCCTCGTTGCGTCTTGCAGCCGGCCCATGACCAGCGTGCCGCCCACCAGAAAAACCGCCACCCAGATGCCGCTCATGTAGTTCAGCGTCATGGCGGTGGCCAGGGGCAGGTGGCCAATGGCGTAGAACCATGCCGCCAGCGAGGTCACGCCCACCACCGAGCGCCAGACATGCATCATGGGGATGGGGGTGCGCAAGGACACGCCTTGCATGCGACAGATGCTGGCCATGAACACGACGCCGATCAGACCCCGGAAAAAAACCAACTCGAAAGTGTGGAAGTGGGCCGATGCGAATTTGATGCAAACCCCCATCATCGAGAAGAACAAGGATGCGAGGATCATCCAGGAGGCTTGCATCGTCGCCTTGGCTTCAGAGGGTGTTCATCTGGCGGCGGTACCACTCGTGGAAGTGCTGCATGCCGTCTTCCATGGGGCTTTGGTAGGGTCCGACCTCGTTGTCGCCGCGCATCAGCAGGGCCTTGCGGCCCGCGTCCATGCGTTCGGCAATTTCGTCGTCTTCGATGCAGGTCTCCATGTAGGCGGCCTGCTGGGCTTCGACGAACTCGCGCTCAAAGGCCACGATTTCTTCGGGGTAGTAAAACTCCACCATGTTCAGCGTCTTGCTGGGGCTGATCGGGTGCAGGGTCGACACCGTGAGCACATGCGGGTACCACTCGACCATGATGTGCGGGTAGTAGGTCAGCCAAATGGCGCCGCGCTCGGGCAATTGGCCGTTGCGGTACTTCAGCAGCACCTCGTGCCATTTTTTGTAGGTGTCGGAGCCGGGCTTGCCAAAGCCGCCCGACACGCCCACGGTCTGCACCGAATAGTGTTCCTTGAACTCCCAGCTCAGGTCGTCGCAGGTGACAAACTGGCCCAGACCCGGGTGGAAGGGGCCGACGTGGTAGTCCTCCAGATAGACCTCGATGAAGGTCTTCCAGTTGTAATTGCATTCGTGCAGCTCGACACGGTCCAGGGCGTAGCCTTCAAAGTTCAGCAGCGCTCTGGGGCCCATGCCGGCCAGGTCGGCGGCGATGTCGCGGCCGTTGTCCTCGAACAAAAGGCCGTTCCATTCCTGCAACTTGTAGTTGTTCAAATTCAGGCAGGGGTCGTGCGCAAAG
>QXGG01155706.1_pt1 | contig 12438 bp, 11 predicted proteins | sample 1982491 | NCBI WGS metagenome assembly QXGG01 (sample SAMN09924614, study PRJNA488089) | Wastewater metagenome, whole genome shotgun sequencing project. | isolation source: South African research farm wastewater | place: South Africa: Irene, Agricultural Research Council, Animal Production... | reverse complement strand
GCCGTGGCGACAAGGACATGCACACCGTCGCCGAACGTTCCGGCCTCCAGTTCTGAACCTGCCCCGGGCCGCATCTGCGGCCCGCAGTGTGATCGAGACATGTCAAGAATCCAGACCGTTTTCCAGCGCCTGCAGGCTGAAGGCCGCAAGGCGCTGATCCCCTTCGTCACCGCCGGTTTTCCGGCGCCCGAGCTGACGCTGCCGCTGATGAACGCGCTCGTCGAAGGCGGCGCCGACATCATCGAGCTCGGCGTGCCGTTCTCCGACCCGATGGCCGACGGCCCCACCATCCAGCGCGCCTCCGAGCGCGCGCTCGCGCAGGGCATGAGCCTGCGCAGGGTGCTCGACACCGTGCGCGCCTTTCGCGCCACCAACGCAGACACCCCGGTGGTGCTGATGGGCTACGCCAATCCGATCGAGGCCATGGGCCAGGACCGCTTCGTCAGCGCCGCGCACGAGGCCGGCGTCGATGGTGTGCTGGTGGTCGACTACCCGCCCGAAGAGTGCGTGAGCTTTGCCGCCGCCGCCAAGGCGGGCGGACTCGATCCCATCTTCCTGCTCGCACCGACCTCGTCGGAGCAGCGCTTCGCCGATGTGGCGCGTGCGGGCAGCGGCTACATCTACTACGTGTCGCTGAAGGGTGTGACCGGCAGCGCCAAGCTCGACATCGACGAGGTCGCGCGCCGCATCCCGCAGATCCGCGCCGCAGTCGGAATGCCGGTGGGCGTGGGCTTCGGCATCCGCGACGCCGACAGCGCGCAGCGCATCGGCGCGGTGGCCGACGCGGTAGTGATCGGCAGTCGCATCATCGAGGAAATCGAACACAACCCGGGCGCCGAGGTCGAGCGCGTCACCGCCTTCATGCGTGGTATCCGCGTCGCGCTGGACGCCCTCGCACCGGGCAAAGGAGTCTGACCATGAGCTGGTTGCAAAAGCTGCTGCCGCCCAAGATCAAGCGCGGCGACACGTCGGCGCGCAACAAGTCCATCCCGGAAGGGCTGTGGAGCAAGTGCGAGGGCTGCGAGTCGGTGCTGTACCGCTCGGATCTCGAGGGCAACCTCAGCGTGTGCCCGAAGTGCGGCCATCACCACCGCGTGGGTGCGCGTCGTCGGCTCGACCTGATGCTCGACGCCGACGGCCGGGTCGAGATCGGTGCCGAGGTCACGCCGGTCGATGCGCTCAAGTTCAAGGACTCGCGCAAGTACCCCGAGCGCCTGTCCACGGCCACCGCCGACACCGGCGAGGCCGATGCGATGGTGGTGATGAGCGGGGCGATCAAGAGCATCCCGGTGGTCGTGGCCTGCTTCGAATTCGAATTCCTCGGCGGATCGATGGGTTCGGTCGTGGGCGAGCGCTTCGTGCGCGGCGCCAAGGCGGCCTTCGAGCAGCGCGTGCCCTTCATCTGCGTGACCGCCTCCGGCGGCGCACGCATGCAGGAAGGCCTGCTGTCGCTGATGCAGATGGCCAAGACCACGGCCGCGGTCACCCGCCTGGCTGAACGTCGCCTGCCCTTCGTGACCATCCTGACCGATCCGACCATGGGCGGCGTGTCGGCGAGCTTCGCCTTCATGGGCGACCTCGTCATCGCCGAGCCCAACGCGCTGATCGGCTTCGCCGGCCCGCGCGTCATCGAGCAGACCGTGCGCGAGAAGCTGCCCGAAGGCTTCCAGCGCGCCGAGTTCCTGCTCGAGAAGGGCGCGATCGACCTGATCATCGATCGTCGCGAGATGCGTGACCAGCTCGCCACCCTGCTCGCCATGCTCAGCCGCCAGCCCGCGGACGTGGTCGCCGACTGATGGTGGCCGATGCGGTGAACTCAGGGCAGAGCCCGGCGCTGCCCGAGAGCCTGTCCGGCTGGCTCGCGCTGCTCGAGGCCCGTCACGGCCAGCGCATCGAGCTCGGGCTCGAGCGGGTGGCGGCCGTCCGCGACCGCATGGCGGTGGCGTGCGACGCGGTGATCATCACGGTGGGGGGGACCAACGGCAAGGGTTCGTGCTGTGCGATGCTCGAGGGCATCCTGCTCGCGGCCGGTTATCGGGTCGGCTGCTACACCTCGCCGCACCTGTTGCACTACAACGAGCGTGTGCGGGTGGATGGCAAGGAGGCAAGCGACGCCAGCCTGGTCGCGGGCTTTGCCGCGGTCGAAGCCGCACGTGGCGACACGCCGCTGACCTATTTCGAGCACGGTACGCTGGCAGCCTGGCATGTGTTCGCCGCCGAGCACCCGGACGTGATCGTCCTCGAGGTCGGTCTCGGCGGCCGTCTCGACGCGGTCAATGTGTTCGATTCCGATTGCACGCTGGTCACCAGCGTGGCGATGGATCACATGGACTACCTGGGCGACACGCGCGAGGCGATCGGGCGCGAGAAGGCGGGGATCTTCCGCAGCGGCTGTCCGGCGATCTGCGGCGATCCGCAGCCGCCGGCGAGCCTGGTCGAGCACGCTGCTGCGGTTGGCGCCGAGTTGTGGATCAGCGGGCGCGACTTCGGCTTCGGCGGCGACCGCCAGCAGTGGGGTTACTGGCGTTACACCCAGCCGCCCGCCCAGGGCAGCCTGGTCAAGCGCGGCGGGCTGGCCTATCCAGCGCTACGCGGCGCCAACCAGTTGCTCAATGCCTCGGCGGTGATCACCGCGCTCGAATGCCTGCGTGCACGCATCCCGGTGTCGATGCAGCACGTCCGCCAGGGGCTGATGCTGGTCGAGGTGCCGGGGCGTTTCCAGGTGATGCCGGGCCGGCCCAGCGTCGTGCTCGACGTCGCCCACAACCCGCAGGCCGCCGGTGTGCTCGCCGACAATCTCGGCAACATGGGCTTCTATCCCGAGACCTGGGCGGTGCTCGGGATGCTCAACGACAAGGACGTGGCGGGCGTCGTGGCGCTGATGGCGAGTCGCGTGGACCACTGGCTGCTCGCCGATCTGCCCGGGCCGCGCGGCCTGAGCGCCGAGGCGCTTGCCGGGCTGGTGCGTGCCGCGACCGACAAGGGCGACGTGCGCTGCTTCGGCTCGCCCTCCGCGGCGTTTGCTGCAGCGCAAAAGGAAGTGACCGAGGGTGATAGAATCGTCGTCTTCGGATCTTTCCTGACGGTGGCAGATGTGCTCGCAGCAATCAAGGCGGCAAGGCACTGACGAGGTTTGGCGGTGAGTGACGCAGAAAACCTGGATATCAAGAAGCGGGCGCGGCGCCGGCTCGTCGGCGCGGTCGCCCTGGCGCTGCTCGCGGCCGTGGTGTTGCCGATGATCATGGAGCAGGAGCCGCACCCGGCCGTCCAGGACATCCAGATCACCATTCCGGAGCGCGAAGGCGCGGACGGCCTGCGCCGTACGCCGGCGGCTGGCGACGCCGCTGCACCCGCGGCCGCCGTGCCTGTCCCCGAGGACGAGGCGCTCGCCGCCAGCGACAAGGCGCCGGCGGCCGAGCCCGCATCGAAGCAGGATCCGGCGGCGAAGCCCGAGTCGGCAGCGAAGCCGGAGCCGGAAACCGCCGCGACGCCTTCCCCGCGCACACCTGCGCCGGCGCCTGCGGCTGCGCGCAGCGAACCTCCCGCGCCACGCCCGGCTCCCGAGCCGCGGCCCGCCGCGCCCACCGCCGAGGAAGAGGCCCGGGTGCGCGCGATCCTCAGCGGCCAGGCCGTGCCGCCGCGTGGTGAATCCTTCGTGATCCAGGTGGGCGCCTTCAGCGACGCCGCCAAGGCCTCGCGCCTGGCCGACGAGCTCAAGGCCAAGGGTTTTTCGGCCTACACCGAGCGTGCCGGCAACGTGACCCGTGTCCGTGTCGGCCCTATTGCCGGTCGTGCGGCCGCCGATTCCGCTGCCTCCCGACTCAAGGCGGCCGGGCACCAGGCCGTCCTCCAGCCGCGCTGACCCATCGACGATGACGGTATTCGATTACGTTTTTCTCGCCGTGCTGGGCCTGTCCGCAGCCATCGGCATGTGGCGCGGCCTGGTCAGCGAGGTGATGGCCGTGCTCGCCTGGGTGGCAGCGCTGTTCGCCGCGTGGCGCTATAACGAAGAGGCGGCACAGGTGTTCTCGGGCCTGATCGCCGAACCGATGTGGCGGCAGGTTGCAGGTGGGGCGCTGGTGGTGTTCGGCGTGCTGATCCTCGCTGCGCTGATCCGCTACCTGTTGCGCGAGCTGCTGCGTGCAGCCGGGCTCGGCGCCACCGACCGTTTTTTCGGGGCGCTGTTCGGCATTGCGCGCGGGCTGGTGTTCGCCTTCGTCGTGGTGCTGATCGGCGGGCTCGCCGGCGTGTCGCGCGAACCCTGGTGGACCCAGGCGCTCTTCTCGCCGCCGATGGAATCGGCAGTGATTGCCGCAAAACCGTGGCTGCCCACTGAGGTGGCCGACAAGATTCGATTCAGATAGGCGTTACCTCCATGTGCGGAATTCTCGGCGTCGTTGCAACTTCTCCGGTCAACCAGCTGCTCTACGACGGCCTGCAGGTGCTCCAGCATCGTGGCCAGGACGCTGCGGGCATCGCCACCTCCGAAGCGGCGCGTTTCCACATGCACAAGGGCTCCGGCCTGGTGCGCGACGTGTTCCGCACTCGCAACATGCGCGACCTCAAGGGCAACTGGGGTATCGGCCACGTCCGCTACCCGACCGCCGGCTCGGCCTACAACGCTGCCGAGGCCCAGCCCTTCTACGTCAATTCGCCCTTCGGCCTGCTGCTGGCGCATAACGGCAACCTGACCAACTCGGAAGCGCTCAAGCGCGAGATGTTCCTGTCCGACCTGCGCCACATCAACACCAGCAGCGATTCCGAGGTGTTGCTCAACGTGTTCGCGCATGAGCTGCAGGCTGCGTGCAAGGGGCTCAAGATCGACGAGGAGGCCATCTTCACCGCGGTCGCCGGCGTGCATCGGCGCTGCCGCGGGGCTTACGCGGTGGTGGTGATGATTGCCGGCTACGGTCTGCTCGCCTTCCGCGACCCCTACGGCATCCGCCCGCTGGTCATCGGCCGCAACGACACCGCGGCCGGTACCGAGTGGCTGGTGGCCTCGGAGTCGGTGGCGCTCGACGTGCTCGGCTTCCGGCTGCTGCGCGACGTGGCCCCGGGCGAGGCGGTCCTCGTCGATACCGCAGGCAATTTCCACAGCCGCCAGTGCGCGACGAAGACGATTCAGGCGCCGTGCATGTTCGAGTTCGTCTATCTGGCGCGCCCGGACTCGATCATCGACGGTGTTTCGGTGTACGAATCGCGCATGAAGATGGGCGAATTCCTCGCCGATCGCATGCGGCGCACGATGCCCAACGTGCACATCGACGTGGTGATCCCGATCCCGGACTCGAGCCGTCCGTCCGCGATGCAGATGGCCGAGCGCCTCGGGCTGCCCTTCCGCGAAGGCTTCGTCAAGAACCGCTACATCGGCCGCACCTTCATCATGCCGGGCCAGGCCACGCGCAAGAAGTCGGTGCGCCAGAAGCTCAACACGATCCACCAGGAGTTCAGGGGCAAGAGCGTGCTGCTGGTAGACGACTCGATCGTGCGCGGCACGACCAGCAAGGAGATCGTCAACATGGCGCGCGAAGCCGGTGCGACCAAGGTCTATCTCGCGTCGGCCGCGCCGCCGGTGCGCTATGCCAACGTCTACGGTATCGACATGCCGACCCGGGCCGAGCTGATCGCCTCCGACCGCAGCGAGGACGAGATCTGCAAGGAGATCGGCGCCGACGGGCTGATCTACCAGGATCTCGACGACCTCAAGGCCTCGGTGCGTGCGCTCAACCCGTCGATCAGCTTCTTCGAGACGTCCTGCTTCGACGGCCAGTACATCACCGGCGACATCACGGTGGAGTACCTCAACGGGGTCGAGAACCAGCGCGGCGAGGTCAAGCCTGCCAAGGGCGACAATGGCGACGATACGGACGACGGTCAGCTCGACCTCAACCTCGCCTCGAGCGGCGAGCACTGACGCGCCGCAGATCGACTGCACCGGACCTTCTGCCCCGTCTGCCCCATTTCCCGCACGGACAACACTGCCAGCATGAGCCAAGCCGATTTTCCCGCCTACCACCCCGACACCCTCGCCGTGCGCGCGGGCATCGAACGCACGCCGTTCGGCGAGCACGGCGACGCGATGTACCTGACGTCGAGCTTCGTGTTCGATAACGCAGCGCAGGCCGCGGCGCGCTTCTCGGGTGCGGAAGAAGGTTACGTCTACGCGCGCTTCTCCAACCCCACCGTCACTGCGATGCAGACCCGGCTGGCGGCGATGGAAGGGGCGGAGGCGTGCATCGCGACCGCGTCGGGCATGTCGGCGATCCTGTCGCTGGCGATGGCGACCATGCAGGCGGGCGACCACGTGGTGGCCTCCAACGGCCTGTTCGGCGCCACCCAGCAGTTGTTCGGCGGCATCCTGTCGAAGTTCGGCATCACCACGACCTTCGTCGCGGCGACCGACCTCGACGCCTGGCGCGACGCGATCACGCCCCAGACCCGGCTGTTCTTCACCGAGACGCCGTCCAACCCGCTCACCGAGGTCATCGACATCGCCGGCGTGGCGGCGATCGCGCGCGAGGCGGGCGTGCTGTTCGCGGTGGATAACTGCTTCTGCTCGCCGGCGCTGCAGCGTCCGCTGGAGCTCGGCGCGGACGTCGTCGTGCATTCGGCCACCAAGTACCTCGACGGCCAGGGCCGCGTGCTCGGCGGCGCGGTGGCGGGCCGCAAGGCGGTGACCGACGAGGTCTTCAAGTTCCTGCGCACGGCCGGGCCGACGCTGTCGCCGTTCAACGCCTGGGTGATCCTGAAGGGGCTGGAGACCTTGCGCATCCGCATGGAGGCGCAGTCGGCGAGCGCGCTGGAACTGGCGCGCTGGCTGGAGGTGCAGCCGGGCGTGGCGCGGGTGTATTACCCGGGGCTGGCTTCGCATCCGCAGCACGCACTGGCCATGCGCCAGCAGAAGAGCGGTGGCGCGATCCTCAGCTTCGACGTCGAGGGCGGGCGTGAGGCGGCGTGGAGGGTGGTCGATTCGACGCGCCTGATCTCGATCACCGCCAACCTCGGCGACACCAAGAGCACGATCACCCACCCGGCCACCACCACGCACGGCCGTATCAGCGCCGAGGCGCGCGCGGCCGCCGGGATCGGCGAGGGCCTGCTGCGGATCGCGGTCGGGCTCGAGGCTGTCGAGGATCTGAAGGAAGACCTGGCGCGGGGACTGGTGCGGGGCTAAGTCCGCATCGAGCCGGGGGCTGGGTGGTCGAAAAGGGGAGGGCGCCAGCAGGGCGGGGCCTCCCCTTTTTGTTGATGGCGCTATCGCTGTTGTGCTCGTTTGAAGGCGCTACGGCGGCTTCATCGGCCGCATCAAGACCGGCGCGGCGTGACGGTCGCGGGATGGACGCGCACGGGGTATTCCTTCCGAGGCTGCGGAACTCGCTGCGCTCGGACAGTCCTCGCCTCTCCAGGAATACCCCGTACGCATCCGGGAAACGTGGGTGCAGCTTGACGCCGATGGAAAGATGCGCGGCGAGCGGCTTTTCGCCGGGTCACGTGGTTGCCGTTCATGTTGAACTCGGGTCCATCGATGTGGCTCTTGGGGGCCAAAAACAGGGATGCACTGTGCTCTGCGGGTGGCGTGGTTCGGCCAGAATCGGACAGATGTACGTAGATTTACAACGGCAGCTACCCTACCGAAACCGGCCAGTCGAGGTTATGGCACGTATCGTTTTACGACCAAGTTGGCCACAAATACCTGTACCGCTTCTTTCCTTTGGTTGTAAGTGGTTGTTCGAACTTTAACCATTCCCTGGTCCGGCCTTGATTTCGATGGACGCACCTCAACAATCTCGGCCTCAATCGAAAGCTCGTCACCCGGGCGAACGGGCTGAGGCCACTGAAGCCCCTCTATACCAGCTCCGATAACACCACCTGCCGGTTTGAAGTCGCTTTCGACAAACAACCGCATTGTCAGTGCTGCGGTATGCCAGCCACTCGCAGCCAGTCCCTTGAAGAGCGTCGTTTTTGCAGATTCATCGTCAAGATGGAATGGCTGTGGGTCATACTCGACAGCAAAACGCTTGATAGCTTCCTCATCCAGAAGATAACGCCCTGAACCGAATCGCTGTCCAACCTCAAGGTCGTCGAGGTAGTAGATTTCTTTCATATGAGGCGCCTTATATTGGGAGATTTGTAACAACGCTCGCCACTTTCCTTAGAATCGCGCAGCCTCATCCGCAAGCGTCCAGACTGGGCCGCTCAAATGATGGCGAGCGAATATTTCAATCGCCTCCCGCACCGACCACTTGGTCCAGTCAGCATCGGCGTGTCGTGCGTACCACTCAGTCGCAAAGTTCCAAATCTGCTCGATGGGTCGCACGTCCCCCTTCGGGATTCCTCTGGAGGCGCACCATGCGTCAACCTGAGCTTCATTGCGAAACAGCAACTGAACCGAGCAGGTGTAGACGACGTTATCCCAGGCATGTTTCATCGGTATCGGGAAATGGACAACGTAATCGGTGTCCAGCAGTCTGCCGTTCTCGATTCTGATGATTGCATGGTCATCAATCGCACCTAGCCTTGTCTCTATGGTGGCCGACCCTCCGGCCAGATGCACCAGACCCAAGGAACACCAGGCGCAGTTTCCCCACCATTTACGGTTGTCCGACGTCACCACACAGGTCGTGGGCGCTGCTGAAAACGGATGGGCAATCCAAACTTCGTCGGTATGGGGGTGGAGCACGACGCCGTGGTTGTCAGCGAGGGTGCGCAAAGCATGTCGCACCTGTTCTTCCGTGCTCTGGAAACGCTCGGCAATTTCACCTACCGTCGGGGGGCGCTGGTTGTCGAGAAAGCCTGAGATGATGGCTTCATGCAGGCTCGCATCGTTCATATTGGTTATCTTCGTATCAAACATCAACACCTCCATTTAAGTGACATTTATTTCTCCGCCTTGCCGTGCATGACCATGATGGTCTGCTGCATCAGCGCACAGAGAGTTTCCTTTCCATCCTTGATGGCGAACACCTCCGACTTGGTGACTATCAGGGTCCGCCCCGGCCGAACGACTTGGCCCCTGGCAATCAGTTTCTCGCCGTCGGCCGGTGCGACCAGGTTCATCTTGTATTCGACCGTCAGGACTGAAGCACTGGCCGGCACCATGGTCATGGCAGCGTAGCCGGCTGACGAGTCAGCAATCATGCCGACCACGCCACCATGCACAAAACCATGCTGTTGCTCGACACCCTCCCAATGCGGAAGGTGAATCTCGGTCCTGCCATGTTCGATAACCGGAATGCTGGCTCGAACCAAATGCATGACGTTCTGTTTTTTGAAGCTGGTCAATATGCGCTCAGCGAAGTGCGGGTCAGATACGTGGCTCATCTTCGGACTCCTGCGTTGATATAGCTGTAGGTGCTCGGTAACAAGCAACGCGATTGGCCGGTCAAATTTCGGCTCAGGTCGCGTACTGAGCAATCCCGTTTCCGAACGACCAGTTCTCTCGCTTCACTTCAACCAGACTGATGAAGACATCCTCTAGGCGAACCCCCGCCTCTTTGTTGAGCCCCTCGGCAATGGTCTTGAAAAGGAGCTTCTTTTGCTCGGTGGTGCGCCCCTCGTTAAGGGTAATTTGGATGAACACCGTGCCATCGCTCCTTTCAATACCGAGATACGCCGGGTCATAGACAAAGTGGTTGTTGTCGTGCTCCGCCAGTACCTGAAAGTTATCTTTGTCAGGGACGTTAATGGCGGCCTTCATGGCTTCGTAGACAACCTTGCCCAGTTTCTTGATGTACGAGGCATCGCTGTTTTTCTTGATGTCGATACGGACGAGAGGCATTGCTTTCTCCTTTAAAACATTTCGATGGTGGGTGCGTTGGCAATCCAATGGCAGTTACGTCAGAAGGTTTCCCAAGCCTCGGCCGCCCTCGCCAAGGCTTGGGGGAAGCCGCAAACACGCTCATGCGGACTCTTCCTGGGGCACGAGGGATTGCTGGCCACTTTCTTGTGGTTTGGCAATGGCAGCTTCCTTGATAGGTATGTTCACCAGGGCCGCGAAAATCGCCAGAGCAATATCGGCGTACCACATCCAGGTGAAGTCTCCGAACCGGGTAATCGCCACGCCGCCTAACCAGGCGCCGAGAAAGCCACCTATCTGGTGCGACAACAAAGTCAGTCCGAACAAGGTCGCCAGGTAACGGGTACCGAACAGTTTTCCGACAATCGCCGCCGTGGGCGGAACAGTCGACAGCCAGGTAAAACCGAGGCCGGCGGCGAACAGGTAATAGGTCCATTCGGTACGCGGCATGAACAGATACCCAGCAATCAGCAAAGCCCGCGAGGCATACATCACCGACAGCACATATTTGCTGCGATAACGGGCCACACACGAACCGGCATACAAGCTGCCGAAGACGTTGGCGAGGCCAATGATGGCCAGTGACCAACTGGCCACACTGGGAGGCAAGCCACATAGATTCACTTCACCAGGCAAGTGAGTGACCAAAAAAGCGAGGTGAAAGCCACAGGTGAAGAACCCGGCATGAAGCAGCCAATAGCTTGGGTCTTTCAATGCCTCCCAGACCGCAGCCCCCAGCCGAGAACCATCCGCGTGATGCGGAGTTGCCGGCGCCGGCCCCGTCAGCTTTCCAACCAATGGAAGCGCAGCCAGTGTCGCCACGGCCATTGCCCACATCGTACCCATCCAGCCAATGGATTGAATCAACTTTTGCAAGATGGGCGCAAAAATGAACTGTCCGAAGGAACCGCCGGCATTGATGACGCCGGACGCCGTGCCGCGCGCGTCGAACGGTAATCGTTGGGCGGCGGCACCGATAAGAACGGAGAAGCTGCCGGCGCCCGACCCCATGGAAGCCAGGATGCCGAGGGCAACCGCCAGGCCGAAGCCGTTTTCAATGAAGGGGGTGATGGCGCACCCGATTGCAAGCGTTATCAATGCTGCAATCAGAACTGCGCGCGAACCGTAGCGGTCGGCAATCGCTCCGGCGATAGGCTGAATTGCCCCCCAAGTGAATTGACCAATCGCCAGGGCGAGACTGATGGTCGCAATCCCCATCCCGGTCGAGCTGTTGATGGGGCTGATGAACAGTCCGAAGGACTGCCGGGTGCCCATGGTGACCATGAGGATACCGGCAGCGGCCAGGGTGACTGATAGAACTTCAGGACGTCGAATCGAGTGAAACATGATTTCCCACACGTCAGGTGATGGGGCATTGTGTGCGCCGACCTGGCATCAGGACAAATCAGTTATTATGGGCAATGGTATAGAAAAACTAGTTTATGACTCAATATCCACCACTCAAGGCACTGGTCGCCTTCGATGCCGCAATGAGGAGTAATAGTTTTTCTCTTGCAGCAAACGAGCTATGCGTTACCCCCGGCGCGATTGGTCAGCAAATCCAGAAACTTGAAGAATGGCTGGGGGTACCGCTGTTCATCCGGCAGATACGGCAAGTTCAGCCGACCGAGGCGGCTGTGGCGTACTGGCAAAAAATTCAGCCGGCACTGACCCTGATTGCAGACGCCAGCAATCGCCTGAAGCACAGTCGAAGTACGGCTGTGACACTTTCCATGACCCCCAGTTTTGCGGCGAAGTGGTTTACGAGTCGCATGGTCAATCTGGTGACACAGCACCCTGACATTGAGCTCCATCTCAATGCCTCGGTTGCTATCGTTGATTTCGAGCGCGAAACGGTCGATTTGGCGATTCGCCATTTCAATGGAAAAGGAGCAATCCTCGATTCAACCCTGATGTTCAACGATGAGGCTCGTGTTTACTGCACGCCGGGCTACGCCCAGGCAATGCGGTTAACCGAGCCGAAAGATTTGGTGGGGGCTAACCTGCTGGTGACCACCGTACAGCCTTACTGGGAGCTATGGTTCAAGCAATTCAGCGAACTGGGTACCGAAACGGTCGCAAACATTCCACGTATGCACTTTGACCAGTCGCTCTTGGCCATTGAAGCCGCAAGTCGTGGTCACGGTGTTGTTCTGGCCAGCCCGTTCCTGACAGAGGCTGAGGTAGCTAGCCAAACATTGATTGAGCCATTTCAGTGCCACCTCTCCCTCGGTAACGGTTATTACGTAGTTCATCACAGCAAGACAACGCTAAGTCCGGCAGCAATGCGCGTTAAGCAGTGGTTGCTTGAGGAGGCAGCGAAAGAGTCCAATTGCGAAAGCCCGGTTGGAGAAAGTCGTTTTACCGAAGGGCGGCAACTCACCTGATTGCAGCCAGTCCTCCCCTGACGCATCAATGACAGCCTTGGGTCGACACTTGTCGCTCACTCGTTATGCGCTCGTTCTCAGTCTGCCTCGGCGACTTGGAATAAGCTTCCGCACTGGGCTCCGGGGTTCGACACTTCACCCCGATTTTCGCCCCTTTTCGGAAAGTGCCTCCAGCGCCGGCGCGGGTTTGACGGCCGCGACCGCAGAAGTGCTGTGGTGGCACGTTTGTAACAGACTTACCTAAGCTTGACGGGG
>QXGG01058539.1_pt1 | contig 12443 bp, 15 predicted proteins | sample 1982491 | NCBI WGS metagenome assembly QXGG01 (sample SAMN09924614, study PRJNA488089) | Wastewater metagenome, whole genome shotgun sequencing project. | isolation source: South African research farm wastewater | place: South Africa: Irene, Agricultural Research Council, Animal Production... | reverse complement strand
GTCTCGCCTTGAGGTCCAGTCGGGCCGGTCGGGCCTTGAGCGCCTGCCTCGCCTTGTGCACCGGCATCACCCGTCGGACCGGTGGGACCGGTAGGCCCAGCAGCGCCGGTCTCGCCTGCGGCCCCAGTCTCACCTTGAGGACCCGTCGGACCCGTCGGGCCAACGTCGCCTTGTGCGCCCGTCACGCCGGTCTCGCCTTGCGGTCCGGTCGGGCCAACGTCGCCAGTGACACCCTGGACGCCTTGTTCCCCTTGGGGACCGGTGGGTCCGGTCGGGCCGACTGCGCCGGCCTCTCCAACAACACCTTGCTCGCCCGTGGCGCCAGTAGGCCCGGTGGGTCCGGTCGCACCAGCTGCACCTACAGCACCGGTCTCACCTTGTGGGCCCGTGGGGCCAGTCGGTCCAACATCACCCTGAACGCCCGTGGCGCCCGCTTCACCTTGCGGACCAGTCGGACCGACGGCGCCGGTCGCACCAGTCTCGCCAGCAGCACCCGTCGGCCCAGTTGGCCCCTGCACGCTGCCGACGTTCTCCCAGCTGTCGCCGTCCCAGACGTAGAGACTGCCGCCGATCAGGTAGGCGTCACCAGACGACCCGGACCCCGGCAGCTCGGACGGATCGGTCAGCGTGCCGAGGACGTTCAGGCCGGCGCCGACGGGCCCGGTCGGGCCAGTGGGGCCAGGAACGGTCGATGCCGCGCCGGTCGGCCCGGTAGGACCGACATCGCCTTGCGGACCAGTCGGGCCGACCTCGCCCTGAGCGCCTTGAGGCCCAGTCGGACCCTGCTCACCCGTCGCTCCGACATCTCCCTGCGGACCCGTGGGGCCGACAGGACCGACCTCGCCCTGCGGGCCGGTGTCACCCGTGACGCCCTGCGGGCCAGTGGGTCCGACCTCGCCCTGGATGCCCTGAGCGCCTTGAGGCCCAGTCGGGCCAACAGCCCCCTGGACACCCTGCTCACCCTGCGGGCCAACCTCACCCTGCGGGCCGGTAGGGCCAGCGACGCCTTGCACGCCCTGCTCGCCCTGGATGCCTTGCGCACCCTGCGGGCCGGTCGGACCGACCTCGCCCTGCACCCCCTGCGGACCGGTGGGGCCAACGACACCCTGCGGGCCGGTCGGTCCTTGCGCGCCGGTCGCGCCGACGCTGCCTTGCGGGCCGGTGGGGCCGACGGGACCGGTCTCACCCTGAACACCCTGGTCGCCCTGCGGCCCGGTGGGTCCGGCGATGCCTTGGCTGCCATGCGGTCCGGCAGGACCGGTCGGGCCGGGAACCGTGGACGCCTCGCCCTGCGCCCCGGTCGGACCAGTCGCACCCTGCGGGCCAGGGACGGTCGAGGCCGGACCGGTGGGACCAACCGGGCCGCGGGGACCAGCGATGCCGACCTCGAGCAGACGCTCGCCTTGCGGCTCGATCACTACCACCGTGTCAGTCACGGGTCACCTCCGGCACGAACTCCACCGCGCCCTCGACCAGGCGCGTCACCACACCGCCCGCGTCCTCGAGCTCCAGGTCGTAGACGCCTGTGCGCGCCGTGATAACCGCCGTGACCGATGCGGGCAACTCCAGCGACACCTCACCCGCGGCCGCGTTCAGCGTCAGCCGGCCGTTCTCGGTCGTGGCCGACACGATCACCTCCGGGGCGCGCACCGAGCGCCGGATCTGCATGCGGGCCACGAAGCCCGTCAGGCTCACCGGGTCGCCGTCGGACAGCCACCGAAACGTGCGCCGGTAGGTGGCCCCCTGCTGGATGGTCAGGTCGTACTGAGCGGTCACGGTTCAGGCCTTTGCGTCAGCCTGCGGAGGTGGCCAGAGCGGCCGTGCGGGCCGCATTGGGGTTGCCGCGGGTGACCGGCGCCACCGCCAGGGTGCCGCGCAGCTCCACGCCCAGCGCGTTGGCGAACGCCGTGTAGTGGTTGACCGCGCGCTGCGCGTTGCCGGCGTACTCGCTGTCCTTGGTGTAGGCCCGGTACAGGATGAAGTCCTGCAGCGCGTTGCCGTAGATGTCGGGCACGCTGATGTTGCCGCTGACCGCCGAGTAGGTGACGCCGTCTGCCGGCTCGGTGACGTCGGTCGGCAGTGCCGCGTAGACCAGATCCACGGATGCGCCCGAGGCGGCGGCCGGCGGGTACACGTAGAACACCTTCGGGTCGCGCGGGTCGTACATGAAGTGCAGCACCTCGGTGACGCCGCTCAGGTTGTGCCAGCCGGGTGCCTGGGCGTCCAAGATCTCGCGCTCGCACACGCGGATCGCGCGCTTGGCGCCGCCCGAGTTGCGCACCACCTCGATCAGCTTGGCGCCGTTGGACGGGATCGACTGCTTGGAGCCGGCCACCAGCGCCTGGGCCGCGTTGGTGACCATGCTGTCGGGCCGGTGCAGCACGATCTCGCGCTGGCCGTCGTTCAGGTATCGCACCAGCTCGTTGATCGGCCACCTGATGGACGTCGTGTCCTGGAGCGTCTCGGCGACGCGGCGGATGATGGATTGGGTGGTGATGGCCATTGGGTACTCCGTTCGGCGTTGCTCAGAACCAGGAAACGCGGGCGCGCGGCACCTGGCCGGCGTGCCCCATGAAAGCGTCGACCGCGTGCGCGGCAATCGCGGCATCGAACTTCGCGCGCGCAAGCCCGGCCGCAGCCGGATCCGCGAACGAGCCCGGCGTCAGCAGCAGGATCTCCTTGGCGCCTTCTGCGATCGGCTCCAGGTAGCGGTCGGCCAGATGGTCCGGTATGCCGCGTGCGCGGCGGCTGGGCATCAGAGACACTTGGGCCTGCAGCTGCAGACCAGCCGGCGTGTTGCCGGTGAGCACGAACGTCTGCAAGTCGCGGCTCACCAGCGAGCGCTCCTCGGTGTCGGCTCGGGTCCAGTCGGACGGGATCAGCCGGTACGAGCGCACCGGGAACGGCTGGCCGTCGGCTGTTGCCCGCTCGATGCGCACCATCTCGGTCTCGCGCGGCAGCTCGAAGGCGTAGTCCGGCGCATCACTTGAGGCCACCGGGTCGAGCCACTCCATCCAGGCGCGGGTGCGCTGGAAGAACTCGCGCGCCGCCCGGCTGACCGCACGCAGCACCAAAGGGTCCGGCGCGCCAGGCGCATGCACCAGCACTTCGGAGAACCAGGTGTCCCAGGTGGCCACGGCCCCGGCCCTTTACTGCGCAGCGGCTGCGCGCGGCGGGCGGCCACGGCGGCGCGCCGGAGCGGCCACGGGCGGCGTGTTGGCCTCGACGGGAAGCGCGGAGGCGCCGGCCTCGTCGTCGTCCTTGTCGTCCTCTTCCGGCTCGTCTTCGTCCGCGCCGGCCAGGCGCAGCGCGGCTTCGTAGTCGCCGGGGTCGGCCGGGTAGAACAGCCCGCCCTGCAGCAGGAACGCGACGGTCGGCTCATGCTCGATCGTGCCGACCATCTCGACGTCGTCGCCGGGCGTGAAGATGTAGGTCTGGTCGTCGAGCCCGCGAACGCGCACGGTGCCGTCACGTCGCGGCGGGATGCTGGTGCTCAGTTTCATCGGTGCTCCAGAAAAAAGGGGAGGGAGTCGCCCCCTCCCCCGGTCGGCGCTCGTGGCGCCAGCCTGTTGCATGGATCGCGCGTCAGGCGGCGCGATACAGCAGGGTCACGCCCACGGTGCCGGCGGCCTTGGTGGCCGCCGCCGTGGTCACTTTCAGCGCCACGGTGCGGTCGGCGCCGGTGGCAGCGACCCGCGACAGCGCCTTGCTCAGCACCTGGACCTGGCCGCCGGCTTGCGCCACGGTCAGGCCGGTGCCCCAGGCGGCGCCGCCGTCGGCCGCGGCCGTGGACAGGTCGTCGCCGGTGGCATTGAGCACGCCGACCGCCAGGGCGATCGTGGGCTGGGCGTTGGTGTCGAGGTCGTCGCTGTCGACAAGCACGCCGACCGGCACGCAGCCCGCAGGCAGGGTGCCCACGGCGCCGATGTCGTTCTCGTCCAGGTCGGCAGCGACCAGCGCGATCGGGTAGCGCACGGCCACCACTTCCGCGCCGGCGGGGAAGACCGTCGGCTTGCGGCCGGTCAGGTAGTCATTGGAGTTGGTGAAAGACATTGCTTGCTCCTGTTTCCGTTACCTGACGCCGATCAGCGCGAGGCCGCTGCGGTGTCGAGCGCGAACACGCCGAAGTCCTGCGGACCTTCCTCGGTGGTGAAGCGCACCTTCTTCGCGCCGAGGATGCTCGACGTCGAGATCACGACCTTGTCGCCGTTGTCCCGGGTCTCTTCGTGCCACGAGAAGCGCATGTTCGTGCCCGGCGAACCGTAGGCAACGACCGCCGCCTGCGAACCCAGGAACAGCGCGCGGGCCGCCTCGATGGTGCCGGCGCCAGCGTTGGCGAACCGGATCACGTTGCGGTGGCTGTGCAGGATCACGCCGCGGTACATGCCCAGCGAGCCCTTGAACAGCGGGCTGTTGCGGCCCTCTGCGCCGGCTGCCGCCTTCTGGATGTCGAGCCACTGGCCAGCGTTGGTGTTGGCGCGCAGGTCGTCTTCCTGGAACGTGTGCATCACGCACACGAAGGTCTCGTTGCCGTCGATCTTGCACGGCTGCAGCACCGGCACGTTGGTCGCGCCGCCGCCCTGGACGTCCGCACGCGTTTTGGCGCGGTCGATCAGGCGCAGGTCGAACTTGTCGTTGGCGTCCAGGTTGTTGAACGCCGTGGCGTCGCCGCCGTACAGCACATGGTTGCTGTCGGGCGCGAACAGGTCGTTGTTGGCGCGGCCCGTGTAGCCGAGCGGCAGCAGGAAGTTGGCGTTGACGCCGCGAGCGCCGGACAGGTAGATGAACAGCAGCTCGTCCTGCAGGCGCGCCCACCAGCTCGACTGCTGGCGCTTGGCTTTCTCGCGCAGGTCATGCAGCGTGCGCTTGCGGGTCATCCGACCGCCGGTGTTCACACCGCAGCGAGCCTGGTCGATGTAGATGGTGTCGGTGTAGAACCGCTGACCCTCTTCGTTGCCCTCCAGGTTCGCCTCGCCCTCGACCGGGGCCATGCGAAGCTCGGCCAGCAGGTCATAGCTGATCTGCTCGCCCGCGTCCGACTCGAGGTCGGTCAGGATTTGGATGGGCACTTCCGCCTCGGCGCCACGCGCCATGAAGCGGCTGTTGAAGTAGCTCTTGTGCGACGCGTCGTGCGCCAGCATGCCACTCCATTTCTTGACTGCCTTGGGATCGTTAATCCCAATGATCGTGCGGGCCATTCAGATACTCCCAAGAAGTTTTCACTTGCCGGGAGCACGTCATGCGCTCGGGGACTACGATGCTTTGCAGCACGGTGCTACGGTGCCATGCTTGGTACGAATTCCGCCTCGCGCTCGGCTGCAACTTCGCGCACGATCTTCACGCGCGCTGGGGCGGCCACGCGAAGCCGCGCGAGCTGGCCGGACTTCTTGACCAGCGCGACTTCGATTTCCGCGCCGGCAAAGCGCAAGACCTCGCCGGCCCGGACGTCCCACACGGTGCAGGTGCGGCGACGCTCGTCCATCACGCGCCCATTGCGTACTTCGCACGCTGCGCCGGCGACAGGCGCGCGATCGCATCCTCCAGCTCCCAGCCTTCGAGCTGCTCGAGGTGCGCGAACTCGCCGCCGACGTCGCCCGGGCCGTCACCGCCAGGCACGCCGGCGATCGACTTGGGCACTGCGTCCACCGGCGGGCGGCGCTTGGCCTTGGCTTCGGCCACCGGATCCGCGCTCGCAGGCGCCGCAGCGCGCGCAGGCGCCAGGCCGTGCAGCGCGAGCACCCGCTTGTGGGCCTCGGAGAGGAACCACTCCATCGGCCGCTCGGCGTTGGCCGGGTTGTTGGCCAGCGTGCGCACGAACGAGTCCAGGTCGGCGGCCTTCTCGGCGTCCTTGCGGTAGTCGACGCCACCGCCTTCCGGGGTTGCGGCGCGGGTGGCGAGGCTGTCGATTGCGCGCTGCCACTGGGCGGCGGCGTTCTGCTCGGCCATCTCGCGGGCGATCTCGGCCTTCACGCGGGCGGTGCGCAGCTCGTCGCGCTCGGCGATGATCTGCGCGCGCTTCTCGTCGAACTCCTCGAAGTCCATCTCGCCGGCCTTGAACCGGGCCTTGAGGTCGGACTCCTGGCTGTCGAGCGACTTGACCTTGTCCTCGTAGCCGTCGGGCAACGGCGCCTGGTAGGCGGTCTGCTGCGCCACCGGCTGGGCCTGCGGCTCGGGCGCCGGATCGGGGTCTTCATCGGCAGCCGCCTCGGCCGCGGCGGGCTCGGGCTTCTCGGCGGCGTCGTCGCCATCCCCTTCGCCGTCGTCGTCCGGATCGTCGTCCTCGGCGTCGGCGTCGGCGTCGGCGTCACCGGCATCGCCGGCGATGCGCGCCATTGCAGCGCGATCGGCGTCGTCCATCTCGTCGCCCTTGATGGCTTCGAGTTCTTCCGGGGTCAGGGTGTCCAGGGCGTCCTGGTCGAAAGCCGCACTCATGCGCGCTCCTATAGTGGGTTGAAGGCGGTCAGTCCTCGGAGGCGACCTTGGCCACGTCCATCATCTTTCGCTTGGCCAGGGCTTGCGCCTTGGCGTAGCGGCTGGCGTCGCCCTTGATCTTCTCGGCTTCGATGAGCACGTTCAGGTCCGACTCGACCTTCCATTCCTCATCGGGCTTGACCGACGTCATCGGCTTGCTGCGTTTGGCCACGGGCCTCTCCTGTCGTTGGCAGACCGGCGCTCATGGGACCATGCTTGCCACGAAAAAAGACCCCGCACGGTTGCCCGGCGGGGCCAAAGCGGGCGCGATGCCCACCCCAGAGACAGACGGTGATCAGGCCGGCGCGGCCGGCCTCGTGTTCATGCGCTGCTCGATCTCGGCCAGGCGGCGCGAGAGCTGGTCGATGGCGCGGTCGCTGCCGGCCTGGATCTCGGCCACGCGCTCGCGCGAGGCGGCTTCGATACGGGCGCGCTCGATGGCGACGTCGGCGTCCTTGTTCGCCTGGATCGTGCGGGCGGCCAGCTCGGCGTTGGCCTTGCGCAGCGCCTCGGACAAGCGGTCGATCTCCTGCGCCGCCTGCGAGCGCACCTGGTCGATGGCCGCCTGCATCTGCCCGTCCGGAGATCCGGCGCCGACCTCGGCCTCGAGCTTGGCGGCGCGCGCGTTGAGCTCGCGCACCTTGGCCCGGGCTTCTTCGAGCGCCAGCATGGCCTGCTCGCGTTGCATCTGCAGCGCCTCGACCTGCATCTGCTGCTGCTGGGCCAGCTGCTGGGCCTCCTCGGGCGTAGGCTCGGCCGACGGGTCCGGCTGGCCGGTGATCTGGCGGATCTCGCGGGCGATCTCGTCCTTGTTGGGCAGGTCCGAGTAGTCCATCGCCATGGCCATCAGCCGCAGCGCGACCTCGGGCGGCAGGCGCATGGCCATCGCGTTGAGCGACTCGAACATCACCTGGCGCAGCGTGCCGGCGTAGTCGGCGTCGGCCACCATGAAATCGGCCATCGAGGCGGTGATGTCGTTGATGAAGCGCACCGTCCCGTCGGCCTGCACCTCGGGCTGGTTGACCTTGACCCACTCGAGCGCGCCCTTGGCGCCGGTCAGGCGCACCACCTTCTCCTCGGTGTAGAACTGCTCGGCCAGCGCAAGCTGCTTCTCGCCCTGGACCTGGACGGCGAAGCGCAGGTTGTCGAACGGCTCGGTGGTGACGACGCTGCCCTGCAGCTGGCGGGCCTTGATCGCCTCGCCAGAGACGGCGTTGGTGCGCCGGCCCAGGTTCTCGTCGGACACGCCGGCCGACTTCTGGATCGACTGCGCCGCCAGCGTCATCATGCTGATCTGGCCGGTGGCCGCGTCCGTGTCGCGCCGGATGGCGAACTCCTTGCCCGGCTTCTTGATGACCACGCCATCGGGGCGGCTCACCTCTTCGCGGGCCACGTCCCAGTCGGCCACCGCGCCCTCGTCGGCGATGATCTGATTCGTGTTGAGCATGAACAGCGCCTTGGACGCGCGCTTGTTCAGATCCTGCTGGATGTCGCGCACCCGCCGGATGACCCCGTAGGGCAGCCGGTCGCTGCCGCGGCGGTAGCACCAGACGGGCGTCAGCGTGAACCGGTTGTGCCGGAACACGGACGGCGCCATGGCCAGCATGTGGGTGTCGGTGAAGACCGCCACGTGCACGCGCATCACCAGCTTCTCGATTATGCTGCCGCCGACGCGGTTGAGCGCGGCCATCAGCGCCATGTCGCGCTCGTCGACGAACGCACCGCGCAGGGGGCCGGAGTTGACCAGGCGGGCCTTGGCCGGCATCCGGTACTGGGCCTCGAGCAGCTTGACCCGGCGCCGCTTGGCCTCGCCCACGGACGCCGCGCCGAAGCGGCCGGTGCGGGTGGCCTCGGTGCCCAGCAGCTGCGCGCGCTCCTCCGGGTGCCACCAGACCTCGTCCTCGTACTCGTCGGTGGTTCGATTCTGCGTGTCTTCTACCGCCTCGCGCACCTTGTCCACGCGCGACGGGAACATCGCGGCGGCGATGTCCTCGTCCACCCAGCGCCAGCGGAACACGTAGCGGGCGTCGGACAGGTCCAGGTCGTAGGAGGTGGAGTCCCACAGCACCTGGCGCCAGTCTTCGTACTTGGAGTAGAGGATGTCCTGCGTCGGGTCGTCGCGCACGCCGTCGTCGAGCCAGCCCACGCCGACCTTGACCGCGTCGGCGAAAGCACGCGAGCGGTTGAAGGTCACCCGGTTGACGTCGGCGGTGTACTTGAGCACCTTGGTCTTGACGTCGGCCATCTGGACGTCGTCTTCGGTTCGCGGCAGCACCCGCCAGTCGACCTTGGCGCGGCGCTCGGTGCCGATGATCCAGTCGACCATCGGCGCCACCTCGTTGTAGACGAGCGGCATTTGCCCGCGCGACTGCAGCTCGGCGGCATCCTGCGGATGCCACTGCAGGTTGTCGTAGAAGTCGGAGTCCATCGCCATCTCCAGGCGATTGGCGGACTGCCTGTCCTTCTCGTGGTAGTACCACTCGAGCAGCCGGCGGTGCACCTTTCTGGCGGCTTCATCGTCCAGCGGGTTGGACGGCTGCTCGGTGACGGAGGCGTTGAGCTCCATCGACTCGGCCTGGCGCCGGTAGTAGTCCTCGCCCGGGGCCGTCGTGCGCTTGATGCTGAAGTCCAGCGGCTCAGCCATATTGGACGCCTTCCTTGTCCAGCAGCACGTCCTGCTCGGCCAGCACCTGGCCGTCGGCGCGCAGCTGCATGCTGCCGATGCTGGCGGCGTACTGCTCGGGCAACGGGGCCGATGGCATGCGGATCAGGTCAGGCAGGCCTTCGTGGATGATCGTGGCCACGCGTACCCAGTTCGGGCGGCTGGGCTCGATGCCCAAGACTTCGCACGCCTTGGCGCACTGGCTGGCCAAGTAGGTCGGGTCGTCGTAGCGGAACGCGGCCGACTCCATGACGATGTACCATGGCGCGCCGGGCCGGTAGGCCGGGATCAGCACCATGGCCCGCTCGTCGTTGACCCAGGTGTAGACGGCGATGATGTCGCCGTGCTGGCGCGTCAGGTGCGCCTTGCGTGTGTCGAGCGATGCGCCCATGCGGACTCCAGTCGATTCTGGGTCTGCACGGTGCCATGCTTGCCACGAAGGACGGCTGCTAGACCGCCATCGCGCCGCCGCGGCGCTTGAACACGGCCGGCTTGGCAGCATTGGTCATCTGGTCGGCCACCAGGCAGGCATAGCGCCAGTTGTCGGCGCCGTGGCTGTACTCGTCGTGCACCGGCGCGCCCGGCTCCAGCGTGCGGACGTTGACGTGACGCCGGTAGCGCTTCAGGCACAGCACCAGGCGCGCCGCCCGCGTCTCGTCGAAGAACGCCTGGCGAAACGTCAGGCGGGCCACGCCGATGCCTTCGTGCACCGGCACGTTCGGGATGGCGTTCACCTCGAAGCCCAGGGCCTCCATGATTTCGGCGGCGCTCTTGCCGGTCTTGAAGTCCCGGTGGAACCCGTCGTGCGGCAGCCAGATGCCGCCCAGGTTGTAGCGCCGCGCCCTGATCTCCTCGGCGTACCAGTCCAGCGTCTTGTGGCTGTCCTCGATGTAGTCGATCACGCGCAGCTCGGAGGCCACGCGCTGGTAGAACCCGACGGTCATCGCGTCGTTCCAGCCCAGGTCGAACACCGGGTGGGCCTTGAGCATGGGATCGTATGGCACGGGCCGGATGCGCCGCTCGAGGGTGGCCTGCTCGATCTCCTTGGCGTAGATCGCGCCGTCGACCGCCGACTTGGTCTTGCCCTCCCAGATGTTGTCGTAGTTCTCGCGGTCGGTGAGGTAGCAGTGCTGGCGCTCGGTCTCCAACTCGGCCGGGAACCAGGGGTTGTCCGAGTAGTTGACCTTGACCACCTTGGCGCCGGGCGGCGGGTTGAGCACGAAGCGCGTCCAGGTGTCGTCGTCGTCCAGCTCCGGGTTGAAGCTGACCCAGATCTCGGAGCCGGGCTTGCGGATGGTCGGCACCAGCAGATCCCAGGACTTCTTGCTGACCGTTTGGGCCTCCTCGACCCAGGCCACGTCGACTCCCTCGAAGGACTTGAGGTTGGCGGCGACCTGGCTCGACAGCCCGGAGAACAGAAACTCCGACCCGTTGACGCCGCGGATTTCGGTCTCCAGAACGCGGAACTTCTGCGCCAAGCCCATCGACTCGATCTGGTCGGACAGCAGCTTGTGCACCGAGTCCTTGATCGACTTCTGCACCTCGCGCGCGCACAGCACCCGCATCCGGCGCATGCTGGCCAGCAAAAGCAACGCGCGGGCAAAGCCCCAGCTCTTGCCGCTGCCGCGCCCGCCGTAGGCGACCTTGTAGCGGGCCGGCTCGAACAGGAACTGCAGCGCGTCCGGGAACTCGACTTCAGCCATTGGCCTTGCGGAAGACCACCTCGACCATCGCGGCGGCGGCCTCGCCCTGCTGACGGTTGTCGACCTCGTACAGCCCGAAGTGCTTGAAGAGCTTCTCCAGCGCAGCGTTCTTGTCGGCGACCTTGTACTTCTTCGTGTACCCGACGAACACCCGGTCGGCGCCGGAGCCCTCGTAGACCTCCTGGATCTCGACCGCCTGGACGGCGGCGGCGGTCTCGTCGTCGAGCTCGTGGATCGGCACCGGCGAGCCGTCCTCGCGGTAGAGCTTGCGGATGTCGAAGCGGGCCAGGCGCATGGCTTCGCGCAGCACGTCGGCCGCGGTCATCTCGGCGCGCTCGGCCGCAGCGGCCTGCAATTCACGCACCCTTAGTGCAATCTTGGGGTCAGCCATCAACTCGGATGCACAGGCGTGGATCGACCCCGGTTTCGTGCCCGGCTTGACCTTGTAGGCCGCCCGATACGCATCCGCCTGGCTCTTGCCGCTCGCCACCTCGCGCGCGAAGCGCTCCTGCTGCGGTGTCAGTTCACCGTTCCTGGCCATCGTCTACCTCATCGTCTGTTTGCGGCTGCACATTCTCGGCCGGTATTTCGTAGGTCGTGTATCGGTGCCCGCAGGCACACGCGCGCCTGCGCATCGTCCAGCCGTAGCGCCAGGGCCGGGTGTCGACGACAGCGCCGCGGTGATTCTTGCAGGCGGGGCATGCGCTCATTGCTTGGTCGCCCGGTAGCGCAGGTAGCGCTCGTTGCGGATCGAGTCGGTGATCGCCTCGACCAATCCCTGCTCGCGCAGGTAGGCCAGCGCCCAGTCGGTGGCGACCTTGCTGCGGCCGGCGCCGGACACGATGAGGTGATGACGGAAGAACCGGCCCGGGTGCGCGCGCAGGAACTCCAGCACGGCCTCCGTGGCGCTGCCTGGGCGGATGACGCCTGGCGGTCGCGGGTTGTAGCGGCGCGCTGGCGGCTGCCCAGGCTCGACCCGGGCGAGCTGCTGAGACATCCAGGACAAGGGGTCGGTCATTGCGCTGCACCGGCATCGGTTTGCGCGCGGCCAGCGATACGGAGCATCGCGGCATCCACGGTGAGCAGCGCGGCGGTGATCTGGTCGGTGCGCAGCAGCGGCAGCTCCTGATCGGCGTGCACGACTGCCGTGCGCAGCGCCTGCAGCTCCTCGCCGGTGCAGCGCCAGGTGCCGGTGCGGTCGTGGCGGGCGATGAGTCCGCGCAGGGCATCGAGCCCCGCCTCGGTCACCTCGAGGTCGCGGCCGGCCCGGGTGAGCGCCACCCAGAGGTAGTCGAGCAGCGCGGCCAGCGTGTGGCGTGCGCTCTCCAGCGCTTCCGGGTCGGTGCCCGCGCGAAGGGTCTCCAGAGCGCTGTAGGCGGGCAGGATCAGGTCATTGCGCATGCGGCTCAGTACCGGTCGGCCGATGAGGCGCGGCCGGTAGGACTTTCGGGGCTTGGCGCTACGCGGCATGGCGACTCTTGAGGATCAGGTCTGTCATGGCTCGATCTCCACGGCCCGCACGATCGCCGCGCCCATGCGCACGAGCATCCACGAGGCCCATGCGGCAATCGCGATCAGCAGCCAGAACACGATCAGCAGTTCCATCC
>QXGG01223601.1_pt1 | contig 12471 bp, 10 predicted proteins | sample 1982491 | NCBI WGS metagenome assembly QXGG01 (sample SAMN09924614, study PRJNA488089) | Wastewater metagenome, whole genome shotgun sequencing project. | isolation source: South African research farm wastewater | place: South Africa: Irene, Agricultural Research Council, Animal Production... | reverse complement strand
TCGTAATGGTGCTCTTTAAGAAGTTCTTGAAGTTCGAAAGTTGCTTCGGGTAAGTTTTCGATATGGAAAGCTACATCTTCAATCAAGCATGTAGTACCTAATTTACGAGTACCCCCAACTGATGGGAATATGCCTGAACGAATAGCCCAATATTTTGAATATTCAGCAGGATTATCTGTAAAATAAACAGGGACAAAAGTCTTGAATGAGTCAAGCTCTTTTGTTATCTGTTTGATATTGGCTTCTAGCTCTTCTTTGGTTGTTGCCATGGTTTCAGTTAGCACAGCAGTAAGCCCAGAGCCAGTTGGGTCGTTAACCGATGATAGTGATTTCTCATCTAACAACTCGGCACCTTTTACTGTTGTTTCGCCATCTTTAGTTGTAAGCTTTTTCATCGCTACAACAGCTCTACAGGCCTCTTTAATATCACTAAAGTAGAGCATAGCACTCGCTTTATGTGGATAATCGTAGCCTGTTTTCATTGTAAATTCAGAAGCGAAGGCTAAAGTTCCTTCCGAGCCTACCATGAGGTGGGTAATAATATCAAACGGATCGTCGTAGGCAATCATTGGTCTGATGTTTAGACCAGTTACATTTTTAATCGAGTATTTGAAACGAATGCGTTCTGTCAATTCTTTATCAGCACGTACCTCGTCACGGATTTGCTCAATTCGAGCGATAAACTCGGGATGGGTCTTAGCAAAGTTTTCACGACTCTGTTTATCACCAGTGTCGAGTACTGTACCATCAATAAGGACAATTCTTGCTGATTTAAGTACGCTGTCACTGTTGGCGTGTGTGCCACAGTTCATACCCGAGGCATTGTTCATAACAATACCACCAACCATAGCACTTTTAAGTGAAGCTGGGTCGGGCGAAAATATACGACCAAATGGTTTAAGAATCTGATTTACACATTCTCCGATGATCCCTGGTTGAAGGGTTATCTCTTTGTGGTCGGGCGATATAGAATATTTCTCCCAACTTTTGCCGGCTACGATCAAAATCGAGTCACTAATAGCTTGTCCAGACAAACTTGTGCCAGCTGCTCTAAAAGTGGCGGGCAGCTGATATTTGTTGGCCAAGGCGAGTAATTTAGATACTTCTTCTTCAGAAGAAGAACGGATGACGATCTGAGGAATTAAACGATAAAAGCCTGCATCTGTACCCCAGGCTAATCGACGGAGATCGTCGGTGTAAATATGGTCTTTGGGTATAAAACCTCTAGCATCTTTCAAAAAGGCGCTATAGTCTTTTGGTGCTGTCATAGTGTATTCTTAAATAAATAGTGTTTTCTTATTATTATAAAGGTAGTATTTTTTAAATAGTATCATAAAATATGCCGAATTATTCTATAGATAATTATCCTCAATTAAGGCTTCTTGCACTCTGTTTAAAGTTCATTATCAGGGTAAAGTAAATAGGGTTTACGTTTTGTCTTGAACGATTCTACGTCTGAAGCCCACATGGCTTGAATCTCTTTGGCAGGTTGGGAGAAGGTGCTATAGGGAGTTGGTACATAGTTTGATGTGTATAGTGTTCGCAAGGTATAACCGTTAATTTGCACGATTTTTTGGAAGGCAACCAATCTTCACCCAAGCACATTTGCGCTAACTCACCTAAGGTCATGCCGTGGACAATGGGTATGGGTAGTCCACCAACTCCTGATTTATATTTAGACTCTAAGATAGGACCATCTACATAGTATCCGTTCGGGTTGGGACGATCAAAAATAACCACCTCCCTATTATTGGTAGCACATGCATCCATGAGTTGAACCATCGTGATATAGTAGGTATAGAAGCGTAAGCCGACATCTTGGATGTCAATAACGAGCACATCGAATTTATCCATAGAACTTTTACTGGGCCTTTTCTCCTTGCCATCGTAGAGTGAGAGAATTGGGATTCCTGTCTTACTGTCTTTGGTATTGCTTACTTGTTCCCCGGCATCGGCATTTCCACGGAAACCATGTTCGGGAGAAAATATGGCTTTAACATCGAGTCCTTTGGAGAGTAAAATATCTAATATGTGTTGCTCTCCAACCATACCCGTGTGATTTGAATATAGTGCTATGCGTTTTCCTTCTAAAAGTGGAACATAAAGAGCTGTACGCTCAGCTCCTATACGAAGTTCTCTCGTAGATGAAAAGAGACTCAGTGGATAGAGAATAATCGTGAGTATATAGATTAGTTTGAGCATAGTCAGATGTGCTACATTTAAGATTATCTCTAAATATATAGATTATATGTAAATAACCCTTAATATTAGCACTAAAAAAGCCGCTTTGTCTAAATCGACAAAACGGCTTCTATATATTAATCTGATTACCCCTTGGCTATTAAATCTCTTTTTCTAAAATCAGATATTCTGCAATTTGTACTGCATTAAGGGCTGCACCTTTACGGATTTGATCACTAACTGTCCAGAAGGCAAGTCCATTGGGGTTAGTCAAATCTTTGCGGATTCTTCCAACATAGACAGGGTCTTTGCCTGTAAGAAACAGCGGCATAGGATATTCTCTTTTGCTTGGGTTATCTTGAAGAACTACCCCATTAGCTTTGGAGAAAGCTTCTTTTGCCTCTTCGACCGATATAGGTCTTTCGGTCTCTACCCAAATGCTTTCAGAGTGTGCACGTAGGGCAGGTACACGTACGCAAGTAGCGCTTACCTCTATGTCTTCGTGCATTATCTTCTTGGTTTCGTTATACATCTTCATCTCTTCCTTAGTGTATCCGTTTTCAGTAAAATCGTCTACTTGAGGAATTAGGTTGAAAGCCAATTGGTAGGCAAATTTGTCTACTGTCGCCTCTTTACCTGCGAGTACTTCTCTATACTGCTCAATAAGTTCATCCATTGCAGCAGCGCCAGCTCCACTAGCAGCTTGATAAGTTGACACATGGACAGTTTTAATCTTAGAGAGGTCATTGATTGCTTTAAGTGCTACAACCATTTGAGTCGTTGTGCAGTTTGGATTGGCAATAATACCTTTTGGTCTAAGCTTAGCATCCTGAGCATTGACTTCTGGTACAACTAAAGGTACGTCTTTGTCCATACGGAACGCGCTAGAGTTGTCAATCATAATCGCTCCATGTTTTGTCATGGTCTCGGCAAATTCAATTGAAGTACCACCTCCAGCCGAAGCAAAGACAATATCAATGCCTTTAAAGTCGTCATTATGTTGAAGTAGTTTAACCTCTATTTGTTTACCCTTGTATTCATACTTATTTCCGACACTACGGTGAGAGCCGAATAATAGAAGTTCTTCTACAGGGAAATTTCTTTCATCTAGTACGCGTAAGAGTTCTTGTCCTACAGCACCACTAGCTCCAACAATTGCTACTTTCATTTTTTCTATGATTTAATGATTCTTTGTGGTTATGTGTCACAATATCTATCCGAAAGTGGATATAAAGATATAGTTGTTAGCAAAGATAAAGTAAATATGTCAAAATATGCTTATTAAGAGCATATTTCATAGAAACAAACCTATTGTTGTGGATATAATAATTGTTTTAAGTTTCTTTGTGGTAACATTCAAAACTAAGAAATTATGAGTTGGCTAACTATAAGTGAGCATTTGCCAATTACCGATCCTACTTGGATTTTTTTACTAGTCTTATTGGTTATTCTTTTTGCCCCAATGCTACTTGGAAAGCTGCGTATTCCGCATATCATAGGTATGATTTTGGCTGGTGTTGTTATCGGACAATACGGTTTTAATATTTTAGAACGCGACAGTAGCTTTGAGTTGTTTGGTAAGGTCGGGCTCTATTATATTATGTTTTTGGCAGGACTAGAGATGGATATGGAAGACTTTAAGGCTAATCGGGCTAAAGTCTTGGTCTTTGGATTACTAACCTTCTCAATTCCTATGGCCTTGGGTGTTGTAAGCAGCGTTTATATACTTAATTACTCCATTATAACCTCGGTTTTGCTAGCCAGTATGTATGCCTCTCACACGTTAATCTCATACCCCATTATTAGCAGATATGGTTTATCCAGGCTTCGAAGTGTTGGGATTACCATTGGCGGAACAGCCATCACCGACACCTTTGCTCTAATAATATTAGCTGTTATTGCAGGGATGTATAAGGGTGGAATCAGTGAGTATTTTTGGTACCTGATGACACTAAAGGTTTTAGTTGTTGTTGTGCTAATTATTCTGCTAATTCCTCGCATTGCTCGTTGGTTTTTCAGAAAATACGAAGACAATATTATGCAGTTTGTCTTTGTCCTCTCTATTGTGTTTTTTGGTGGAGGCTTGCTCGAACTGGCAGGTCTTGAAGGTATATTAGGTGCTTTCTTGGTTGGGCTTGTGCTCAACAGATTGATACCCAAATTATCTCCTTTAATGAATCGTTTGGAGTTTGTGGGCAATGCGCTATTTATACCTTACTTTCTTATTGGTGTAGGTATGATTATCGATGTTCGTGCCATGTTCAAAGGTGGTGAAGCGCTTAAGGTGGCTGTTGTGATGACTGTGATTGCTACACTCTCGAAGTGGTTGGCAGCACTCGCTACTCAGAAGATTTATAAGCTAAAAAAATCCGAACGTTCCATAATCTTTGGTTTAAGTAATGCCCAAGCTGCTGCTACGCTGGCTGCAGTGTTGGTGGGTAACAAAATAGAGGTTTCACCTGGAGTTCCTTTGCTAAGCGATGATGTACTTAACGGTACGGTAGTTATGATTCTGTTTACCTGTCTGATAAGCTCGATCGTGACCGAACGTGCTGCTCGAAAGATTGCACTATCCTCTGATAGCTTCGATTCGAAAGATGATAAGAAAAAGGAGGAGGAGCGTATCCTTATTCCTGTAGCTAACCCCAATACCATTGAAGACCTAATCAATATGGCTTTGCTCATTAGAGACGAAAAAGTCAAAGATTCTTTAGTGGCTATCCATATTATTAACGATGAACTTGTTTCAGACAAGGTTGAGGCTCGAGGTCAGCAATGCCTAAAGCATGCCTCTTCAATTGGAGCAGCTGGTGATGTGGATATTCAGACCATTATGCGATTCGATGTTAGTGTTGTTTCAGGAGTGTTACACACCATTAAGGAGCAGGGTATTACAGATGTTGTTATTGGCTTGCACAAGAAGGCCAATATTGTTGACTCCTTCTTTGGAGTTAAATCGATAAACCTTCTGAATTCGACCAATAAGCAGATCTTTATTGTTCGTGCACTCATGCCTGTCAACACCCTACGTAAAATTATTGTAGCGGTTCCTCCTCGCGCTGAGAAAGAGTCGGGTTTCACCAAATGGATAACTCGCTTGTGTCGTATGGGTGGACAACTGGGGTGTAGGGTACATTTTTTTGCCGATCAAAATACGCTAGGTTATATCAAAGGATATATAGATCATCACTATAAAGCCTTGCGTGTAGGGTATAGTGAGCTCGAACACTGGGACGACCTGTTGTTGCTAACCCAGCAAGTACATTACGACCATCTTTTTGTGGTAGTGAGTGCCCGTAGAGGTTCAATCTCTTATCGTAACTCTTTTGAAGAGTTACCGAACCTACTTTCTAAATACTTTTCTAATAATAGTTTAGCAATTCTTTACCCCGATCAGTTCGGAGATTCACATGAGGTTATTACATTTGCAGCACCAATAAGACAAACCAACGTGGGTATTTGTCAGCAGGTGGTACAGTGGTTTACTAATTTATTTCAGAAGTAATATATATTTGATGGAGCAATGGAAAGAAAGAACTTCACTACTCTTTGGTGAAGACAAAATGAAAAGACTCTCAGCGGCACATGTGTTGATTGTTGGTGTTGGTGGAGTTGGATCATATACTGCAGAACTCTTGTGTAGAGCAGGAGTTGGTCGGTTGACCCTAGTTGATGGAGATACTATCCAACCCAGTAATATTAACCGACAATTGCCTGCATTACACTCTACTGTAGGCCGTGAGAAAGTTGAAGTTGTGGGTGAGCGATTAAAACAAATTAACCCCGATGTGGAGCTCAATCTACTGCCCCTTTTTATCAAAGATGAGGCCATAGCAGAACTGTTCGATCGTTCAGCCTACGATTTTGTAGTCGATGCTATCGATACATTATCTCCCAAGTGCTTCCTAATTATTGAGGCTTTCAAACGAGATATACCAATAGTCTCGAGTATGGGAGCAGGTGCTAAGTCGGATATAACACAAGTAGGATTTAACGATATATGGAAATGTGTCAACTGTAAGTTGAGCAGAGCTGTACGTAAAAGACTTTTTAAGATCATGGGTGAGCGTAAAAAACTGCCTGTTGTTTACAGTAAAGAGATGCCCAACCCTGAGGCAATTATACTGATCGAAAACGAACAAAACAAGAAATCGACTTGTGGGACAGTTAGCTATATGCCAGCTGTGTTTGGTTGTTTCTTAGCGGAGTATGTAATAAAACAGATTTAATAGGTCTGAACTAAAACCAAGTGATGTGATTGAAATTAAAAATATAACCAAGAGTTTTGGCGCTTTGCAAGTGCTCAAAGGAATTGACCTTACAATTAATAAAAATGAAGTGGTCAGCATTGTTGGTCCTAGTGGTTCGGGAAAGACTACATTATTGCAGATTCTAGGGACGCTAGATAAACCCGACTCTGGTTCTATTGTGATTAATGGCCAGCGAATCAGTGGACTAAAAGATAAAGAGCTTGCTAGATTTAGGAATCAAGAGATTGGTTTTATATTTCAATTCCATCAGTTACTTCCCGAGTTTACCGCTTTGGAGAACGTGATGATGCCTGCTCTGATTGGTGGTATGTCAAAGGCTGAGGCTCAAGACAAAGCACTCGACTTAATTACAATGTTGGGGTTATCTGATCGGGCTGAGCATAAGCCCAATGAGCTTTCGGGTGGTGAAAAACAGCGTATAGCTGTAGCTCGTGCTTTGGTTAATGACCCAGCGGTAGTGTTGGCCGATGAACCCTCGGGGAGTCTGGATACTCAAAACAAAGAAGACTTACACCAGCTTTTTTTTGACTTGCGTGACCGATTGGGGCAAACCTTTGTAATCGTAACTCACGATGAGAAATTAGCAGAACTTACCGATAGAACTATTCACCTTGTTGATGGTCAGTTAAAAGACAGATAAGGTGTTAATTGGTTGATTGTATGGGCATCAAACTCTTCAAGTAATTGGAGCTGTTTGATGCTTTTTATTTTGCCATGTTTACGCTTGAAGTTGAATACAGCTTTAACCTGTTCATAACTTAGGTAGGGATGGCGTACCAATGTCTGAAAGCTACTCTCGTTGAGTTTAAGTTTTTGTATTCTTGTACTATCAATTGTAAACCAACTGTCCAGCTCTTGGCTCAACCCAATTTCGTGTAGCTGAGTTGTGGTGTAGAATCCTCCTAGGCGTTGTCGGTATCTGCAAATTTTTTGAGCTGTGTAAGAGCCTATACCTGGTACTTTCTTGAGTTCTACTGTGTCACAATCGTTTAAAGCCAGTTGAGTACCAAGAGAAAGTTTCTGGGTGATGATAAACTTTTGTGTAGGCTTTTGTTTTTTAGCTTGAGTTTTCACCTTGCTACTGGCTTTTGTGCTTTTTATCTCAACATAGTCGGCTAGGATAGCATAGGTTGTTTGGTCTATATTGTAGAGCTTGAGTAGATCTTCTTTTTTATGGTATACACCGCCTGCTTTTCTGTAGCTAACGATATTCTTAGCTACTTTTAGTGGTATTCCCAGCTCAATTAGCTGGTTAAGTGAGCAGATGTTTGGATCGAAGGTGGATTTTATTTGAGTGGGTTTTGGTTTTAGCCCTTTCTGCCAACTCAGATATTCCTGAAACTTATGTTGAGTCTCCTCGGGCAGATCAGCTGTATTCTGATTTTGCTTTGTCAGCTTATTGGCTATTTCAATGCCAACGCTTATTATAGCGATTAGGAATAGTAGAATAAGTATGCCTTTTCGTTCTCGTTTGCTAAAATAAAGGAAGTCTTTCCATTGCATGGGGCTTAACTAAGGTTGATAGAGGAGTCTAATTTAAATAAATTCAACTATATTCGGCTCTACAAATTAAGATTTTATGCAAAAAATAGTATCAAAATTTCCCCTCTCACTTCTTGTCCTACTCGTAATCTGTTACCTGTCGTTCTTTAAACCTTCAGGATCGTTAGGGATTAGTACCATTCCTCATTTAGATAAACTTGTGCATGGGAGTATGTATTTTGGACTATCCGCAACACTTTGGTTTGACCTGTTTAGATTTAAAATAGTCCAACCTTGTTGGGGCTGGACTATTGCTTTTATTCTTCCATGCTTCATTGGTGGTCTCTTTGAGCTTATCCAAGCCCACTATACAACTTACCGTGGTGGCGATTGGTTCGACTTTTTAGCCAATTGCGCAGGTGCGTTGCTTGCCTCGCTACTTATGTTTTTCTTTTTTAGGATTTGGTTTGAGAAACGCAATTTATAAGAATTCAACTATTTTAGATAAATTGATTCCGTTTGATCCCTTAATCAAGATCGTATGATCTTCAATAGGATTTGCTTTTAGGTCTTCAATGAGTTTATCAACATCTTCGAAGTTATTGTATTTTGAATCTAGCTTGCCAAACTCCTGCCCAACGAGGTAAACCTGATTAATATCTGGGGTTGAGTTAAGGTAATTGAGCACGTTTTGATGCTCCACATCACTGTCTTGTCCTAACTCTCTCATATCACCAAGGATTGCCAATTTATGTTTAGCTTTGATTTGGCTGAAGTTTTTTAGGGCAGCATGCATACTTGTAGGGTTTGCATTGTAGGCATCAATAATTAGCTTGTTTTTTGCAGTAGACTTGAGTTGTGACCTGTTGTTCGAAGGGCTATATTCGCTCAACGCTTGATTTATATCTTGCGAAGGAACCTTATAGTATAATCCTATTGTAATGGCCGAAAGTACATTATATAAATTATAATCACCTACCAATTGCGTGTTTACGGTGTATTTGTTTTCGGGGCGTTTTGATTCATTCCAATCTACGGTTAGCGTGATCGAGTCGGAAGATTTCTTGCCGCAAACGTCAGCCTCTTGAGTAACACCGTAAGTTAGACGATGATTTATCCCCTCGGCTTTGTCTTTGAGCAGCTTGTCGTCGTTGTTCAAAAACACGGTACTATCTCTGCTGAGTCGGAGGTAATCGTAAAGTTCGGCCTTAGCGCTAACTACACCCTCAAAAGAACCAAACCCTTCCAAGTGAGCCTTACCAACATTTGTAATAATTCCACAACTGGGTTGTACGATTCGAGCTAAATCCTTAATCTCTCCTGGGTGGTTTGCACCCATCTCAATAACTCCAATTTCGTGCCAAGCTTTTAGTCCAAGAAGTGTCAAGGGTACACCAATATGGTTGTTGAAGTTTCCCTTGGTATAATGCACCTTATAAGTCTTTTCAAGTACTGCAGCAATTAACTCCTTGGTTGTTGTTTTACCATTTGTGCCCGTAATAGCGATAAGAGGGATATCCAAGAGCTGTCTGTGGTAATTGGCCATAAGTTGTAGAGCCAATAATGTGTCGTGTACCAATATATAGCGATCCGTATGCGAAGGGATCACCTCAGGGTTATCGACTACTGCATAAGCAGCACCGTTTTCGAGTGCTGAAGCAGCGTATTTGTTGCCATCAAAATTATCTCCTTTTAGTGCAAAAAACAAAGCACCCTTAGGGCAATTTCGGCTGTCTGTGGTTACATTGTAATCGCAGGTTCTGAAATATTCGTAAAGTGACTTTATATACATTCTTCTGTGTTTTATATTCTTAACTAGTCGTCTACAAAAGTAGGCTATATATCCGAGAGCTGTTTTGTGAGGCTTCATCAATATTTGAATAAATATAAACGATTTTATGGACAACTAGTTTATTCTATGGCTTATTTTTATCCGTGGTGGTATGTTATTTCCTACTTACTCGCTTTGATGCTCCGAGCTACTGGTTTACTAGTTACCACTAGCTCATTTTGGTTTATTGCCTTACTTGCTTTTCGGGCTAAATCTAAATGCTTAGCCAATTTATTTATTTACATTTGTAAGAGGTCATTTAAAATATAGAGTTATGAACAGTGTTTGTCCCCGATATATCAATCTTAAAGGAGAGCTTGTAGACTTATCCTGCCCTCAGGTAATGGGAATTCTTAATCTTACGCCCGACTCTTTTTATGCGGCAAGTAGGACACAGACTAGTCAAGCTATTGCTGATCGTACCCTTGAGATTTTAAATCAGGGAGGAAGTATCATTGATGTTGGGGCTTATTCGTCACGCCCTGGTGCTGCCGATGTATCTCAAGAAGAGGAGATGGATCGGTTACGCTTTGGTTTGAAGAGTATCTATCAGGTAGCACCTGATGCTGTGATTTCAGTAGATACTTTTCGAGCAGATGTTGCACGAATGTGTGTTGAAGAGTATGGCGTAGGCCTAATTAACGATATTTCGGCTGGGCAGATGGATGAGAATATGTTCAAAACTATGGCTAGGCTTCATGTGCCTTATATTATTATGCATATGCGTGGTACGCCACAGACAATGCAGGCCTCTTTGGGTTACGAGAATTTCCTGAAAGAGGTCTTTGAATATTTTTCTCATAAAGTCGGGTTGCTTCAAGAGCTGGGTGTTAATGATATTATACTCGATCCTGGTTTCGGCTTTGCTAAAACACTGACACAGAATTATGAATTATTAGCAGCACTTGACGAGTTTGCTATATTTGATTTACCTATATTGGTGGGTGTTTCGCGTAAGTCTATGATTTACAAGTTGCTTGGTACTACTCCCGAGGAGGCTTTAAACGGTACTTCTGTCTTACATACGTTGGCCTTAGAGCGTGGGGCCAATATTTTGCGAGTCCACGATGTTGCCCAAGCAGTAGAAGTTGTTGAGATCATTAATAAGATTAAAGAGTCTGACTCCCTAGAGCGTTAGGCCAAATCTAAAAAATATAACTATCGTGTTTTTTGATTTTAGTGTCAAGGATTTTATTGATATCCTACTGGTAGCAGCGCTACTTTACTATACCTATAAGTTGATGAAATCTACGGGTTCAATCAACTTGTTTACTGGCATATTGGTGTTTGTCATTATTTGGCTATTGGTAACTCAGATTTTTGAGATGCGTTTACTGGGCTCTATTTTTGATAAGCTAGTCAGTGTGGGTGTAGTGGCCCTGATTATCTTGTTTCAAGATGAAATTCGTCGGTTCTTATTCAATCTAGGTTCACATCGAAACGTCAGGCGGCTGGTTCGCTTCTTTACGGGTCATGTTGAGAAAAAGGTGGAGCATGACACGATACTTCCCATTGTCATGGCTTGCCTAAATATGAGTAAACAAAAGGTGGGTGCATTAATTGTGATCGAACATACTTTCCCCCTAGATGAAGTTGTTGCTACGGGTGAGGAGATTAATGCAGATATTAAGCAACGTTTGATTGAGAATATATTCTTTAAAAACAGTCCCTTGCACGATGGAGCAATGGTTGTTAACAAACGAAAGATTCGGGCTGCTGGATGTATCTTACCAGTATCGCACGATATGAATATTCCAAAAGAACTTGGCTTAAGGCATCGTGCAGCCATGGGAATCTCTCAGCAGACAGATGCACATGCTATTATTGTTTCGGAAGAGACTGGTGGAATTAGTGTTGCTTATCAGGGTCAGTTTTACCTAAATTTGAGTGCAGAAGAGCTTGAAACCCTCCTCTCAAAAGAGGAGTAGTCTCAGTAACTCATACTTAGTTAATCGAGCATTAAGCTCATATAGGGGTTTAAGTTTTCGAAAAGTTCTAGTGTCAACTCGTTAATGCTGAGTTTTCTGGCCTTTTTGCTAGTCGTCCGTCTTGGACTAAAATCTACTTTACCATCTTGAATTTTATAGGTTCCCTTATTCTCCTTAACAATAGCGTCTTCTATGATAAGTAGCTCTTTCCATTCAGTATTAGCTCTTGCAAGCACCTCAAGAAGGGGTAGAGCGAGTACTATTCTTAGCATTCCAAAGGGTTGTTTGGGGAGGTGGTGTGCTGGAGAAACCACCTTAATAATAGAAGATCCAAAGTATTTGGCTGCCCCTTTGAACAGCTCTTGCTTGATGGTGCAGTTGTTGGCTAACACCTCATTGATGTAAACTGTTTTCTGTTTCGCATCGTAAAAAGCTAAGATCAAACCCACTATTTCTTTATGCTGGCGAGCAATAAAAAGCTTCCCCTTAGCCATAAGCAAGTCTTCCATTACGACCTCCATATCTTGGAGAGTGTGAAGTAAAACAGCTTTACGGTCACGTGTTTTTTGGTCGAAGTAGGCAAAGGTTTGCTCGTCTAACTCATCATTAAAACTCACTACGATCTCGTCTTTTGTGGTTAAATCGGGTAGGTGAAGTTCTGGGGTAGAGTTATAAAATACGGTCTCAAATCCAGCCTTTTGATAATACCCAAATAGCCAATCTTCGGCAGGGATAAGTGTACAAATAGGGATATTGGTCTGAGCCAAGTGGGTTAAAC
>QXGG01120704.1_pt1 | contig 12479 bp, 9 predicted proteins | sample 1982491 | NCBI WGS metagenome assembly QXGG01 (sample SAMN09924614, study PRJNA488089) | Wastewater metagenome, whole genome shotgun sequencing project. | isolation source: South African research farm wastewater | place: South Africa: Irene, Agricultural Research Council, Animal Production Institute... | reverse complement strand
GTGTTGAACGCGACGAAGGCATCCACCCCGGCGCCCTCTAGGACGCACGCGGCAGCACTCGCTGCGCGCGCCGAGGCACCGGGCGGGTTGAGATTCCTGTTGGCCTCGCCAAGGAAGGCCATGTTGTACTGCTTCACGACAAGGCCCGAACCGGGCTGAATCGCGCGCTCCATGAGCGCCGCGCCGATCTCCGTTTCCCATCGCTGGCAGTAGGGGCACTGGTAGTCGACGTACACCTCGACGACCTTCGCTGCCTCAGGATCGCCGACGATGATGGCACCGGCCTTGTCCGCTCCGGCGGGCATCGCCACGTCGCCCGCCGGCGGAACTGCCGAAGCAGGGGCCGAAGGACTCGGCGCCGGCTGGGCCTGCGACGTCGTCGTGTCACCCGCCGGGCCACTCGTCGCGCCGCGATCCTCGCTCAGTCGAGCCGACAGGATGTCGACCTTCGCCTCCAGCGATGACACCTGGGATGACAGGGACACGATCCCCACGACGGACCACACGCCGAGCAGGACCACGAGCACAAGGCTCACGATCGTGAGGACTCGCAAGGTTCCTACCTGCCTGCGTACGCCCGACGCCCCGCGCGTGGCCGCATCGGATGCACTGGCCGTAGGCGGTTGGTTCATCGACACGTCCCGAGACTACGGGGCGCCTATGCTGTGCGCCCGACGGCACAGGATGTGGAGGAAAGCGATGCCCGGCTCACCGAGGAATCGACTCACCTGGGGCACCCTCCTCCTTGCTCTGGTGGCAGGCCTCGGGATGCTGGCGTCAGCGACACCCGCCCAGGCGAGCGCCCCCGTCGCAACCGTGCACACCACGGATCCGGCGCCCGCTGAGGCGCGCATCTCGGTCATCGTGACAAGTTTGTCGAAGCTCGACCTCGACCAGGGCGTCTTCCACGCCATCTTCTACCTTGGGATCACCTGCACGGAATCCTGTCAGGCGGAGGACTGGGATCTGGTCAACGCCAACGAGTACACCTCCGAACTCACTGCAGTAGAGGGCGACACGAAGTGGTGGCGCGTGTCGGGCACATTCGTCTTCCAGCCCAACCTCCGGCTCTTCCCGTTCGATACGCAGACGCTGCCGATCATCATCGAACACGAGGACCTCAGTCTGGAGGAGCTGGTCTTCGTCCCCGACGAGCAGGCCAGTGAAGTGAGCTCCCTGATCGGCGTGCCCGGGTGGCTCATCGAGCCCTTCACCCTCACGACTTCCGAGCACTACTTCGCCGCCTTCGGCGAGTCCTACTCCTCGGTGACTTTCGATCTCCCGGTCGCGCGCAGCACCGTCGCGAGCATCACGAAGTACTACATCCCCCTCGTGATCTTCATCATCCTGGGCGTGGCCACGCTCTTCCTGGGCCGCAATGACATCCAACTGCGGACCGCCGGCACCGCCCTCGTCGGCCTGACGATCTTCTATCTCTTCACCAGCGGAGGAGTGGGCGCCGTCGGCTACCTCACCGTGTGGGACATCTCCGTCATCGCCGGCTACATCGCGCTCGGGCTGGTACTCCTATGCGGGATCATCGGCGCGTACCTCTTCCATGAGCACAGGTTCGAGGGACCGGCCGGCGAGGCACTCAACAAGAAGCTGCGCTTTGGATTCCTCACCGGGATCGCCATCTTCATCATCGTGAGCGCCATCGTCATCACCACGGTGGCCGTGACTACCTAAAGTGACCCGCTCAACGAAGGAGGGGGCGGACCCTTGCGGGTCCGCCCCCTCCTTCGTGAAGTGACTTGATCAGGCGCCCGAGCAGGGAGCGCTGTAGTCGTACGCCGCCGCGGTCGGGCCGACGTACCCGATGAGAAGCGTCTCGATGCCGAGAGGGGACTCCTCGGACGGGATGTTGATCGACACCGAACGATCGACATCGGCAGGCGGGCCGCCGACGAGCGAGTTGGGCAGGGCCCCCTCGTAGTCGACCTCGATGCCGCCCTGCACCGCCGCAACCAGACCCTCGCGGGTCAGGTCGCCGCTGGCAGCAGCCTTCTCGAGAGCCGCCTTGAGCGGGTACTGCCACACCCAGCCGTAGGTGTAGCCGTCATTGGAGGGCAGGATCCCATCGCCGAGCTGGGCCGTCATCGCGTCCATCGCGGCCGAAGGAGTTCCGAAGGAACCGGTCGTGCCGACATTGGTGAAGGACGCGAGGAGTGCCGGAGCTGCAGCAGTCTGCAGCAGGTGCGGGTTCCACGTGGGCGCTGCACCGAGGAACTGACCCTTGAAGCCCGAGGCGACCGCCTTGCCGACGATCTCGGCGACCTCTGCGGGGCCGGTGCCGACAGCGACGACGTCGGCACCCGACTCGAGGATCTGCTGGACGGCAGCGTCCTGGTTGCCGGCGATGGCATTGGGAGCTGCCTCGATGAAGCCACCGAACTCGACGCCGTTCGCCGCTGCCCACTTCTCGGCACCCGCGGCGTAGTCGCCACCGAAGTCACCGGGCGGGCCGACCGCCACGAGCTTGGTGATGGGGGCCTTGTTCTCCACCCACCAGTCGAGGCCGCTCATGGCCTGCATGCAGTACGAAGACCCGGACTCCAGCAGCACGCCGCCGTCGGTCTCGGGGAACTGCCAGCCCGACCACCACGAGGCGGGGACGCCGATCACGTTGTCGGCCTCCATGTCGCCGAGGATCGCCTGCGTCTGCGGCGTGCCGAGCGTCTGGGCGAGGGCGAGAATGTTGGGCTCAATCGCGCGGTACTCCTGGCTATGCACGGCCGGGTCGTACTTGTTGTCGCGCGTGTTGGCGGCCATGTTGACGTCGAAGCCGGAGATGCCGCCCTGCTCGTTGACGTAGGTCCAGAAGTCCTGCTGGCCCGTCACGACCTGGGTGGCGAGTGGCGCGAATGGCCCTTCGGTCAGGTCGGACAGGACGCCGAGGTAGATGCACCCGTTGTCGGGGTTGATCGCCTCAGGACACGGCTCCTCGGTGACACCGACGTCGAAGACGATGCCCTCACGGGGCGAGGTGCCCCCATCCGATGACGCCGCCTGGGTGGGGGTCGCATCGCCTCCCCCGCTGCTGCACCCCACGAGCACCAGGGCAGCTGCCCCTGCGCCCGCGAGGACCTTCGCCATGCGCCTCGACACCACTGGTTCCTCCTCGGCTCTCCGCTTCGCGCCCGCCGCCATCACGGTGCCGGGCGCTCCTGGAACGACACTCTGTCAAAGAAAACGAGGGTCCGCCAGGGAAGTTCGCCTCGCGCCGCCCCATTTCCTTGGCAAGATGGCTGGGCATCAGGGCGGCCTGGCCCGGCGGGCCGGCAACGCCGCCCCTGTCCGGCTTTACCGCCAAGGGAGGAGAGGGCCCCGGTGCTCGCTGTCGAGAACCTCGAGGTCGTCTACGAGGACGTGATCCTCGTGCTCAAGGGGGTAAGCCTCCAGGTGCCCGAGGGGAGCATCGTCGCCCTCCTCGGCCCCAACGGTGCGGGCAAGACCACCGTGATCCGGGCGATGACCGGCCTCCTCGATGTCCATCGCGGACGTATTTCCAAGGGTCGCGTGACCCTGGACGGCCGTGAGCTGGGCGGTCTGCCTGCCCCCAAGATCGTGGAGGCGGGTGTCGGACAGGTGATGGAGGGACGACGGATCTTCCGCGAGTTCACCGTGGAGGAGAACCTCAAGGCGGGTGGCCACACCGCGTCACGGGCGGACATCGCAGAGGGCCTGGAGCGTGCCTACGCGATGTTCCCCGTCCTCGCGGAGCGCCGCAAGCAAACGGCCGGATACCTGTCGGGCGGCGAGCAGCAGATGCTGGCCATCGGTCGCGCCCTCATGTCGCGCCCGCGCTACCTACTCCTCGACGAGCCCTCGCTCGGAGTCGCACCCAAGATCGTCCAGCAGCTGCGGGACCTCATCGTGCAGATCAAGGAGTCCGGTACGTCTGTGCTGCTCGTCGAGCAGAACGCCTCGATGGCACTGTCCATCGCCACTCACGGCTACGTGCTCGAGACCGGGCGCGTGGTGATGGACAAGCCCGCCGATCAACTCCGCGAGGACGATGACATCCGCGAGTTCTACCTGGGGCTCCGGGCAGATGGGCGTGAATCCCTGAGAGACGTCAAACAGTACCGGCGACGGAAGCGGTGGTTGAGTTGAGCACGGACGTCCTCCTCAGTGCCCAGAGCCTCTCGCTCTCCTTCGGGGGCACCCAGGCCATCCGCGACGTCAGTTTCGACGTCCGAAGTGGCGAACTCTTCGCGATCATCGGCCCCAATGGCGCGGGCAAGACGTCGATCTTCAACTGCATTTCTGGCGTCTACCATCCGCAGGAGGGTTCCATCGACTTCCGCGGCGAGAACCTCGTCGGGAAGCCCCCCGAGGACATCGCGCGGCTCGGTGTCGCCCGCATGTTCCAGAACATCGAGCTCTTCGACAACCTCACCGTCCTGGACAACCTCATGCTGGGCCGTGCCCTGCACATGAACTACTCCATCGCATCGGCATTCCTCTTCGGCCGGAAGGCCAAGCGACAGGAGGTCGCCAATCGCGAAGTCGTCGAGGGAATCATCGACTTCCTGGACATTGAAGGCCAGCGCGGCTTCCCCGTCGGCATGCTCCCGTACGGCGTCAAGAAGCGCGTCGAACTCGGACGCGCCCTTGCCATGGACCCGACTCTGCTCCTGCTCGACGAGCCCGTGGCCGGTATGAACGTCGAGGAGACCGAGGACATGGCTCGATTCATCCTCGACGTCCGCGCCGAGATGGGCGTGACGATGATCCTGGTGGAGCACGACATGGGCCTGGTCATGGACCTCGCGGATCGCGTGCTGGTCCTCGACTTCGGAGAGCGCATCGCTCTCGGCAGTCCCGCAGAGGTACAGGCAGACCCCAACGTGATCCGCGCCTACCTCGGCGAGGAACTCAGCGAAGCAGGAAGGGAGACCCGATGACCGCGGTGGCCGAGCCCATCACGGGCACCTGGACGCTCGTCGGAGCAGTGCAGCGTCGCGCCCAGACCGCCCCCGATGGGGTTGCCATGCGGGCCAAGCGCCTCGGCATCTGGCGCGACATCACCTGGGCGGACTATGCCGACCAGGTGAGCCTGGTCGGTCACGCACTCCTCTCCCTGGGGATCGATCCCGGCGATCGGATCGCCATCCACTCCGAGAATCGACCCGAATGGCTCTTTGCCGACCTGGGCACCAACTCGGTGCGCGGCATCACCGTCGGCCTCTATCCCACCAATCCCGCTCCCGAGGTTGCCTACCTCCTTGCTGACTCAGGGGCGCGCATCCTCATCGCCGAGGATCAGGAGCAGGTGGACAAGGCACTGCTGATCGAAGCCGAATGCCCAGCACTCGAGCGCATCGTCTACCTCGAGCCTCGCGGAGTCGCCACCATCGACCACCCCAAGCTCATGAGCTGGGAGGAGTTCCTCGCACGCGGCCACGCGCATCGCGAAGCGGACCCCCGTGCCCTCGACAGGATGGCCGACCAGGCGGAGCCCGGTGACATCGTCACCTTGGTCTACACCTCCGGCACGACCGGTCCACCTAAGGGCGCCATGCTCTCCAACGCCAACGTGGAGTTCGCCAGTAACGTCATCGTCGACGGCGGCGGCCTCTACGACCCACCGCCCAACCCGAGCGACGTGATCCTCTCCTACCTTCCGCTGTGCCATGTGGCCGAGCGCGCCGTGACCACCTGGACTAACGCAATCTCCGGTGCGGTCGTGCATTTCGCCGAGTCCATCGACACCGTGACGGTCAACATCCGCGAGGTCCAGCCGACCCTGTTCTTTGCTGTGCCACGCATCTGGGAGAAGCTCAAGGCCGCTGTCGAGGTCCGGATGGCAGCCGCCTCCCGCATCAAGAAGCTCAACTACGGCATCTGGATGAAGGTCGGTAACGGCATTGCCAAGACGATGCTCGCCAACGGCGGTAAGCACACCCTGTGGAGTCGCATCCGCTACGCCGTGGGGTACGTCTTCCTCTACCGCGCCCTCCGCGAACGGCTCGGCCTGCGCCGGGTCCGGGCGGCCGCGTCAGCGGCAGCCCCCATCTCCCCTGACGTCCTCTTCTTCTTCTTCACGATGGGCGTCGTTATCAACGAGCTCTACGGGATGACGGAGAACAGTGCCGTGGCGACGAGCAATCGCCAGGGGCGAATCAAGCTGGGCACCGTGGGTGAGCCGCACCCGGGAGTGGAGGTGGTCCTTGCCGACGGCACGGGCGAGATCCTTACCCGCCATCCCGGCACCTTCGCGGGCTACTGGGGCAGGCCGGACGCCACGGCCGAGGCCATCGATGTCGACGGCTGGCTCCACACCGGCGACGTCGGGGAATGGGTGGATGGCACCCACCTGAAGATCATCGACCGCATCAAGGACATCATCATCACGGCGGGCGGCAAGAACATCTCGCCTTCCGAACTCGAAAATGCCCTCAAGGCGTCGCCCTTCATCCGCGAGGCGATTGTCATCGGTGATCAGCGCGCCTACCTCACCGCCCTCATCGGGATCGAGGAGGACACTGTCGGCCAGTGGGCCCGGGCCAAGCGGATTCCCTACACCACCTACCGCGATCTCTCGGAGAAGGAGGACGTGCTCCGACTCGTCCAGGGCATCGTCGCGAAGGTCAACGAGGCCACGGCCCGCGTCGAGAACATCCGTAAGTTCCGCATGCTCACCAAGGCACTCGACCACGAGGACGGCGAACTCACCGCCACGCAGAAGGTCAAGCGCTCCGCGCTCACCAAGACCTTCGAGCCCCTGATCAACGACATGTACTCGGGGGCCGACCGGCTGCCCGGCGGCGACCAGAGCGACGTCATCGTCGTCGAGCATGCGGAGGCCTAGATCATGACGGACCTCATCGAATCCCTCGTTCGGGGCCTAGGCCTCGGCGGCCTCTACGCCGTGCTCGGCGTGTCCTTCGTCATCGTCTACCGCGCAACGGGTGTCATCAATTTTGCGACACCGGCGCTCATGATCCTGGGTGCCTTCTTCACCGGGTCGTTTGGCAATGCGATCGGACTGCCCTTCTGGCTCTCGGTCCTGCTCGGCATGGCTGTCATGGCCATCATCGGCATGATCATCGAGCGAGTGGCCCTGCGACCCATGGTCGGACGACCTGCCTTCTCGGCGGCCACGGTCACGGTCGGCGTCTTCATCGTCCTTCTCATCGTGGCGGGTCGGCTTATCGGCTCCGAGCTCCTCACCGTGAACGATCCCTTCGGCCTCAACACGATTGACGTCCTCGGTGCGCGGCTCTTCACCATCGACATCGCCCGCCTGGTGATCGCCCTGGTCGCGATCGGCATCGTGGGCCTCTTCCTGGCCCGTTCACGCACGGGACTGGCCATGCGCGCCACGGCCTTCGACCAGGAGACGAGCCTCGCGCAGGGCATCAACGTCGGTCGGATGTTCGGACTGTCGTGGGGTATCGCCGCGGCGATGGCCGCCCTCGCCGGAGCGCTGCTTACCGCGGGTAGCTCGGGCGTGGAAACCACCGTCGCCCTTGTCGCCCTCAAGGCATTGCCCGTGATCATCCTCGGCGGACTCGACTCGATCAAGGGCTCAGTGATCGCTGGGCTCATCATCGGTGTTGCCGAATCGCTCACCCGCACATACCAGCCGGCGTACGCGCCGTGGCTGGGCGCGAACTTCGACGTCATCGTTCCCTACCTGATCATGATCGTCGTCCTGATGGTCCGGCCCTACGGTCTCTACGGCACCAAGGAGGTGGTGCGGGTATGAGCACCGCGACCAAGGAATCGCTGCGCACCGTCAAGGGACGCCCACAGCTCTTCACCAGCTACGCGCGCGAGATGGCGCTCTTCAACACGCGGGTCAAGCGCAACTGGGTCATCGCCGGCATCATCGCGATGGCGGTCATCCCCTTCTTCCTTCAGCGCGACATGGTCGCCCTGCTCACCACCGTTCTCATCTTCGCTATTGGCGGTATCGGCCTCAACGTCCTCACCGGCTACGCCGGTCAGGTGTCTCTCGGGCAGGCCTTCTTCATGGGAGTGGGCGCCTATACCGCCGCGGTCCTGGGCGGTGAAGCGAAGGGCGACGTGATCGGCCTTGGCCTCGACATGGTGATCTGGCTGCCCCTCGCAGGACTGGTGCCGGCACTCATCGCTTTCGTGCTCGCACCCCTAGCCGCTCGCGTGCGCGGCCTCTACCTCGCCATCCTCACCCTGGGCCTGGTCTTCATCGGCGAGCACATCTTCAAGGAGGCCAAGCCGATCACGGGTGGTGCCGGCGTGGGCCGCGCGCCAGCCGAACCGGTCTTCCTCGGTTTCGACCTCTTCTCCAACCAGACAATCCTGGGCTATCGCATCGACCGCTTCACGGTCTTCTACGTCGCTTGCCTGGTGATCTTCCTCGTCATGGCCTTCGGAGCACGCAACTTCGTGCGCTCGCGCTTCGGACGCAACTTCGCCGCCGTCCGTGACCGCGACGTGGCCGCGGAGGTCATGGGCGTATCTCTGCTGCGCACGAAATCGCTCGCGTTCACCGTGTCGTCGTTCTACGCGGGGATCTCGGGAGCCCTGCTCTCCATCGTGATCGGACGCATCTCGCCGGAGACGTGGAACATCTTCCTCTCCATCGACTTCCTCGCCGTGGTCTTCATCGGCGGCCTGGCGACGATCAGCGGCTCCATCATGGGCGCGATCTTCGTGGTCATGCTGCCCAAGCTGGTCAACACGCTGACCGGCTTCATCCCAGGATTCGGCGGCATTGGCGAGGGCGGACTGCTCAACGTCTTCGAGCTTCAGTCGATCATCTTCGGCCTGTTGATCATCCTCTTCCTCATCCTCGAGCCCCGAGGGCTCTACGGACTCTGGCTGCGATTGCGCAACTACTTCAAGGCGTGGCCCTTCAGCTACTAGCTGCCTTCCCGGAGGTCGCATCCTCCTCGGCGTACTCCGTCAGCAGGGAATTCTCCGCTGCCTTGCCCGGGTAGCCGAAGCGCACGATCACCATCGCCACGAGCCCGGCGGCGATCGCGGCGACGTAGGCCCAGTTCGCGCCGGTGAGGAACGACTGCCGTGCGGCTTCGATGATCTCGGAGGAGTACTGCGGGTACTGCTCACTCAAGGCCTCAGCGCTGGAGAACGACTTCTGCAGCGTCGCCTGGGTTTCACTCGTGACCTGCGCGGCCTCAGGGCTTGATCCGATCTTCAGGGCCATCGTCGCTGCGTATCCAGCGGTGAGAAGCGATCCAAGGAGCGCCTGCATGATCGAGCCGCCCAGGTCGCGCTGCAGGTCCGATGTTGCCGAGGCCATGCCCACGCGATCGACCGGCACGGAACTGGTCAGCGCCCGCGAGGCGGGGGCAAGGGCGATGCCGACCCCCGCACCCAGAATCGCGTAGGCGAGACCGATCTGCCAGTACGGCGATCCTTCGCGCCAGAGCACCAGCATGAGCACGAAGGCAGCGACCACGAAGCCTGCCCCCACGAGAAGGGTGTCTCGCGAACCGAGGCCGTTGATCATGCGTGCCGAGAGCGGGGAGACGGCCATCATCATGAGCGCGGCAGGCAGAACGGCGAAGCCGGCGGAGAGAGTGGAGTAGGCCAGGACATTCTGCAGGAACTGCTGGCCGACGAAGAGCGACCCCATGAGCGATCCGAAGACGATCATGCCGCTCACCGCAGCGACCCAGAAGATGCGTCGGCCGGCGTAATGCAGGTCGTAGATCGGGTTGCTCACGCGCTTTTGCCGCAGGATGAAGGCGACTCCCACCACCAGTGACAGCGCCATCATGAGGAGCGAGGGCAGCAGCTGGCCGGGAGCGGCGATGGTGCTGAGACCGAGCACGAGGGCGGCGATCATCACGATCGAGAGGATGCCGCCGAGATTGTCGACCGGATCCGTCGACTCGTTGACGTGAGCGGGGACGAACTTCCACACGAGCACGAACGCGACGATGGCCGGTGGCACCGCGATGAGGAAGACCGATCCCCACCAGAACCACTCCAGCAGCGCGCCGGCTATGACGGGGCCGAGCACGGCCCCGCCGCTGCCGATGCCCGACCACAGCGCAATCGCCTTGACGCGCGCCTTGCCCGGACCCCACAGGGCAGTGATGAGAGCGAGTGTCGTGGGGTAGGCCAGACCGGCCGCGACACCGGTGAAGATGCGGCCCCCGATGAGGATGGCGCCATCGGGTGCCCACGCCGAGATCGCACTCGCGGGCAGCGTGAGGGCCAGTCCGAGCATCAGCATCAACTTGCGGCCGTAGCGATCACCCAGCGCACCGAGATAGAGCACGGACATGGCGAGTCCGAGCGTGCAGCCGATCGCGATGAGGTTGAGCTCCGTCTGGCTGGCATCGAGCGACTTGCCGATATCCGGTAGCGCGACGTTGGCGACGCTGAGATTGAGGTTGGCCACGATGGCACCGAGGATCAGCGCGGTGAGCACGATCCCGGCCCGGCGCGGTGACTGAGCCGTGCCCGCGTCCGCTGACGCGCTGGCGGCATCCGATGCCATGCGACCTCCCCTGGTCGCGGTCATCCTGCCAGAGCCGGAGCGGATACGGCCTGATGGCAAAGCGACCTAGGAGAGGATGTCCTTGCGGTCAAAGCGCAGCATGGCGATCGCCGCCAGGACGGCGAAGGTAACGAGTGCGTACGACGCCCCGATCGCCATGTCATCCCATGCGATCTGCTGGCCCAGGGCATCAGCCCATGAGCCGCCGTAGTCGGTGGGAAGGAAGCGCCTCAGGTCCCCGAGCGCGTCGATCGCATCAATGATGTTGAGGACGATCACGATGACGACCGCAGCGCCCACGGCACCCAGGGGTACATCGGTCAGCACGCTCATGAGGAAGGCGATGCCCGCGGGGATGAGCAGCTGGATGCCGATATAGGCAGTGATGATGGCCAGCCGCTGCCACGAGGTAGCCACGTCGAAGGAACCGCCCAGGGGACTCGTGAGCGGAGCGGACCCGAAGACCACCAGGGCGATGAGGAAGGCCACGGCAACGAGGATGAGCAGGGTGATCGCCGTCAGCAGGAGGCCGACGATCATCTTGGCCCGCAGGAATCGCCGGCGGGGCACGGGAGCGGCCAGCAGGTAGCGCATCGTCGACCATGACGCCTCGCTGGCGACCGTGTCGCCGAGGAACATCGCGGCGATGATGGTGAGGAGGAACCCGGACGCGAAGAGCAGCATCGTGAGGCTGAAGTTCCACGGTCCCGCGGTCGCGAGGCCGACCAGGTCGAGGTCGCCGTCGCCAAAGCCGCGCGACTGCGGACCGAGCTTGACGGCCGCGACGACGATGAGTGGCAGAGCGATGGCGAGGCCGAAGGCCACGAGCGTGCGGCGACGCCGCAACTGGCGGACGAGCTCCACCCGCACCGTGAGGGTGTCGCGAGCGACGTAAGACGGCTGCGCCGTCGTATCCGCTGCCTGTGATGTCACTGATCCACCCGATGTCACTGATCCACCCGATGCCCTTCCCCCACCAACTCGAGGAAGACATCCTCGAGGCGCAGGCCGCTCCGGCCCGCGAGGAGGTCCTCGACGGTCCCGGAGTAGATCAGGTGGCCGTGGTTCATCACCACGACGGTCGAGCAGGTCTGCTCCACTTCGCTCAGCAGGTGCGAGGAGACGATGACCGTCTTGCCGGACGCGGCGTAGTCATGCATGACCTGGCGCATCTCGCGGATCTGCGGCGGATCGAGCCCGTTGGTCGGCTCGTCGAGCACGAGCAGGTCCGGCAGCCCGAGCATCGCCTGCGCGATGCCCAGACGCTGGCGCATGCCCTGGCTGTAGGTGCGGACCTTGCGATCGATAGCTGACCCGAGTCCAGCGATCTCGAGCACCTCGTCGAGATGCGGATCGCCTCCCTCGCGTCCGCTCGCGCGCCAGAAGAGATCGAGGTTCTGACGCCCGGTGAGATGCGGCAGGAAGCCGGGACCCTCGATGAAGCTGCCCACTCGTGACAGGACCGGAGCACCCGGCCGCACGTGCTGGCCGAAGATCCAGGTGTCCCCTCCGGTGGGCCGGATGAGGCCCATGGCCATGCGCATGGTGGTGGTCTTGCCCGCGCCATTGGGCCCCAGCAGCCCCAGGACCACGCCCGGTGGCACCTCGAACGTCACACCATCGACGGCCTTGAGGCCGCCCTTGAACTCCTTGGCGAGATCGCGCGTGGCCAGGGGGACGGTGGCCAGCTCCGGACGAGCCTCGCCCGCGCGATCACGTGGCCTGAGCAGGGCAACCACCAACCAGATGAGCGCGGTGAGGACGATCGCGCCCAAGGGCCAGACCCACGGGGGTACGCCGACCGACGCGGTGGTGCCCTGCAGGCCCGGCAGGAGCAGCGGACCGTCTGCGGCCACTGTGTAGACAGCAGGACCCGGCGGCATGCGATAGCCCTGGTCGGTCGCGGCAATCACAAGTGCGAGGCGATCACCGGCTGCCGCTTCCGTGACGATCCCAGGCAGGGTGACGTCGATGGTGACGGGTTCCGGCCCGAGGTTCGCGATGCGGATCGGGG
>QXGG01080788.1_pt1 | contig 12493 bp, 11 predicted proteins | sample 1982491 | NCBI WGS metagenome assembly QXGG01 (sample SAMN09924614, study PRJNA488089) | Wastewater metagenome, whole genome shotgun sequencing project. | isolation source: South African research farm wastewater | place: South Africa: Irene, Agricultural Research Council, Animal Production... | reverse complement strand
TTACCACCGCAAACCCGCGTGGTTGGCCGATCTCCACTTTGAATTTCTACTAATAACTTTTTCAATTTTTGCAGAAGTAAAATCGGGTATAAAGTTTTCAAGATTTCATAAAAAGTACCGATTCGACAAAATGTCGAATTTCTTGAATTTAATACAAAGGAAAATTTATCGCTCAAGCGGCGGCGCAAACCGACATTAATGTGACCTGGATGAACGCGTCGCCACGTGGCGTTCACGAGTGTTGGTTTCAGTGACTTCCGAACTTTTCATCATAAGTCCATGCGTTCATATTCGGCTTCTTTCCGTCATTTCTGACATGTTCGTGGTTTCTTCGATCTATGACAGGATCGAGGTTTAACAGTTCGTTTAATTTTTTGTTTCTTTTTCCTATATACCAAATGTGGGTATATTCGGGTCTTGAACGAACTCTTAGACCTTTGCACGGAGGCCAATACTCGTTGAGTTCATCATAGTGTAAGTTAGAAGGAAAGTTTTTGAATTTGTCCGCAAAGTTTCTAACATAACCAAACGTTATTATGTAAGCTCGCGGGAACTTCTTTAATATTTTTGTTACAATTCCAGTAACGCCGATGTCTAGTTTTTCGTAGCCGTTTCCGTAGTAAATACCAGTTCCATAAGTAGAATAAGGTGGGTCTACAAACCAAATCGAAGGTTTCGAGCGATCACAGACGTTGCGGCTTTCTACCCAGTTCAGCCAGTCCACCCAGTCCACTTTGCCTTTTGTCATGACGGTGTTTGGCACATAATTTATTAAACTCACGCCTTTCCAAAAAGTTTGATAGTCTGTTAGACGTTTGCGGTAGTGTCTCGAAGAACCGAAGTTTGTGAAAAAACGTATTACCCACGGGTCTAAATATGGACAGTAGCGTTTTGTGTAATCATCTATTCTCTGACAGTCTTCTTCTGGTAAAAGTTCGTTGCGCTTGAGTTCTTGGCGTGCGTCACAAACAGACTTGTACCAAAGTAGATGCTGCATAGTTTTCTGTGTGAACAAATCTGAATATCCGTCATAGTCGTTCGTATATGCTGTAATGTTGTGTTTCATCTGCACGGCGGCAACTTGTATGAGATGGGACAGATAAAAACTTCCGCCGAACACGTCGAATATTTCGTTTGGTAACTCAGGAAGCAACTCACGTGAGACAGATTTAATGAGTTCTACGATCCAGTCTCTACGATTAGACTTGTTTCCAACGAACGGGAATATCGGTTTGCATAAAGGTTGTGTAACTAACTTGCTTCCAATTTTTGATTTTTTCAAGTTGTCAACAAAAAAATCATTTTTTTCAATTTTTAGTACTTTCATTTTTCATCCTTTATATATGGGATAGTAACAAAAAGATTGCATAGAATCACAAGGTGTGATAGATAACACTCACGCAGTCGCAAGGTGTGATTGCGTGACAAACGCCAGTCGGCACGTCGGATGTGCCGATAACTAAACATAAGGAGAACTAACATGGCGCTAAACAAAAACAAAAAACTCGCTAAGTCTAAAAAACACGTAACCGCTCCTGTTCCTGAACCTGTTGAGGAAATCAAGGAACTCGACGAGGAACTCGACGAGGAACTCGACAAGGAAGAGGAACTCGACAAGGAAGAGGAACTCGACGAGGAAGAGGAACTCGACGAGGAAGAGGAAGTCAAACCTGTAAAGAAGTCTAAAAAGGCAACCCGCGTCAAAACCGATGAAGATGATGACGAAGAGACTATTTCGTTTGACACAGATTCTGTTGTGAACGGTATTGTTACAGGCAAACAGAACCTCACAAGTTCAGTGTATCAAGTTCAGCTCAGACTTCCGTCGGACATTGAACCGATGTACAAAGGACTTACGCCTCGTGTCAAAAAGGCACTCCGAGACGCATTCGCGGAACTTGTAAGAAAAACTTACGATAAATTGCACTAAAGTTTAGCACGCCACATTAAAGTGTGGCGTGTATCATAATAACGTTTGTATAACAGAAACTAAAGGGAAATTAAAATGGGATTTAAAAAAGTTGCAAAGAAAGTTTCTAAAGATTCTGATTCGTTTAAATCTAAAAAGTCCGAAGTTCAGAACGATAACGAAACAAAGGTAAATGGCAACAGAGCCATTCTGAAAAACGTAGAAGTTCAGTTCTGGTCATACAGAAAGATTAGTAACAATCCGATGTATAAGGAAAAGTTCGCCGTAACTGTCAAACTTTCGGATAAGCACGTGAAACAATTAGAAGCGGCGAAAGAGGCGGCCATTCTGTGGTTTTGTTCAGAAAAAGAACCCGACCTCGATCCCGATAGCGTAGAGTTTACAGATTCGATCTATGAAACTAAAAACGGTGAAATGACTTATACGTTCAGAAGTGAAAAAGACTTCCGTGAAATTACCGATTTGAAAGGTGAACAGTGCGACCCCGAACTTAAGATCGGTAGAGGTTCGATAGCGAACTTGGCAGTTCGCGCAAGCGCCTCAAAGATTTTCAAGTCTTATAATGTGACGTTTTACCTTAACGCGGCGAACATTACTTCCCTTGAAGAGTTCGTCGGCGGCCAAACTGACTTGAGAGCTGCCCTCAGATAACATATAATAGGCCTCTACCAAACGCCCACCGCTAGTGGGCGTTTCATATTATTGGAGGTCTGTTATGACGGAACAAGAGTTACAGAATAAATGTTGCTCACTTTGTGAATGTGCCTCAGTAGACTATATGCACATTCCGAACGAACATGGAACTGCCGACAGAAGAGCGATAGGGATGAGGAAAGGCGTCCCAGATTTAATACTGATCGACAAAAACGTTCTGTTCGTAGAACTAAAACGTAACGAAAAGTTAAAGCCGTCCAAAGAGCAGGACGAGTTCATGTCCACATTAAAGAAACATGGAGTTTCATCCAGACTGGTTGGTTCTGAGCGGCAATTTCGTTTAGCACTTAGGCAAGTTACAAAGGAACGTCGCGGAGTTCGCGCGGGAGTTCCATTAGACTTTTCGTTATCATACTCGAACTGCAAAAGTCCGCAAGAAAAAGTCCATAGGTTTTTTATGGATAGGCAAGGTGTCTTTGAGCCGAACGAACTGTTTGCTATAAAGTTATTCAATAAGCAAAACGATAAGTTTCCGTGGCTATGCAACATTAGAGAACATTATTTCGTTGCGACAAAAGTTTCAACGGTCACTTCCAAACTTTTGATGGCGGGTTGGGATGTTGTTTTAATCTAAGCCATTTATGGAGAACGTAACCATGATGATAAGGGATCACCGAACTGACGAACAAATTTATTCAGAAATCGCCATGAATATGACAGAGAGTTTACATAAGCGGTTTCCTAAATGTGAGGATGGTATAGATTTTATAGCAACAGAAATATTTAAGGCCAAGTTTGAATCCGACGGAGCTACACATTGTTTCTTTTCACCGTCCAAATCAAACGGATGGGCGTCGTGCCCTGCGTATTTAGATAGAGCTAAACAATGGGACGGGTCAAAAGAACCCGCCATTCGTGGAACAATAGTCCACCATTTTTTATCAAAAGTAATAAACTATCTTAAAGAAGGCGTTTACTCTAGGGAAATGGATTGGGTGACCGCGTTTGTTTTACAGAATCCAGATTGGATTTCTGAACAAGGCGTCGCCTCAGTTTTGGCACTACTGAACCGTGTCTTGGCGCTTGGTATAGAAAACACGCAATCTGAAGTGTTTTTGTTATCACCAACATTGGGAGTTCCTAACAAAAACTTACGTTTCGGCGGATCGATAGACGTACTCCACATTACGGAAAGCGAATCACCGTCTGGGGTGAAGTACGCCGACGTCCACATTTATGATCTGAAAACTGGAAAGAATCCAGTTTCACCTAATTCTTGGCAACTTAAATGTTATGCGCTTTTAGTGCGAGACTATTTAATGGAAGAACGTCCGTATCTTGACCATTGTACATTCACTTTGGGTATTGCACAGGACGGTAAAGTTTACGAACATGACCTTTCTAACGTTAAAACACAGAGTGAAGAGTTTGTAAAAATAAAAAGAGCTATGCACTGTTACTCAGAAGTTTACTTAAAAAATCACCTTAATGTGGAGATAAACGACGAAGTCGATTCCGGGTTTCCTGAATGTTTCAACCCTTGCCATTATTGCCGTTTCTGCCGTGGTTGCTATAAAAGAGGGTAAATGCTATGAACGGAAATGATAATTGTTATGAAGTAGTAAAAGACGGACATGGCGGTTTCGACGAAATGACAATAAGCAGAACTTTGGCGATGATGCTGAACCAACTGAAAGTTCCGACAATAGAGTGCGATAATGTCATAAAGTTCCGCCCGATAGGGGCGTCCACATTCGGAGGATACATATACCGTTCTGGTGTCATAATGATATTCAACGAACACAGATCGCCATTCAGTTCTAGCAAAGTTTCACTAAGGGACGCGCTTAAAGAACTTTCACACAAGTCCAGATATGGGTATATGGCGCTATATAAGAGAATTGAACGTGACCGTGCAATGTGGCTCATTTCGACTGGGCAAAAGTACGAAGACGTTTACGGGTATGATGGCATGGACGATAGGCCTGGTGGGACTATCAATGATGTAAAGTTACGTTCGGAGCAAATTCCAGATGAAGAAATGTCGTCATACATGGATATTAGATTTCCGTTTCGCAACTCAATATTTCAGAAGTTTAACGAGGGTGAGACCACATTATGGGAAATATTTAAGATAATAAACGGCGGCAGCAGAACTTCAAAGCAACTTGAACGCCAAACAGAAGCTGCCAGAAGAGAGGGAGAGAAGTTGAGTTTGCCTGTTATCTATCCAAACTATCACACATTCGAAAGTGATGGAAAGATACACAAAGTGCCAAACCGATGTGCCATGCTTGATTTTGACTTAAAGAAACAAGGTGTGGATATAATAAAGGCGAAACGTATTCGCGCCCAAGTTTCGTGTATGCCAGAAACTATTTGTGTATGTGAAAGTTTCACACACGGAAACTTTTGGGCGCTTATGGCACTAGGGGATATAGTTTCTGATTATAAATCGTTAGCTAACGCAGTTTGTGACGATATTGAACGGAGGCTTTCAGTTTACGGCGTCCAAATAGATCGCACGGGTTGCAATGTCAAACAAGCCAGATTTGTAGTTTATGATAGAAACTCCGTTATCAAACACCCTTTAGCAAGGTTTGAAGAGAGGTAAGTTTATGGCACAAGAGTACAACGATGTGGATGTAATTTCAAACGCGTTGAAAAGTTTGGGAATACAGATGGAGATTGATCAATGGACACACAATGCTACTGTAAGAAAAAACGGTAAAATAGTTCAGGACGCAGATTCTTTATATCTGGATGTGGTTAGGTTCGCACAGGATATAAGGTTTAACAGTAAGTATCTAACAAAAACTTTCATAAGTGACTTAATAAAAGCAAACGCCGTTTACCGCGATGACGTTTTGAGCTTCTTTGAAAATAACAAGTGGGACGGAAAATCGAGATCGACAGAAATCAAAAAAGCACTCAAACTTTCCGTCGGCGATTTGTGGAAATTTCGTTTGTGGTTACGTCAAGGGGCAGCCTTAGTTTACAACAATGGAGAGTCGTCGGACGTGCAAAGAAACTTCATGCTCATATTGTTCAGTATGAGGCAAGGAAACGGAAAATCGACACTTGCTAAAAAGTTAGCAATAGGGACTAACAGTTTCGGAGACTCGACGATAGACCTAAAATCTAAAGATTCAGTAAGAAGGGCTTATGAGTCTTGGATTTACGAGTATCCAGAATTGTCGTCAATGTTTCGTAAGGCGGACGTCAATATGTTAAAGACTTTTGTAACAGCAAACTCGCAGAATTTTCGTTTGCCATACGACAAGTTTTTTACAAAATATCCAACAAGAACTTCTATCATAGGAACTACTAACGATGAAGAAATATTTATAGATGATACAGGTAGCAGACGTTTTCTTGTAATACACGCGAACTGGTCGCCAGACGATTGGCCGAAAATAAACGCTATCGATTGGAAACAAGTGTGGTTACAGGCTAGACACGAGTATTTGTCTGGTATGCCGATCGTGATGTCTGGAAGGGAACAGGAAGAAAACGAACGAGACAACGAAAGTTTCTCGTACACAAACGCGGCGACATACAAGCTGATGGATTATGTGATGAACAAGGAAGAAATATCGGATTCGGTTTGTGAGATAAAACTTGTTGATATTATTCAGCATCTCACAAACCAAAGAATGGAGCCGTCTACAAAAATGATATTTAGCACTATGAAAAAACTTGGATATAGCACTAAGAAAACTAAACTCTCATGTAAGTTTGTTAAGCAACTAACTAAATAAGCAAAAAGTATTGACAACCACATTATAGATACTATATAATAACACATAAAGAGGAAGCCCCGATAAACGCAACGAAAAATCGGGGCTCCGTTTGTCACCGTGTCCAAAGGAGAACACATGAGAACGCAAACATGTAATACCATAAGTTTAAGACCTTATCAAGAAAAATGTGTGGACAAAATATTAGACCTGATAGATTTTGTCTGCCCAGTAAATTGCTATTGCTCAGTTTTGCCGACTGGCGCAGGAAAGTCCGTTATAATAGGTGCGTCCATTAGACGCATCGTGGAAACCTTCGACACTTCCGACTTGTCAATTCTTGTTTGTTCATGGAGTAAACGAATAATTAAGCAAGACGTAGATAAAACGTTTACACTGCTAGACACATTGGAAGGGTCTGACGTAGAATTGGAACTGCACAATCCTGGTAAATTTACGATAAACATAGATGGCCATAATGTGGTAGATTTTTGTACAGTCCAATCATTAAAAAACTTTAATGTTGGTAAATGCTATGACATTATAATTGTGGACGAATGCCATAAAATGTACGTCGGAACTGCTGGATACAAAGAGATAGTTTCGCGCATGATAAACTCTGATGGCGACTTGAGAAATAAGCAATCGCCGACAAGAGTTCTGGGTTTGACGGCGACTCCATATAGAAACAAAAAAGAAACTGTTTTGGGTGGCGAAATGTTTGTGCCAGTAGAGGAGTTTGTTTCGTACAGCAGTCTGATAGAGGACGGTTATTTAGTCCCGCCAGAATACATAAAGTGCGCACTGTTTGAGATGGATAGAGACAAACTCGATGTCAATAGCGTCGGCGACTTTTCGTCTGAATCTATGGAGAAACTTTGCAAGCAGGCATTGTCCGCGATTGCTAAAACTATAATAAGCACACACGAACGCGGCGCACAAAGAGTTTACAATAGTTCGTGTACGTTAGTTTTTCTTCCCACATTAAGGATTTGTGATGAGGTACTGTCCACATTAAAGAAACTTAACAAAAAGTTTACAGTGGACGTTATAAAAGGGGACACGGACGAAGAGGATAGAGAGGAAATAATAACAAACGCCGATATAATCCTTAACTGTGGAGTTCTTACAACAGGCGTGGACATAACACGAGTGACGTCCATAGTTATGTGTAGAGCAACTCGTTCGTGGACTCTATGGAAACAGATCGTCGGTAGGGGATTGCGTCTACATAAAGGAAAAAGCAAATGTTTTGTAGTAGACTGCGGCGGTAATGTTGAGCAGTTTGGAGATGACCTGGACAGGAGGATGTCCAGCGGCGGCGTAGGCGATAAGCGTTTGCCGATAATGTCCGAATGTAAGAAATGCCACAGATACGTTCACACTTCGGTTAAAGAATGCCCGTTTTGTGGTAATGTTTTGAGGACTGACGAACAGATACATGCCCTCAAACTGCAACGTATATATTTAGAAGGTGGATTGCTACCAGTAGAAAGTTTTAGCGAGAAAATAGTTCACATTCCAGGCAAAGGCAAAAGGTGCAACGTGACAGTTAAGTTTGCGTATGGCAGACAAAGAACTTTCACGTTTAGCGAACACCCGTTTAGTCAACAGAAATATAAGGAGTACACCGATGTTTTGAGTCACGCAAACAACCCAAAAGAGATTTTGTTCATAAAAGTAGAAACAGTGAACGGTTTCGACAAAATTGTAGACGCTAAAGTTATTGATAAGGAGTAACAAACTATGGGTAAAAGAAAAGTTAAAGATTTGGAGCAATTCAACGGGAACGTCACTATGAAAATGTTAGCACTTTGGACAATGGCGAGTTTGCCTAACGCTTATGAATTGCGTTTGCACTTGGCGACATTACAGTTTTACTTCAATTCGTCGGTCAAAGACGGTTTGAGGGTTTACGGAACTGAGGCGCTAGCCGTCACGGAACAAATGGCGGATAAGTATTTAGGTTAAACATACCACATTATGACGCGCCGAAAGGCGCGCCGAAAGTCGCGTTCACAGAAAGGCGCGCCGAAAGGCGCGCCGAAAGTCGCGTTCACAGAAAGGAGAACAAACAATGGCTATAAGTTTAAGTAACATTCTTAATAAACGAACTAAAATATTCTATGATATTGAGACTTTTTATAAATATTCCTGTTGGGTGTTTTACTGCGAAGATTATGATAAGAAATGGGAAATAGTTGAGTTTTGGCCAGAAGGTGACGAACGCAACAAAAAGTCCACAATGAGGTTGTTTGATATTTATCAAAAACTGTTAAAGGACTATATTTTAATAGGTTATAACTGTAAGAAATATGATAATATGATCCTTTTGAAATTGTTTGAAAACGGTCTCAGTAATGTGGTGAACTCGCAGATGATAAATGATTTGAGTGATCAGATAATTTCTCAGCAGACATTAAAGTGGGTGAACATTCCAGAAGGGTTTTTAAGTTACGACGTTTACAATTTCAAGAACCACATGCCAAGTTTGAAAATTGTAGGAACGCTGTTCGGCGGCGACATTAGGGAAACGCCAATACCATTTTCGTATAAAGGCGAACTTACAAAAGAGCAAATAAAAGACGTGCTATATTATTGTAAGCACGATGTTTCCATAACAAAACTTATATTTGAGTCCGAATTGGGACAAAAGTATTATGCTATGGAAAACAAAATGGCCGAAATCGCTTTTAATGAGGTTAGAAACGACTGCCGCCCAGACTTTGTATATCGTTTATATTCCACAGCTTGTGATCACTATGAAGAGATAGTAAAAGTTTTGACTAAATATGGCTACAAAGCGCCGAGTGACGAACCAGAAGATGAGTTTGAAGCGAAATATCCAGAAGTGTTAGACGAGGTTCAGTCTATGGTGTCGCGCGAAACTTCGCTCAACGAGCTGCAAAAGTTTACAGATTTGTTAAATTTCTTTTACAGTGAAGAAAGTTTCGACGCGCGCGTGAAGTCTGGCGGGAAAGAGGGTATGAAGTTCGAACTCGAACTTCGTGACGGAGTTAAAGTTTCGTATGGGCAAGGCGGCGCACACGGAACTGTTCCGTACCCGTTGTTTGTAAAATCTGGAAACGGGTTCAAGGTGCTGCACGCGGACTTTTCCGCCATGTATCCTTCAATAATGATTGCTTATGATTTCTTTCCGCCGATGTTGCCAAACCACATTAAAGAAATTTTTAAGCGTTTCGCACACGCCCGAGACGAGTTCAAAGCCGCTGGAGACAAAGATTCGAGTGACGCTTATAAGCCGATTCTGAATTCTGTTCCTGGTCGTTTCAGATACAAATATAGTAAACTGTATCACCCCGCCACTAACTTTTCTATATGCAGTCTTGGACAAACCCTCATTACAGCAATGTGTTTGATAGTAAAAGGCCGTCTGATTCAGGTAGATACAGATGGTATTATGGTGCTTTGTTCAGATAAGGAATATGACGTTAATGTGGATTTAATAAACAAGTTTTCAAAAATGATAAACTTAAAAATTAAAGTCGAACCTTTTCAATGGATCGCTCAGCAAAACATTCACTCATACGCTTTCGCAGACGGTGACGGTAATGTCGATGGGATCGGCGGTTTCTTGGGCGGAAAGTCTGACTGGGATCCGAATCTTATGGGGATCGCCGATGTGGTACACAGATGTTTGCTGAATGGCGTTTCTATAAAACAAGCCCTCACAGACCACATTAAAGAGAACGGAGTTCGTTACATGACGATTGTTAGCAAAACTACAGCGAAGTTCCACGCTTTCACAATTCAAGATTTCAAAACTGGGAAAGTTTCAAAGTTTAATAATAGATATTTACTATCAGTGGCGGTGATTGGGACTGAAGCCGTGAAACGTGGATTCTCGCCAGTTTCAGTATTAAAAGAGGGCGATGGTAAAACTCAAAAAATATCAAGTTTCCCGCCAGTGGTTGCGAATATTAACACTTTGAACGACGAAGTACCGTTTTCGATTATAGACTTAGACTTTTATGTAGATTTGATCATGTCTAAAATCGATGGTATCGCTTCGATAGTAGGTATAAAAAAGAGTTGACAAATTGTTACTTATTGTGTTAGTAACTAAAAAGAAAGGGTAAAGCCTCAACTTTTAATCTTTAACCTTTCACAATCAAAAGGCGCGCGGTTGCGCCTTTGATTAAACCGTGTTTATAAGGAGAAACGCAATGCCTATGAAGTTTGGAACTATGGTAAAAGGTGTACAGAACCCCTTTACAGAAATTGTGTCGTTAGTAGTTTTGTATGGAAACGACGGAAAGAAAAAAGACTTGGAACGTTACGTAGATTCTACGAACGCTGCCTGGGACGCGGCGTGTGATTGGTTCAAACATTATCCTCACACGCCGATAGAGTTTGAGGTTTCTACTGTAGAGCAAACTTCAAAGTCCTTACATGTATCGCCATACATTCAACTAAAATGTGGGACGTCACGTTATAGAATTTATGTTAAGAACACACTGCCAAACTTTGGTTATTTACAAAAAACGTTTGGTGGTTTTTACGTAAAAGATATAAGGGATATTGTAGAAATGTGGATAAACAAAAACTATACAGGTTCTCTAATTCCAGAAAAAAAGGAAAGCTCCGAAACTGAAAGCGCCGACCGCGAAACTGAAAGCGCCGCCCGCGAAACTGAAAGCGCCGAAACAACAGGACTGTTTGTAATATCAAAAGGAGACGTGTACGAAGTAGGCACTGGAAGATGGGTTTGGCAAGAACCTTTATTAGGTAACGAATCCAAGTTCATATTTACTTGCAAATTGAGCAAACGTGACGACCCACAGCCCAGACTTGATTTAGAGTTCGCAGATCGGAACGGTGAAGGTTTAAAAGTGACTGTTACAGAATATGATACTAACGAGATACATAATGTGGAGAGTGTTTCGGAGTGCGAAGTTCGTTACATAAACGAAGGTGATCTGAAAGAGCTTGAAATGCTATATCGCGAAGGAAGGTCTAAGTTACCAGATACAGTGTTTGATGACATTATGGAAGCTCTTGAAGTTTCCGAGGAAAAGTTACATGAACTTTGTGGTGAAATAGATAATAGCAACAAAGTTTCTAGTGGATACCCGGCGGAAAACAAGATATTGTCGTTGGAAAAAGTTCGCGATGAAAACAAAACTGAAGATATTGTTAGAAATTGGAACTGCAAGGCGGTTGTCTCGTGGAAGCTAGACGGTTGCGCGGTGCGTCTGCATTACAAAGGTGTAAATTTCGTTAGAGCGGAGACGAAGGGAAAGTCTAGGGACGTGACGGAACTTATGAAAAATGTTGCAAGATGCGGAGAGTTTCCATTACAGATAAAATCCAAGATAAAACCGTTTGGGGAAAGATGGTTTGAGTACAAAGATTGGTTCGTAACAGGTGAACTTGTTGCAAAAAAAGAATCACGTTCAAAAGCGGCGGGATACTTGCTGAGAAAAGACGTGGACTCAGAAGAAACAAAAACTATAGCGAGAGAGTTAGAGTTTATAGTTTATGATAGTAACGTTTGTGAAATTCATCCAGAAACTGAGAGTCCAGAAATAACGCAATACTCACAAATGTTAGACTTGTTAAGTTGCATACCACAAACTGGAAACTTTAAAGGGTTTAAAGTTGTAGAATGTGGCGAATTCGTGGACATAAATACAACATTACAGAGACTTTATCCTCCAAAAGATATTGACACGGACGGTCTCGTTATACGTGTTAATGACATTGCTAAATATAAAAGTTTTGGTGAAACTTCTCATCACCCAAAAGGTGGGGTGGCGTTTAAGTTTGAGGACGAATGGAAGGTTGTAGAACCAAAACGTTTTTATGGTAACAGAGGTGCGAACAACGTTCTTAAAATTATAGCGGAGTTTGAACCTGTCAAGTTTGGGGACAAAACTGTAACGACAGCAGTTTGGCAACCGAAAAATTCAGGGGACTTTTATCTCGGAAATTACGTGGGATGTGATAAGAGAGAAGTTTGGTACGGACAATATGGACACGGTAAAAAGTTCACAGAATACTTTAATGTTGGAACGATAGAAGTTTGTTTGCGTGGACATGTAATCCCGCAATGGCGTCTCGTTAAAGACGAGTGAAAGCGGCGTCCACATTAATGTGGTGACAGTTTCTTTAATGTGGTCGTCGAAGGCGGCGTCCACATTAATGT
>QXGG01117625.1_pt1 | contig 12527 bp, 12 predicted proteins | sample 1982491 | NCBI WGS metagenome assembly QXGG01 (sample SAMN09924614, study PRJNA488089) | Wastewater metagenome, whole genome shotgun sequencing project. | isolation source: South African research farm wastewater | place: South Africa: Irene, Agricultural Research Council, Animal Production... | reverse complement strand
GGCACCACAGAGGCCGAACTCGCCACCCGCGACAAAGAAGGCTTGGATACGGGCCTGACAGTCACCCATCCTCTGACGGGAGCGGATGTGCCCGTTTGGGTTGGCAACTACGTGTTGATGAGCTATGGCGATGGCGCTGTCATGGGCGTGCCAGCCCATGACGAACGTGATTTTGAGTTCGCCACCAAATACCGGCTACCCATCAAGCAAGTTGTCCAAGTCGGCGACCACTCCTACAGCACTGCTGCATGGCAAGAGTGGTATGGCGACAAAGTCAATGGTGTCTTGGTTCATTCCGGCCCCTATGACGGCATGAACTATGCCCAAGCGCTGGATGCGATCGCCGCAAGGCTTGAGGAGTTGGGACTGGGCCAACGCCAGACCACCTGGCGCCTGCGGGACTGGGGCATCTCGCGCCAGCGTTTTTGGGGAACGCCCATCCCCATCATCCATTGCGCCGACTGCGGACCTGTCCCCGTCCCCGAAAAGGATCTCCCTGTCATTCTGCCTGAGCACCATGTGCCGGATGGCAGTGGCAACCCCTTGACCAAGGATGAGTCATTCCTGTCATGCGCATGTCCCTCTTGCGGCAAGCCCGCACGCCGCGAAACAGACACGATGGATACATTCGTCGACTCATCCTGGTATTTCATGCGATATACCTCGCCTGACAACAACCAGGCCATGGTCGATGCCCGCAATGATTACTGGATGCCGATGGATCAGTACATCGGTGGCATTGAGCATGCCGTGCTACACCTGCTGTATGCGCGCTTCTGGACCAAGGTCATGCGAGACCTGGGACTGGTGAAGTTCGATGAGCCTTTTGTCAAAATGCTGTGCCAGGGCATGGTGCTCAACCACATTTATTTTTCCAAAAACGATAAGGGTGGCATCGAGTATTTTTGGCCAGAAGAGGTCGAGAACACCTATGATGCACGTGGCGCCATCACTGGCGCCCGCCTGAAGTCTGATGGCCGTGCCATCAACTATGGTGGCGTGGGAACGATGTCCAAGTCCAAGAACAATGGCGTCGATCCTCAGTCACTGATCGACACCCAGGGTGCGGACACGGCCAGACTGTTTGTGATGTTCACCAGCCCACCAGAGCAAACCCTGGAGTGGTCGGACTCCGGTGTCGAAGGCTCCAATCGCTTTTTGCGCCGACTCTGGGCGCTCTGCCACCAACATCGCGAAGCCGTGATGCGTGGGGTCAAGTCACCTGTGACAGATTGGACTGATGCCAGCGCCGAGGTCAAAAAACTGCGCCTGGAAATCCACTCCCTGCTCAAGCAGGCAGACTACGATTACCAGCGTATTCAGTACAACACGGTTGTGTCAGCCTGCATGAAAATGCTCAACGCCATCGACGATGCCAAGCTCGAAGCGAATGCATTTGCAGATGCTGCCCTGGCTGAATCCATCGGCATTCTGATCCGCGTGCTATATCCCGTTGTCCCCCATATCACTTGGCAGCTTTGGAACGAGCTGAGCTTTGTCGGACCGTTTGGAGACCTGCTTGACGCACCCTGGCCTGTTGTCGATGCGGGTGCGCTGGTCACCGAGGAGCTCGAGCTGGTGCTTCAGGTCAATGGCAAGCTGCGTGGTAGTATCAAAATCAAGCGTGAAGCCTCCAAAGAAGAGATTGAACAGATCGCCGTTGGACACGAATCTGTCCAGAAGCATCTTGAGGGCCGGCCACCCAAGCGGGTGATCGTGGTTCCTGGCAAACTCGTGAACGTAGTGGGATAAGTCTTGAAGCTCAACCAGCAACGCACTGTCTCAACATCATGGGGTCCAATCTGGTCCTGGATTGCCATGGGCCTTGCTGTGCTTGTACTGGCTGGCTGCGGCTTCAGGCTTCAGGGGGAGACTCCTCTGCCCTTCAAGACCATGTCGATCACGATCCCTGAAAACACCCAGTTCGGGGCGGACATCCGCCGTGCCATCAAGGCAAGCTCACCCAACACCGAGATTATTGAACTCGATGATCTGAACAACGCCTTCAAGAGTGTTGATCCCAACAACACTCAGGAGGTTGCCTCAGCCAATCTCTCCAAGATGTCCTTGTTGAACACATCTACCGAGGCGCAGTTGCAACAAGTATCCGAACTGAGAACAGCAAGGGCTGTCTCGCTCAATGCTCAAGGGCGGGTGGAGGAGTTCGAGCTCACGCTCCAATACACAATCCGCCTGATCGACAGCAAGGGGCAAGTGATCCTGCCTGACACCACGTTCACGTCTGTGCGAGAGATGCCCTATGACGACCGTTTTGCGCAAGCGTTTGCCATTGAGCAAGCCACCATGTTCAAGGACATGCAAAAAGGCCTGGTCAGCCGCATCATGCGTCGCATCACCTCTCAGGATGTCATCGAGCGTGCGCGCAATCTCTCACGCACAGGCACCCCTGGAAACAACGATGTGCCCGCTCAGGTTGTGACCCCATCGTTGCGCAACGAGCCAGTCGTGCCCCAGCAATTGCTCATGCCATCGCTCACGCCGAACCCGGTGCTCTCGCAATAAACATGGAGCCCCCGTGGATGTCGACAGACTGACTAGCCAGCTCGGGCAACCAGGCCAAAGCCTGGCAGCACTATACGTGGTGACAGGTGATGATCCTTTGCTGACCATCGAAGCTGCTGATGCCCTTCGGGCGGCGGCCCGCAAGGCGGGCTACACGGAGCGCACGTCGCTTGTCATGGACGCACGAAGTGACTGGTCACAGCTAGGCCGTGCCACTGGATCAGGCTCCTTGTTCGGTGACAGGCAGCTTCTTGAAATTTCGATCCCGACTGGCAAGCCCGGTAAACAAGGTGCGGATGCCTTGATTGCGCTGGCTGACCAGCACGGAGGTCAATCCGATGCCGATGTGCTGAATATCGTCAGCCTGCCCCGCCTGGATCGCGCCACCCGCGAAAGCAAATGGGCGCAGTGTCTGTTTGATGCGGCAACGGTGCTGGACCTGCCTAACATCGAACGCCCTCAATTACCAGCCTGGATTGGTCAGCGACTGGCCCGGCAGGATCAGCAGGCCGACAATGAGACACTTCAGTGGCTGGCAGACAAGGTGGAGGGCAATCTGCTGGCTGCTCACCAAGAGATCCTCAAGCTTGGCCTTCTGTATGAGCCTGGAATGCTGTCGCTGGAGCAAGTCAGCCAAGCTGTTCTGAACGTCGCACGATATGATGTGTTTGGGTTGCGCGATGCGATGCTGGCAGGCCAGTCTGCTCGTGTGCTGAGAGTGCTGGAGGGCCTGAAAGCTGAAGGCGAGGCTCTGCCACTGGTACTTTGGGCAGTAGGCGAAGAGATTCGCCTGTTGGCTCGCGTCGTCCAGCTCAGTCAACAAGGAACAGACCTCGGCACTGCGTTGCGAAACATGCGAATCTTTGGACAGCACGAGCGTCTGGCTCGTCAAGCAATCGAACGCGTGCCGACCCGATCCTGGCCTGCCATGGTTCAGCATGCCCATGAGGTCGACAAACTCATCAAGGGATTGCAGGTTCCCGGACGCTTGCAGGATCCATGGCAAGAAATGGCCCGCCTGGTCATGCGGGTCACCCTTCGAACTCCTCACCCTAAAAACAGATAGATCATCATGAATCTCCAGGACACGATGCTCGAAACGGGTCGCAAAGCCCGCGAGGCTTCACGCGAAATGATGTGTGCAAGCGACAGCCAAAAATCCATGGCCTTGCGTGCCATGGCTGACGGGCTGGTATCTCAGAGGGACCACATCAAGTCAGCCAATGCCATTGACCTCGAGGGGGGCAAGCAGAGAAACCTTGAACCCGCCCTGATGGATCGCTTGACCATCACAGATAAAACGATTGACCTGATGGCGACAGGCTTGCGCCAGGTGGCTGGCATGGCCGATCCGGTTGGCAGCTTGGGGCCCACCTCGATCCGCCCCAACGGCATGCGTGTTTCACAGATGCGTGTGCCACTTGGCGTGATCGGCATCATCTACGAGTCTCGCCCCAACGTGACGATCGACGCAGCTGCCTTGTGCATCAAGTCTGGCAATGCTGCGATCCTGCGCGGCGGCAGCGAAGCCTTTCATTCCAACATGTTGCTAGGCAAAATCGTGCAACAGGGTCTGGCCAGCGCAGGCCTTCCCGCCCAGGCAGTGCAGATGATCGAAACCACCGATCGCGCCGCTGTCGGGCATCTGGTGACCATGACCGAACATGTTGACGTCATCGTGCCAAGAGGAGGCAAGAGCCTGATCAGCCGGCTCGCACAGGAAGCCAGGGTGCCGATGATCAAGCATCTGGATGGCAATTGTCATGTGTACATTGATATTGGCGCTGACCTGACGGTCGCCGAGCGTGTGGCGTTCAACGCCAAAACCTATCGCTATGGCGTTTGCGGGGCGATGGAAACCCTGCTTGTGCATGCAACGATTGCGCCAAGCCTGCTGCCAGGGCTTTCACGCCGGTTCACTGAACATGGGGTTGCCCTGCGCGGCTGTCCACGCACGCTTCAATGGGTGGCTCACGCAGAACCAGCAACCGATGAAGACTGGGCAACCGAGTACCTGGCGCCGATCCTGGCAATCCGTGTAGTGGACTCCATTGATGAGGCCATGGCACACATTGCGCGCTGGGGATCTGGCCACACCGACTCGATTGTGACCGAGGATATTCGTGCGGCAAATCGCTTTCAGCGGGAGGTCGACTCCAGCTCTGTCTACGTCAATTTGCCGACCTGTTTTGCAGATGGTTTTGAGTATGGACTGGGTGCCGAAATCGGCATTTCCACCAACCGTCTGCATGCTCGCGGCCCAGTTGGGCTGGAGGGACTGACCACACTCAAGTGGGTACTGCAAGGCGAAGGACAGACGCGAGGCTGACATGGGATATCTCTGGATCAAGACGCTCCACATTGTGTTTGTCGCCTCCTGGTTTGCCGGACTGTTTTATCTGCCTCGCATTTTTGTGAACATGGCCAAGGAAACCCAGCCTGAAGTGCAGGCCGTGCTCAACGGGATGGCGCATCGCCTCTATCGCTTTATGACGATTCTGGCCATTCCTGCGGTGGTGCTCGGACTGTGGATGTATCTGGGATATGGCGTAGGCATGGGGCCTGGAAGCGCCTGGATGCACGTCAAGCTGTTGCTCGTTCTCCTCATCATTGGCTATCACCATGGGTGCGGTGTCATCCTGAAAAAGTTTGACCAAGGCAAAAACACGCGCAGCCATGTTTTTTATCGATGGTTCAATGAAATTCCCGTGTTGATTTTGCTCGCGGTGACGGCACTTGTCGTCATCAAGCCCGCCTGAAGGACTCCATGACCGATACCCCCCCCTCCGAAAAAAAACGGATACTGACTGTCAGGCTATCGGCCAAGGAAGATCCATCTGAAAAGCCAGCTGCACGCAAACGCATCGGCGCCCGTGCCAGAAACGCTTCCCTGATCGAGATCAACCGAGAAAAACAGAAACGTATCCGACAAGCTGGATCTGGCGCTGAATTATCCGACGATGGTGCAGCCTCGAGTGCAAGTGGTGCGCGCCATTCAGCAAAATCAGAAACATCCAGGCCTGCATCTCCCAAGCCATCTTCATCCAGGTCATCTTCATCCAGGTCACCCGGATCTTCCTCGCATGATCCACGCAAACGATCGGAGTCCAGGGGGAACCCTCCTCGCCATGCGGTCACAAAGGAGCCAGGATCACGCCCACCCATCATGCGGGCAAGTCCCCATCTAGATGACGCTCACACGCAACCTGCCCCTGCAAAAACGGTTGCTCGCACTGCGAGCGCTTCGGTTCGTAGCGCTGAGACCTTCAAGGCATTTGCTCCCTGCCCTGTCGGGCTGGAGCAGGCACTAGCCGCTGAATTCAATGCACTTGGGTTCGAGGGTGTGGTTGAGACCCGTGCTGGCGTGCATTTTGAGGTGGACTGGTGGGGCGTACAACGAGCCAATCTCTACTCCAGGTTGGCCACGCGCATCCTGGTCAGACTGGCTCATGGCAGCGTGCTCAAAGAGGACGACATTTACGATCTCGCCAGAACCGTTCAATGGGAACGATGGTTTGGCGCCGAGCAAACCTTGCGGGTGGACACGTCTGCCGTCAAAAGCCCTTTCAAAAGCCTGCAGTTCTGCAACCTGAGGGCCAAGGATGGGATTTGTGACTACCTGCGTGACCTTGAAGGCGAGCGCCCCTCCATCGATACAGTTCGACCGGATGCCCGCGTGCATTTGTTTTTAGGCAGCGATACCGGCACGCTCTACCTGGATACGTCCGGTGAATCTCTGTTCAAGCGTGGCTGGCGACTCGACAAAGGTGAGGCTCCCCTGCGTGAAAACCTGGCAGCAGGTCTACTGGCCTTGTCTGGATGGGATCCCGAGGCACCATTGATGGATCCCTTCTGTGGCAGCGGAACGATTCTGATCGAGGCGGCTTGGATTGCGTTGGGCGTACCCCCTGGCATCCAGCGACCATTTGGCTTTGAACGGCTGAGGCATCATCAGGCCAATCGCTGGCAAGACCTCAAAGAAGAGGCCCGCAGCCGTATCAAGCCAGAGCTGGAGATCCCTTTGGTCGGCATTGATGCGGATCCCATGGCGATCGAGGCTGCCATGCGCAACATGGAGCGGGCCTGGTTGACCGAGGACACCATCCAGTTTGAGGTCGGAGATGCACGGCACGCTGTTGCCCCTGCTCCAACAGGCTGGATGCTGACCAACCCGCCCTACGGTGAGCGACTGGATGAGGGCGAGACCGAATTCTGGCGTGAATGGTCAGCCTGCCTGAAAAAAGAGTTTGCTGGCTGGCAGGTCAACGTCATCACGTCTGATCTGGAGCTGCCAAGCCGCATGCGCCTCAAGCCCAAGCGTCGGATACCGATTTTCAATGGCGCATTGGACTGCAGGCTGTTTTGTTTTGATCTGGTGGAGCGCAGTTATCGGGATGCTTGATTGTTGCTCTGCAACAACGATAGCATTCGTTGATGGGCATTTTTTCGGCTGAATGCTGTTGAAACTCAGCTTTTGGTTGGTTGGTGGTGATTTCACTTGAATGAGTTAGGGATAACCCCTATAATAGGGTTATCCCTAATAGAGCAAACCCTAGTAGGTTTGCCGAATCGACGAAATACCCTTCAAGGAAACCACCATGAACACCACCATCAACACTACCTCCTCCATCCGACTGACCGACGATCTTGAGCGCCAGTTGCTGGCTGCTGCATTCGAAGAGCGGGATCAGATTCATCCCATCCGTTTCATCAAGCGCGTTGCCAGTGCTGTGGTCGAGATGTTCCGCGACTTGGTCGCTGCTCGTGCCAAGTGCGGTGAGACCCAGCTGGTTTGACCCCCCCGATGTTTGGCAAGTCAGTCATTCAGTCATTTATCAGCTAGACAGGCAGCTTGGCTGGCTGGATTTATTCACACGTGAGTCCATCTAAGTCAGTCAGGCCTGTCCGATTCACGCCAAGTCCCAAAGTGCGGGATAATTCGGGGATGAGCAAGATGACATCCCCGGTTTCCCCGCATCTCCCTATCTCTGGCCAGCCAGTTCAAGATGCCCCTCCGCGCTCGCGCCGTTTCGCTTGCATGATGTACGAGGGGGTGTTGCTGTTTGGCGTGGTGTTTCTGGCGGCTTACCTCTTTGATACCCTCACGCAGAGCAAGCATGCCCTGATGCTTCGGCATGCACGCCAGCTTGTGTTGTTCGTGGCGATCGGGGTCTATTTTTTTCTGTGCTGGAGGCGCAGTGGCCAAACCTTGCCAATGAAGGCATGGGATATGCGCCTGGTGGGAGCAGATGGATTGCCGGCCCGCACAGGCCAGTTGCTGATGCGATACGTTCTGATGTGGGTGCTTCCGCTTGTCGCTGCATTGGGCATCTGGGGCCTATCGACCTTGACTGGCTGGGCATCGGTTGACCTGTTGATCGTTGCCGCCCCTTTCATGAACTTCATCCCCACCTTCTTTACACCAGGCAGGCAATTCGCCCACGACCTGATCTCTGGTACACGCCTGATCCACGTTCCGCCTCCCGTCAAGATCAGTAAAAACCCTTAAGTGTTGCGATAAGGCACAAACATTTCTTGCGAAGATTGCCTGGCTGAGCCATGCTACGGCAGTGATCCCATCCTCCCTGTGCCCGGACATGTCCGACCAATATCAGTCGCTTTACGAAACCTTCCGCTGGTTGATCCCGACCCACTTCAATATCGGTGTCGAGTGCTGCCATCGATGGGCAGAAAGTTCGGCGGACGCCAGGCGGATCGCCCTGTTTTACGAGAAAGAGTCGGGGCAGCGCGAGGTGTGGACGTACGAACGGCTCTCGCAGACCGCCAACCAGCTGGCTAATGGGCTGGTACGCATGGGTGTTCAGCCAGGCGATCGGGTTGCGGTCATCATGGGCCAACGCCCAGAGACCTTGGTGGCACACATTGCGATATACAGCGTTGGGGCTGTCATCCTTCCCCTCTCCAGCCTGTTTGGCCCAGAGGCGCTTGAACAGCGTCTCAAGGATGCAGAATGTCGTGTTGCACTATTTGATGAAACCTCTGGCGCCAACCTGCTTTCTTCCCTCGCAAGGTGCCCCAAGCTGACACAGCTGGTCGGAATCGATGTCCCGGATGAACGCGTGCTCCCCTGGAAAAGCCTCTTGGCCAGACAGCCAACCGACTTCAAGGCAGTTCAGACTCGGGCAAGTGACCCTGCTATCTTGCTATATACCTCCGGCACCACTGGCGCCCCCAAGGGTGCATTGATCCCGCACCGTGCTTTGATGGGCAACCTTCCCGGTTTTGTTGCCTCCCAAAACTGGTTTCCTCAGCTAGGTGACGTGTTTTGGTCACCAGCCGACTGGGCATGGACAGGTGGCCTGATGGATGCCCTGCTGCCCACCCTGTATTTCGGGCAACCCATTGTGGGCACACAGGGGCGATTCTCCGCCGAGCGCGCATTTGAGATCATGGAGCGCTACCGCGTCACCAATACTTTTTTGTTTCCAACTGCCCTCAAGCAGATGATGAAGTCAGTGCCTCATCCGCGAGAGACATATCACCTCTCTCTCAGAGCATTGATGAGTGCTGGCGAAAGTGTTGGCGAAACCGTATTTCAATGGTGCCAAACCGAGCTAGGCCTGACCCCGAACGAAATGTTTGGCCAAACAGAAATGAACTATCTGATTGGCAACAGCCACCACAAATGGCCTGCCAAGCCTGGAAGCATGGGGCGGGCCTATCCAGGACATCGCTTGGCCCTCATTGACGAGGATGGTCAGCCAGTCAAACTTGGGGAGGTCGGCGAGATCGCATTGCATCGCGAAGACATTCACGGACACCCTGACCCCATTCTGTTTCTCGGATATTGGAAAAACGAAACCGCGACAGCTGAAAAATTTACTGGAGATTGGTGTCGGACCGGTGACCTGGCACGTCTCGATGCAGATGGCTATTACTGGTATGCCGGTCGAGCGGATGACGTCTTCAAGTCATCCGGCTATCGAATCGGTCCTGGGGAAATCGAAAACTGCCTGCTTGAGCACCCTGCCGTTGCCAATGCGGCGGTCGTACCGAAGCCTGATGTTGAGCGCGGGGCGGTCGTGAAAGCCTTTGTCGTGCTAACCGCCGAGCATGCTGGCTGCGATCGTGATGCGATCACCTCAGCGCTTCAGGAACTGGTTCGTCAACGCCTGGCACCTTATGAGTATCCCAAGGAGATTGAGTACCTTGATACACTGCCCATGACGGTCACTGGAAAGATTCAGCGCAAAGTCTTGCGCCAACTCGAGGCCGGACGCTCCGTCGTCACGGCCGGCAGCAAAACTTCCCCTTCGCAGACATCCAAGCCTGTCAGCCAGTCCAGTCCACCGAGCCAGCCCAATCAATCTGCTCCAGCGAGACCATCAGGCACGCCATCTCCCGCAAGCCAATCTGCTGCCGCCACCCCACCTGAACAACCCCTTTCTTCAAACTCATCCTGAAGCCTGAATCGCATGGCCATCTATCAACTCGATCAACTCAAGCCTCAAATCGACCCGACCGCTTTCATTTTTGACTCTGCAGACATCATTGGAGATGTCGTGATTGAAGCGGGAGCAAGCGTCTGGGCCAACGTCAGCATCCGCGGTGACAATACCCGCATTCACATCGGCCGCGGCAGCAACGTTCAAGAATCCAGTGTGCTGCATGTGGATCCTGACACGCCACTGATCATTGAGGAAAATGTCACCATTGGCCACCAGGCCATGCTGCACGGATGCACGATTGGTTCAGGCTCGCTGATTGGCATGCAGGCCATCATCCTGAACCGAGCAAAAATCGGCAAAAACTGCTTGATTGGTGCCGGCGCGATCATCCCCGAGGGTAAAGACATCCCGGACGGCAGCTTGGTAATTGGTGTGGGCAAAATCCTGCGCACGCTCTCCGAGGAAGAAATCCTGAATCTTCATCGCAACACGCAGGTTTATGTCGATCGGGCGCAGATGTATCGCCAGAAGCTCAAGAGGATCAGCTGAGGGTAGATCGGCTAAGATGCCGGTATGTCTGATTCAATCAAAAAGTTTCTGTTTCAGGACCGCAGTGTCCGTATCGAGTCGGTACGCCTGACGACGTCTTGGCAGCAATCCCTCGCTCATCACAGTCATCCACCATGTGTGACCAAGCTGCTGGGTGAACTGGTCGCTGCATCTACGCTCATGGCTGCCAACATCAAGTTTGATGGCTCCTTGCTTTTGCAGTTGCAGGGTGATGGTGCGATTGCGCTGATGGTGGCCGAGTGCAGATCCGACATGACCATCCGCGCGACCGTCAAGTTAAGAGACCGGCCGATCCCATCTGACGGAACGCTGCAAACTCTCGTCAACCCAAACGGTGGGGCCAGATTCATCGTTGTGCTGGATCCCCCCAAAAACAGGCCGGGACGCCAGCCCTACCAGGGCATTGTGCCGCTGGAGACCGACACCATCGCTCTCGCGCTCGAAGAGTACATGCTTCGATCTGAGCAGCTGCAGACCAAGATCTGGCTGGCTGCCGACACATCTTCCAGCGCTGGCCTGCTGGTACAGCAACTCCCGCTTCAAGGGGGCTCTCAGGCCTCCGACAAGGAGCGGGCTGACCTTTCGTGGGAGCGGGCCTGCATGCTTGGCGCCACCCTTCAGGAGTCCGAACTGCTGACAACTGACCAGGACACGTTGATGCATCGACTGTTCTGGGAGGAACCCCTGCTGGCCTTTGAGTCCCGTGAGGTGAAATGGTGGTGCGGCTGCACACGCGAACGCGTGGTGGACATGCTGCGCATGCTGGGTGAGGAAGAGGTCAACAGCATTTTGGCTGAGCAAGGCCGCATTGACGTGTCATGCGAGTTTTGTGGCAAACCCTATGGATTTGACGCGGTGGATGCCACTGGCCTGTTCCGTCAAATCCCCTCCATCGACGGAACAACCAGGCACTGAACACAACACCTGCAAGTGTCGATACGAATAGCCACTCATCAGGTGAATCGGCAAACTGACAGGCATGCACGCTCCTTGCCCTGTTCGCATGCTGCCCCAGTCCGGGGCGGCTGCCATCGAAACCACCCTTTCCATTCTATTGATGCTGTTGCTTGCGACAGCCATCCTGGAGTTTTCATATTGGGGAGTGGTGAGACAGTTGTGCCAACTGGCACTGCACGAATCGATGCGCATCGCCGTTGCCGACCACGGCACACAGCACGCGCTTGAACAAGCCTTTGTCTCCGTGCGCCACTCGAGGCTGACCCAGCCTTGGTCCTTGCGCATCGTTCAACCAGACACAAACACCGTGATGGATTTTCAGGAGCCATTTCTTTCGGCTCAACATGGCCAAGCTGTTATCCGCAACGATTCCCAGCGGGAGCAGCACCAACGCTTGATGTCTCAATGGCCAGAGGGCCACGGACCCACCTCTGGAAAAACGATTTACCAGGCCAACGTGATCGTGGTTGAGCTGACCTATCAACATCGTCTGATCACCCCTTGGTTTCGCCAATGGCTGGGGTCAGCCGAGACACGCCTGACCCATCAGGCCGCCATGCAAAGTGATTTTCACGCCAGCCGCTCAAACCGGCAAATGCAAGCAATGGTGACCACCGGTGATCGCACACCCCGTTTTGTTCGGGAAATCCATCACGACCACGATCACGTGGACACGCTCAATCACAAGAAAAATTTAATGGCGCAATCAAGCGCATCCACCACCATGGACGCCTCATTCAGGGAGGATACATTGACTCTCCTGCATCCCGATTTGGCCGAACAGTGCGGCTCCCTCATGTGCTGCATGCGCCCATGATGAAAGGATGTTTGGCTCCATGACTTGGGTGCTAGAATCATTTGCCCTTTTGATAAAAATCACTTTCCACCATGATCGAAAACATGCCTGTATTGCCCCTTTGGGTGGATGTGACGGCGATGTCCACGACGGCCATTTATGGAGCGGCTACGGCACGCAGTCGCAACGTACCGATCGCGGGAACCATCTTTGCTGGGATTCTAGGTGGCGCTGGTGGAGGGATGGTCCGGGACCTATTGCTCGGACAAAAG
>QXGG01221793.1_pt1 | contig 12531 bp, 21 predicted proteins | sample 1982491 | NCBI WGS metagenome assembly QXGG01 (sample SAMN09924614, study PRJNA488089) | Wastewater metagenome, whole genome shotgun sequencing project. | isolation source: South African research farm wastewater | place: South Africa: Irene, Agricultural Research Council, Animal Production... | reverse complement strand
GGGCCGGGGGTGAGGGGCCGATTGCCGACCGATCCACCAACCACCGAAGGGACTCCCATGACCCACCCGCCCGATTTCGACCCGCAGCTGTACTACACGCGACTGGCCAAGACCGAGACCTGGAACGCTCGCCCGGCCCGATCGGCCAACGCGGCGGCCATTGCCGAGGCGAGCCTATACCAGTGCCAGCCGGCGGTGGTCGAGGTCAGCACGGACCAGCAGACGATTTACACGTTCCGCGTCGAACTGAAATCGATCGCGGTCACGCGGTGCATCGCCCGCCGATCGCCGGAAGGGCACGAGCTCGACTTCGACGAGTCGACCGCCGCAACCAAGTCCCAAACGTCGGCCGCCGTTTAACCACCCGAGGCCGACATGGAAGTCTTTTTGCTCGCTCTGGTCGCGACCTGCGTAACGGTCGAGGCCCTCATGTGTTTCGGATCCTATTTAACCGCAAGGACGCAAGATGCTCGTTCTCAATCGTCAATCCGACCAATCGCTGACCGTGTTCCTGCCGGACGGGCAACAGATGCTGATCCGGCTCAAGGACATCCGCGGCCAGTCGCTGCGGGTGGTCATCGACGCACCGCCGGAAGTGAGGATCGTCCGCACCGAGCTACTGAGCCGGCCGGGGTTCGACCCGCTGGCCCCGCCGCTGGCCCCAGCGTCTGCCAGCTAAGCGACGAGCTGTGCGACTACCTCGTCCCGCCGGCCCAGTGGGCCCAAGACGAGACGGTCCGCATCCGCACCGAAGCGATGGCCGAGGCCCTGCTGTTGATCCACCGGCACGAGATGAAGCTGGTTGTCCCGACCGAACGGGTCGGGCTGCTCGTCTTCACCTTGTGCCACCCGTCCATTCGGCCGCTGGTGAATCGCCAGCTATTGGCCTGGTGTCGCGAGGGCGTGCAGCAGCTGCCCCTCGAGGACCTGCAACGCGACCGCCTGCTAACCGCTCTCGGTCTGCCCCGCTGATCGTTCCCGTCCGTTTACCACTCCCAACAGAAAGGAAATCCGATGCAGTTTTTCACACCCTGCCGCAATGGTGGCCATCGAGAAAAGAGCGACCTAGTTCGTGTGACCAAGGTCAGCAGCAAGAACGGCAATCCGCAGCTGGCGATCTCGTTACCGCCCCAGCTGTTGCACGAATTGCGATGGATTCCAGGCGACAAGATTGCAGTCGGCGAAGACTGCGGGGCAATGATCTTGGTTCGCAACGCAACCGGCTACACGCTTTCGGGGCGGAAGAACAACAAGAGGTCCGAGCTAGCCCGTGCGGACATCCGGCTGACGCTCAGTGACGATGTCAACGGGGCACTTGGCCACTTGATCGGCTACGGCTTCAAAGCCGTGATCCTGCCGGACGGTTTGAGCATCCAAGTCGGCGACAAGACCGCCGCCAAATAATCGCCGTTTCTCTGTCCACTGCCCACTGACCACTCCCAACTCCCGAAGGGCCCTCCCATGCCTCCCTCTGACTCGGTCGCGTTTGCCCGGATGCGACAACTGATCGACGCGTGCCAAGACGTTGCCCAGCGGCTGGCCTGTTACGGGGCGGTCGGTCCGCTGATCTGTTTTGACCGGCGGCCGATCACTGACCCCAGCCGTTCAGGCGCCAGTGCCCCGCGGTGGGAGTTCCGCACGATCGCCTCGGTGAACCATCGCGGGCTGCTCAAAGAGATCTGCACGCAAGTCGTCTCGGCCACCGTCGCCAACGACGTTTCGGCCGTGGCCCTGATGCGGACCTGCCTGCACACGACTTCGCCTGTTTCGGTGCGTGCGACGGTCCTGGCCTGCTGCACCGCGACGACCCAGGTGTTTGCCAGCGAAGGGATCATCCGGCCGGATCTGGCGACGGATTGGCAAGCGCTCTGCATCGAAGGCGACGATCCCAACCGGCAATGCCTGCGGCTGCTGCAAAGCGCTCTCGTCTTCGCGGCCGACACCCGCCGCGTCGCGATCCCGCTCACCGCCAACTGACCACTGACCACTGACCACTGACCACTTCCAACTGCCTTCTCCCTCATCCGTCTCCCCTCGCCCCAAACTTGTTTGGGGAGAGGGGCCGGGGGTGAGGGGCCGATAGCCTCCCGATCCACCAACCACCGAAAGGATTCCCAATGGCCAAGCAACCCTCCCCAGGCCGTTACAAGCACAACGCCGAGGACATCGCTCAGCGAGCCGCCCCGGTAATCCGCAACGTAATCGCCGGCAACCGCATGCTGATGGACCTGATCGAACGGCTGGACAAAGACTTCCCGGCCGCCGCCGGGACCTGGGATGACTTGCTTTTGGAACCGGTCGCGAACGGGGAACTCGACAAACGCCCGCACGTCGACCAGGTGTATCAACTAGCGAAAAAGATCCTTGCCCACGCCCAAGCGATCGCGGACGCCGAGGGGGTGACGCATGACGCAGCCGGTCTATGAAATCGCCAAGTGGAACTCGGTCTTCGTTCGGGCCGAGTCTCGCAAGTTGCAAAATCTGAACTGGGTCAGCGTCCCGGTCAATTTTTCGTCCAACGGCTACCAGCAGATGTTGGACGAGTTCGGCGACGAGGCCCCAGCGATCTACGGTGCGTGGATCGCGTTAGTCTCGTTCGCTTCGTCCTGTCCGGTTCGTGGAGTCCTGGCTTCATCGCGAGGGAAGGCCTTGCCGATTTCGCACGTTGCCCGGGTAACCGGTTTTCCGGCTTCGCTGTTCGATCGCTTGTTCGCGTGGGCGTCCGGTGCGGACGTTTCCTGGCTGGTTCCTGTGGCTGATCCGGTGCGGGTGGCCCAGAACGGCGAAAAACACGACGATTTAAGCGTTTCGGGGGAATCCCCCGACGATCTACCGGAGCGTCGGTCGACTGTCGGGGGATTGTCGGGGGATTCCCCCGATGATCCCCCGACGCGTCAGGGGAATCCCCCGACTACAAGACAGGACATTACACAACCAGACATAACAGCAGCAGCAGCAGCTAGCGCTGCTGCTGGCGCGAGCCCGCTGGCGGCGGCTGCCGCTGCTGCTGCGGTGGATGTTTTGGTTTCGGTTTCGGATCCTGCTGCGGTCGCGGACCCACCCCAGGCACCGGACCTTCCGGCGTCACCGGCACCCCAACCGACACCGGAACATCCGGCGGCGGTCGCCTCGGGTGTGGATCCGTTCTTCGGCGGTCTGGACCTCGACGCGGTCCGGACGGTCGCCAGGCGGCTGGCCACGGCCGCCCCGACTTTGCCGCGGGACGTCGTCTGGCGGGCCTGTGCGATCGGCCAAGTGATCGACCCGGAGTTGATCCCGGACGTGATTCGGCGGCTTGGCAAACGCGAGATCGGCAAGCCCGAGTCGTACCTCGAAAAGCTGCTCCGCGAGGAGTGCGAGCGTCTGGGGCACGACTACCGGCAAGTCAAAAAACGGTCGCCGCCGACACCGCCGCCGACCGGCCGAGGCGACACCGCCAAGGCCGAGCCCGCCCGGCCGGATCCGCTGCCCAAACCGGCCTTCCGCCGTCCGCCAACGCCCCAGCGGAACGTCAGAGTCCTCGACCCAACCCCCTAACTGCCCACTGCCCACTGCCCACTGCCCACTGCCCACTGACAACTGCCCACTGACAACTCCCGAAGGGATTCCCATGACAGCAACACCGCCCGAGCTCCGATCGCTGCCTGTCGACGAACGGCTGGCCGAGTCCCAGCGTCGCCGCGAGGCCGCTTACGAGTACGTCCTCGCCCGTCGCGGGATGGTGACGATCGCCGAGGTCACCAGCCGGTTCGGCATCCACTACGACCGGGCTCGGGCGACGGTCAACCGCGCCCGGGCCGCCATGGCCCCCGACCTAGCCGAGAAAAAGCAACCACCCACGCCCAAGCGGCGGTTCCTGGCGGTGATCGGTGACCGCATGGTCCATCCCTCCGCCATCCGCACCGGCGACCGCGTCGACCGGTTCACCGTCGAAGTTCTGTAACCCCAACTAACCAGCCAAACCAAGGAACGAAGTGATGACCGAAGTGCAGATCAAGATGGCCAAGGCCAGTAAGGACGACATTCACAAGATGATCGAGTTTTTTCGCTTCATCGAGGAGTTCATGGAGTACGGCACCCACACGCCGGAAAACGATGAAACCGAGGAGGAATCGATCGATTTGACGGACGAGCAATTCGTCGAACGGCTTCGCGGCTTGTGGGGCGGGCGGCTGGGTAACGGTCATAGCGTCGATTGTTCTTGGTCGCGAGTTGTAAATGGTTGCGACATGCTGATCGCCAACGTCTGCGACCCAGACGCCGACACGCTCGAGCTACGCCAGGACTGGGCCAAGCTGATCTTGGCGGCCGACGAAAACAAAGCATTTAGCCCAACGGAGTAACCGATGAACCGACAGAGCACCCGCCGCGGTTCGCGATTCGCCCAGTTGTCCAAGGGGCTTGTCCGCACTCGGGGCAAGATGAACAAGAGCGAGACGCGGTACGCCGATTTCCTGGTCGCCGCCAAGCTGGCCGGGGAGATCGCCGACTACTGGTTCGAGCCGTTTTCCTTGCGAATCTCGGCTTGTGAGTCGGGCCAGCCGGCTCGGTACACGCCGGACTTCATGGTCCTGCTGCCCGACGGCCGGACCTACCTCGACGACGTCAAAACGGCCAGCGGCTTTGACGACCCGGCCGCGATGGTCCGAATCAAGGTCGCCGCGGCCCAGTACCCGCTCTGGGTCTTTCGCATCGTACGCCCCGCCGCGGGCGGTTTTACCACTCAGGAGGTTTGATTACCGTGCGTTACCTCGCCTTGAACGGATTCCGCCATTCCCTGGGCCGTTACTTCACCGACGGCGTGCAGCTGGCCGAGCGGTTCAACTGGCCCGAAAAGTCCGCGATCCGGCTGGCCCAGACGATCCGCGAGCCGACGACCCTGATCGGGTTCAGCGACGGCGCCACCGCGGCGCTAACCGTCGCGAACCACTCGACCCACGTCCGCCGCGTGATCGCTCACTCGCCAATGTTCCGCGACGAGCCGACCCGAACGTCGGCCCAGATCTACCTGTTCCGCACCGAAGGCGACACCACGCCGACGTTCGAGGCGACGGATGCCGTCTTTTATCACCTGTGCCCGTTTGGTCGGGATCAACAAAGACACGTACAGATTTTCACACTCGACCCGTTGCCGCCGCTGCCGGTGCGGGATGCGGCCACGGCGGTGATGAAGCGGCGGAACCATCAATTCCACAACGCGTTGCCGGTGATCGCCGAGTATGACCTGGTCCCGCGATCGTTGATCCGGCCCGAGTTTTTGACCGCCAGCCGTCCCCAACCCACCCGGAGCGCTTAGAATGTCCGAACAGACCGCCGCTTATGAGATTTTTCCGGCTGCCGATCGCGTCGAATCGCTGTCGCTGCTCGACCGCAAGACCGCCGCGTTGGTGTACGACTTCGCCGGCGGGATCGTCGACGCGGCCAAGCGACTCGACCAGGCCGAGGAACATGCGATCGCCCTGCGCAAGTCGGCCCTGCAGGCCTTTCCGACGCTCAGCGGGGAATGGCTGACCGAGCTGCTATTCATCGACACCGACACCACCGCCGCATCGACCCGAATCCGCATGGCCAACCAGCTGGCCGATCAATTGCTGGCCGCGATCAAGGACGACCGCGCGACCCGCGAAGATTGACGCGGGCGCCGCTCGCCCCGAAAACGGATTGACGGATGACCGACCACGCCACGCCCACCCGGGCCGCCGCGTACCAAACCGCCGAGCAACTGCTGAAAGCTCGTGTTCACACGATCGCCCAGATCGCCAAGCGGTCGGGCCTCACCTGGTGGCAGGTCTACAAATACGCCAAACGCCGCGGGATCACGCTACGCGGCGAGCGTATGACCGACGACGAACGCCAGGCGGCGATCCGGATGGTCGAAGTCGAAGGGGAGACGATCAAGGGCACCGCAATCTGCCTGGGCGTCTCGGAAATGCAGGTCTGGCGGTTGATCCAGGCCCGCCGCGAGGAGCAGCTGCGGCGAGCGACCGAGGATTTTGCGACGCGGCGAATGAAGAACGTGCAGACCTGTCCCCGGCACGGCCGAGTCCACTTCTGGCCCTGCGTGGCGTGCGCTGCGGAGGCCAGGCAGGCGAAGCGGGTGCCCAGGTAGGAAGGGGTTCACGCGGAGGCGCGGGGATCGCGGAGGTTTTCAAAATCGGCCGATCTCCCACCACTCCGCGAGCCCCGCGCCTCCGCGTGAAACTCCCATGCCTGGACCGATCACTCACCCAGAAACACCCAGATCCGCACCCCGATCAGGAACGCGACCACGGCTAGGGCAACGGCTTGGGCAACGAGCTCGAAGATGATCATGGGATCATTTTGTTGACGCCAACAAAATGGTCAACCATTACTTGCGCCGACGCTTGGCCAGGCGGATCTCTAGCCCCGCGACATCAGCCAGCCGTTCGATCGCATCGAGCGACGGTTGACGCAGCCCGCACGCAATCTGCGACAGGTACGGCTGAGTGATCCCCGCCCGCGCCGCGATCTCCGCCTGCGTCCCCGGCAGTTTTGACACCAGCTCGGCAACCAGCGGGTGAATCTTGCGGTCGGTCACTGCGCTGGCTCCAGATAAAACCGCGCCCGGATGAGGCCAGCCGTCACCGTGTCAGCGTAGATTGTGGCGTAGGCGTACCCGTGCTCGAATCGGTGGCTGATCGGCTCGATGGACAGCTTGGCCAAGAACGGCCGCAGGACTGGCTCCCAAAGCGACGCGAGGCAGGAGACGGTGTAGGTCATTGGTGATTTACTGGTGGTGAACGGTGAAATGAACGCGGAAGCCCATCCCCGCTGCGGGCTGTGTGCGATCAGGCGACGTAGCACTTGCGGCCGTCGACCAGGATGTGCCCCTCGGGGCCGGCGTTGGCCGATTCGATGGCTTCCTCGCGAGTAGCTGGCCGGATCACAGTTGCGGTTTTTGAATCGTAAAGTGTTGTGCCGAGCGGCTGTTCGATTACGGCGTAGCCATCGATCAAATCCGTTTCGATGTTTTGGCCCAGCAACTCGTCCCAGTTATCGGCGCCGAAGTCTGCTGGCGACAACGCAAAGTTTGCACTGCGCGGATCGATCACTTCGCCGGTCATTTTGTTTTGCAGCACGTACATCGTTTCGTTCCTGTGTCTGGTTTCTGATCGGCGTCGCGTCGTTCGCTTGCCATGTGTGTAAATATAGCTATCGGCTATTGCCTTGCAATAGCCGCAAGCTATTTTTTAAAAAATATTTTGGCGGCCGAGAAATGGCCGAGAAAAAGCGGTCTAGCCGTCGTCGCGGCGGGCTTTGAAATACGCCGCGATCTCGGATTGCAAGCCGGCGGGGGCGTTTGGGGATAGCTCGAGGATGCCCGATAGGGTGATCTGCAGGTGCGAATTGGGGTCGAAGTCGTACCGCATCAGGATCTCGTCCCGCGAAATGTACTGGCGGTTCGCTCGGTCGCCGTGCCACAAGTGACGGACCACGCCGGGGACGTAACCGGCCGTCGCCCGGATCCGATCACCGTAGGCCAAGGCATGATCCCGCAGCCGCGGAGCCTGGCGGGTGATGTAGGTCGTCGGACACTTGGTCACCGCCGCCAAAAACGTCGCGTCACCGCCGCCGCAGATGTTCCGGTCATAAATCCCGCCGATCGACCGCAACCACGATCTGGACGCAAGCCAGGCCCCGCCGGGGGCCGAATTGGACAGCTCGCCCGTCGATTGCCACGCCGCCACCGATCCCCGCGCCCGGCGGATCACTTGTCCGGCCAAGTCTTGGTAATGGACCTCGGAAAACAGCTGCACGCAGTCCACCCCGCGGCGGACCATGTCGAGGCCAATGTCGAGCCAGTCGGGGTTTTCGAACACCAGGTCGTGATCGATCCAGGCGACGTAATCGATCTCCTCCGGCAGCAGCGACACCGCCAGGTTGATCAGGCGTTCCTTTTGCCACAGGACGTTGCCCCAGCTGCCCCGCACCACCATCGCCCCGGGGATCTCCGGTTTGCCGAAAGCCAACTCGACGCACAGGTGCGGATGACCCAGAGCGGCGGCCCACTCGGCGTACGTGTCCCGCAGGCGTTGCCGGTCCCAGGGGTTCCAGTGGGTGGTGATGATCGCCGTCGACGTACGTGGGTCGCGTCGTGCGTCGCACCCGTCGCAGGTCGCCCCGCGAAACGTCGAGGCGGGCAGCGGCCGCAGCAGGCATTGGCCTTTCACCGCGCAGCGGTAGAGCGTCGAGTTCCCTTCGCATCCGCAATCGAGCCGCCGCAGCTCGTCGCCGCGGTGCACGCAGGGCAATTCCGGCGGCGGGATCACGCGGAGGAAGCGGGCCGACGAAGCCTTGCGGACCGGAGCCGGGTCGTCGACGTAGCCGCCGCCCAGGCGAGCGCCACAGCGGCAAATCAGCGGCCAGACTCGCGGCTCGGTATGTCGCCGCTGGCACTTGGTGCAATCGATCATGGAGCGTTTAGGATGCTGCGGAAGTATTGCCGCCAGGCCGTGTTGCTGAATTCCCAGGTGTTTGGCCGATAAGGTCCAGCAACGTACTGGTTCGGGGAAAAGGTCGGGTACAGCGGGTTGCACTGAACCAGGGGGTTCGTGCCGAATGGGTCGACGATCGTCGTGGCCGTGGCGTTGTACTGGTCCTCGTGTTCCTCGTTGCTCAACACGCACAGTGTCGAAGATAGCGGGATTCCTGGTCCGCCATACGGATATTGCGACCAGTCGTAGTAGCGGGACTGCAGGGGGTATTCGATCATCGAACCATTTCGCACCCCGACAGGCAAAAACGGTTCCCCGAACACTGGAAGCGGAACTCCAATCGATGACATGTTGATCCGCGGCGTATCCCACAGGGGGCTGCCGTGCAGGTGGTATCGGGTGTCGACATTCTTCGTTTGCGTGAACGGCAGCGGTGCACTGGAACCGGCACACTCGAACGGCGAGGTCGTCCGCACGTGCTGAGCAACGGCGGGCGTCTGCTGGATGCCCATCAGCCCCGAGTACGGCGGGCCGAACGTCGACCCGTAGACATCCGACGCGAAGACGAACGACGTTAGCGGGTCGGTGTGCCAGATCAGGCCGCTGCGGGTCTCCAGGTACATGGGGAACGTGTACGTCTGGGTCTGCAACGTCTCGACGCACCCGGTGTCGGTGTACAGCGAATAGACGTCCTGGGCGGTGGCATACCGCCGCACGGTCCGCGTCACGGTGATGTTGGCGGTGATCGTGGGGTAGAACCACACGCCGCAAGGAATCGCCAGCGGGTCGCCTTCGATCCACGAGGACGTGTAATCGTCGTAGACGTAGTACGGGATGTCGTACGTGCCATTAAAGGCCGACAACCCCGACACCGTGCGCTCGTATTCGCGGACGTCATAGACCCGTTTGCAGTTGGTTTCGCACTTCAACGTTTTCCAGCGGCCGAACGTGCTGTAACTGTCGTCGAGGTCGGCCTCGAACTTGACCGACGAGAAGTTCAGCTCGCCGGGCTCGAAACACTCGGTCGAGGCGCACGCGCACGGGGGCGGCGGCGGTGGCGGCGGCGGTTCGTAACAACATCCGGACGGACACAGCACGGGGCCGAACCATTTTTTGGCCATGGTGGGGGAATCACTCCTCGGCCGGGCAGTTGGCGTTGACGATGTAGTTGCGGCCGCCTTGGCGAATGCCGATCGCCCGCGTGGTGTTGGTCAATCCCGTGAAGATCGTTTCGGGGTCCTCGGCCGTGCCGGCTTCGATCAAGTTGTTGTCGGCGTCGTAGATGTTCGCCGCCGCCGAGGTCGTGGTTAGATTGGCCGTCAAGCCGATGCGGATGAGGGCGAGCGGTTCAGTGATCGCGATCCATGCTTGCCCGACGATCTGCACCCCCATCACCCAGGCATCGGCCGCCAGCGGCGTGGAAAACGGGTTGGCGAGTTCTACGCGGGGTCCGTCACCCGTCGTCGGTTTGACTTCCGACAGCGTCCAGGCGCCCGAGCCGGATCGAACCAGCAGGTCGTAAACCTTGGCCGGTCCGTGGCTGACGTCCCAGTTGGCCCCATCGACCGCTCGGCCGGGGATCGCCGCGACGGGACGCAGCAGGGCCGCACGGGCAAAGCTGCTGGCGGTCGGCGGCGGGATCTTCCGCTGGGCGGCGAGCTCGCGCCGCAGCTCGTCGAGCTCGCGACGCAGGGCCAGCAATTCACGGGCGGATCGATCTTTCATCATGCGACGGGCTTGTAAAAATGTCTGTCTCCCCTCGCCCCCGGCTTTGCGGGGGAGAGGGGCCGGGGGTGAGGGGGCCGTGGCGGCGGCGGTGATGTCGGCTGTCCCGCTGGCCGGGGTGGCGGCGGCGGGTTCGGCTTGTTGGTGGCCATGTCAAAACCGCCTGCGGCTGCGCGTCAGGGCCAAGACCGACATCGGATCGACCGGCACGGTGGCCGCCGTGATCGTCTGCGTCGCGGCGGTCATGCCGCCCCCTTCGGTTTCGGGGTGCGTGATCTCGATGCGGCTGATCAGCGCGTTCACCGCCGTCGGGTAGCCGTCGATCGTCGTCAGCATCGAGCCGACCGTGATCACACCCGTCCGCCGAGCCGTCTGCATCGTCACCGACTTTCGCGCCGTCGTGTGGTACGCGGCCAGCAGCCTGGCCAGGTTCCGCAGGGCCGGCCGGTCGTCGGCGATGTACCCGCCCACGGCCAGCTTTTCGACCCCCTTCTTGTCCAGAGCGTAGACCGTGCCGGGGACCAGGTAGACGCATTTGTACCCGTCGCCCGCGTAGACGATCCGCCGCCGCACCACGTCAGTCGTCGCCAGCGACGCGGGCCACTGGGCTTCGGCGTGTCGGTCCTCTTCGATGGCCACGGTAGCCTTGAGGTCGCGGTAGTCGTACCCCGAATCCGGCTCGGGATCGACGGCCAACGGCACAAAGTCGGAACCGGCGATCAGGTGTTGCGGCGCCCCGGTGATGTCCAAGGCGATGCGGCGATCGTCCGCCAGCCGCGGCTGGATCGTCCACCCAGGTTCGCCGCCCCCAAAGATCTCGCAAGCGAAGTGGGCCTGGGCGATCTGGCCGACCTCGCGACGTTCCCCCGTGTCGGGATCGACCAGCGTCACGATCGGCGTCTGCCAATCGCGGCGGCCGGTCTCGGCGATGTCCTCTTCCTCGTCGCTGTAATCGATCCCAGGATCGACCGGCAGGCCAGGCAGAATCCGGATCCGCCGCGGGTAGGGCCGGTGGATCGTCGCCGGGCTGCCGTCGATCGGGAAGACGATTTCCTGTTCGGCCGGATCTTCGATTTCGTTCGTGCACTTGGCATCCCAATCGAGCGGGATTTCGAACTCGCGGAACACCGCCTGGACCGGAGGCGTCCCGCGAGCCTGGGAATCGAGTTTTCGCTTTTCGTACTGGTCCAAGTCGCCGTAACCCACCGCGCCAGACGCCGCGGCGTTGTAGTCGTTCAGGTCGTCGACCGGGTCCCACCCTTCGATTAGGTTCGCATCGAGGTAAGACACCGTCGCCACCGACACCCGCCGCGCCCCGCGGACGATCACCTGGTCCACCGTGTCGCTGGCGTCTTCGCTGATCGCGACCCGCGTCAGCGGATCGGCGGCGGCCAGGATGTCGACCGTCGAAGTGTTCGCCGGGAAGGTGGTGTCCTCGAGCGTCACCGTCGACGCGGACAGGCTGAACGGATTGATCAGCAGGTTGGTCGCGTTCCAACTGACGGTCCAACCCAGCAGCGCCCGAGGCGACAACAATTCGGTGATCAGGCCGTAGACCGTTTGCCCGTCGGTTTCCAGGACCGGCTTGTCCCAATCGGGGACGATCGAGGCGTTGGACAGCAGCCAGGGCAGCGTGGCGACGCCGAAGGTGTTAGTGGGCAGGTGGTTGGCCAGCAGGTACTGGATAATCTGGCGGCTGGTCCAGTACTGGGCCGTCTCCGGGTCCGATTCGTAAACGTAGATGCCGCTGATCGCAGCGGCCGAGCGGTTGGGCTGGCCGCCGGCGTTGAACGCGATCGCCGATCCGCCGCGGACGACGTCGGTCGGGTCGGCCCCCGGGTCGTTGTCCTTCCAGACCGCGTCGAGAATCGGAGCGGTCAGCAGCGATTTTTCCAAGCCGTAGCAGACGAACATCTGGGTCCCCGAGGCGGGGATCGTGCCGTCGGTCAGCCCGATCGGCTCGTCGATCTGCGATTCGACGTACCCCAGCCAGGTCGCCGTGCCCCCTTCGTCGGTGGTCCAGTCGACTTTGACAAAGCTGCCCCGGATGTTGACACGGGCCAGGTCGACGGTGGTCTTGGCCCCGGGCAGCAGGACCCGGCCGTAGGGGCGACGCAGCGTCGCGGTGGCGATCTCGGGGGCGATGGTCCACGCGCATTGCTCGGCGGTCACTTCGGGCACGGCGGTCCACGAGTCGCCCCACGTGGCGCGGTACGACACCGCCGCGGCCGTAGCGGCCGAAAGTCGCGTCGCGGTGTTGAAGTTGACGGTGGGCATGGGAGGCCCTTCGGGAGTTAGGAGTGGGCAGTTGTCAGTGGGCAGTGGGCAGTGGGCAGTGGGCAGTGGGCAG
>QXGG01252728.1_pt1 | contig 12534 bp, 10 predicted proteins | sample 1982491 | NCBI WGS metagenome assembly QXGG01 (sample SAMN09924614, study PRJNA488089) | Wastewater metagenome, whole genome shotgun sequencing project. | isolation source: South African research farm wastewater | place: South Africa: Irene, Agricultural Research Council, Animal Production... | reverse complement strand
CCCAGTCTCTGGCATGGATGGTGCAAAGAGGCATGCGTGCACAGCTTCGCACGGCTAACATCTTGTCTGGACAGCTCTACATCGCGTTGGATGAGTTCCCCAAGGCACCCAAGGTTGCGAGCGCCAAATCGACTCTTCCACTGGAAATTCCAACGGTGACATCGGACGATCTCGGCAAGATCCAGGAGCAGGTCTCCAGCATTGTGTCCAAAATCGACAAAATGCCCATCGAGGAGATTGGCAAGGAGCTCAACACTGCCTTGCGCCAGTTGACTCAATTTACACAAGCGCTAGACAAGAGCGTCGTCCCAGAGCTGAACGCCACCATGAAGCAGTTGCGCAAGTCACTCAAGGACTTTGATGCGCTGATTGAGCCTGGTAGTCCCATGACAAACCAGTTTGATGCCCTGGTGCAGGAACTGACTCGTACCTCGCGATCGCTTCGTCAACTCACCGACAGTATTCAGTCACAGCCTGATTCAGTCATCATGGGACGCAAGGGCGTTCCCTATTCGCGTGAAAACATTGGAGCGCCCGGACAATGATCAGATTTATACCCGTTTCTGCATTACTCATCGCATTGGCTGGATGTGGAAGCACGCCGTCTGTTCATTACACTCTGACACCTCCCGTCAAATCGTCTTCAGATCAGGGTGCGAAGCCTGTCAGCCAACCATCTTCATCACAAACCAATCAAAGGACGATCGGGGCGACGTCAGTCAAGCCCTATGCAATCACCCGGGTCACTGTCCCTGCTGAGTCAGATCAAACCGCGATTGTGGTCAGGCAAGAGGATGGGCGGATGCTGGTGCTGGAGTTTGACCGCTGGGTTGGCACGCTGTCCAGCCATCTGCTGTCTGCCATATCGGTTGACATGACATCTCAACTTGGTATGCCACCGGTTCAAAATCTCGGCACGGCCTCACTCGATCCGTCTGTAAGCCGAATTCAGCTGGATGTGCAGCGTTTTGACATGATGCCCGGGCGCCAGGTTTCCTTGTCAGCTGTCTGGCGTATTCAGTATGCATCACCTGCATTGACATTGATTTGTCATGCCGAGATGCATCAGTCGGTTGATCCGGGCGTGTCCTCGATGGTGCTTGGACAGCAGAAAAATATCCGTCGACTCAGTGAGCTGATGTCTCAGACGCTTGTGAGTCGAGCCGCTGTGGCTGACACCAAGTGCAGCTCGCTATAGCGAATTCTCTCAGGAGTACAACGTGAAACACATCATTCAACAAAGTCTTCTCGCCGCAGCGACTGCCATGTCGATGAGCATGGTTCAAGCGGAAATCACCATCGGCATTGACCTTTCATCGACGGGTCCGGCTGCCGCCATCGGGATTCAGTCAGCCAACGCCATTCGACTCTGGCCCAACACCATCGCTGGCCAGCCTGCCAAGTACATCATCTTGGATGATGCAACTGATGTGAGTCGAGCTGTGACCAATTTCCGCAAGCTCACCACCGAAAACAAGGTCGATGCCATTGTCGGCCCCAACATTACCCCTGCTGCGCTGGCTGGCCTGGATGTGCTGCAGGAAACAGGGACACCCATGATTGCGTTGGCTGCATCGGCAGCCATCGTGCAGCCACCCAATGATCCCAAGCGTCGCTGGGCGTTCAAGTTGCCGCAGAATGATGGGCTGATGGCAGGCGCCCTGGTGGAGGACATGCGCAAGCGGGGCATCAAGACAGTTGGTTTCATTGGGTTTGCGGACTCCTACGGCGAGGGCTGGTGGAAAGAGTTCAGTGCGCTTGCCCAGGACAACCCCAAGGTGGTCGCGCAGGAGCGTTTTCAGCGCAACGACCAATCTGTGACTGGGCAGGTGCTCAAGCTCATCGCTGCCAAGCCCGATGCGATTTTGATTGCAGGCTCAGGCACGCCAGCGGCTTTGCCCCAGAAAACCCTGGTCTCTCGTGGCTATAAGGGCGCGATTTACCAAACCCACGGCATTGGTACGCTCGAGTTTTTGCAGATTGGCGGCAAGGACGTCGAGGGCACATTGTTCCCGACAGGACCAGGCGTGGTTGCCCGTGAGTTGCCCGCTGACCATCCTGCCCGTCCTGTCGCAATGGATTTCATGGAAAAATATGAGGCTAAGTATGGTCCTAACACCATGACGCAGTTTGCAGGTGATGCATGGGGTGTCTATCTCTTGCTGAACGATGCTGTGGCTAGAGCGCTGAAAACTGGCACCAAGCCTGGTACGCCTGAGTTTCGCGCCGCGCTGCGTGATGCTTTGGAAAACACCAACAACCTGGTGGTGCCCAACGGTGTCTTGAACATCAGCGAGAAGGATCATCAAGGCTTTGACCAGCGCGCCCGTGTGATGGGCACGATCAAGGACGGGAAGTTTGCTTACGCAAAGTGAGTGTAAGGTGACTCTCGTCCCAAGCCGCCTAAATTGTCATGAAGCTGAATATCGGTGGGCTTGATGGCCTGCCGATACCAGTTTCAGATGTGTTTCGGCCCCGGGATCGCTGAATCAACCCTTTCCCGTACTTCCAAATCCACCTTCGCCACGCTCGCTGGCGTGAAACTCTTCCACAACATTGAATTGCACTTGGGTCACAGGAACGATGACCAGCTGAGCCAGTCTTTCCAAGGGTTGAAGGGTATAAGCTGTTTGGCTGCGGTTCCAGGCTGACACCATGAGCGGGCCTTGATAGTCAGAGTCGATCAAGCCCACCAGATTTCCCAACACAATCCCATGCTTGTGCCCAAGCCCCGATCTTGGCAAGATCATGGCAGCATAGCCAGGATCACCAAGGTGCAGCGACAGCCCTGTCGGAATCAGATGCGTCTGTCCTGGCTCAATCACCATCGGTTCATGGGTTGCGGCTCTTAGGTCCAAGCCTGCCGAACCTGCAGTGGCATAGGCTGGCAATTGATCCCGCATGCGTTCATCAAGGATTTTCAGTTCAACTGTTTTCATGGATAGTTAGGGTATCAGCGGCTTATCAATTCGGTGGCTTAGATTTGTTTGTTGCGACGGATTGGACGGTTACCAGCTGTTTTGCGCTGGCGCATGAAAATATACAGAAGTGCCACCCCGACCACCACTGAGAGACCGCCGCCGACCATGATGGTGAGCTCACTGGATTGCTGTGCGGCCTCAACACTTTTGGCAGCCATGTATCCAGGGGAGAGCATGATAGGCACCCAGGCAATCGCTGAAAGAATGTTGGCAGCCTGAAAGCTCATGTGCGACATGCCCATGACGCCAGCAACGGTCGGTACGGTGCTGCGTATCGGCCCCAGAAAACGACCAAGCAGCACGGACAAAAATCCATAACGATAAAAAAACAGGCGTGCGCGTGCCACCGTGGTGCGATGCTTTTTCAGCAAACCCCAACGTAGAACACTTGGGCCCACCCATTTGCCGATCCAGTAAGAGAGGGCATCCCCCACGACAGCACCTGCTATGCCCCAGACCAGAATGGGCACGATCGGCAGTGTGCCACTGCCAACCAGGCCACCTGTCAGCAAAAGCAGCGCGGTTGCTGGGATGAGGATGCCAACGATCAACATTGACTCACCAAGGGTAAGCAGAAAAATGATGGGGCCTGCCCAAGCCTGGTTCGCCTGGATAAATAGTCCAGCCTGATCGATTAATGCTTCCATGTCTGAGTACTTGCGTCCGTTAGGTTATGTGTTGACATCACTTGGGCAGACGCTCCGCAATCGCTTGGACAATCTGTCTTGCCACATCCTGTTTGTCGCCGGTTGGCAGGGTTTGTTCCCCGCGTTCGTCAAAAATCGATACGGTCGTATGGTCTACGTCCATGACATGCTGCGCCAGATTGCCTATGAGCATCGGAATACCCTTGCGAATGCGTTTCTCGGCACCAAGTTTCGATAGATCCTGTGTTTCGGCGGCAAAACCAACACAGAATGGGCCGTCCTTGAGCGATGCCACCTCAGCCAGTATGTCGGGATTTTGGACAAAGTTCAGAGCGGGAGCCTCACCAGCCTGTTTTTTGAGCTTTTCCGATGATGGCTGATCCACGCGCCAATCTGCGACAGCAGCCACCGAGATAAAAACATCAGTATCCCCCACGTTCATCATGACCGCTTCCTGCATCTGGAGGGCAGTTTCAACCTGTTGAAAGCTTACGCCATAGGGTGGGGCCAGCTGAGTCGGACCAGATATCAGGGTCACCTGTGCACCACGCTCCCAGGCAGCGCGCGCGATGGCATAACCCGTTTTCCCGGAGGACTTGTTGGTGATGACCCTGATGGGGTCGATGGGCTCAGCGGTCGGCCCGGCCGTGATCAATACACGCTTGCCCAGCAGAGATTTAGGTTGAAAAAACGCAATGAGCTCAGCAATCAGCTGCATGGGTTCAAGCATGCGCCCATCACCTGTTTCCCCGCAGGCCTGGGAACCTGAGCCAGGACCCAGGATGAGCACGCCGTCCTCAATCAGTTGCTGAACGTTGCGCTGAGTGGGCGCAGCGGACCACATTTCTCGGTTCATGGCAGGAGCCACGAGCAAAGGGCAGTTGCGCGCCAGGCAGAGTGTAGTCAACAGATCATTGGCCTGTCCGTGCACGACCTTGGCCATGAAATCCGCCGAGGCAGGGGCAATCAAGACTGCATCTGCACCCCGTGTCAGGTCGATGTGTGCCATGCTGTTTGGCATGCGGGCATCCCACTGATCGACAAACACCGGACGGCCAGAGAGCGCCTGCATGGTGGTTGGCGTAATGAAATGGGTGGCAGCATCCGTCATGACAACATCAACGGTTGCACCATGCTCCATCAGCCTGCGAACAAGGTCTGCAGATTTGTAGCAGGCAATCCCGCCGCTTAGGCCCAGCACGATTCGTTTGTTGGCAAGTTCCTGCATGATGTGTCCTGGAGAGGAGGGCGCGATCAGCCCCTTATGTCCGAGTGCGTTTGTCAGTGGCCGAGTTTGCCTTTGAGTTTCTGTCAGCATTCCCTTCCGTGTCAGCGCTGGCCTTTGTTCTGCGTAGTCTCATCAGCTCATCGAGGATCAACAGCACCGCCCCAACAGTAATGGCTGAGTCGGCAAGATTAAAAGCAGGATAGTGCCATTTTTCCCAATAAAACAGAAGAAAATCAATCACATGGCCGTAAAGTACCCGATCAATGAGGTTGCCGGCAGCGCCACCCATGATCAATGTCAGTGCCAACAAAAAGCGCTTGTCCTCCCGGTGCCTACGCATCAGATAGGCAATGAAAGCAATCGCCAGAACACCCACCAGGGTAAAGAACCAACGCTGCCAGCCACTCTGATTGGCCAAAAAACTGAACGCTGCACCCGGGTTGTAGAGTAGCGTGAAGTCAAAAAACGGGAAAACATTCACCCGTTGACCGAACGTCAAGCTAGCTTCAGCAATGACTTTGCTGATCTGATCGAGCATCACAATCAAGAGCGCCAGCCACATCCACCTGGATAGGCTGGCTTGTTCCATAGCGGTTCGGGCCTTAGGCAAGCCCTGCTTCCTTCAGGCTGGAAGTGCAGCGGCCACAGATGCCCGGGTGAGACTCGTCATGCCCCACATCGTCCCTCCAGTGCCAGCAGCGCTCGCACTTTTGGTGAGTCGAAGCGCTGATGGAGATATCGAGATCGCCTGAACCAGCGTGGATACCCACGCGCGAAACGATGAAGACCAGGTAAAGCTGTTCTGACACGCGTTGCAGCAGCGCGAGGTCATCACCCGTCGCACGGATGTCAACCTCAGCCTGCAGGGAGGAGCCGATGTTGCCGGCACTGCGCAGCTCCTCGAGCTTGCGCATGACCATGGCACGGATCTCGCGGATGCGTGCCCATCGTGAGGCCAACTGGTCTGCATCATCGAGGTTGGGTAACGCATAAAAACATTCGGCAAAGATGGTCTGGCGATGGATGTGCTGATCTTCGCGAAGCGTGGATTGGCCCAGCACTCCCCAAGCCTCTTCGGCCGTGAATGAAAGAATCGGTGCCAGCAGTCGCAGCAGAGACTGCGTAATGTGAAGCAACGCCGTCTGCGCGCTGCGACGTGCCAGGCTGGCGGGAGCCGAGGTGTATAGGCGATCCTTCAGGACATCCAGGTAAAAGGCGCCCAGGTCTTCGGAGCAGAAAGTCTGAAGTCTGGAGACTGCTGGATGGAAGTCGTATTTTTCGTAGTGGGCCTCGATTTCCTGTTGCATCCGCGAGGTCATGACCAAAGCGTAGCGATCCAGTTCCATCAGCTTGTCAGTGGCGATGGCATCCTTGCTGGCATCAAAGTCAGCCAGGTTGGCCAGCAAAAAACGCAGGGTGTTTCGGATACGACGGTAGCTTTCCACCACACGCTTGAGAATTTCATCCGAGATCGACAGCTCACCGGAATAATCGGTTGATGCGACCCACAGGCGCAGGATTTCCGCACCCAGGCTGTCCGAGACTTTTTGTGGCGCAATCACGTTGCCGACGGATTTGCTCATCTTTCGGCCTTGTCCATCCACGACAAATCCGTGGGTCAGCAAGCCCTTGTAGGGAGCGCGACCGTGAAGCATGCAGCCAGTCAGGAGCGATGAGTGAAACCAGCCACGATGTTGGTCAGATCCTTCGAGGTAAAGGTCAGCTTGCCAGGAAAGCTTTTCGCCGTGGGATCCTCCGAACTGGTTGTTCGGCCCCCCCAGGACGGTAAAGTGCGTTGTGCCCGAGTCAAACCAGACGTCGAGCGTGTCACGATTTTTCTCGTATTGTTTTGCGTCCTCAGGGCCAAGCAGTTCGGCCGGATCCAGCGTTTGCCAGGCTTCGATACCACCCAGTTGCACACGCTTGGCCACCTCCTCGAGCAGGGCAGGCGTATTGGGGTGCAGCGCACCCGTTTCCTTGTGGACAAAGAAAGCCATGGGCACACCCCACTGACGCTGGCGCGACAGTGTCCAGTCAGGGCGGTTGGCGATCATGGCGTGGAGTCTGGCACGGCCCCATGATGGGTAAAAAGCTGTCGCATCAATGGCTGCCAGTGCGGTCTCGCGCAGGGTCTTGCCGCCGTCCTTGGGTTGGACATCCATGCCGGCAAACCACTGGCTGGTGGCACGATAAATCACTGGTGTTTTGTGACGCCAGCAGTGCATGTAGCTATGCTGATTTTTTTCGACCTTGATCAGCGTGCCGGCGGACCTCAATGCCTCGACGATTTTGGGGTTGGCATCCCAGATGCTCAAGCCACCAAAGCCAGGTAGGGTCGATGCATACTTGCCATCGCCCATGACGGGATTGATGATGTCTTCATCACGCATGCCATGGGATTTGCAGGACAGGAAGTCCTCCACGCCATAAGCGGGTGCGGAGTGCACGACACCGGTACCGGTCTCCAGTGTGACATAGTCACCCAGGTAGACAGGCGAGAGTCGTCCGTAGCCAGCATCAAATTTGGTCAATGGATGGTGGAACGTGATCAGGGAAAGTGCCTCACCCTTGCAGGTAGATACGATTTCACCAGTCAACCTCCAGTCCTTCATGCAGGCTTCGACACGATCTGTCGCGATCAGAAGCAAGGGGCCGGTAGGCAAGGGCGGTGTCACGCGAACCAGAGAGTAGTCAAACTCGGGGTGGATGTTCAAAGCCTGATTCGATGGGATGGTCCAAGGCGTGGTTGTCCAAATGACGATGGCACCATCGCCCACATCGGACAGGCCAAACGCCTTTGCCAGCGCTGGTTTGTCCGCAAACGGAAAGGCGACATCGATCGCAGGGTCGGTTCGATCGGCATATTCCACCTCTGCCTCGGCTAGTGCCGAGCCGCAGTCAAAGCACCAATTCACCGGCTTGAGGCCTCGGAGCACGTAGCCCTTGTCGAGGATCTGCCCGAGGGCCCGAATCTCGTTTGCCTCGTTGGCAAAGTTCATGGTCAGGTAGGGATCATCCCAATCGCCAAGCACACCAAGCCGCTTGAAGTCCTTCATCTGACTGGCAATCTGCTCCGAGGCGTATGCACGCGCCTTGGCCTGGACCTCTTCGACCGGAAGGTTTTTGCCGTATTTCTTTTCAATCTGGATTTCGATCGGCATGCCGTGGCAGTCCCAGCCAGGCACATACTGGGCATCGTAGCCAGCCATGTTGCGGCTTTTGACGATAATGTCCTTCAGAATCTTGTTGACTGCATGACCGATGTGAATGTCACCGTTGGCGTAGGGGGGGCCATCATGCAGGACAAACTTGGGACGCCCCTTGCTCGCTTGGCGAATGGCTTCGTAAATGCGATTTTCCTGCCACTGTTTGACCCAGACAGGCTCGCGCTTGGGAAGATCACCACGCATCGGAAAGGTGGTGTCAGGCAAATTGAGAGTGTTTTTATAGTCCATGAATCGCAAAGTAGTCGCGCGCCTGCTTTGCATCGTCATGCATTGCGGCGGTCAAGGTGGGGAGGTCCGGGAATTTTGCTTCGTCCCGCACGTGTTGCAGGAGTTCTACGCGCACGAGTTTACCGTAAGCGTCCACGCGGGCGTCCAACACATGCGTCTCCAGGAGGATACGGCCGTCGTCTTCGACGGTCGGGCGGACTCCCAGGCTGGCAATGCCAGGCAGCGGTTGATCGGCAAGTCCAAAGACTTTCACGACATAGACGCCGGAGCGGGCAGCGCAGCGAGGCGCCACACGCATGTTGAGAGTGGGATAGGACAGTGTGCGACCCAGCTTGCGGCCGTGAATGACATGACCACTGATGGCATATCGACGACCCAGCAAATGGGCAGCGTGGAGCATGTCACCCACCGCAAGGGCGGCGCGCACCTCCGAACTGGAGATCCGTTGGCCACGTTCATCCGTGACGTCTTCGAGCGTATGCACCGATATGCCGTTTCCGGGTCCCAGCCGCCTCAACATGTCGATGTCACCCATTCTCCGATGGCCAAATCGGAAGTCCTCACCAACCAGCAGCCATCTGGTGTTGAGCGAGGTGACAAGAAGGTCCTTGACGAAGTCTTCGGCAGGCATGGATGCCAAGGCTTCGTTGAAGCGAGCAATGGTGATACTGCCCATGCCCTGGTCACGCAATGCCAACACTTTGTCGCGCAATCCACTGATTTGAGCAGGCGCCAACTCTGGACGGGAGGTCATGTTGGCGAAATACTCCCGTGGATGTGGAGCAAAGGTCATCACTGCTGCTAACAGGTTCAATTCGTTGGCGGCTGACCAGACGCGCGAAAGCATGGCCTGATGGCCACGGTGCACACCGTCAAAATTCCCGATGGTAAGGGCACAAGGCGGATGATCGATCTGTGCAGACAGATCGCGTTGGAGTCTTAGCAGGTTCTTCACGGTCGACAGTTTACAATCTAAGCTTGATATGTATTTGGATTACCATGCCCGACACTTATGACCGGCAACCTGACCCTGGCGTTGATGCTGCCGGTCGATCCGCCACCGGCCATCACCAAGCTAGCGAGGCGTTGGCCCGTAGTTCCTCCGGCATGACAGCGGCCAAGCCTGATGGCAGTCGTCCGCCGATTTTTGTCATCCTGATTTCAGGTACGGGCTCCAACATGCAGGCGATTGTCCAGGCTTGTCAGTCTGGTGCTTGTCCAGCCAATATTGCTGCTGTTATTTCTAACAAGGCCGATGCAGATGGCATTGTTTGGGCTGCTAACGCAGGCGTTGCGACTTCTGTTGTACCGCATCGAGCGTTTCCCACCCGGGAGGCCTTTGACTTGGCCCTTGCTGAGGAAATTGACCGCCATCAGCCAGATTATGTTTTGCTGGCGGGATTCATGCGTGTCCTGACCTCAGGCTTTGTCCAGAAATACGCTGGCAAGCTCATCAATATTCACCCGTCACTCCTGCCTGCATTCCCCGGGTTGCATACCCACGCCCAGGCGATTGCCACTGGTGTGCAGGCTCACGGTTGCACCATTCATTTCGTGACGCCCGTGCTGGATCATGGCCCTGTCATTGCCCAGGGGGTGGTGCCTGTCATGCACGATGACACCCCAGAAAGCCTGGCGGCAAGGGTGCTCAAGGTCGAGCATGTCATGTATCCCAAGGTGGCAGCATGGCTGGCAGAAGGCAGGGTGTCACTTTTGCCTGATCAGAGGGTAGAAGTCAAAGGCGTCACGTCGCGCCTTTTCTCGGTGGAAACAAACGGATCATGACCCCAAAAAAATCGTCAAAGACTGGTGGCAAACTACGCAACACCATCGCTCGAATCCAGGAGCGGGCTGAATCACGCAGCGCCAGTCGGGCTGGTCGTGAAGAGACCCGTCCCGACAGTCCAACAGAAAAACACGAAGAGGGTCCAAAAGAGGGTCCAAAAGAGGGTCGCAAAGAAGGGCGCAAGGAGTCTCGCCTGGACACACGATCCGTTGCGCAAGCTGTTGTCAGCTCTGAGATCGCAAAAAAGACGTTTTCCGCTCCTCCCGAGGATTTGAACCAGTTCACCGGCAAGCCACGCAAGCCAACTCGTCCAACGGTCGCCAACCAGGCACCCAAAAAAATGTATGGTGATGCCCCCACCACCATCATGGGCAGGCGCTTGATTCAGGTTCAGATGGTGCTCAATGAGGTGTTGACGTGGCAATTCGCTTCAGATTCAGTGGTGTCCCACTGGTTGCGTGCCCATCCCGAGCTTGGATCCAGAGACCGCTCCGAGGTCGCTGAGGCTGTATTTGATGTCCTTCGGCACCTACGCAAATATCGTCAACTTGCGGAGGGTGGGGTGGGTCCGGCCTCACGCCGCCTAGCCATCCAAGGCTTGGCGAACACCATGGGTTCGACCAGGGTGTTGGAGGAGGTGTCACCTCCTGAAAAGGATTGGCTGTCCAGGATCTTGCTGGTCGATGTCGACGCGATGCCGCCTCAGATCAAGCATAGTCTGCCGGATTGGCTGTATGCCCGCCTGCACCATTTGCCCGATTTTGATTTGCTTGCACAATCGCTCAACACACCAGCCCCGTTGGATATCCGCGTCAATCCGATGAAGGCAGATCGGGATGAGGTCCTGGCCGACCTGAAAAAAGGTCAAGCGGTGCGCAATGATCCTGAGCTCACGCCATATTCACCCTTTGGTATCCGCTTGCAGGGCAGGCCATCCCTGCAAAAATGGCATCAGTTCGAACATGGGCTGATTGAAGTTCAGGATGAGGGAAGTCAGTTGCTCGCCATCCTGGTTGCCCCCAAGCGTGGCGAGATGGTGATTGATTTTTGTGCAGGTGCAGGGGGCAAGACCCTGCTGTTGGGGGCCCTGATGCGCTCTACCGGTCGCCTCTATGCCTTTGACGTCTCGGCAACCCGGTTGGCCAAAGCCAAGCCTCGATTTGCCCGTAGTGGTTTGTCCAATATTTATCCCGTTGTCATTGAGCACGAAAACGACACACGGGTCAGACGACTGGCTGGCAAGGCCCATCGTGTCCTGGTGGATGCTCCTTGCAGCGGAATCGGCACCTTGCGCCGCAATCCTGACCTGAAGTGGCGTCAAAGCGAGCAAAGCCTGGCTGAGCTGATTCAACTGCAGTCCCGCATTCTGGATCGTGCCTCACAGTGTGTGGCTCCCGGTGGCAGGCTGGTTTATGCCACCTGCAGCATCCTGTCCGAGGAAAACGAAGCTCAGGTGGAAACCTTTCTGGCATTGCACCCTGATTTTCATGTCGTGGATGCCGCCCCCATTCTTGCCGCTCGTACCCCATTGCAAATCGAAGGCCCCTACTTAAAACTTAGACCTGATGTCCACGGTACAGATGGTTTTTTTGCTGTGGTTTTTGAGAGAAAACCCAACGTTGAAAGCACGTAAATGCACTTAATCATTTGATTTTACGCAAAAACTTTGTGGATTCTGGTGACTTCCGGACTGGCTCCGGCTAAAATTCAGTCTGCCTTAAATCCTTACAGGAACCTTACCCTACATGGATGCATTGATCAGTTTTGCTGCCGGCGGCTTTACCCAGGCTACTTGGTGGGAAGTCCTCATTTTCACCCTGGTGATGACCCATATCACCATTGTTTCCGTCACTGTTTTCCTGCATCGCAGCCAGGCGCATCGCGGACTCGACTTGCATCCTGCCGTCATGCACTTTTTCCGTTTCTGGCTCTGGATGACGACGGGCATGGTGACCAAGGAGTGGGTGTCGATTCACCGCAAGCATCATGCTCGCTGCGAGAGAGAGGGCGATCCTCACTCGCCCATGATCTACGGGATCGGCCGGGTGATGTTTCGTGGCGCCGAGCTGTATCGGGATGAGTCCAAAAACCAGGAAACCCTGGCCAAGTTTGGTCATGGCACCCCTGACGACTGGATGGAGCGCAATATCTACTCACGTCACAGTGCGACTGGCATTCTGATCATGCTTGCCATTGACCTTTGGTTGTTTGGCGCAATTGGACTGACTGTCTGGGCCGTGCAGATGGCTTGGATTCCTTTCTGGGCGGCAGGTGTTGTCAATGGCATCGGGCATTATTGGGGTTATCGCAACTTTGCCTCCCCGGACACCAGCACGAACGTGTTTCCAATCGGCATCATCATTGGTGGCGAGGAGCTGCACAACAACCACCATGCCTACGGAACATCAGCCAAGTTTTCCAGCAAATGGTTCGAGTT
>QXGG01300135.1_pt1 | contig 12543 bp, 9 predicted proteins | sample 1982491 | NCBI WGS metagenome assembly QXGG01 (sample SAMN09924614, study PRJNA488089) | Wastewater metagenome, whole genome shotgun sequencing project. | isolation source: South African research farm wastewater | place: South Africa: Irene, Agricultural Research Council, Animal Production Institute... | reverse complement strand
CGCCTGGCTCGACCGCAGGGAAGGACGCAAACTGTTCATCGATGCAGACCTCCGGGAGAACCGGCCCGACGCGCCTGTCCTTGCCTCTGCGTCGGCTGTGTTCATTGCCATCGAGAGTTACTGAGTCATGACCACTGTTTCCATCGCCCAAGCTCTCGCCGATGCCGCGGGTCGAGATCCCCAGCGTGCTGCAGTCACGTGTGGTGACGAAACCGTGACCCGCGGAGAGTTCGAGAATCGATCGAATCGTCTTGCTCGAGCCTATGCAGACCTCGGTGTGACGAAAGGGCGATACGTCACGGTCGCCCTACCCAATTCGATCGAGTTCTTCATCGCATGTGCTGCGATCTGGAAACTTGGTGCAACTCCTCAACCGGTCAGTTACAGACTCCCTGATCGCGAAAGACAGGCCATCGTCGAATTGGCCGACGCGGCTCTCGTCGTGGGCGTCGAGGACCGCGCACACCCGACTCGCACATGCGTCGCAGCCGGCTTCGAACCCGCCGCATCACTGTCCGATGCTCGACTCGACGATGTCGTGGCCCCAGCATGGAAAGCTCCGACGTCGGGAGGCTCCACCGGACGTCCCAAACTCATCGTCTCAGGAGATCCCGGAACCGTCCACACTGGAGTCCCGGGAATGGGACAGCGTGTCGACGGGGTCGTGTGCATTCCCGGCCCGCTCTACCACAATGCACCGTTCTCCTTTGCCAGCACCGGACTGTTCCATGGCAACCATGTCGTCTTGCTCCCTCAGTTCGACGCAGAGTCGACCCTTGACGCGATCGATCGTCATCGAGCCGACTGGATCTTGATGGTTCCTACGATGATGTCGCGCATCTCTCGTCTCCCAGACGAGGTCAAGAAGAAGTACGACATCTCGTCACTCGAAGTGGTGTGGCACATGGCCGCACCGTGTCCCCCATGGCTGAAAGAGGAGTGGTGCACATGGCTGGGTCCGGAGAAGATCTTTGAGCTCTACGCCGGAACCGAGGCCCAGGCGGTGACGATCATTCGCGGTGACGAATGGCTCGCACACCGAGGATCCGTGGGCCGATGCGTCACCGGCGAGATGAAGGTTCTCGATCCGGAAACGTACGAAGATCTTCCACCCGACACCATCGGTGAGATCTTCATGCGAAGCACCCGGACCACGTACCGATATCTCGGCGCAGATGCCCGGCTGTCCCCCGACGGCTGGGAGAGTCTCGGAGACATGGGCAGAATCGACTCCGATGGGTACGTGTATCTCTCCGATCGTCGCGGCGACATGATTCTCACTGGAGGGGCGAACGTGTATCCCGCCGAAATCGAAATCGCTCTGTCGGAACACCCATCTGTCGTGTCATGTGCTGTCATCGGCCTTCCCGATGAAGACCTTGGCAGCCGCATCCATGCCATCGTGCAGACCTCGGCCCCGCTGCGCGATGAGGACATGCGCATCTTTCTCGCAGATCTCTTGGTTCGCTACAAGATCCCGAGATCATTCGAATTCGTCGGCCATGCAGTGCGCGACGATGCAGGCAAGGTCCGACGATCAGCCCTCCGGGACGAACGGTCCTGAAAAGAGTTGAACGTTTCGGCAAGAATGGACGCATGTCGACTGGTTACTCGTTTCTGTCTCGGAAAATCGTCTCTTTCGGAGTTCTCGGACTTCTACTCACGTCCACAGCGTGCGCCAACCGTGATGATTCCCTGAACGGACCCACCCCCTCCACTGGCTGGTCGAGTCTTGCTCCATCCACGTCTGCTGCACCTCCGCAGGGAGCCATCACTTTCGGTGACCTCGAATCACCCTGCGGTCCAGCCCCGGCTGGTGTGATTCCCTCGGTCGACCCGTCACAGGCGAACGGATCCGTCGATGTGATTCGCGTGGCGACCGCCTCGGACAAAGGTTCCACTCTCGCACCCGGTTTGAACGCGGAAATGTTCGATGCAGCTGTTGCCTTCTCGAGGTGGTGCAACGCCCAAGGCGGTATCGCCGGTCTTCCCCTCGAGATCATCGATGCTGATGCGAAGCTGTTCGAAGTACCCGCTCAGATCGAGAACATCTGCTCCAACGCGTTCGCCATGGTCGGCGGCGGATTCGCCTTCGATGACCAAGTCTTTCCACGTTTTCACGAATGCGGCATGATCGACATTCCGGGTTTCGTTGTCACTGCAGCCAAGAGTCAGTCGGACAACATGGTTGCCGCAATGCCGAACCCGTCGACTGTCAAGGACGGAGGTTGGTTCCGCTGGGCCACGGCATACGCCCCCGAGGACATGCAGGCATATGCCACGGTGTACGCAGACGTCCTCACATCCCAGTTCGTCGAACGTTCCTATGTGGAGATCGCCGAGACACTTGGAGGCACCAAGGTCGTCGATCGCATCCCCTTCAACCCCTCGGGCGAATCCTCCTGGGCTCCGATCGCTCTGCGTCTCAAATCCAGCGGTGTCCGCGCCATGTCTTTCGTCGGTGTACCTGAATTGCTCGCTCAACTGCTCAAGGCCATGGACGAGATCGGCTATCGACCCAACTTGATCCTGAACGACGCCGGTATGTACGCCGAAGTCCTGATCACCCGATCCGGCGCGAGTGCCAATGGCACTTTCGTGCGCACCTCGTATTCCTTGTTCGAGGAGGCCGATCGAGTCCCCGCCGTTCGCGACTACCTGGACATGATGGCCCAGAACCTGCCTGACGGAAAGGTCGCGGGTCTCGGGATGCAATCCACATCGGCCTTCTTGTTGTTCTCTCGAGTCGCACGGGACTGCATTGTCGACAACGCAGGCGTGTTGACACGATCATGTGTCATCGACAAGGCCGAACAAGTCAGCGAATGGACAGGTGGCGGGTTGCACGGTCCATCCAACCCAGGCGCCAACGAACCGTCCTTGTGCTACCAGATCATCGTTGTCGAGGACGGAGTCTTTGCTCGGCATTACCCCTCACTCGACCCGAGTGATGAAGAACGAGCCCTCATCCCTTCGGCCGAGATCACGCCGGACGGTTGGGCGTGCGACTCCTCGACTCGTATCGAGCTCGTGGGAGATTACGGCGATCCCTCACCGGGCAAACGTTCCTGACGTCATTCAGGATCCATCTGTCAGGGGCGATCAGTCGGTCGACGCCTTTTCGACCTCGACGAGTGTGTCGTACAAGGCCACGCCACCACCCCAGTCCGCAGGAGTGTCACTGGTCAGTGCATTCACCGTACGTTCGTCGAACGTGCGTGAGCCCACCCATCCGAACGGCACACTGACAACGCCTGGACGTACGCGACAGGCCTCGCCAACTGTGACCTTCGCAATGGCCTGAACAGTTGCCCGATCGTTGCGGACTCGGACTCGATCGCCATCGGCAATACCTCGTGACCGCGCATCACTCTCGTGGAGTTCGCAAAAGATCTGTCCCTCTGCTGAGACATGATGCTCGAGGTGAGAGTACGAGGAATTGAGAAATCGCAGATGATGTTTGGGTGACATCAGGGACAACGGGTACTTCTGCACCAATACCTCGTCTCCATGAACCGATTCCCGAGCAGGAACGAATTCCGGGAGCTTTGCCAGACCGAGAGCTGGTAGATCTTCGTTGCTCAGGCGTGCCCGACCCGATGGCGTAGGAAAGTTGCCCTGGGCATAGGGCAACATCTGTTCGGGCAACGACAGCCGTCGAAATCCTCGAGCGCGCACATCGGCGAGATCGATCCGCGACAAGGCCGATGTGAGGAGATCATCATCGGAGACGAACAATTCGGGCTCGGTGAACCCCATGGCAGCAGCCAGTCGACGCCAGAGCTCGGTATTGGGAACACTTTCTCCCAAGGGCTCGATGGCTTTGTGGTTCCACCCCATGTACAGATGACCCCATGCGGGCACGACATCTTCTTGTTCGATCTGCGTACACGCAGGGAAGACGATGTCTGCATAGGCCGCTGTGTCGGTGATGAACTGCTCCGAGACGACAGTGAACAAATCCTCACGGCTCAACCCGCGGCGGATGAGTTCGGCATTGGGAGCTGTCACGAGGGGATTTCCGTTGTACACGAAGAGTGCTCCGATGGGAGGAGACAGGTCGGGATCCGTGAGATGGCGACCGAGTCGGTTCATACTCAGGGGACGTCTCGGTGCACCCATTTCCAACGAATGAACGTCGAAGACCGAGTCGTCGATGTCGACCGAGTTGTAGGACCCGACGCTGCGGGCAAAACCGCCTCCGAGTTCGCGCCAGGATCCTGTGAGCAGAGGCAGACACGACAATGCTCTGAAGAACATTGCACCGTGTTCCCGGTGCTCGGCGCCGATCAGAGTGCGAATGAACGAGGGACGAATCGTTGCGTAGTCGTGGGCCAGGTTCTCGATCAGGACACTGTCGAGTCCGCACACGTCACCTGCTCGGCTCGGAGTCCAACTCAGAACATGGGCCGCCAATTCGTCATAACCCTCGGTGTGGGAATCCACATAGGAACGGTCGACCAAACTGTCACGAATCAGAACGTGCATCATCGCCAGCATCAGTGCGACATCGGTTCCGGGCAACGGTTGAACGAAGAGATCAGCAGCCTGTGCAGTCAGCGTGCGGACCGGGTCGATGACCACGAGACGCGCACCGTTGGCTCGAGCCTCTTCGATGAAGGGCCACAGATGGCGATTGGTCAAGCGCGTGTTCGTTCCCCACAAGAGAATGTTCTTCGCATGGCGGATGTCCATCGGATCAGCCCCGAGTGGGGTGCCCATCGTGAGTGCAGTTCCGGCTGATGCGGTGGCACCGCACAAGGCATCGACCTGTCGTGACGATCCGACTCGGGCAAAAAATCTCCGGTCCAGAGAACTCATCTGGATCAGACCCTGGGTCCCGGCATCCCCCCAAGGGAGAACGGCCTCTCCTCCGAATCGGTCGATCACCTCACGCAACTTGTCAGCAGTAGTCGTGAGGGCTTCGTCCCATGAGACTCTCCGGAACGTTCTCGAGCCTTTGGCTCCTGTTCGCATCAACGGATACAGGACCCTGTCGGGGCTGTAGACCCGTTCGAGGAACCTGTTCACCTTCGGACAGAGTTCACCGCGTGAATATGGATGGTTCGGGTTGCCCCGCATCTTGACTGCGACACCGTCCTGCACATCGACTTCCCAGCCACACGAATCCGGACAATCGTGGTGGCAGGTGCCGAGAACGGTGCGAAATGTCGAAGTCACCCGCCAAGTCTGTCATGCCCGTCGCCGAGACGAACGAGCAATTCCGCAAGGGGCTCGCGAAAGTCCCGCATGCGCGGATATCCCGCAGCGCGCAGAGCAGAGTTCTCCAACACGCTGTTGGAGGGTCGAGGAGCTGGTCGAGGCGGATCGAGGTCACTGGTTCTGATCGCCCGTACTGTCGATGGGTCTGCACCGCAACCTCGCACGATCTCGCAGACGAATTCGTACCAGCTGACAGCACCCTCGTTGGTGACATGAAAGATCCCGCTGCGGGCATCGGAACTCAACGTGTGCACCATGACGGCCAGGTCCGCTGAGAAAGTGGGGTGTCCGAACTGGTCGTTCACGAAAGCAAGCGGTTGCCCTTCTTCCACCAATCTCCGCACGGTCTTGACCATGTTCGATCCGTGATACCCACTCACCCATGACGTTCGCACGACCAACCCGGCGTCTCCAAGGGCGAGAGCCTCCGTCTCCCCTACGAGTTTCGTCCGACCGTACGCACTTTGCGGATTCGGGGCATCGGTCTCGACATACGACGATGCTTTCTCGCCGTCGAACACGTAGTCCGTGCTGATCTGAACCAGGCGAGCACCGATCGCATCACAGGCTTCGGCAAGCCAGCGAACTGCCGATCCGTTGACGGCAAGAGCCTCGTCTTCTCGAGTCTCACATGCATCGACCGCGGTCATCGCCGCGCAATTCACCACGACATCTGGGCGGCTTTCAGCCACAGCCTCGTGCACTGCCTCGCGTCTCGTGATGTCGAGTGAATCCAGGTCCACGGCCGTGACCATGTCACCTTTCGATAGGGCATGATCTGCGAGATCTCGTCCCAGTTGTCCGCGGGCACCAGTGATCAAGATCTTCATCTTGCGACGACCATCATGTGCGCATCACGAATCCGTCCGCGAAATCGTCGAGCGCGATCATCCAAGAGCTCCACGATTCTTGAGGGGTTCCCACCAGCCACGGTTGGTGCGATACCACTCGACTGTTTCCTCGAGTGCTTCGTGGAACGTACGACTGGGCGACCATCCGAGGGCTGCAATCTTGTCGGTGTGCACGGAGTAGCGCCGGTCGTGGCCAAGCCTGTCCGCAACAGGTTCCACGAAACTCTCGTCCCGGCCGCACAATTCCAAGAGAAGATATGTGATCTCACGATTGGTGACTTCGTTGTGAGCACCGATGTTGTACACCTCGCCCACTTTTCCCGCGGTGAGAACGAGATGCGCAGCGATGTTGTGATCCTCCACATGAATCCAGTCGCGTATGTTCCCTCCGTCTCCGTACAAGGGAACGCGCTTGCCATCGAGGAGATTGGTCGTGAACAGTGGAATCAACTTCTCGGGAAATTGATAGGGGCCGAAGTTGTTCGAGCACCGGGTGACGACCACCGGCAGGCCGAATGTCGTCACATAGGACAACGCAATCAGATCACTGGCCGCCTTCGACGCCGAATAGGGCGACCGTGGTCCCAGTGGATCCGTTTCGGCGAAGGAGCCTGTTTCGATACTGCCGTAGACCTCATCGGTGGAGATGTGGAGAAAACGCTCGACTCCGACCTGTCGGGCGACATCGCACATCACGTTGGTGCCGTCAGCATTCGTGCGAATGAACGCATAGGGATCCACGATCGAACGATCGACATGGCTCTCCGCTGCGAAATGGACGACGGAGTCGTGACCTTTCATGGCTGTGAGGACAGCATCCGGATCGCAGACATCACCCTGAACGAAGGCACACCGTCGATCGTCGATGAGGTCGCGGATGCTTTCCATGTTTCCCGCGTAGGTCAATTTGTCGAAGATCGTGACGGAATCGTCACTGTTGGCCAGAAGCCAGCGCACATAGTTCGATCCGATGAAACCGGCGGCACCCGTGACGAAGATCTTCATGTCAGGTCCTCATCGGCCAGATCGGCATCTTCTCGATGGGTATGTCGGCACGAAGGGGATTCGATGTGTCACGGTCACTGAGAATCGGATCCGATACACCCCAGTCGGCATCGATTCTCGGATCGTTCCACGCGACACCCAATTCGTCCGCAGGGTTGTAGTACCCATCGACGAGATACGTCATGACCACATCGGTCAGCGCAGCGAACCCGTGCGCAACACCGGGCGGGATGTAGACACCGATGTGGTTCTCTCCACTGATGTCGAGGGACAATGTCGCTCCCTCGGTCGGTGCGCCGACACGCAGATCGTGGAGGACGACTCGAATCGTCCCCACCGGCGTGTACCAGTAATCGGCTTGATGCATGTGGTAGTGCAGACCCACGATTGCCCCAGCTTGTTTGTTGGACCGGTTGCCCTGAATCATCTCCCGACCCTGAGGAAACCACTCACGGCGATACGTCTCGATGAACAGGCCGCGTTGGTCACCGTGAATCGTCGGTTCGACGATGTGGACGCCTGCAATTCTTTCGCTCTGTGTCACGCGAGGCATGGGATCACTCCGTATCGATCTGGCAATGGTCACCGACCATCAAGCGCAGCGCACGCGGTCGGCGCTGTGTCCGACTCACTTCCGCTTCACGTCCGATGAGACTGTCCTCGAGCCGTGTGATGTCGAGAATGCGACTGCGCTCCATGATGACGGAGTGTTCGACCTCGCTGTTGATGATCTCGCATCCCTCGCCGATTGCAGACGAGGGGCCGATGAAACTGTTCTCGATGACGGCGTTGCGTCCGATCACGAGGGGACCGCGCAACGTCGAGTTGCGAACCCGGGCACCGACTTCGACGATGACTCGCCCGTCGACCGAGGAGGACTCATCGACATCTCCGTCGATCCGGGTCTCGATGCCCTCCAGCAGGAGGCGATTGGCTTCCAGTAGAGGAGTCAACTTGCCGGTGTCGATCCACCACCCACTCAAGAGCTCACAGCGAACTCGCCGACCATGATCGATCAGCCATTGAATGGCGTCGGTGATTTCCAGTTCGCCGCGCGCCGATGGCTCGATCGAGGCCACGGCTTCGTGAATGGATTCATCGAACAAGTACACCCCGACAAGAGCTAGATCACTCGGGGGGTCGACAGGCTTTTCCACGAGTCGAACCACGTGTCCGTCTCCATCGACTTCGGCGATTCCGCACCGGTGAGGATCGGGAACCTGCTTGAGCAGAATCTGCGCCGCGGGTGCCTCGGCTGATGTGCGAGCAGACTCGAAAACACGCACGAACGCGCCCAGGTCCTGCTGCAGAAGGTTGTCGCCGAGATACATGACGAAATCATCGTTGCCGAGGAACGGCCGAGCGATCAGCACGCAATGTGCCAGTCCCAGTGGCTGGTCCTGGGGGATGTACGTGACTTTCACGCCCCACCGCGACCCGTCACCGACAACTGCCATCACTTCCTCGCGGGTGTCCCCGACGATGATGCCGATCTCGACGATTCCTGCCGCCGCCATGGCTTCGATGCCGTAGAACAGGATGGGCTTGTTCGCCACTGGCACCAATTGTTTGGCGCTGGTGTGTGTGATCGGACGAAGACGGGTTCCGGCACCGCCGGCCAGGATCAGGGCTTTCATCGAAGGAACCTCGTCGAATTCGTGAGCATGTGCCGCTCCCAGTCTGCCACCTGCAAACGTCGGGCACACCTCGGCACCCCAGCGGTTCAGTTCGCGAAGAGGGTCCGGTCACCGCCGCCGGACAAATACTCCAAGATTGCCGGTGATCCTTCGGCCAGACGCAGGATCGATTTGTCCCTCACACTGTCCACGTACACAGGAATCGGTACTCGAACGATGCCACCGGAAGCGATGGGGCGAATGGCATTGCCCATCTCGATCAGATCAGTCGCTTCGTCGACTAGCAATGAATCCACTGCAGCTGCGACCACGCCCCCCGCTCGAAACGGATTGGCCAGTACCTGGGACATGGCGCGCGAGATGGCCGTCTCGAAGAAGATCTGCTGGCGTTCGATACGTCCCAGGTCGGCACGACCGTCCACCTCCCATGAGCCGTCCTTGAACACTTCGTAGTAGCGGCTGCGGGCATATGCCAACGACTGAATCGGGTCGAGTACGAAGCAACCCGGCACGGGAATGTTCAATCCGGTGTTGACGTCCCGAGTCGGAAACTCGAAACAGATCTCGACTCCGTCGATGGCCGAGATGATGGATTTGAACGAATTGAAATCCACTTCCACATAGTGATGAACAGGTACGCCCAAACTGGTCTGCACAGTGTCGACGAGAACGGATTCCCCATATCCGTACGCAGCATTGATGCGATTCGTCTCATGACCTGGAATGTCGATCCACAGATCACGTGGGATGGATGTGAGGGCAATCGTCGACAGGACTTCGTCGACGTGCATCAAGATGATGGTGTCGCTGCGCCGACCACTGGTCTCATTGGTGTCGCCGATACCGCCATAATCCGGACTGGTGGGATCGGCACCTTCACGGGTATCGCTCCCCACGATCAAGTAGTTGACGAAGCCAGCAGATTTCCCCGACAAGACGGTCTCGATCTGCGGCACTCGCTCGACGCTGTTCACCTGACCGCGCACGGCGACGACGATGCCCGCCGTGGACGCAATGACACTCACGACAGCGATGTTGAAACCGGTGAGCATCGGCAGGACTCTGCGGCGTCGGATGCGATCACTGCTCACTCCCCAAATGTATTCCTGGGCGCGGGCTCGAAACGGTCACCGTTCAGTTCGTCTTGTCCCCGATCCGGAGATGCACGATGTCGGCCACGTCGATGTGATGGGTGATGGCACAGGAATCGAGCACCTCGAGACGACCATCGACCCCGACACCCAACGCCGTACCGTCGAGCGAATCACCCGATGGGAGCTCCACGCGGACCGAACGACCCAGCGTGGACAACTCAGCGCGATATCGCTCGAACACGTCATCTCTCTCCATGAGTTCGTTCAACGCCACGATGAGGGCAGCAAGTACCTCGTCACGGTGGACGTCCGCCCCGCAATCCACCAGACTCACGGCTCCCTCTGGCGCCCACCGAACGTTCAGGCCGAGACCGACGACGACATAATCCGGCACATGATTCGGGACGAACCCCGAGACATGCTCCGGGAAATACTCCGGCACGGATGTGTCGGCGTCTCCTGCTGATCGTTGTCGGCGGGAGACGCTCGCTGCTGCAAGTATCCCCGCGAGCTTGCGTCCGCCGATGAGAATGTCATTGGGCCACTTCAACGACACGTCGATTTCGCGCCCACGTGATCTCCCCACTGTCCGACACGCCGCTGTTGCTGCGAGTGCCACTGCTTGAGTGAGCCGGTGCGGTCGATCCGGTACGGACCTGAACAAGACACTCATCAACAGATTGGTGGCCGGTGGAGCTTCCCACCTGCGGTCCAGCCGACCGCGACCTGCGGTCTGGTGATCGGCAATCAGCACCACCCTGTCGGGGGCGCCACGTTCGGCAGCCTGGACCAGATCGTCATTGGTGCTGCCGGTCGACTCGATTCGGCGCACGTGCCACCGACCGAGTTCATGGCCGTCGAAGCCACAAGATGTCACGAATTGCGCGAAACCATGGCCATTTGGGTCCCGAAACTCCTCTCCGGGCAGGAACTCGTCTTCTGGGGTGGCATTTCGGGTGTTCATCCGACCAACATTGTCACTTGTGCCCTCCAAACCACTCAAGAAGATCCTGATCGCCAACCGCGGAGAGATCGCCGTCCGCGTGATCCGAGCAGCCCGAGAGATGGGAATTGCCACCGTTGCGGTCTATTCCGAACTCGATCGCAACGCCCTCCATGTCCGTCTGGCCTACGAGGCCTACGCCCTCGGTGGGCAAACCGCCGCGGAGAGCTACCTCAACACCGAGGCCATCCTCGATGCGATCACCAAGAGCGGTGCCGATGGCGTCCATCCCGGATACGGCTTCTTCAGCGAGAACGCCGACTTTGCAGATGCGATCACGAACATGGGCGTGGCCTTCATCGGTCCTCCGGGAGATGCCATTCGCGAAATGGGTGACAAGGTCTCGAGTCGAAAGGCGGCCTTGCGCGGAGGTGCTCCTATCGTTCCGGGCACCACCGAGTTCGTGACATCTGCCGACGAGATCAAAGCCTTCGGCACGGACTTCGGCTATCCGATTGCGATCAAGGCTGCCTTTGGCGGCGGCGGACGAGGAATGAAAGTCGTCCACAACGCCCAAGATGTCCAAGAAGCAATGGAGAGCGCCCAACGCGAAGCGAAGGCATTCTTCGGACGAGACGAGATCTATGTCGAGAAGTACCTCACCTGGCCTCGACACGTCGAAGTGCAATTGGTCGGCGACCAGCACGGGAACTACGTCTGGGTGTCCACACGCGACTGCTCGGCACAACGGCGACACCAGAAACTCGTCGAAGAGGCACCTGCTGTGGCGATGGCCGACGGCGTCGAAGACGCGATGGGTGAGGCAGCAGTCAAAGCAGCCCGCGCAGTGGGGTACTTCAATGCCGGCACCGTCGAGTTCATCTATCAGGACGGTGAGTTCTTCTTCCTCGAGATGAACACTCGACTTCAGGTCGAACACCCGGTCACCGAAGTCATCACCGGAATCGATCTCGTCGAATGGCAGATTCGTGTTGCTGCAGGAGAAGAGCTGCCGATGACGCAAGCCGAAGTCGCAGCTCGTCGCCACGGACACGGCATCGAGATTCGCATCAACGCCGAAAATCCCGCCGGAGGCAAGTTCCTTCCCTCCCCGGGCAAGATTTCCAAACTCGTGCCATCGGACGGATTCGGCGTTCGCTTCGACTCCGGGTATGAGAGTGGAGACGAGATCAGTCAGTACTACGACAATCTCGTGGGCAAGTTGATCGTCTGGGGCAAGGATCGACCCACTGCCATTGCACGAACGATTCGCGCCCTCGAGGAAATGGTTGTCGAAGGAGTTGCCACGACAATTCCCGCTGATCTGGCCATCTTGCGCCATCCCGATTTTCAGGAGATGAAGCATTCGACGAAATGGGTGGAGGAACGACTCGACCTCTCAGGCATTTCCTCGGCAGTCCCGGGTGCCACGAACACCGATGGCGACGAACCGCTGGTGCGCCGCAACACCACGGTCGAAGTCAACGGAAAGCGCTTCGATGTGGCGATGTGGGTTCCCGAAGGCGGCGTGGCTGTCGCAACTGGCGCTGCGAAATCGAAGAAGCCCGCACGGGCGTCATCGGGAGGCGGCGGAGGAGGGGCAGGTTCGGGCGAGGTCGCTGTTCCGATGCAGGGCACGATCGTCAAGGTGCTCGTGGAAGTCGGTCAAGAGGTCGAAGCCGGACAGGCAGTGTGCGTGCTCGAGGCCATGAAGATGGAGAACCAAATCGTCGCCGAGAAGTCGGGGAAGGTCTCCGAGATCAAGGTCAGAGCGGGCGACACCGTCGGCT
>QXGG01090410.1_pt1 | contig 12567 bp, 9 predicted proteins | sample 1982491 | NCBI WGS metagenome assembly QXGG01 (sample SAMN09924614, study PRJNA488089) | Wastewater metagenome, whole genome shotgun sequencing project. | isolation source: South African research farm wastewater | place: South Africa: Irene, Agricultural Research Council, Animal Production Institute... | reverse complement strand
TTTGGCTTATCGACCTACGACGCCAGCGTATTATGCGCCAGCCGTGAAATGGCCAACTACTTTGAAGTGGTCGAAAAAACCTGTGCCGACGCTAAGCTCGCGACCAACTGGGTGATGGGCGAACTGTCGAGTTTACTCAACAAAGAAAACCTCGATATCACTCAATCACCCGTCAGCGCTGAGCAACTGGGCGGCATGCTGGTGCGCATTAAAGACAACACCATTTCTGGCAAGATCGCAAAAATGGAGTTTGAAGCGATGGCAGCAGGCGAAGGCGACGCTGATCAAATTATTGAACAACGCGGCCTCAAGCAAGTCACAGACAGCGGCGCAATTGAAGCCATGCTCGATGAAGTACTGGCAGCCAATGCCGAGCAAGTTGAACAATACCGCGCCAGCGATGAAAATAAGCGCGGCAAAATGTTTGGCTTCTTCGTAGGCCAAGCCATGCGCGCCTCCAAAGGCAAAGCTAACCCGCAGCAGGTCAATGAGTTACTCAAGCAAAAACTTGATCAGTAACCCGTGATACACACCAAGCTGACGGGCGACCTCAGCTTGGTGTGGCCTTCACTTATCTCTGTTCAAGGACTATTTTATGCGTTTATATTTTTTATTGGCTGCTCTGATTGTATTGAGCGCCTGTTCTTCACAGCGCACCCAACACAGCGCTGACATCAGCGGTCAAGCCTCTTGGTATGGCGCACAACACCACGGCAAAAAAACAGCCAGCGGTGAACGTTTTAATCAAAATGCACTGACAGCCGCGCACCGTACGCTGCCTTTTGGTAGCAAGGTCAAAGTCACCAATACCCGCAACAACAAAAGCGTCACTGTGCGTATCAATGATCGCGGCCCTTATAGCAAAGGTCGAGTGATCGATTTATCCCGCGCGGCAGCCAACAAAATCGATATGATCAATAGCGGTGTTGCCCCTGTACAACTGCAAGTCCTGCGCTAAATATTTCTCAATAAAGTCCGTCACGTCTGCCACACAACCTGCTAATCTAGCCGCTATTACAGGACTCACAGTCGGAGCTTTTTCGTGTCTATTGAAATGTTTGCTTACCTGATCGGCGGTTTTATTTTACTGGTGATCGGCGCTGAAGTATTGGTGCGTGGCGCCGCTCGTTTAGCCGCGCGCTTTGGTATTTCACCCCTTATCATCGGCTTAACCGTCGTGGCTTTTGGTACCAGTGCGCCCGAAATGGCTGTCAGCACCCAATCCGCTTTTATGGGACAAGGCGATATCGCCATCGGTAACGTGATTGGCAGCAATATATTTAACGTGCTGGTGGTACTGGGTCTGTCGGCGTTGATTATTCCTTTGGTGGTGTCACGCCAACTGGTGCGCTTTGATGTGCCCATTATGATTGCTGCTGGTTTTCTAGCTTGGTTTTTAGCCATGGATGGCAGTTACAGCCGTCTAGATGGCTTGATTTTATTGAGCTGTATTATTTTCTATACCGGCTATTTAATTGTCAGCAGCCTACGCAGCGGTAAAGCAGTAGAAGTTGATGATGAATATAGCGCCGCGATCAATCCGCAGCGTTTTGCCTCGCTGATTAATCTGGGCTATATCTTGGCAGGCTTGGCATTATTAGTGCTGGGTTCTAACCTGCTGGTGTCTGGTGCTGTGAGCTTGGCGCAAGCCTTAGGCTTATCTGAACTGGTGATTGGCTTGACCATTATCGCTGTTGGTACTTCGCTGCCTGAATTAGCCACCTCGCTGATCGCTGCTTGGAAAGGTGAGCGTGATATCGCCGTTGGTAATATCGTTGGCAGTAACTTATTTAACTTATTAGCAGTACTGGGCTTGGCGGGTTTAGCCTCGCCCGAAAATATTGCTGTAGCGCGTTCAGCACTGGAGTTTGATTTTCCCGTGATGCTCGCAGTCATGGTGGCCTGCTTACCGGTCTTTTTTGCTGGCTATCGTATCAACCGCTGGGAAGGTGCTTTATTTTTAGGCTACTACATTGCCTACACCGCCTACTTAATCATGCAAAGCAACGGCGACTCATTTGCTAATACCTTTGCCGATGCCATGCTTGGCTATGTGGTACCGTTAACTGCAATTACGCTATTAGTCATAGCAACACGTGCTTGGCGTATTCAGCGTGGTTTACCTGCAGAACACTAACACTTAGGGTTGCCTGCTTAGCGCATGCGACCCGCTATCACCACTTCAGCTAATGAGTTCACTATGGCCAAACGTACACTTAATCGCCGCCAAGGCTGGCGTATTAATAAAATCCAAGATGAACGCCTTGCCCGCGCGGCTAAACGCGAAGAGCGCACTCTGGAAGAACTGGAGGGTGGTGATTTAGGCCCCGAACAGCATGGCTTGGTGATCGCACACTTTGGCGTACAGGTTGAAGTTGAGACTGAAGACCCTGCACATGCAGGCCAAACCTTTCGCTGTTATTTGCGCGCTAACTTACCTGCATTGGTCACAGGCGATCGTGTGGTCTGGCGTCCAGGCAATCAGGGGCTGGGCATTATCATTGCGCAACTACCGCGTCACAGCGAATTACGTCGTCCAGATTCTCGCGGCACTTTAAAACCTGTCGCCGCCAACGTAGATCTGATTGTCATTGTGTTTGCGCCCCTGCCTGAACCGCACGCTAATCTGATTGATCGCTATATCATTGCCGCAGAACATGCGGGAATTAAGCCTTTATTACTGCTCAACAAATCGGATCTGCTGGATCCCAGCGGCAGCTCTCGTGTGCATGATTTACTCAGCACTTACCACACCTTGGGCTACCCCTTGCTGGAAGTATCCGCTTATTCAGGCGATGGTTTAGAACAACTGCAAGCGCAACTCAATGATCAAGTCAGCGTCTTTGTTGGTCAATCTGGAGTGGGTAAATCGTCACTGGTGAATCGTTTACTACCCGATACCGACACCCGTGTTGGGCCGTTATCGTTATTAACAGGTAAAGGCACTCACACAACCACCACAGCTCGTCTGTTCCACTTCCCAGCGGGGGGTGAACTGATTGACTCGCCAGGTATTCGTGAATTTGGTTTAGGCCACGTCAGCGTTGCCGATGTTGAAGCAGGATTTATTGAGTTTCAACAGCACCTAGGCCAATGCAAGTTTCGCAACTGCAGTCATGAGCATGAGCCGGGCTGTGCGTTACTGGCGGCCGTGGAAGCAGGTTTAATTGCACCGCAGCGTTTAGCCAGTTTTAAACATATTGTGAGCGGTATCAGCAGCGAGCATTAGTGAGTCAATCCAGCACTCAGCTGTTATCTACAGCCGAGTGCTGCGCAGAATGTGGTTATACATCTTCAAACTGCAGCACGCCCTTCTCAAACACATTAAGCTTGTTGCGCATGGGTTTACTGCTGGGACCCGCCTCATCAGTGCCCTGCTGCACATCTTCAGCTGGCGCTTCGCTATCCCCCTCAATCGCCTGTAAGGCACGCTTGGTTAACACCAAGATATCAATGCGCCTATTGCTAGGACTGTAGGGATTCTTTTTATCAAAGAGCGCTGCTGAAGCATAACCGGCAACGCGGGCTATTTTATTTTCCGCCAAACCACCGGAACGCAGCGCGCGACGTGCAGCATTGGCACGACTGGCTGACAACTCCCAGTTGCCAAAATCACCATTGCCGGCGTAGGGTTTAGCATCCGTATGCCCGCCCACGCTGATCTTATTGGGTACCGCACGAATGGTGTCAGCCATCAAATACAGAACATCCTCAAAGTACGGCTGCAAACGCGCACTACCCAAATCAAACATGGGGCGATTGGCGGCATCAGTGATCAAAATACGTAGACCATCGCGGGTCATTTCCATCATGACTTGATCTTTGTACAACTGAAAATCATCGTTCTCACTGATTTTTCGTTGCAACTCTAACAAAAGCACATCTAAACGCGCTTTCTCAAGCTGCTCTGCCAGCTTTTCATCATCAATACTGAGCACTTGCTCGCCAGCCATCAACTCCTCAGTTACTTCAGGATTTAACGTACGGTCCGGCGCAGGTGTTGGCGTGCCGCCCAAATCAATCACATAAGGGCTGGCACTGGTGCTAAAACCAATAGGGTCTTGAAAGTAGCCGGAAATGGCTTTCTTTTGTTCAGGCGTAGCCGATGACATCAGCCACATCACCAAGAAAAACGCCATCATCGCCACAGCAAAGTCAGCAAAAGCAATTTTCCACGCACCACCGTGATGGCCGGCGGCAATCTTTTTGACGCGTTTAACAATGACGGGCTGATTGGTATCCATAGGCTTTAGCCGCCTCGCACAGCTTGTTCCAACTCAGCAAAGGAAGGTCGGTGCGCGCCGTATAAAACCTTACGTCCAAACTCCACTGCTAAGCTCGGTGGCATACCAGAGGCTGAAGAAACCAAGGTCGCTTTAATCGCCTCGTACAGATTCAACTCTTCTTTGGCATCATGCGCCAAGCTGGTGGCTAAAGGGCCAAAGAAACCGTAGGCCGCCAAAATACCCAAGAAAGTACCCACCAACGCCGCACCAACGTGCTGACCTAAAGCCGCTTGCTCAGCCTCACCGAGCATCGCCATGGTCACCACAATACCCAGTACCGCCGCCACAATACCAAAACCTGGTAAACCATCAGCCACACTCGTGACCGCATGCCCGGGGTGATCCAAGTCTTCTTTGAGACTGGTTAACTCCATATCAAACAAGCCTTCAAACTCATGCGGCGCCATATTACCGGTGGTCATGATGCGCAAGTAGTCACAAACAAACTCAGTCATGCGCTGGTCTTTTAAAACGGCTGGATATTTACTAAAAATAGGACTGGCATTGGGGTCTTCAATATCGGCCTCAATGGCCATCATGCCTTCACGGCGGCTTTTATTCAGCACTTCGTAGAGCATTTTTAGTACATCAAGGTAGAGCGCTTTGGTGAAGCGATTACCAAACATCGCTAGGGACTTTTTAAACACCTGCATAAAAGTGCTACCGGGGTTGGCTTGGAAAAAAGCACCCAACGCCGCACCACCAATAATCAACACTTCAAACGGCTGAATAATGGCAGCTATTTTTCCGCCAGACAGAACATATCCTGCCAGTACACTCGCAAAAACAACAATAATTCCGATGATTTTTATCATATGAGCAGTCGCACTAATTCCTAAAACGTGTAAAGGATAACAGCCTTGGTAAATATTGGTTACTATGTTGATATGAAGGAAGCACTGAATAATGTTAGCGAGGCAGTCAGGGCTAGGCAAAAATTAGCGAAAAAGCGCAGTTTACAGAGCGTAAATGAGCATCTTGAGCTGGTTTTAACAACGTCCTGACAACGTAGGTAATTATTCAGCGTTTGCTCAACTATGTTGCCACTAATAACCGCCGAGGCACAGTCTAGAGTCTATATATGCCCAATATATCATCTCAACAGAGCATTTTAGCACAGTGGATTAAGCGCTTAGACACAACTCGCCTGCCGGTCTATCAGAGCCATCAAGAGTTGGCGCTACAGGCACTGCAGCGCCCCAGTAATTCATTGCGCGATATTGCCCAAGCCATCAGTAAAGCGCCTACCATTGCTTTGATTATGCTGCGCGAAGCCAATCGCGGTAGCAGCTCATTAGCCGAACCGGTACAAACCCTCGAAAACGCCGTATCGCGCTTGGGTTTACAGCGTTGCATTACTCTATTAAAGCAACTGACTGTAGTCGCTGAAGCCGATGTGCCTTTAGCTTTACGCCAAGTTTGGTTACTCGGCCAACACCTCAACGTACAGGCCAATGGTTTATTTGGCACGCGCATGGCGCGCCTATGGCAAGAAATCCACTGGGGTAGCCTGTTGTTTTTATCACCCGTTTGGCCGCTGCTGACGCTGCATCCTGAGTTTTTCACTGAATGGGAGCGTCGCGTGCTGGGTAACAATGAGCCCGCCGTTACAGTTGAACGTGAATTAATCGGCCTACCACTGACCACATTGTGTTTGGCTTTGGCTGAGCACTGGAAGCTGCCCAGCTGGATTATTGACGGTTACCGTCTACTCAATGACAATCCGCGACAGTTGGTACAAGCACTCTATATTGCCCGCCGCGCTGATCAGCCTTTATTACAGCAACAACAACTCGACCAACGACCCGCCCTCAATAACTGGTTAAATCGCCCCGCGAACACCCTAGTGTTTACCTGCGGACTGGTCATGGCAGCGCACAACTCATGAGGCAGCGCCCAATGTTTACGTTGGCAACGCCTGATAGGTTTATACACCAAACAAGACTTGAATAGCATTCAGCACAGCACCCATCAACTCGCGGTCAAACATGCACGCTTACAGCGCCACCGTGATCTTTGGCAACCCGCTCAAGCACTCTTATGGCCATGGCACATACAACGTTTACGCGATAAAAGTGCCGCCCAAGCCGCGCTCAGCGCCCCGACTCAGGACGATTTCCAGCAGTGGCAAAAGTATTGCAAGGAGCTGATTAAAGCCCCTTCAGCCTTTGCTAATACTGTGCAATTGATCCAACACATCAACTTAGCCCTGCAAGCCTGTGGCATGAAAAAAATATGCATTGTGATGCTCGATGCTCAGGCACAGCGTGCGCAAGTCAGTCTCCTGCATGGTATTAAAGCCGAATCGATAGCAACGACTTTTAACCTCAAGGCCACCCCTGCGCTACAGCAACTGCTTGCACAGCCCAACCACCTGCTGATCAACGCCAAGAACGCGGCGCAATTGACACCACAACTGCCTGAGGAACTGGTCAAAGTATTTGCGCAAACACACTGGCTGCTGGCGTCATTGTCAAATAGCCGTAGAGTTGTGATGTTGCTAGCCGCCAGCCAGGCCACTGATGCCCTACATCCGATCACACTACAAGGCTTTAAAAAGACTTTAGACTGTATTGAGCGCGCCCTGCTACTCTTTAGTACGCGCAAGCGTTAGCATAAGACGCAGATTAAACCTGCTGCTGTATGATGCACTGTGTGCATGCTTGGCAAGCACTGACTCGCCAAGCCATCCAAATCAATATATCCACTGATAAATTATCAATATAGTATAATTCTAATAACGTGAACCAAAAGGTCCAATCCATGAATTTTAAGCAACGCCTCTTTATTTTTATGCAATACGTTTTACCGCACCACACCTTGTCGCGCTTGATTGGCCGTCTCGCAGAATGCGAAAGCACTTGGTTTAAAAATCGTCTCATTACTTGGTTTATCAAACGTTACAACGTCAATATGAGCGAGGCACGACTGGAAGATCCCAGCGCCTACCGCCACTTCAATGACTTTTTTACCCGTGAACTTAAAGCAGGCGCTCGCCCTCTAGATACCAGTGAAAAATCTGTTTTAAGCCCTGCCGATGGCGCGATCAGCCAACTCGGTGCGATTGAGCACGGGCGTATTTTCCAAGCGAAAGGCCACAGCTTTAGTTTGCTTGAGTTATTGGGTGGCAATACTGAGCGTGCCGCACCTTTTATGGGCGGTAGTTTTTCCACTGTTTATTTATCACCTAAGGATTATCACCGCGTACATATGCCACTAACCGGTATTTTGCGTGAAATGGTTTACATTCCAGGTCGTTTATTTTCAGTCAATCAAACCACCGCTGAGCATGTCCCGGAACTGTTCGCACGCAACGAGCGTGTTGCCTGCATTTTTGATACCGAACAAGGCCCCATGGCTGTGGTCTTAGTGGGCGCCATGATTGTTGCCAGCATTGAAACCGTCTGGGCGGGCTTAATCACGCCGCCCATGCGCGAACTGCGCAGCTACGACTACAGCCAAACCGCTCGCCAGCCCATTACCTTAGAAAAAGGTGCTGAACTTGGACGTTTCAAGCTCGGCTCTACAGCGGTAGTTTTGTTTGGCCCCAACCATGTCATTTGGGACGAGAGTCTGCAGGCAACCACCGCTGTACAAGTGGGGCAGCGCATGGCAACCGAGGTTTAATTTTTCCAATCGCGAAGAAAATGCGTGCTAGCATATTGATATTGTTTTTAGCCCGCGACATGGCGATACAACAGCGTTAAATCAACAGGAATATGTAATGGATACACAGATTTCAAAACTACGCCTTCAGGTACCAACGCCAGAACAGACTCGCCTGTCATTCTGCAAGCCTAGCGTGCGTGATTTAAAACTGTGGATTCAAGAGCTGCCCAAAGCCAATATTGGTGAAACCGCACGCCTGCTTTATAAAGCGCTGCTTGAACTGAACGATTTTAAAGCACCTGCTGACACGCGCCTGCAACTGCTCGAATTGTTGCGCCCTGAAGTTGTCTTTATCAACACGCAGCTGGAAAAACATTTTCTCAACAATTCGGTGATGCTCGATGATCGCGCACAGAAAGTTGCCAACCTTTGCCAGGCCCTACAAAACCATCTAACGACGGGTTACAAACTGGTGATTGCTGACTCTTATCAGCAACGCAGCTCAGTTTTAGCGCTGGCTTTGCAACGCACCACCAGCAGCATGTATGCCTCACTGGTGCGCGCTTATCAATTGTATTACCCAGCGCCTGCGCTGTTTTGGCTGGAACTGCATCAAGTCTATTTGCTGGCGCGCAAAAACAACTTACACACCCAGTCCATCCGTGATGCCCTACTGGACAATGTTAACGAACAAAGTGTTGAGACGGCCTACAGCTGCGTGTTACTGCTCAGCTGCGCGCGCATTAATCAGATGCGCCAAAATGATATTGCTATTTTAGCCCGTGCCTTGCCCAGCTGGGCGCATCTAGCAACGCTACAAAATGCAAACTTAGACAGCAGCTTATTTATCGTTAATTTAAACACAGACACACAACCCCGCTACAAAGAGCTAATGGAGCAAGGTCAAATACAAACGCGTTTAGGTTTTAATACACAAGAACTGGCTGAAGCATTGATTAAATACCAACAGTCGCTCGACAATAAAGCTATCAAGCCGCGTATCAATGTCCCAAAAAATATGCCTAGCACTTTAATTGCACAACTGTGCAGTGCTTGGGGCAATATTGCTAAGCGTGACTTCCAGCGCACTAGCAGCCAGGGTGTCCTTGAGGTATGTCTTGGCATGAGCGCTGTGCATTATTACCTTTCTGACCTGCAGTCGTTTGAAAAAACCCTGCAATCACAACAAGTTTCATTTGTTGAGTACAGCACCGACAACAGCCTGCCTGATATTTGGGCGCAAGCAATGGATGTTGACGCTACGCTTAATGATGACACGCTAGATAATGATCTGATTGAATATAAAAACCCTGAGCCCTCAACTCTCCCTAGAGAACAACCTGTCGCCCCATCTCAGTTTGAAGTGCCTGCGCAACCTCTAGAAATCTTATACCCCACTTACACCTTGACCATCGTCAACCACAGCCCCGGTGGATATTGTTTAGCCTGGCAAGATTCAGTACCGCCTTTACTGCAAGCCGGTGAAATTATTGCTTTACGCGAAAATGACAACCGACCTTGGTCAACAGCGGTAATCCGCTGGATTCGCCAGGCAGGTAGCGCCAGTACGCAAATGGGTATCGAGTTGATTGCGCCAAATGCGCAGCCCTGCGGTTTACAACTGTTACGTAGCGGTGATAATTCCAGTCACTTTTTGCGCGCGTTACTGGTGCCGGAAATTCCTGCGTTATCGCGCCCGGCCAGCGTTATTGCTCCACGTATTCCGTTTCAAGAAGGCCATAAAGTGGCCATTAATCAAGCGGGTAATGAGTTGCGTGCAATGTTGACCAAGCGCTCAATGCATACCGGTAGCATCAGTCAATTTGAGTACAATCTACTCTCAGCGCCCGCCGCCGAAAAGAAGCCCGCGCCAGCAAGCTCAACAACTACGAAGTCTGAAGACTTTGACTCACTGTGGAAGTCATTGTAATTTCTGATCATTTTTTAGACTCTAATATGTGCTCTTGGCACTGTGATGGTAAATATGGTTATTGATAAAAAAACGATTCGCTTGCTCATTTTAGAAGACTCAGAAAATGAAGCTGAACGCATTGTTAGCCTGTTTCGTAACTCAGGCCATGCGACCCGCGCCCATCGCATTGCATCACTTGACGACCTCAATGACGCACTAAAAAATATCTGGGATTTGTGTATTGCTGCAGATAACAGCGAGCAACTCGATCCATTGACCTGCTTACAAGCCATTCATAAAATGGCGCGTGATATTCCCTTTATCCAACTGTGCCAAGACGAGTCATCAGACACCTTGACTGACGCTTTGCAGATGGGCGCGCAAGATGCAGTCCCGCAAGGCGAAGATGAGCGTTTGGTTTTAGTCGCAAAACGCGAGCTCAATAACCTCGAAGAACGCCGCGCGCGCCGCGCCGCTGAAGTCGCGCTACGCGAAACCGAAAAACGCTGTCAGTTGCTGCTTGAAAGCTCGGTCGATGCCATCGCTTATGTACACGACGGTATGCATATTTACGCCAACAGCGCGTACTTACAATTATTTGGCTATGTCGATCCTGATGAAATGGAAGGCATGCCGATGATTGACTTAATTGCCAGCAGCGATCAAAGCCACTTTAAAGACTTCTTAAAACATTACCGCAGTGAAGACGGCAACGCCGACCTGACCTGCTCGGGAATAACGGCGTCGGCACAACAATTCCAAGCCAACATGACCTTCTCACCCGCTCAATATGATGGTGAGCCTTGTGTGCAGGTGGTTATTCGTGTCACCAATGACAATGCCGAGTTGGAAGAAAAACTGCGAGAAATCAGCAGCCAAGATTTAGTCACAGGTTTATACAACCGCCAGCACTTCCTTGAAATTCTAGATAGCGCAGCCGAACGCGCGATTAACGTAGGCCAGCAGGCCAGCGTTGCTTATATTAAAGTCGACCATTACACAGCCTTACAAACAGAGTTAGGACTGGCTGGAATCGATTTATTACTGACGGATTTAGCCAATCTTTTACGTCAAAACCTCAGTCCCGCAGCGCAAATAGCACGTTTTTCTGATGATGCTTTTAGTGTACTGACGCCCAACAGCACAGCGGAAGCATTGGAGCCTGAGCTACGTGCTTTGATGAAAAAAGTTGAAGCACAACTCTTTGATATCAATGGCCGTACCGCACAAACCACGCTCACCATTGGCGTTGCGGCACTGAGTGAAAAAACCTCAAAAGCTGCCGAAGTACTCAAGCGTGCACATGACTGCGCCGATCAAATCACCAGTGGTAATGCACTCAAAGTGCACAACCCTGCGGATGACTTAGCGGCCGCAGCCAACCGTGGTGATATTGTCGCTTTGGTACAGCAAGCGCTGGAAAACAACAGTTTCAAACTCCTCTTCCAGCCCATTATTAGCTTACGTGGTGATCAAGATGAGTTGTATGAAGTCTTACTCAGGCTGATCAATCCACAAGGTGAGGAAGTCCCACCCGCCGAGTTTATTAATGCGGCTATTTCTGCCGGTTTAGCAGAAAAAATTGATCGTTGGGTGCTGCTCAACTCAATCAAATTACTCACTGAGCACCGCAACAAAGGCAACCAGACGCGCTTTTTCATTCATTTGTCGAGCGCCAGTTTATGCGATCCAAGCTTACTGCCTTGGCTCAGCGTTGCCTTGAAAGCCTCACGTTTACCAGCTGACTCTATTATTTTACAAATCCGTGAAACTGATGCTGTCGCCTACTTAAAGCAAACTAAACAGCTGACTGAAGGCTTGCGTGCGCTGCACTGTCAGATTGCTTTAGGTCAGTTTGGCTGCACCATCAACCCATTCAATACGCTTAAACACCTTGATGTTGATTTTGTAAAAGTCGATGGCTCATTTACTAAAGAACTTAGCAGCGCCGAAAGCCAAGAGGCACTTAAAGACATGCTGGCAGCATTACATGCACAAGCTAAACACAGCATAGTGCCCTTTGTGGAAAGTGCCAGCGTCCTCTCGGTGCTGTGGCAAGCGGGGGTCAATTACATCCAAGGGCATTATTTACAAGGCCCGAGCCAAGCCATGACTTATGATTTTTCCAGCAACGACAGTTAAAAGACACTATTGAGCGCCAATAACAGGGCGCTCGTCGTTGCGACCCTTAGGTTAAAATCAGCGCCAGCCCTAAGCATCTGGCGCTATTGTGCTGCTCGTACCCAGAGCATGAGCTTCTGCATAGCGCTTGATGCTTTATCCAGCAGCGTGCAGCGGGTATCATAAGCAGCTTAATTTTATTTCTTCACCTCGCGCGCAGGTTAGACAGTCCATGTCGATGGTTCGTATTGGTTCCTACACATTAGCTAACAACCTGATTCTTGCGCCTATGGCTGGAGTCACTGACCGCCCACAACGCCAGCTTTGTGCGCGTTTTGGTGCGGGTTTAACGGTTTCTGAAATGCTGACCAGCGATACCAGTCTCTGGTCAAGCCGCAAATCCAGTTTACGCTTGCTCACTGATAGCGATCCGGAGCCACGCTCTGTACAGATTGCGGGCGCTGACCCTGCGATGCTGGCGCATGCCGCGCAGCAATGCGTGGAACTGGGCGCGCACATTATTGATATCAATATGGGTTGCCCGGCCAAGAAAGTGTGTAACAAAGCAGCAGGTTCAGCCCTACTCAAAGATGAGGCGCTGGTCACCCAGATTCTGCAAGCGGTACGCGCAGCCGTTAC
>QXGG01006136.1_pt1 | contig 12571 bp, 9 predicted proteins | sample 1982491 | NCBI WGS metagenome assembly QXGG01 (sample SAMN09924614, study PRJNA488089) | Wastewater metagenome, whole genome shotgun sequencing project. | isolation source: South African research farm wastewater | place: South Africa: Irene, Agricultural Research Council, Animal Production Institute... | reverse complement strand
GGTTAGCCGAGACTAACTGTGGCGGTTAGCCGAGACTAACTGTAACGACGCGGTAACGACGCGGTGGCGGCAGGGCAGCAGTTAGCCGAGGCTAACGACGACGGCGACGGAAATTATTCCGTTATTTGGCAATCAATGCAGCCCGCACAGGCGACACGCGGGCTGTGGCATTTGCTCCGGTCCGGTCCGGATCGCTGTCGTAAACGTGCAGTTTTACGGCAAAATTTACGACAACATACAAAAAACGTAGAGCTATCAATGCTTTGCTGGCGTGCGAGGCGGGTTACTAACCCGCATAGCTTTGTTTCGGGCTGTCTTCCTCCCTCGCTTTAGCTTTTATTTGTGTGTGTAGTACACTGCCCCACCGGCTATACGCGGGCGCACGGGTGCGCGGGGGTACCCCCACCGGGGGTGGGGGTAGGCTACAAACACCAAGCCCCGTCGCAGACAGCCCCCTATAGGCTGATTTTTGCGGCAAATACATCGCTCCAAAAACCAAATAACATAAAATGGCAATTAACCCCTAATCGGCATTTCGCTGATTAGGGGTTTTCTCTTTATCGGGTGTCACGGGGTTTTCTCTTTATCGGCTGCTGTGGGTTTTCTCTTTATCGGCTGCTGTGGAAAACGTGTCATTGAATGTCAGTATAGGTCTGTGCTAAACTGTAAAATAGAAATAGAGCGAAAAAAGGAGGCGAGACTTATGGGAAACGACCCCGACAGAGACGAGAAAGGCCGGTTTGTTAAGGGCTGTAGTTACGTCAACAACATAACCCCCGAGGAGAGGAAAAAGCGGCAGAGTAACGGCGGTAAGAAAGCCGCGATAGTCCAGCGCCGCCGCCGCCAAATCAGGGAGGCGCTGCTTGACATTCTCGCCGCGCCTGTGCGGGATATTGACGCACAAAAGGCTCAAATTCTTGAGCTTTACGGCATAGAAGACCCGCGTCAGGCCGACTCACTGGCACTGTCGATGGTGCTCAAGGCTGTAGGAGGCGACGTTGAAGCGGCCAAATTTGCGCGAGACACGACCGGCGAGAAGCCGACGACCGGAGTTGAGGTAGGCAATCTCGACGATAAACCGTTTGAGAGCATCGACCTCGGAGCGCTGAGTGATGAGGAGCTTCAGCGCATGGCCTTTGCGCGTAATGTCGTTGCGGGCGACGACGGCGATGGCGGCGATGACGACGACGAGAAAATCGTCGAAACGGAGTAAGAGCTGACGGACGGGGGGTAGGCTACAAACACCAAGCCCCCTTCCGTAAAGAAGGCTCAACCGAGAAGTATTTATAGAAAAATGCACTTAACGACAACTGAATGCACCGTCTGGGGCAATCTTAGTGCGCGGAATTGGGCTGCCGCGTTCTCTTTTTACCCCCTTTCTTCAAGATATATGTGTTCTTCCCCCTTTCACATAGTCTCAGACGGTGTGTTCAGTTGTCGTTAAGTGCTTGATTTTTTTAAGGGACACGGCAAAGGGAGTGTATAACGGAGTGTCGGAGCGTGACCTGATAAATGCCGAGCTTGCGCAGCGCGAGTTAGCGCGGCGGTCGTATCGGTGGTACTTACCGTATGTCCACGGTGCGCAGTGGAAGGAGACGCGGATGAGCCGCTTCATAGCGGACAACGTGCAGGACTTCCTCGAAGCGGAGACGGGACACGCATATGACATCTTGGTCATAGAGAGTCCGCCGCAGCACGGTAAACTGATAGCTGATGATACCCCGGTTTTAACATCAGAAGGATGGAAAAATCACGGTGATTTAAAGGTTGGGGATTATGTTTTTAATCATAGGGGCGAAAAAGTACGGATTACCCATGTCCACCCTAAGTATTTTGCTAATCGAGAAGTATCTCTCACTAACGGCGAAATAATAAGGTGCCACGAGAACCATGAATGGCTTGTTTATTCTCGATGCCGTAGTAGCCACCCCCTTTGTGTTGTTGAAACCAAGTTCATGGAAGGCCGAGTGGGCTACGGCTCGCAAGAGAAAAAACGCGGTCACAGGTATAATTTTCAAATCCCCCTCCGGGCTCCGATAGAGGGCGAAGAAAAGGACGTGGCTGTTGAACCGTATGTACTTGGTGTGTGGCTTGGTGACGGTACGAATACTAAACCCCAGATATGTGCGTGTGCATCTGATCGAGTTACCCTCGATGAGTGCCGAAAGTTTTACCCCAACGGGGCAGAGTGGGTTCATAAAGACACCGGAGTTATCACGGCTTCCTATATAGGGCTTTATAAAGACCTGCGCGAGTACGGCATGTGCTATCGGCATAAGACTGAAAAGCATATTCCTGAGACCTACCTGACGGCAAGTCATCAGCAGAGGTTAGAGCTTTTAGCAGGGCTGATAGACACGGACGGCTATGTTGATAAAAAGCATCACCGCATTGTGTTTACAACCGCAGACCCTAAGCTTAAATCCAGTTTTGAAGAACTCATAGCTACGTTTGGTTGGCGCACGACCACTTGCACGTTTAAGCCCCGTGTAAGTTCAAGCGGCGTTGTCGGCAGGCACGAATATTGGCAGATCGCATTTAACCCGACTGAATATATACCCTGTCGCATTGAGCGCAAGCGGCTTACGGATTTTGCAAAGCAGAGACGGATTGCTATTTGCGATATCCGTGAGATAGAGCCGGTGCGGGGTAATTGTATAACCGTAGAGGGTGGTATTTATCTTGTCGGAAAAACAATGATACCCACGCATAACAGCCTCACGGTTACGGAAACTTTACCCAGTTGGTATTTAGGGCGATGGCCGAAAAACCGCGTGATAGTTGCCAGCTACAACGAGGACTTCGCGGAGAAGTTCTGTAGGCGCAACAAAGAGAAGATAAAGCAGTTCGGGCAGACGCTGTTCGGCATCAAGATAGGCGATATCGACAGGGCTGTGGAGTTTGAGCTGAGCAATCACATGGGTAGGCTCATTAGTCGCGGTCTGCGTTCGGGCATCACTGGCAACCCCGCGAACTTGGTCATTATAGATGACCCGGTTAAAAACCGCGAGGAGGCCGACAGCGAGACCTTCCGCGCAAAGGTGTGGGAGGAGTGGCAGAACTCGGTCAAGTCCCGTCTCGCGGCGGGGGCTAAGGTGGTCATCATCATGACACCGTGGCACGAGGATGATCTTGCGGCGCGAGTGCTTGCCAACGAGCATAACGCCAGACTGCTGCGCCTGCCGGTTGAGGCGGAGGAGAACGACCCGCTGGGACGCCGTGTGGGCGACCCGCTGTGCCCTGAGCTGGGCAAGGACGCGGCGTGGCTGGCTGACTTTAAGGCCAGTTACATATCCGACCCGCTCGGCGGCGCACGTGCGTGGTCGGCGCTGTACCAGTGCTCACCGCGTATTGAGGGCGGCAACCTTGTCATGCGTGAGTGGTGGCAGTATTACGACACGCGTGAGATATCGAGCTTCGGTACGCAGCTTATCAGCGTTGACGCGGCGTTTAAGGGCACCGACAGCAGCGACTTCGTGGCGATCACGGTGTGGGGCAAGAGGAACAACGATTACTACCTGCGCTACTGTCTTAACCGCCAGATGTCGTTCACTGATACCCTAAAGGCGATACGCTCGGTCAAGCAGCTTTATCCGCAGGCGCAGAGGGTGCTTATTGAGGATAAGGCAAACGGCTCGGCGATAATTGACGTGCTACAGCGCGAGATGTTCTGCATACCAGTGAACCCCCGCGGCGGCAAGGAGTCCAGAGTTAACGCGGTAAGCCCTGCGATAGAGTCAGGACATGTGTTCCTGCCGGTAGGTGCGCCGTGGCTGGAGGCGTTTATAGACCAGTGGTCGGCGTTCCCCGCCGGAGCGCACGACGACATGGTTGACTCGTCCACGCAGGCGTTGTCATTTCTTCTGTTCTCATCCGGCCTATACGAGCTGCCTGAGATTCCCGAGGAGGTGCTGCTCGCCGACCGTGAGCAGGAGGCCGTGCTTGACGGAAACCGGCTCTACGACGTATACGGTCAGAACGAGGCATGGTAGCACGGCTTGAAAGGAGTAATAGATACATGGAATTTATATACGGGGCGCTTGGAGTAGTTCTTGCTCTGGGGCTGTTCGCGTTCGGCGCGTTTGTCGGCTGGCGCATCAAGGGGCGCATGATAGAGGCGGCCAGACGCAGCTATGCCGAGGAGATAACAGAGAAGGAGCGCGAGGAGCTGAGAGCGGAGCAGGAGGCATTCTCCGCGCTTATGGGGTATAACATAGACACGGCTTACGGGCTGAACGAGGGAGTGAGAGCCGATGAGTAAAAACGACTACCGCAGCTCGACGGACAGCAAGACAAGGGCGTGGAGGTATTATGAGCTGGGCAGGTCGTACAACAACGGTCTGGTACCCAATCAGTACCGAACGGTCAACACCAACGTGGAGTTCTTTGCCGGAAACCAGTGGCTGCACATACCCGAGACGAAGGCAATGAGCCGACTTGCCAAGCCGGTGTTCAACATCGTAAAGCGTATTACGAGCCTGTTCGTTGCAGCGTTGACCTCAAACGAGACAACGATATCCTTCGACTCGCTGAGCTATTACGACGGAGAGAACCTCGCAGACCCCACATCCAATGCGGCAGAGTATGCCACTGCTGAGGTGCGTAACCTCATGGACAAATTCAAAATGAACTACAGAGTTCGAGAGGCTCTGTTTGACGGCGCGCAGACAGGTGACTACTGTGCGCATTTTTATTGGGACGCCAACGCCTTGCCATACGGCGGCGCGTTTGGTGCGTATCGCGGTGAGATACAGATGGAGATGGTTGACGGCATCAACGTCATGTTCGGCAATCCCAACGACCGCCGCGTACAGGAGCAGCCGTATGTGCTTATCGTAGGCAGAGATACGGTGGAGAACCTGAGAGCCGAGAAGGAGCGCTTTGATAAGAGAAACAAGCGCAAGGGCGAGGCCGACAGCGGCTTTTTTGGTATGGGTATTCAAGCTGACAGCGACACCGCCGATCAGATAGGTGTGGGTGGCAAGCACGAGCTGATACAGTCCGACGACAAGAATGGCAAGTGCCTTTATGTGTACCTGTACGAGAAGCGGACTCACGAGGAGGACGTTATAGACCCCGAGACGGGCGAGGCCGCCGAGGAGCCCGAGCTTGACGACAAGGGCAACCCTATACCGCTCATGTCCAACGGTGCGCCGGTCGTTAACCCCGACGGTACGCCCCGCTACAAGACCCGGAAGGTAAAGCATCTCGTGACCTCGGTGTACGTTACCAAGGCGACCAAGAACTGCAACATATACAGCGAGATAGATACCGGCCTGACGCTTTACCCGATAGCGTGGGGAAACTGGGAGCACCAGAAGAACCAGTACCACGGCAGAGCGCTTGTAACCGGCATTATCCCTAACCAGATATTCATCAACACCATGTTCGCAATGGTCATGCGCCACTTGCAGCTCATGGGCTTTCCGAAGGCCGTGTACAACGCAGACCTCATCGGGCAGTGGAATAACGAGGTCGGTCAGGCTATTGCGGTACACGGGCTTACCCCCGGACAGGCGATAGGCGACATAGCAGGTTTCCTACAGCCCGCTGACATGTCCAATCAGATAATCGTTGCAATAGATAAGGCTATGCAGTACACCCGCGAATGCCTTGGTGCAACGGATGTGCAGATGGGCTCGGTTCGACCCGACAACACCTCCGCGCTCATGGTCTTGCAGTCCAACGCGGAGGTACCGCTTGAGAACCCCAAAGCGAATTTGTACGAGTGGTACGAGGACATCGGTGCGATACTGCTTGACATGATGGGCACATACTACGGCAAGCGCCCGATTGTGCGCGACCGTGAGTTCGAAGAGATCGTGACCGGTGCCGACGGCCTGCCGATGATAGACCCCATGACCGGCACGATGATGCAGAACACCGTCACGCGGCGTGTGCTTGAGTCGTTTGACTTCAGCCAGTTCAAGCACCTGTTCCTGAACATCCGCGTAGATGTCGGCGCTACGAGCACCTATAGCGAGATATCCATTGTACAGACTCTGGACAATCTGCGCCGTGACGGTACGCTTGAGATCATTGACTACCTCGAACGCATACCTGATAAGCTCATACCGCGCAAGGCGGAGCTCATAACCGAGTTGCGTAAACGTGCGCAGTCGATGCAGGGTGTGGGTGCCGGGCAGGTGAGCGGCTCACCGTCCGGGGATATGGCACAGATGGCGGCGATGGCGAGCAAGCCTAAGAGCGGCGCTCCCGCTATGGGCGGTGCGCTTGATGAGGCAAAGATCGTCCAGAACATGCCAGAGAACATACAGAGCCGATTTGACCGGCTGCCGGAGGTAGCGCAGGACGCGCTGCTGAGGGTACAGGGTCATTAACCAATTAACCGAAACAATTCCGTCCGGGGCGACCGAGCCTCGGGCGGATTGTTATAAACGCTCCCTGCCACGGAGCGAAAAATCCAATATTCTTTCTCGCCATGAAAGGAGAACTGGCCATGACAGAAAACATGGACATCGAACAGACTGAGGTAGCACCCGTAGAGAATGACGAGCCTATCCTGCCCGACGGCTGGGACGGGGTGGGCGATATCTTCGAGGCGGGCTCTTGGACAGACCCCACGGCGGTGGGGCTTGAGGGCTTTGCCACGGAGCAGACATCAGTCGAAGCTGCACCGACCGAGGAGACTCCCGCCACAGAGCCAGAACCGGAGGGTACAGCGCAGGAGGGCACAGCAGAGACCGAACCTGTTCCGGAGCCTGCCGCGCCGTCTAAAATCAAGTTCCGCACCCAATATAACCATCAGGATATGGATGTTGAGCTTGATGAAGCAGAGCTGCCGACCATTTATCAGAAATCTCTGGCGCTTGACCGCGAACGCGAGCGTGTGAACAAGGCCAAGCCCGTGGTTGATATGGCATCGAAGCTTGCAGCGCAGATGGGGTTTGAGACCCCCGAAGCGATGCTCGAAGCCGCGTCAGCCAATTACCGCCAGTCCGAGATAGACGCGCTGGTTAAAGACGGGGTGCATAAGACCGTTGCAGAGGTAATCGTAAATCAGCGGCTTGCCGCTAAAGCGACTGAGCCCGCGCCCGTGACTGCACATGAGAGCAGCACAGAGCCTGAGCCGACCGCGCAGAACCAGACCTCCGCAGAACAGACACCGACAAAGAGGGATTTCCAAGCCGAGGTAGCCGAGCTTCTCAATATACGCCCGGAGCTTAAGAGTCAGCAGTTACCCGAAGAAGTGCAGCAGGACGCGGTCAAGAATGGCGTCCGTCTCGCAATGGCGTATCTGAACTATGAAGCCCGGCAAATGAAAGCCGAAAACGAGCGCTTAAAGAGCGTAAATAAAATCCACGAACAGAATGCGGCATCCGCTGCTCGTGCGCCCGTAACCGGTACGAACGGAGGCGGTGCAACAGACACCGCGCCCGAAGACCCCTTCCTTATAGGCTTTAATTCCGGCTACTGAGCGTAGCGCAGCCACATGCCGTGTCGATTACGAAAGGAATGTGATTAACTATGGCAGGTGGACTTAACCTTGCAACTAAATACTCGACTCATGTAGATGAGCGATTTACCCGCGAGTCGCAGGCAATGCTTGCGCTCAATAACGACTATGACTTCACCGGTGTTGACACCGTCAAGGTGTACAGCATTCCCGTAGTCCCCATGAGTGACTACCAGCGCACCGGCGCATCCCGTTACGGCACTCCCACCGACCTTGCTCGTAACGTTCAGACCCTTAAGGTACAGAAAGACCGCAGCTTCACCTTCATCATTGATAAGGGCGACAAAATCCAGTCTCAGATGGTCTCTGACGCCGGTAAGGCTCTGTCCCGTGAGCTTGAGCAGGTCGTTCTTCCCGAGTACGACACTTATGTGTTCAAAACTCTTGCGGCCGCTGCCGTTGCTAACGGCCATTACTCCAACACCGCAATCACCAAGACCAATGCGTATGAGATGTTCCTCAATGCAAACGAGGCTCTCGGCAACAAGAACGTTCCCGACAAGGGTCGTGTAGCGTTCTGCTCTTACCGTTTTGCCAACCTGCTCAAGCAGGACTCGGCCTTTGTCAAGTACGGCAACACGTCTCAGGAAATGGTCATCAAGGGTGTTATCGGCGAGTGCGACGGTACTCAGATCGTCAAGGTACCTTCGAGCCGTCTGCCTGCGGGCTGTGCGTTCATCGTGACCCACCCCATCGCGGCAACCGCGCCCAAGCAGCTGAGCGACTACCGCATCCACGACAACCCTCCCGGAATTTCCGGCTGGCTGGTCGAGGGTCGTTTCATCTACGATTGCTTCGTTCTCAACAACAAGGCCGACGCTGTGTACTATCATGGCTCTCAGGCTGTTCTCAAGAACCTGAACGTTGAGACCGCTGCAACTGCTCCCGGCAAGACCACAATTAACGTTCTGGCTGCTCTTGAGGGCGCAAAGCGTTACTACATGGTAGCCAACGACGCAGCATCCCTGACCGCCGTAACCTACGGCACTGCTATCACCACCTCCGCTTGGACTGAGCTCACCGCAGCAGCGACCGAGATCACTCCGGGCTCTGGCAAAACCGTTGTCCGTGTTGTTGAGGTCGACTCGGCAAGCAAGCCTATCGCAGTCGGCGACGCACTGCTTAACATCGGCTGATAGCCGAAATAGCGCAAACCCAAAAAAGACCCCCGGTAAGGGGGTCTTTTCTTATATCGGGGCGGCAGACCGCCGCGTTAAGGATGAGGACTTTTTCCTCTTTGCTCCTCACGGGCGCGGGCAGGTGCAACTCCTGCCCCCGATGACACTATTCACAGAAACAAGGAGATGAGCTTATGACATACGGAGAGGCGCGTGATAAGACGCTCCAACTGATAAATTCATACTCATTAGGCGGCCGAGTCATAGAGTCGTCATACAACGAGCAGCAGGACTACCTGAATCGTATACCCGGCCTGCTCAATGACGCCATGATGTTCATCGCCATGAACATACGCCCTATTCAGGCGCAGGAGTCTTTGGATTACAAGTACGCCGAGAGAGTAGGCGGCATGTATCGCTTCGACCTGCCCACAGACTTCTACGAGATTGATACGGCGGGGCTGCTTGTCGTGAGCGACTGCGCGACGTATCGCTGCACGAGCTACACCATGGCATCTGACGATTCCATTCTCGTGCCGTGGCTTGACGGCGATGTGTTACTGCTGTACCATCGCCTGCCTACCCTACTCCCGGATAAGCCTGCTGACGATGTCAAGCTATCGGGCGAAAAGGCAGTGCAGTACGTATTGCCATACTACGCCGCAGCGCAGCTGCTGCTACAGGACGACGCCTACGCCTATACGCAGCTTTACAACGAATGGACCACACGTGTGGCGCAGCTCAGACCCGCGCCGCATCCTGAGTACGGGCTTGTGGAGGACGTGTATGGCACAGATAGCTGGGGTGATTTCTGATGTCACGATCAAAAAACGGTGTTTCCACATATCAGCTTAAATACGGCGTAGACCCGAAGACCGAGTATGTTGAGACGTTCTCAAACCTCTGCGGCGGGCTAAACCTCAAGCAGTTGGACTATCTGTTGCGGCCTAACGAGAGCCCGGACCTGATGAACATGAACTGGAACAACGGGGCGCTGTCATCCCGTGCCGGGCAGAGGTGGTCTGTCGAAACGCCGATGGGCGCAGCGCACACCTGCTCACAGGACAGGTACTACGGCTATGTTTTCTTCCATATCGACAACAAGATATACCGTAGCGACCCCACGATGGACACGCCGACCATGACCTTGTGCCACACGCTGCCCGAAACGGCTACGAAGCGAGGCACGTTTTTCCGGTATCAGGACGACCTATACTACAAGGCTCCGGGCGTTTACCTTAAGATAAGTTATCTCGACGGGGTGTTCACGATTGCGGATGTTGAACCATACGTGCCCATCATCCAGATAAACAGCGACCCAACGACACACGCGGGGGATAAGTACCAGTCCGAGAACCGGCTGACCCCTAAAAAGGAGATATGGTACAACGCCAAGACTGACATCAAGGAGTATGTCCTGCCTGTAACGGGCGCGACGGTCGTAAGCGTATATGTGGACGACGTGCTTACTACGGCGTATACGACTAAGGAAACAACCGGTGGTACGGTCGTGGAGTTCACGACAGCGCCGCCGGTTACGAACCCTGCGACGAATAACACGGTGCGCATCATCTACTCCAAGGCAAATATCGACGCGTACAACAGCATCATGGAGTGCCCATACGCGGTCGTGTACGGCGGCAACAACAATATCTGTGTTGTTGTGGGCGGCTGCAATGCGCAGCCCAACGCTTATTTTTGGAGCAACAACGACGACATTTCCATGAACGCTGGGTACTTCCCCATGAGCAACTACAACCTCGCGGGCGATAACTCTGAGCAGATAACAGGTTTCGGCAAGCAGCAGAACCTGCTGGTCATATTCAAGACCGGCTCTATCGGTAAGGCGGAGTGCAGCTTCACGGACATTGACGGCAAGACCGCGATTTCCATGGACTACAAGAACATCAACAGCGTTATCGGCTGTGACCTGCCATGGACAATACAGCTCGTGCAGAACAACCTTGTGTTCTGCAACACCGAGCAGGGGGTGCATATCATCCTTAACAGCTCGGCAGCGCTTGAGAACAACATCGTTTGCGTAAGCGACAAGGTAAACGGCGACCTGCGCTACGACCCGACCGTTACGGGCGTACCGGGCAAGGACGGTCTGCTTCGAGCAGTGCGCGAGGCTAAATCGGTGTGTTCCGTGGACACAGACTCTAAGTACCTTCTGACCATCATCGGTGAGGGCGAGGACAATAACGTGACCTTTGAGTGGGACTATACCATCTCTGGCTACAGCGACCCGACGTGGTTCAGGCACAATAACATCAAAGCCGTCGCGTACTTTCAGGACATCGGTTATCTCGGCTTTCTGACCGAAGACGGGCGCACGGTCATGCGCACTGACCGCCTGTACATGGACTGCTTGCCGAGTGATGAGAACGGTTACACGAGGTTCGCGCCGATAGAGAAATACTATCAACTGCCAGTCATGTTTTACGACACCTATGACCGGCGCAAGAACATAACGAGCTGCATAGTGACCATGCGCGGTGACTCGAACACCAGAGTTAAGGTCACATACTACAGTGATTTTGACGACCGAGAAGACCCCACCGACCTGCCGTGCTACAGCTGGCGACTGTTTCCCCGCGACCTGTCCACATGGGCGCTGGCGCGGTTTAAGTACGCCCGACCGTTCCGGCGCAAGCCCTGCATGAAGCGGGTGCATCATTTCTCGATGCGCATCGAAAACAGTATACTCGGTCATGATATGTCGCTCATCTCAGTGCAGGTATTCTATAACTACCAAGGGAGGCAGAGATAATGGCAAAGCCTGAGCAGCTTTCAAATTTGACCTATACCCGTACTTGGCTCAGTGCGGATGACTTTCCAACAATAGAGCCTGACGAAACCAAGGTCAGGGAGGATTTGCAGTTCCACCCCGACGCCGTAAAGGATTACATAAACGACAAGTTGCTGCCCTCGTACAACAACATACTCAACGAGGGGCTGCACTGCCCCGGCACGCTGAGCTTCAGCGGTGCGGTTACGGCGAAGTATAACGGCGAGGTTGACGTGAACATCTCCTTACCCGTCGGTTCGGGCGGCGGGACTACCGCGACGACCACCATAGAGTGTACTCTCGACAGCAGCGGCGAGTCAGTCACGTTCGGCGCGTTGCCGACGGGCTACACCAACCCCTTCGACCTCATCGAGGACTCCTGCAACAGCGGTCAGACGGTGCAGATCAAGGTCGCCTCGGCCAAGGGTACGGAGATAATGACGCTCGCCGAGATAACGAGCAGCCCCAAGACCGCCAAGTTTACCGGCGACGCGCCTGTGCTCGACGCCCTCGATACCGAGTGGCACGTTCTGACGGTAAGTGAGTCCGGCAGCGGCGCGTATGCGGTCGTAAAGGGCAACCCCTATTCCCCCATCATCGGCACCGTGCCCCCGACGACATCGACTGTCGGCGTAGTCGGGCAGGAATACATTGATACCAGCTCAAAGCGTACTTGGAGGTGCACGGCGATAAGCGGCGGCACATATACATGGGTGTTATACGACGCCGGGGTTTCGTCCAAGTTCGACGTAACGCTGAGCGCATCGGGCTGGACGGTGAACAAGACGTACACTATCACGAGCCCGTATATAACGGCTACGAGCGCAGTGGAGATACTTCCGAGGGAGAACAAGGGCGTAACGCGTGAGCAGATGGACGCACTGGCCGCGGCGATGATAGTGGGCGGTACGCAGTCCAACGGCTCCATAGAGCTCGTTTCGCTGGATATACTGCCGGAAATAGATTTGCCGCTGACCGTTATCGTGAGGAGGGATTTGTAATGCAGAGAGGTACTACGCCGACCCTGAGCTTTGCGATACCCATAGACACATCTCTGCTTGACGCGGTGTGGGTCACGCTCTCTCAAAACGACACGGAGATCGTGACTAAGACCATGTCGGAGTGTGAGCTGGACGGGAATATTATCCGCGCCAAGCTGACGCAGGCCGACACTCTGCGATTATC
>QXGG01102827.1_pt1 | contig 12592 bp, 10 predicted proteins | sample 1982491 | NCBI WGS metagenome assembly QXGG01 (sample SAMN09924614, study PRJNA488089) | Wastewater metagenome, whole genome shotgun sequencing project. | isolation source: South African research farm wastewater | place: South Africa: Irene, Agricultural Research Council, Animal Production... | reverse complement strand
CTGAAGGATGCCGGCAGTGATGAAGTCCAGGGTTATTACTTCAGCCGGCCGTTGACGGCAGACGAGTTCGCCGAATTCTGTCGCGGCTATCGGCCTCCGGTCTGACGCAAGGCAGAAGCAGCCAAATCGCACAAATTTGGTTATCATCACCGCTCGTTTCGAGTACGCGGAATCCGACATGAAAACTGAAACCATCCTGCAAGCCGTCGCTGCTGTCAGTGCTGCCGTTCAGGCGCATGAAGCCGAGATCGAATCGCTCGATCGCGCACTGGGCGACGGCGACCATTACATCAACGTCAAACGCGGCGTGACGGCGATCGCCGCCATGCGCGACGAGCTGGCGCCATTGACCCCGGATGTCGCGCTGCAGCGCATCGGCATGAAGCTGTTGTCCACCATCGGCGGTGCTTCCGGCCCGTTGTTCGCCAGTTTTTTCCTGGCCATGTCCAAGCGACTGAAGGAGGGCGGGGCCGAAAACATGGCCGGCATCGCTGCCGCCTTTGCCGATGGCGTCGAGGCGATCAAGCAGCGCGGAAAATCCGATGTCGGCGAGAAGACCATGCTCGATGTGCTGATTCCCGTCGCGCAGACCTTGCGCCAGCAGGCGGAGGCCGGTGCCGGGCTACCGGTGTTGTTAGAGGCCATCAAGGCCAGCGCCGAACAGGGCATGCTGGCCACCCGCGACATGCTGGCGACCAAGGGTCGTGCGGCCTTTCTCGGCGAGCGCGCCATCGGCCATATCGATGCCGGCGCCAAGAGCACGCAGGTCATGATCGCGGCGGTGTGCGATCTGCTGGCAAATCAACAATAATCCGCAAAGGAGGAAGCATGAAGATTTTCGTCAATGATGTAGACAACCTGCTGGTCGAGAGCCTGTCCGGCTTCGCCGCCGCGCATGGCGACCTGGTCAGCCTGAATCTGGACCCGCATTTCCTCACGCGGGCGCACAAGGCGAAGAACAAGGTCGCGCTCATCTCCGGCGGCGGTTCCGGTCACGAGCCCTTGCACACAGGTTTCATCGGTCACGGTATGCTGGACGCGGCCTGCCCCGGCCATGTGTTCACCTCGCCGACGCCGGACCAGATGATGGCGGCTGCCGAGGCGGTGGAATGCGGCAAGGGTGTGCTGTTCATCGTCAAGAATTACGCCGGCGATGTCATGAACTTCGAGATGGCGGGCGAGATGATTATCTGCGACCACGCGACGGTGCTGACCAGCGATGACGTGGCGGTCGAGAACTCGACCTATACCACCGGCCGCCGCGGCGTGGCCGGTACGGTCATCGTCGAGAAGGTGGTCGGCAGTCTGGCCGAGACCGGTGCCGATCTCACGCATTGCAAGGCACTGGGCGAGCGCGTCAACCGGCGCACGGCTTCCATGGGCGTGGCGCTAAGCAGTTGCACGGTGCCGGCAGCCGGCCGGCCGACTTTCGATATCGGCGACAACGAACTGGAGATGGGCGTCGGCATCCACGGTGAACCGGGCCGTCGGCGCGAGCCCATGCGGCCGGCTGATGACATCGTCAAGGATCTGGTGACGGCGATTCTGCACGACCTCCGGCCGGTGGAAGGCAGCGAGGTGCTGCTGATGATCAACGGTTTCGGCGCCACGCCGCTGATGCAGTTGTACATGCTATATAACAGCGCCAGCAAGCTGCTGGCGGCTCACGGCTTCAAGGTCACGCGCTCGCTGGTCGGCAACTATACGACGGCGCTGGACATGGCGGGCGCTTCGGTGACGGTGTGTGTGCTGGACGAGGAGATCAAGCGGCACTGGGACAGCCCGGTGCATACGGCTGCATTGCGCTGGGGCATGTAGCGCGATAGGTTCAGTCCAGATAATCACTGGCGGCCGGCTCCTCGGCCGCCGCTTCTTTTTCAGCTTCCCGTTCCAGCATGAGTTGTCGCGACTGCGGGGTTTCCAGGCTGATGCGGCCCAGTGCGCCGCTGCGGTAATCCACCAGAAAGGCCATGGCGGTCTTTTCCATGTCCGGGCGTCCGCCCTTGAGCAGGTAGCCGCGACGTTTGGCGACCGCTTCCAGCAGATCGACCTTGTCCATGCCGCTGACGTCGATCTTGTAGCGGGTATTGAGCAGAGCCGGATAGCGTTCGAGCAGGATGTCGGCCAGAAACAGCGCCACATCCTCGTCGATCACCGCATTGCGGCCGATGGCGTGACTCGCTGCCAGCATGTAGCCGTCGGACTCATGCTCGATTTTCGGCCACATCATGCCGGGCGTGTCGGTGATGGTCATCACTTCACTCAGTTCGAAACGCTGTTGCGATTTGGTCACCGCCGGTTCGTCGCCGACCTTGGCGATGCGGCGGTTGAGCAGGGCGTTCATCAGGGTCGATTTGCCGACGTTGGGGATGCCCATGATCATCATGCGCAATGGCTTGATGTGCGTGCCACGATGCGGCGCCAGTTGCTGGCAGAGCGCGGGGATCTTTTTGGCATCGCCCGCTTTCTTGCACGACAGCGCGACCGCCTTGACGCCTTCCTGCTGGTTGTAATGCTGCAGCCAGGCCTGCGTCACCTCCGGGTCGGCCAGGTCAGCCTTGTTCAGTATCTTCAGGTTGGGGCGCTGGCGAAACAGCCGCATGTCCTCGATCATCGGATTATGGCTGGCCTCCGGTACGCGCGCATCCAGCACCTCGATGACGACATCGATGAATTCCATGGTTTCGGCGGCCTTTTTACGCGCCTGGGTCATATGGCCCGGATACCACTGAATCGCCATTTTTTCCTCTTGAAAATCGAAAAATACTTTGTCGCCTACGGCTTGTGGCGTCAAGACGAGCCGCTTTAGCGGCCGTCCTGACGGACATGACCCTTGCGGTTAGGGCCATTCGTACTGTCTTCGCCTTGCCTTCGCGTCTTTTTCGATTTTGAAGATGAAAGCCATTGAATTGGAGTTCTTCTAAAACCAAAAGGCCAGACAAGGTATACAAGCCCCATTCTAACATCGTGCGAGGCGGGCAGGCCTCGGTTAAACTAACGCCATGACACTCATTCCGGAAATCAAGCCCAACCAGTCGATCGAGCTGCTGAAGGAACTGCACATCCTGACGCGCGATGGCAAGCTCAATCAGGATACGCGGCGCAAGCTGAAACAGGTCTACCATCTCTATCATTTCATCGAGCCGCTGCTGGAGGAGGTGATGGCGGAGAACGAGCACGCCGTGCTGGTCGACCACGGGGCCGGCAAATCCTATCTCGGCTTCATTCTCTACGACCTCTTCATGAAGCAGCATGCCGGCGGGCAGGTGATTGGTATCGAGACCCGCGCCGAGTTGGTGCAGAAGTCGCGCGAACTGGCGCAGAAACTCGGTTTCGAACGCATGCAGTTCCTGCAGCTGAGCGTGGAGGAATCCATCAAATCGGAAGCGTTGCCGGACAAGGTCGATATCGTCACCGCGCTGCATGCCTGCAACACGGCGACCGATGACGCGATACGCTTCGGTCTGGAGAAGGAAGCGCAGTTCATGGTGCTGGTACCGTGCTGCCAGGCCGAGGTGGCGGAAGTGCTGCGCCGCCACAAGAACGAATCCTTCGGCAAGACGCCGCTGTCCGAGATATGGCGCCATCCCATTCACACCCGCGAGTTCGGCAGTCAGATCACCAATGTGCTGCGCTGCCTGCAGCTGGAAGCGCACGGCTACCAGGTCACGGTGACCGAGCTGGTGGGCTGGGAACATTCGATGAAGAACGAACTCATCATCGCACGCTACAAGAACAGTCCGCGCAAGAACGCGCAGCTGCGGCTGGAACAGATACTGCAGGAACTCAATCTGGAAGATCTGCGCGGCAGATTCGTCTACTGAACACACAAGATACAAGCAAGCTAAACTCAAGACATGACCATGAAACTCTATCGACCGCTACACACGACCGCAGAAATCCGCGCCATCGAGCAGCGGCACGCAGGCGAGTCGCTGATGCAGAAAGCTGCCATCGCCATCAGCCAGTTCGTGCAGGATGTGCTGCCGGACGTGCAGACCAGAATCCTGGTGCTGGCCGGCCCCGGCAACAATGGCGGCGACGCGCTGGTGGCGGCACGTCTGTTGCGAGAGATATACCCGGTGAGCGTCGTCTTCTGCGGTGAGGCGGACAAGCTGCCGCCGGATGCCGCCGCTGCCTATCGCGATTGGTGCGCGGATGGCGGTCTGCTATTGCAGGAGATTCCTGCCGGTCAATGGGATCTGGTGATCGACGGTCTGTTCGGCATCGGCCTGCAACGGCCGTTGACGGACCAGCCGGCGAAGCTGGTGACGGATGCGAATCAGCTCGGCGTGCCAGTGCTGTCCATAGACGTGCCTAGCGGTCTTTGTGCCGACAGCGGTCGGGTGCTTGGTTGCGCGATACGCGCGGAGTGGACCCTGACCTTCATCGGGCTCAAGCCCGGACTGTTCACCTTGGATGGACCGGACCATGCCGGCGAGGTGATGCTGAACATGCTGGACATTCCGGTGGCGGAGAGCGGGCAGGGACGCCTGCTGGAGCAGGAAAGCGTCAGCAAGCTGTTGCCGAAACGGCGCCGCAATTCCAACAAGGGCGATTACGGCAATCTGGGCGTCATCGGCGGTGCTGCGCGCATGACTGGCGCGGCAGTGCTGGCGGCTCGGGCCGGTCTGCTCAGCGGCGCCGGCCGCGTCTATCTCGGCTTACTCGACGCCGACGCGCCGACGCTGGATAGCGTGATGCCTGAACTGATGCTGCGCCCGCCGCAGGAGGTGCTGGCGCTGAAGCTCGATTGCCTGGTAGCAGGGCCGGGCATGGGTACTGACCGGGTTGCGGCCGAATTGCTGAAGCAGATGCTGGATTTGCCAGTACCTCTGTTGCTGGACGCGGACGCGCTGACCTTGCTGGCGGCCGATGCGCACTTGCGTGAAGCTGTGCGGCAGCGCAGCGCACCGACGCTGCTGACGCCGCATCCGGGCGAAGCGGCGCGGCTGCTGGGCTGCACAGTAGAGGATGTCCAGCAGTACCGCATCGTCAGCGCACTGAGGATGGCGGCGGATTACAACGCCGTGGTATTGCTCAAGGGCTGCGGTAGCGTCATCGCGTTGGCGGACGGCCGCTGGTTCATCAACCACAGCGGCAATCCGGGGCTCGCCAGCGCCGGCATGGGCGATACGCTGGCCGGCATCATGGGCGCGCTGATTGCACAAGGGCTGCCGGCCGAGGAGGCGGTGCAGCTGGCGACCTACCTGCACGGTGCCGCCGCCGACGGGCTGATGGAACGCGGCAACGGCCCGGTCGGCCTGTCGGCCAGCGAGGTCATGACCGAGGCGCGCTGGCTGCTCAATCAGTGGATTTATCTCTAGTTTTCCAGATTCCTCACTCAGCGTCGGTGTGCATGTTGTTCGCACCAATTCACCCGGCGGCTCGTGCTCGGTCGCGTGTTAAAATCGCGCCCTTCATGTTGATTGCCAAGCCATTTTGACCACTTCCACGACTCCGAAGGATAGCGCCGCCCGCCTCATCGCCCAGTTGCAGGCTCAGCTCGATGGCTGCATGCTGGTCGACCGCTACGTGCTCGGACGCCGGTTGCAGCAGGCCCGCAGTTTGTTGCAGCAGAACAAGCCGGTGGAGCGCAGCCTCGGCGATATCGCCAGCCGTATCCGCGAATCGACGGCACGGCGCGCAGCCAGGCAGGCGGCATTGCCGCGCCCGACCTATCCCGATGAACTGCCGGTCAGCGCCCGCCGCGACGAGATCGCCGCCGCCATCGCAAAGCATCAGGTCGTCATCGTCTGCGGCGAGACCGGTTCTGGCAAGACCACCCAACTGCCGAAGATCTGCCTTGAACTCGGACGCGGAGCGGCAGGCCTCATCGGCCACACGCAGCCGCGCCGCATCGCCGCCCGCTCGGTCGCCTCGCGCATCGCGCAGGAGCTGCAGTCGCCACTGGGACAGGCGGTCGGTTACAAGGTGCGTTTCAACGACAAGCTTTCCGAAAGCAGCGTCATCAAGCTGATGACCGACGGTATCCTGCTGGCGGAGACGCAGGGCGACCGCTTTCTCAATGCCTATGACACCATCATCATCGACGAGGCGCACGAGCGCAGCCTCAACATCGATTTCCTGCTCGGCTATCTGAAGCAGTTGCTGCCCAAGCGGCCGGACCTCAAGGTCATCGTCACCTCCGCCACCATCGATGCCGAGCGTTTTTCAAGACATTTCAACGATGCGCCGGTAATCGAGGTGTCCGGCCGCACTTATCCGGTCGAGATCCGTTATCGTCCCCTGGGCAAGCCCGGCTTTATGGCCAAAGAGGTGGTGGTTCCTGACGATGAAGACGACCTGGAGTTGCTGGGCCAGGATCTGATGGGCGTCAGGCGCAAGGCGCGCATCGAATCCCGCTGGCTGCAGGAGGACGAGGAAGAGGAAGCGATCGAGGAGGCGATCCTCGACGCGGCCGACGATCTGCTGCGGCTGGCCGACGGCGATATCCTCGTGTTCCTGCCGGGCGAACGCGAGATTCGCGATGTCGCCGATCACCTGCGTAAATACCAGGGCCGTTCAGCCAAGCTGCGTCATGTCGAGGTGCTGCCCTTGTTCGCCCGGCTTTCCATTGAGGACCAGCAGAAGATATTCCGCCGCTCCGGCACCACGCGCATCGTGCTCGCCACCAATGTGGCCGAGACTTCGCTGACCGTGCCCGGCATCAAGTATGTGATCGATGCCGGACTGGCGCGGGTCAATCGCTACAGCCCACGCGCCAAGGTCGAACAGTTGCAGATCGAGAAGATATCGCGTGCGGCCGCTAATCAACGCGCCGGCCGTTGCGGCCGTGTTTCCAACGGCATCTGTGTGCGGCTCTATTCGGAGGAGGATTTCAACAACCGGCCCGAATTCACCGATCCCGAGATCCTGCGATCCTCGCTGGCCGCCGTCATCCTGCGCATGGCGGCGCTGCGGCTGGGCGACGTTGCCGAATTTCCGTTCCTGGAAGCACCGAGTTCGCGTCTGATCAACGATGGCTACCAGTTGTTGCAGGAACTGGGGGCGGTCGACCAGCAGCGCCAGATCACCGAGATCGGCAGGCAGCTGGCGCGGCTGCCGGTCGACCCGCGCATGGCCCGCATGATTCTGGCGGCGAAGCGCGAGCACTGTCTGCGCGAAACATTGATCATCGCCAGTGCGCTGACCATCCAGGACCCGCGCGAGCGGCCGATGGACAAGCGCGAGGCGGCGGACCAGGCGCATCGCAAGTTCGCCGATGAGAATTCCGACTTCATGGGTTTCCTCAAGCTGTGGGTGTTCTATGAGCAGGAGCTGAAAAACAAGCAGTCGAATCGCGACCTGCTCAACCGCTGCCACCAGCATTTCCTTTCCTTCCTGCGCTTGAAGGAATGGCGCGAGCTGTATTTCCAGTTGTGCGAGATCGTCGAGGAGATGGAGTTCCGCCTCAACGACAAGGACGCCGATTACACGCAGATCCACCGTGCGCTGTTGGCAGGTCTGCTCGGCAACATCGGCTTCAGGGACGGCGAGGCGGAGACCTATCTCGGTGCGCGCGGCATCCGCTTCACCATCGCCCCCGGCTCGGCGCTGAAGAAGTCGCGGCCCAAGTGGGTGATGGCGGCCGAGCTGATGGATACCAGCAAGCTCTATGCGCGCTGCGTGGCGAAGATCGATCCGGACTGGATCGAGCCGATCGCCAACGAGGGCGGCTCACGCGGCCTGACCGAAAGCCATTATTCCGACCCGCGCTGGGACCGCAAGGCAGCGCAGGTGGTGGCCTGGGAGCGCGTCAGTCTCTACGGCCTGACCATCGTGCCGAAACGCCGCGTGCATTACGGTCCGATCAATCTTGTCGAATCGCGGGAAATCTTCGTCCGCGAGGCTCTCGCCAACATGGAGTTCGACACCCGTGCGCCGTTCTTCGCCGCCAACAAACAGCTCATCGCCGAGATCGAGGCGCTGGAGCACAAGGCCAGAAGGCAGGATGTGCTGGTCGATGAGCATGTGTTGTTCGCCTTCTACGACAAGCGCGTCGGCCAGGAAGTGTTCAACGGCGCCAGTTTCGAAAGCTGGCGCAAGCAGGCTGAAAGCGAACAGCCCAAGCTCCTGTTCTTGACGCGCGACGACCTCATGCGCCACGGTGCCGATGCCGTGACCGAGCAGCAGTTCCCGGAAAAACTCTTGCTGGACGGCACCGAGGTCGAGCTGAAATACCGCTTCGAGCCCGGACATGCGCTCGACGGCGTGACGGCCACCGTGCCGCTGGCGCTGTTGAACCAGCTCGACCCGACGCGTGCCGAATGGCTGGTGCCGGGCATGATACGCGACAAGCTGACTTGGCTGATCAAGGCATTGCCCAAGACCTATCGCCGCGTCTGCGTGCCGGTGCCGGATTTCGTCACGGCGTTCCTCGAAACACACCCGCAGCCCGAGGGTGCCCTGTTGCCGCAGCTGGCGGCCTTCATCCAGCAGCGCACCGGCCTGCGCATCGGCGTCGACGACTGGCAGGGTGAACTGCCCGAACATCTGTGCATGAACTTCCGCATCGTCGATGACAAGGGGCGTGAGCTCGGCATGGGTCGTAACTGGAGCGCGCTGAAACAGCAACTCGGCCAGGCGGCGCAACTGACGTTCCGCAACGCTTCGCCCGATATCGAAAAGGCCGGACTCAAGCAATGGGATTTCGGCGACTTGCCCGAAACCCTCAGTTTCGTCCGCGACGGCCGGCAGTTGACCGGCTATCCGGCACTGGAAGATCAGCAGGACAGCGTCTCCATCAAGCTGTTCGATACCGCGCCGGCGGCGCAGGAAGCACACCGCGCCGGTGTTCGTCGCCTGATGCGCTTCGAACTGAAAGAGCAGATGAAGCAACTGGAGAAAGGCCTGCCCGGTTTCAACCAGTATGCCTTGCTGCTGCGCAATCTGATCGCGCCGGACGATCTGCGCGAGGACATGTTGACCGCGATCGCCGACCGCGCCTTCATCGCCGACGACGAACTGCCGCGCCACAATGCCGCCTTCATGGCGCTGAAACAGCGCGCCCGCACCCGTCTGCCGGCAGTGGTCGAGGCCAGTGCGCGGCTGGTGCAGGCAATCGCGGCCGAATATCAGGCGCTGACGCAGAAACTGCAGGGTCTGCCGCCGGCCATGTCCAAAATCAAAAAAGAGGTCGAAGGGCAGTTGGCGGAGTTGCTGCCACGGCATTTCATGACACAGACACCGTGGGACAGGCTGCAACATCTGCCGCGTTATCTGAAGGCCCTGAAGCTGCGGCTGGAGAAATACCCCAGCAACAGCGAGCGCGACAGTCGCCACGCGCAGGCGATCCAGCAACTCTGGCAGCGCTGGAGCGAACGCGTGCAGGCGAGACGCAAGGCGGGGCAGGATATCCCCCCTGCGCTGGCCGATTACCGCTGGCTGATCGAGGAACTGCGCGTCTCCCTGTTCGCGCAGGAACTCAAGACACCGTTCCCGGTATCGCTCAAGCGGCTGGACAAGATCTGGGACGAACTCGAACGCTAGGCACGGCCATTGTCTTTAACTGCAAGCTGCTGAATTTTTGGGAATACCCGGCTTTTTTCAATCGGGCCGGATGACTCTGAATTGATGTTTAAGGTGTATGATGGGAACGCCGACACCGGCAATTCAGGGGATATCAAATGAAGAAGACCGTACTCATGCTGTCGCTGCTGGCGCTCGCCGGTCATGCACAAGCCGCCATCAAACCTTGCGAAGAGCTGAAAGAAGAAATCGCCGCCAAGATCGATGCCAAGGGTGTACCGAGCTATAGCCTGAAAATCGTGCCGATCGACGCCGACGAACCGGGCAGGCAAGTCGGCACCTGTGACGGCGGCACGAAAAAAATCATGTACGTTCGCGGCTGATAACTGATTTCCGGCTTGATTTCGATGTGGCAGCGACCGTGTTGGCTACAGGGCGATCGCTGCCATAAAACGGCCCTGGGACAGGCGTCTTTAGTAAGTCTGCTATTTTCGCTCGATTGCAGTGGGCGTCGATGATCTTTTTATCATAAACCTAGCCTGTCAGCGGCGCTTCTTCGCTTCGCTTTTCTGTTCGCGCTGGATCAGTTTGCTCAGGGCTTCGAGCTCCTGTACCAGCAGTAGCAGCATGTCATCCAGGGTGGCGATGCCGTAAAGCGCGCCTTTTTCATCCACCACCGGCAAGCGGCGGACGCCCTTTCCCGCCATCAGCCGGATCGCTTCATAGAGCCCGGCATCCTGACTGATCACGGCGAGGGTCGGCACCATGATGTCACCCACCGTGATGACGTCCGGCGCGAGGCCGGTGGCGACCACTTCGACGACGACATCGCGGTCGGTGACGATGCCGACCGGCACCGTTTTACCTTGGCGGCTTTCAGTCACGACGACTGCGCCGACATGCTGTTGCCGCATCAGTTTGCTGGCCTCGGTTACGTTGCTGTTGCGTTCGACGGTAATGACATCGCGATTGCATAATTCGCTCATGGCCATGATGGTTTCCTTTCTTCCGTAAATGATTGTTCGTGCTCGATGGTCTGCGGGTTCATGCGCCTCAAGCCGCGAGCGATGTGATCACCTTCAGCAGCACCGGGGATTTCCTCGGCACGGCCCGGGTTTCGCCGCGCGGCCAGCCCAGCACAATGGGCACCATGGCTTCGAACTGGGGCGGGATGCCGAATTTGGCTTTCAATTCCGCTGACTGCATGGCGGGCAGGGCGGCGCCGATGATGCAGCTGCCGAGTTGCATGCCGCAGGCTGCCAGCATGAGGTTTTCGGCGGCCAGCCAGCAATTGGCTTCGGCAAAGGGTGAGTCGGTTCTGGCACAGATGATGATCAGCGTGCCTGCGTCATGGAACAGATTGGCGTCGGCTTCCATGTGTCTTCCGTTGCCGTGACCATTGCCATTGATGAATAGATCCTGTTGTGCCATCGTCAGGGCGCCGGCTTCTGCGGACAGCGCTTGCAGCAGCGTCCGGTTCTGGATGACGACGAAGGCGCAGGGCTCTTCGTGCATGACGGCCGGCGCACGCACCGCGCCGGCCAGCAGGGTCATGATGCAATGTTGCGGTACTTCCTGTTGGGTATAGCTGCGCACCGACCGTCTGGCCAGTATCGCCTGGAATATCCCCATTTCTGTGGCTGAAGTCTGCATGCACACGCCCTTGTTTGAACCCGGCAGGGCGCAAGCTGTGGCCTGCCGTCGATTCAAGGTATCAATATTGCCGGGAGCGGATAATCCGTGCGAACACCTAATCTGCCGGATGCGGTACTGACGAGGTCAATCCGACAGACCGGCGTCGTGGGCGATTCTCGCCAGTTCGAGCAGGTTGAGCGCACCGGTCTTTTTCATGATGTTGGATTTGTGGATTTCGATGGTGCGATGACTGATGCCGAGTTTGCGTGCGATTTCCTTGTTGCTGTGGCCGAGGATGGCGAGCTGGGTCACTTGCAGTTCGCGTTCGGTCAGCGTCTCGAGCTGCGCTTGCGCCTGGCTGCGGTTGGCGGCGCTGGTCTCGATGCGTGCAATCTCGCGGGAAGCCGCCTGCAGTGCCGCCAGCAGGTCGCGGCGGGTGACCGGTTTGGTCAGAAAGTCGACGGCGCCGGCCTTCATCGCCTTGACGCTTTTCGGGATGTCGCCGTGCGCCGTGAGGAAGATGACCGGCAGGGGAATCTGGCGCCGGAGGATTTCTTCCTGCAACTGGATACCGTCCATGCCCGGCATGCGGATGTCGATGATGGCGCAACCGTGGGTTGTCGTGTCGGCTACGGCAAGAAAGGCCTCTCCCGATTCGAAGCTGCGTATCCGGTAGCCGTCCTGTTGCAGCATGAGGGTCAGTGAATCCCGCACGGCGGGGTCGTCGTCCACGATATAAACGGTGATGTCGGTCTGGTTCATGGTGCCCGGGGTAATGTGAAGTGAAAGGTGGTGTGCTTCCCTGCCGTTTCGTCGAGCCAGAGCTTGCCGCCCATATTCTCGATCATTGCACGGCTGAGCTTGAGCCCCATGCCTATGCCGTTGGGTTTGGTGCTGAAGAAAGGCTCGAACAGTTGCCGGGCGATTTCGGCTGGAATGCCCGGCCCTTTGTCGCGCACGGAAATCCGGACGTTTTTGCGGTCCTTGGTCAGCGCGGTACTGAGGGTGACAGTGGCTGGCGATATGCCGGCATCATGCATGGCCTCCGCCGCGTTGAACAACAGATTGAGCAGCACCTTGAGGATTTGCGTGCGGTTACCGCTGAAGGCCGGCAACTGTTCTGCCAGCTCCGTTTTCAGCTCGAAATCGTGCAGGTCGTCGTGTTTGAGGCTGATCAGCAATTCCTGCCACAGGCTGTCGAAGGTGATGCTTTCCATCTCCATGTCGCTGCGTTGCAGAAAGGCCAGCAGTTCGTGCAGGCTGTTGCCGGCGCGTTGCGCCTGAGTGAAGCAGCCATTCAGTGCGTGCGTCAGCTGCGAGGTATCGGCATGACCGGACGACAGGGCATGCAGGGCCACTTCGCTGTAGGCGGAGATGGCCGCCAGCGGCTGGTTGATCTCATGGGCGATGGCAGCGGCCGTTTGTGCGGCCATCTGGCGTTTGAGCAGCCCTTCCATTTCCGTCTGCTGTCTGCGCAGGTCGCGTT
>QXGG01091090.1_pt1 | contig 12607 bp, 7 predicted proteins | sample 1982491 | NCBI WGS metagenome assembly QXGG01 (sample SAMN09924614, study PRJNA488089) | Wastewater metagenome, whole genome shotgun sequencing project. | isolation source: South African research farm wastewater | place: South Africa: Irene, Agricultural Research Council, Animal Production Institute... | reverse complement strand
GCCCAGGCGTTGGCGTGCTTGAGGCAGAACTCCACATCGCTGCCACTGGGGCCACAGGTGATGGTGATCTCCACCGCCTGCGCAGCTGTGCCCAGCCCGAAGGCCAAGCCCATACCCAGCATCCAGCGGCTCAGGGTTGGTAGGTGTTTTGTCATTGAAGTCATTTATGCGGATTCGTGGGCGTTGTGCCAGACGTGCCGGCACTCAGAACATAAACCAGGGCGGTGCGAGGAGGCACCTCAAAGCGCCCGGTGGCTGCGTCATGGCGAGCCGACTGGACGGGCCGTGTGTCGGCTGCAGCCGGGTCCAGGTGGACCGGGTGCAGCTGGTACGCCTTGCCTTGTAGTGTGCTGTCAGCCACGGTGTGGCTGCGGGTGTCAACGTTGACCAGCAGCACCATCTCGTCAAAGTTGGCACCCGCCATGTCCTTGCCGTTCAGGTGAGCGGCGATCACGGCCGGGTTCTGAGTGGGGCCGACGTTGAAGAAGCGCAGGCGCTGGTGGATGTCGGCCGCCGTGGGCAGGCGCAGCAGCGTGCTGCTAGCGCGGATTTTCAACAGGTCGCGAAATGCGTCACGTGCAAATGCGATGTCGGCTGGGGCCGGTTGCAGCGCCGGGTCCAGCAGCAGCTCACGCATCAGCGGGTACAGGTGCCCGTTGTCTTGTCGAGGCGGCAGACCCGTTCCGAAATGGTTGGTCTGGTAGGTCCAGTCCAGGCGGTTGAACCAGTCGCCCGAGTCGTAGCTGTTGCCGTCAAGCGATTTTGAGCGCAGGATGTCCTGCCCGGCATGGAAGTACGCCGCGCCTTGGCTGAACGCCACCAGGGCCGCACCCAGCACCTGCACACGGGCGCGCTCAGCCGCACTGGTGGCCCGGGGCAACTTGAAGGCCAGGCTGTCCCAAAGTGTCATGTTGTCGTGGTTTTCGGTGTAGTTAACCACCTCTGAAGGTTCCTGCGTGTAACCCGTAGGCTGATTGCCATAGGGTATGTCCTGCAGGGCACGTTGTTCCCCCGTGGCAGTGGTTAGTCTGTAGTGGCGCAGCGAGCCGGCCAAGCTAGCGCGCACCTGGTCTGCCACTTTCATCAGGTCTTGTGGCGTTTGCCCGGCCCGGGCCTTTGCGTTGGGGTGCAGCACCAGACCGCTGATGTAGCCCTGGTCCGCCTGGATGCGTTCGGGGGTGTCGCTGGCGCTGCCGCCGCGCACCGCGTCGCGCAGCCGGTCGTTGAAGGTGCCGATGCCTGTGCCGTTCAGCGAGAGTTGGGAGGCCTGGACAAAACGTGCGCCGTCGGCTACTTCGCCAAAGTTCCAGCCTTCTCCGATGAAGTCGATGCGGCGGCCCAGGGCAGTGCCCAGCCGCTTTTGCATGCGCACCATGGCTGATCGCGGTTGATGCCCCATCAAGTCAAAACGGAAGGAGTCCATCTTGTAGTGGCGTGCCCAGAGCAGCACCGAGTCGGACATGAGCTTTTCCATCATGACGTGTTCGGTGGCGGTGTTGTCGCAGCAGGTGGAGCGCTCGACCACGCCCTGGTCATTGAGCCGGTGGTAGTAGCCTGGCACGATGCGATCGAGTACCGATTGCGCATGCTGTCCCGAGGCCGAGGTGTGGTTGTAGACCATGTCCATGCCCACCCGCAGGCCGACGCGGCGTAGGGCCTGCACCATCTGGCGCAGTTCGATGACGCGGCGCCTGCCGTCCTGCGCATCGCTGGCATAACTGCCTTCGGGCGCATTGAAATGGAAGGGGTCGTAGCCCCAATTGAAACAGTCCTGTGCGGCCACGGCCTGCACGACGGCTTGCTGGCTTTCGCTGTTGGCGCTGCCGGATGGGCGGGGGGTAAGGCAAGCGGTTTCGGGGACGCTGGCCAGATCGAACACGGGCAGCAAATGCACATCGGTCAGTCCCGCACGGGCCAGGGCCTTGAGATGCTGCATGCCACGCGACTGGCCGTGGGCAAAGGCCAGGTACTTGCCGCGGTCGGCGGTTGGGACCGACTCGTCGCTGATCGAAAAGTCCCGCACATGCAATTCATAGATCACCATGTCGGTGGCATGGTGGACGGTGGCTGGGGGTGTGTCGCTCATCCAGCCCGTGGGCTGCAAGGCTGGATCGTTCAGGTCCAGGATCTGGCTGCGCCGCGAATCGGCACTCAGACTGACCGAGTAAGGGTCGGTGACGAGGTTGCGCACCCGACCCACGCCGGGTACATGCAGTGAGACAGCAAAACGGTAGTAGGCACCAGTGGCGTTGGCAGGCAGCTTGGCTGACCAGACGCCGCTGGCGGGGTCCCGTTGCAAGCTGTGCAGCTGACTGGCGGGCGCAGTGGCGTTGGGGTACAGGCACAACTGCACTTGTTGCGCGGTGGGAGCCCACAGGGACAGGCGTACTCCCTTGCCCTGAAATTGCGGTCCTAAATTCAGTTTGTGCGCCGCAGGTGCAAAGAGTGCGTCCAGTGCGCCTGCAATTTGCAAGCGCGTGGCGGCCACCACGCGGCCTTGTTTGTCTTCCTCGACCAGCAAGGTTTGTTGTTCGTGCAACTCCCGCAGTGTCGCAGCAGGCACATCCGGCATCTGCAACAACAGCCCTGGCTTGATGAAGGCAAAGCGTTGGCGGACAGCGGATGAAGCTGTTCCTGTGACGGTGCTCAGTGGCCAGCGTTGCTCAACCCCCTCGGCGGGACGTCCGGCCTGGACCTGCAGCCGACTTTGCCGTGACGCCAGCAGGCTGTAAGTGTGGCCACTGACACGATCAGTTTGTCCGGACCATTGCAGCAGCGCGCCATCCAGCCAGTGTGCTTGCGCCGCATGCATGTGTGCATTGGCCTGCAGGACTGTGGTGGGTTCTTGGCTGTTGCAAATGGCTGAAGTGCCAGTAGCGTCTTGCGTTGGCTGGGCCAGCAGGCCTGCGCTGGGCGTGAGCAGGCACGCACTCGCCCACACCGTGGTGAGCCAGCGGAAGGCCGAATGCTTCGATCGAGAGGACATGCAAAAATGGTTTGAAGGTAATGGCAATCTGAATTATCGTAATAAAACTACAGAAAACCACGTTTTTTAAAGTGCAAATAGGGTAAATACTGAGTCTTTAAGGTGTTTCATGAGGGAGAATGTGTAACTTTACTACATTCCAGGTCGGCAGATCCTCTTTCCCAAAATGAATGTCCTTGTGCGTCTGTCCTTGTTTTTCAAGGTGCTTGGCTGCTCTGTGGGGTGTGTCCTGGCCTTGTCGGTTTGTGGTGGCGGCGGATCAGCGCCAAGCGGCACTGTGATGCCGGAGCAGGGCGCGGGCAGCAGCTTGGCCGTGCCCGATCTGGGGGCTTTGGTGGCCCAGGGGGCAGCGAGTCCCTTGCCCGATGGCTGGATGCGCGGTGCCTTCATGCAAATCTATGTGCGCGGCTACAAGGACAGCGACGGTGACGGTAAAGGCGATCTGAAGGGGCTGATCTCCCAACTGGATTACCTGCAGGACCTGGGCGTCCAGGGCCTGTGGCTGATGCCTGTGACCCAGAGCGAAGACCGTGACCACGGCTATGCGGTCAAAAATTACCGCAGCATCGAAACCGATTACGGCAGCCTCACCGACATGGCGCAGTTGCTGACGCAAGCCCATCAGCGTGGCATGGGGGTGATCCTGGATTATGTGATCAACCACAGCGGCAGTCAGCATCCCTTGTTTTTGAATGCGGCCTCGGCCCGGTTCAACCCGCAGCGCAACTATTTTGTCTGGCAGGACACGGCACCCGCAGGCTGGAGTGTCTGGGGGCAGAACCCCTGGTACAGCAGCGGCAATGGCCACTACTATGCGTCTTTTTGGTCGGGCATGCCCGACTTCAACTGGAAGAACGATCAGGTCAAGTCATTTCATCGCGACAACCTGCGCTTTTGGTTGAATCAGGGAGTAGATGGTTTCCGATTCGATGCGGTGGGCAATCTGGTCGAGAACGGTCCCACGGCCTGGGAGAGTCAGCCTGAGAACCACACGATCATGGGGCAGGTCCAGGACCTGCTGAAAAGCTATGACCGGCGTTACATGGTGTGTGAATCGCCCGCTGCACCTCAAGCCTTTGGCGCCGCATCGTCCTGCGGCGGTGCATTTGCCTTTGACCTCAAGGACCCGATCCTGCGTGCGGCGCGAGGCGACACCACGGCCATTGCAGCGGTCAGCCAGTACTTCCGCACGGCGCCAGCGGGCATGGCCACGTTCCTCGCCAACCACGACAGTTTTGCCGGCGAGCGGGTCTGGAGCCAGCTTTCAGGCAACGTGGCCCAATACAAAATGGCGGCCGCCACTTACCTGCTGCTGCCGGGCACGCCCTTCATTTACTACGGCGAGGAAATCGGCATGGCCAATGGCGCAGGACTCACCGGGGACTGGGCTTTGCGCACACCCATGAGCTGGACCGCGCAGGCTGCGGGCTTCACCTCCGGGGTGCCGTTCAGAGCCGTGTCGGCCAACATCGCATCGAACCATGTGCAGGCGCAACGCGGTGTCGATGGCAGTCTGCACAGTTTCTACAAAACCATGATCGGCCTGCGCAAGCGCCTGCCTTCCCTGGCGCAAGGCGACTACAGCGGCGCATGGGCGCAAGGCCAAGCCATGGGCTTTCAGCGCAGCCTGGGTTCGGAGCGAACGATGGTGCTCTACAACTATGGCCTGAATCCACAGCCGGTCAGTCTGAGCGGGCTGGCGGCGTCCTCCAGTTGGACCGCAGAGTACTCGTCTTCCACGGATGTGCAGGTCAGCTCCAACGGCACGCTCGCCTTGACGCTGCCACCCCAATCGGTCACGGTGTACCGGCAACGCCCCTGACGACAGCAAAGCATGAACACGTCATCTTTTTTTGTACGCAATGCCTGTATGGCCCTGTTGCTGACCCTGTGCAGCGCCTTGCAGGCGCAAGCCCCCCTGGACCTCAGTCCTGTGCCTGCCCAAGTGGTGCCGAGTCCCTTGCCCGAGGGCTGGCAGCATGGCGCTTTCATGGAAATCTTTGTGCGCAGCTGGCGCGACAGCAACGGCGATGGGATTGGCGATCTCAAGGGCCTGACACAGTCCCTTGACCATCTGCAAAAGCTGGGCATCCGTGGCCTCTGGCTGATGCCCATCACCCGCAGTGCCGACGGTGACCACGGTTACGCCACCGCCGATTACCGCAGCATCGAGCCGGCCTACGGCACGCTGGCCGATTTCGATGAACTGATCCGCGAGGCCCATGCCCGTGGCCTCGGGGTGATCATGGACTATGTGGTCAACCACAGCGCAGACACCCACCCTGCTTTTGTGCAGAGTGTGACCGAACCCCAGGGACCCTACCGCGCCTGGTACGAGTGGCGGCAGGATCACCCCCAAGGCTGGGACATCTGGGGGCGCGACCCGTGGATTCGCACACCCGCAGGCAGTTACCTCGCCACCTTTGGCGCGCCCATGCCCGACTTCAATCTGCGCCACCCGCCTGTGGTGGCCTACCACCAGGACAGCCTGCGCTTTTGGCTCAACCGGGGGCTGGACGGCATGCGGCTGGACGCTGTGCCGCACCTGATCGAGAACAACGCCAAGGACTGGAACGACCAGCCCGAGAGCCGGCAGTTGACGGGTGAGTTGACGCGCCTGATCAAGTCCTACCCGGGCCGCTATGTGGTGTGCGAAGCGACGGCACAACCCCGTGCCTATGCCAGTCCGGAAGTCTGTGGTGGCTCATTTGCTTTTGGGCTGGAGAGCAAGATCGTCCCCGCTGCGAAAGGTGACGCCAAAGCCATTCAGGAAGTGGCGCAGTACTTTGTGACGGCACCGTACACCCTGGCCACCTTCGTCTCCAACCATGACCAGTTCGCCGGGCAGCGCCTGTGGGACCAGGTGGGTGGCAACGAAGTGCACTACAAACTGGCCGCAGCCACTTACCTCCTGCTGCCGGGCACGCCGTTCATTTATTACGGCGAAGACATCGGCATGGCCGGTGCCCAGGGGCTGGCCGATGACCCGAAGATCCGTGGGCCGCTGAGCTGGTCGCCCGACCCGAACAACGGCGGCTTCACCACGGGCAAGCCTTACCGTGCGCTGGCCAGCAATCTGCGCTCGCACCATGTGCAGGGGCAGGTCCAAAGCACCCATTCCATCTGGTCTTTTTACAAAGACATGCTAGAACTGCGCAACAGCCGGGTGTCGATTGCGCGCGGTACATACGAGTTTGCACAGGCGCAAGGGCAGCTCATGGCCTACCAGCGCCGCATGGGGCGTGAGCACAGCCTGGTGGTCATCAACTACGGCCAGCAAGCGGCGACGCTCATTCTGGATGGGCTGACCGCCGATGCTGAACTGCGGCCTTTGTACCCTGCAGGCGGCGTGCAGCGACTGCGCGCTGGCCAGTTCACCGTGCCTGCCCAGTCGGTGCAGGTGTTTGCCTTGGAGAAATGACCGTGTGGTTTGAACGAGTGGGGTTGACGCTCCTGATGGTGGGGGGCTTGTCAAGCGCCTTGGCGCAAACGGCCGTGCCTGACAACCTGGCGCAAGGCACCAACGCCACCTGCAGCGCAGCGCCTTTGGGCATGAAGCCGATCTACTTGCGTGGCAGCATGAACGGCTGGACCGCGCAAGACGATTTCGAATTTGTCTGGGACTGCAGTGCTTACTACCTCAATGTGAATTTGCAGGGCGAGCATGAATTCAAACTCGCCGATGCGCAGTGGAGCGCGGGGCGCAGTTGGTCCAGTCCGGTTTCGGGTGCGGCCAAGGATGCCGTGCTCATGGCCCCCGACAAGCCGGGTGTGCCGGGTGCCAAACATGTTTTTGCGGGTGCGCACACTTTGCGTTTGACCTGGCAGGGATCGAATGCGCTGCTGCAGGTGCAGGTGCCGCATTTTGTCGACCCACGCCAGCAGCCTGTGACCGACAAGGTGGCTCTCAGCCTGCACCACGATTCGCGTGATTTGGCTTACCGTCGCCCCTTTGGCGCTGTGCCGCAGAACCAGACGGTGCGCTGGTCGCTCAAGGCCTTGCCCGGGGTGCAGCAGGCCACGCTGGTGCTCGATGTGCGCCGCCTCGAAGGCAATCAGGAGGTGCTCGACTACCGCAACCTCACGCGCATCGACATGCAGCGCGCCTCAGCGGGTGCGCACGAGTTGTTCAAGGCCAGTCACCGATTCAAGGACAAAGCCATTTACGGCTACTGGTTTGAAGTTCTGATCGGGGGGGTGAAATACGTCTACCAGAACAACGCTGAGCCGATTTACTGGACCCAGGAAAAAGGCAGTGGCGGGCTGGGGCAGGTGAGCTTGCCGATCGATGAGGCGCGGCGTGTGCGGCGCTTTCGCATCACGGTGCACGACCCGGCCTTTCAGGTGCCCGCCTGGGCGCAGGACGCGGTGTACTACTTCATCTTTCCCGAACGCTTTCGCAATGGCAACTTGGCCAATGACCCGAAAGTGGGCGAGCGCAAGTACCAAAACCATGGCATCGAGGTCCATGGCCGCTGGAGTGAACGGCCTTTCAAACCCGGCACGGGCGATGGTTCGGACGCGCATTACAACAACGACTTTTTTGGAGGCGATCTGGAAGGCGTCATGGCCAAGCTCGACGACATCCGCGACCTGGGCGCGAATGCGATCTACATGACGCCCGTGTTCAAGGCCGCCAGCAACCACAAGTACGACACGGCCGATTACCACCAGATTGACCCGTCTTTTGGCACCAATGCCGATTTCACCCGTCTGACCCGCGAGGCGGCCAAGCGGGGCATCCGTATCATCCCTGACGCATCGCTCAACCATGTGGGGGCCGACTCGCGCTACTTCGACCGCTTTGGCAACTACAGTGCGCAGGACCAAGGCGCGTTTGCCAATGGGCGCATCCATACCGACTCGCCTTACGCCAGCTGGTTCACCCTGGATGCGTCACAGACTGAACCCGACAAACAGTTCAAGGGGTGGGTGGGTGTGCGTGATCTGCCTGAACTCGACAAGGCATCGCCCAGCTGGCGAAGGTTTGCGTATGGTGACAAAGACTCGGTGACCCGCAGCTGGTTGCGCCGAGGTGCTGCGGGCTGGCGCATGGACGTGGCCCCCTGGGTGCCGGACGACTTCTGGCGCGAGTGGCGGCAGGCGGTCAAGCAGACCCGCCCCGACGCCATCACCATCGCCGAGACCTGGTTCGATGCATCCAAATACCTCTTGGGCGACACCTTTGACTCGACCATGAACTATGTGCTGCGCAATGCGGTGCTGGACTTTGCCAACGGCAGCGATGCCCGCAAGCTGGTGGCCAATCTGGAGCACCTGCGCGAAGCCTACCCACAGCAGGCCTTTCATGCGCTGATGAATCTGTTGTCGAGCCATGATCAGGCGCGTGCCCTGCATGTGCTGGGCGGACCGCTTGACGCGTCGCCACAGGTGCTGCAACAGGCCAAGCAACGGTTGCGTTTGGCCACCTTGGTGCAAATGACGCTGCCTGGCTCGCCCACCGTGTACTACGGTGATGAAGTGGGCCTGAGCGGAGGTGACGACCCCTACAACCGCATGCCTTACCCCTGGGCCGACCAGGGCGGGCATCCGGACTTGGCCTTGCGCAGCGACTTCAAGGCCTTGCTGCAACTGCGTCAGAGGCAAGCCGTGTTGCGCCGGGGCGTCTTGCAGGCACCGCTACTGAGTACGTCGCAGCTGGTGGTGTTGGCGCGTCAGCATGGTAAGCAAGTGGCCCTCATGGCCTACAACAACAGCGAGCAGGCCCAAACCGTGACGCTCGAGGTGCCGCCCGCTTTGCGAGGCAAGTCCGGCGCGCTGTGGTGGGGTTCTGGCAAGGTGGCTGTGCAGGGCCAGCGCATGACGCTGACTGTGCCGCCTGTGGGGGGCTGGGTGTGGGGTACGCCTTGATGGGTCCATTCGGCGCTCGTTGGCCGTTTCCTTTCACTTTCAGAGCATTTTTGTCATGATCCTTTTCCCACACGTTGATTGGTCACGCAACGCCAGCATCTACGAAGTCAATGTCCGTCAATACACCTCCGAAGGCACGCTGAACGCTATGGCAGCCCATTTGCCGCGTCTTCAGAAAATGGGGGTGAGTATCCTGTGGTTCATGCCGATCCAGCCGATTGGCCGACTCAAGCGCAAGGGCGGTTTGGGCAGCTACTACGCCATCTCCGACTACACGGCAGTCAACCCCGAGTTCGGCACCATGGCCGACTTTCGCGCTCTGGTGCAGCAAGCCCACGCATTGGGCATGAAGGTGATTCTGGACTGGGTGGCTAACCACACCGCCTGGGACCATGTTTGGGCGCAGCAGCACCCTGAGTGGTACCTGAAGAACGACAAGGGTGAGATTCACAGTTACCTTTACGACAACGGCACCGAGATCGAAGACTGGTCCGATGTCTGTGGTCTTGACTATGAGAACCTGAGCCTTTGGCCTGCCATGACTGAAGCCATCTTGCACTGGCTGCGCGAGGCGGACATCGATGGCTTCCGTTGTGATGTGGCAGGCCTGGTGCCCACACCGTTCTGGGAGCAGGCGCGCGCGCAGATGGAGCAGATCAAACCCGTGTTCATGCTGGCCGAGTGGGCCGACCCGGGCCTGCACGCCAAAGCGTTTGACATGACCTACGACTGGTCACTGTACGAAGTGCTCAAGAAAATCGCCAAGGGCCAGGCAGATGCCCGTGACCTGCGCCATTACCTGGAGCAGCCCGACAAGGTTTACCCGGAAGATGCCTACCGCATGACCTTCACCGTCAACCACGACACCAACTCATGGCACGGCCACGATGCTGCGCATTACGGCGATGCGTTCAGGGCCATGGCGGTGCTGGCCGCCACGCTGCCCGGCATGCCGCTGGTCTACAGCGGTCAGGAGTCGGGCCTGAACAAACAGTTGCAGTTTTTTGAGAAAGACGTGATCGACTGGGGTGATTTTCAGCATGCCGACTTTTATGCAGATCTGCTGCAGCTCAAAAAGACGCACCCTGCCTTGCGCAATGGGGCGGCCGGTGGCGTGCTCGAGATCCTGGATACGGGGCACCACGGCGTGTTCCGTTTTCAGCGTCAGCGCAACGGTCGGCGAGTGCAGGTCACTGTGAACCTGACGGGGCAAGCCCTGCAGCTTGAAATGGTACTCGCGCCTTGGGCCTACGACATCGTGATCACCTGATCTGGGCGCTCATCTTTTCCCAAAAAGAAACAGCAGCGGAACGTCCAGCCGATCGGCCCAGGCACGCTCGTTGTGCCCGCTGCCTTTGAATATCTGGCTCATGAAGTTGGGTGAAGAGCCGCGGTCGGTATAGCCGCGGTCACGTACCAGCTGGTCAATGAACACCTGGTAGGGGGCATACAACGCATCCAGTTCAATGGTGCCATGGTCCTGGTACAGCCTGTGCGACTGGGGATTGGCCAGATGGTCACGCAGATACACATAGGCCGCCAGAGGCATGTGTGAATTGGGCTCAAAACTGCCGATCCAGTGGGTGGACAGGCCTGCTGCGTTGCCGAAAATGTGCGGGTACTCGTTCATGGCGTACACCGAAATCAGCCCGCCCATGCTGGAGCCCATGATCGCGGTGTGGGCTGCTCCGGGATGCGTGGGGTAGCGGGCATCGATGGCGGGTTTGAGTTCTTCCACCAGAAAGCGCAAATAAGCATCGGACTGCGGTTTGCCCTGCAAGCCTTTCTGAATCAGTTGTTCCCGTGGTTCTGGCCTCATGTGTTGGAGGTACTTCTGTGGAAAGTACTCGCTGTGACGGAACTGACCGTTGTTCCACACACCCACCACCAAAGTGGGGGCAATTTGGCCGCTCTGCATCAAACGTGTGAGCGGACGGTCCACGTTCCAGGCCTGTTTGTTCCAGGTCGTGCGTGCATCGAACAGCATCTGACCATCGTGCATGTAGATCACGTTGAAGCGCTGGCCCGCTGCCTCGAGTGCATCAAAGTTGTCGGGTAGCCACACATCCACATGGCGGGCATCGACATGCCGTGATGGGAAATGGGACAGCCGATCAATGCGACCAGATGCTGGTTGAGGCAGTATCTGAGCCATTGCGATGCTCAGCCAGCCTAGAGCCAATAGAAGACCAAGATTTTTTTTTAATCGAGTCATGAAGCGATGGTTTTTAACTGAATAAAACGCTGCAGTGAACCTCAGTCAAAAAAACTTCTATCAATAAAAAAGCAAAAAAATGCCCTCAGCATTTCTGCTGAGGGCATAAGACTGCTGGGTCAATTAAAACTTGTAGTTAATGTTTAAGCCGAAAGATTTGCCGTATTGCAGCTTGCCTCTTGACTCGCGGGTCCCATCAGCATTGACCTTGTAAGTTTCATAGGCAGCATCTGTTAGGTTATTTGCAACAGCAAAGATGCCGAGACCACGGTAGGTGCCTTCCTTAAACTCGTAACCGATTTGTGCGTCATAGATTTTCTCGGCCTTGATGTAAATCAGCTCTCGGTTGTATTCGTTCGAGGTGATCTGGCCAACGAAATCAGAACGTGCCCGTTCACCAAGTCTTGCACTGAAACCATTTTTCTCATAGTAAAAGTTCAAGTTGGTAACTTTCCGCGACAAGCCCGGCATTGCCATGTTGGTTGCGCTACCGCCAGCAGTGTTAGGAATGGAGACTTTGCTACCAGTGTTGGAGTGACTGATATACAAACCAAAACCGGACAATGAAGGACTCAGAAGATCCAGAGGGGCATTTGCTGTAAGTTCGATACCTTGAATCGAGCCACCCTTACCATTTTTAGGTGCAGTGTAGTTGATCAGTGGATATACACCGTTGGTGCCCATGGCTTGGTTGACGAAGTCTTTCTGGATCGTTTCAGAGTAAATGAATGTATCCAAATCACGGTAGAAACCTGCAACACCAACATACGCTTTTTTGCCGAAATATTTTTCGTAGCCCAAGTCGAATGTTGTAGCACGGAACGGTTCCAGAGCGGGGTTGCCGCCATTGCCGCTGCGGTTGTCACCAGATTGACAACCTGTCTGACTCAGCTGCGTCGCATCTTGCCAGCATTTCCATTCAGCGTTTGCACGCATGTCACGCATAGTAGGACGAGCCACCATCTTGCCTGCGCCCAAGCGCATAATTTGGTCATCGGCCAAACTGAAAGCCAGATTTAAACTAGGCAAAACATCCGTATAGCTGGCTTTTCCGTTTGACGAGTGCCGGGATCCCTGAAATAGAAACAGTTTGAACCATCGAGAGTTGCGGTTGAAGGGCAAGTTCCCGTACTGTTATTCCATGTTGCAACCGTACCGGTTTGGTTCCCTGACCCAGCCTGTTCAGCGGAAACAACTTGCAAACCGATATTGCCGCGAGTGGGGATATTAAAAAGTTTTGTGTCAATATCAAGTTTGGAGTAAAGAGTACGGATGTTCTCCTCGACAGACCAGCGTTTGGCTTGTGCCCATGATTGCTGTCCCATGTCTGTGTAGGTGTAGGTGCCGTTATTGACCATCGCCAGAGGATTCCAAGTGGGGACCAGGATGCTTCCGTTGTAACCCACGGCCGCACTGCCGCTAGCAGGCAACTGCGTGGTTGTTGGTGTCACCGAGCCCTCGGTCATGTCAAGAACTTTGGTTCTCTTGGATTGATTGACGCCGACGGTGAAGTCGGAGAAGACGCTGTGGTCGAG
>QXGG01387628.1_pt1 | contig 12610 bp, 12 predicted proteins | sample 1982491 | NCBI WGS metagenome assembly QXGG01 (sample SAMN09924614, study PRJNA488089) | Wastewater metagenome, whole genome shotgun sequencing project. | isolation source: South African research farm wastewater | place: South Africa: Irene, Agricultural Research Council, Animal Production... | reverse complement strand
TGAGGCCAGTCCATAATTTCACCAATCTTTACACCAGCTTTTCTGATAGCTTTATAAATGCCATCTGATGTTACAGCTTTTTCACTGTTTTCAGTTGGTGTAGTATCTCTATCATCGACATAAGCCTTGATGACTTTGTTCTGTACAGCGTTTTCACTTGTATCTGACATTGCAGCATCAGGTTCTTTGTACTTGCCTTCAAGTTGATTGATAGCAGTTACAAGTGATTCTGCAGGTGTATTCAAATCGCCAAGCTGACCAGTGACTCCATCGACATAATCTTTAATACCAGTTGAAGTAACTGGATTACTTGAATCATGTGTTGGCTCATCATCAAATGTTAGCTTGTCCTGTTTTGCCTGTTCAACCTGAGTGACACGTGTGTCAAGCTCATGGTCACCAAGACTACGCGCAGCTGATTCCTGGTTTAGTGATGTTTCAAGAGCGCCTATGCCAAGTGAATTCTGTTCAACACGACCATCAATATTATTGATAGCAGTTACAAGTGACTCAGCAGCGTTATTAAGGCCATCAAGGTGTCCTGTAAGTTCAACAACTGTCGAGCCATCACCAGGCTCAAGTTCACCAATTTTATCGTCAGTGTAGCTTTTAGCAGACTGTAGTGTTGCTGCGTCCTGAGTGTCAACATATTCTTTAACGCCAGTATTCTGCACTGGGTTAGTTGAACCAGCTGTTACATGCTCATCAACAGTGTAAGCAGAGTCCTTGACTTCATTAATTGCTGCTACAAGATTTGACTTGTCAGTGGTCTTTAAGTTAGCAAGGGTTCCTTCTGTTGATTCAGCACGTGTAATTTCAGCATTAAGACGGTCTGAAAGCGGGCCAACAGTAGCCGCAATATTTGTGTCAATTTCCTGGTCTACCTTCTCCGCATTATAGATTTTCTGTCCACCAGCATAATTTATTACTTTTGGGTCAGCCATTTAGTCCTCCTATACCTGAAGTTCCCAAGCGGTTCCGTTATATTTGAATACACTATAGCTGCCGTCGAATACGATGGCAAGTGCCCCAGTCTCAACACTAGGACCAGTTGGTAAGTCAGCAGCTGAGTTATAAATTGTATAAACATCGGCGCCGTGTACACTAGCAATAACAGCAGCAACTGCACCAATTGTACTATTGATGTCATTAAATGTTGTACTGTATTTTGTCCAGCCTGTGCCTGTTCCTTTATAAACATAAACAGTATACTTATCACCGGCAGCAACAATAACAGGTTCGTCTACTTTCGCGTCTACAGGAAGCTCTGCATAGCTGCTATAGAACTTAATACCATGTAATGTACATACAGCTTCAGCAAGGCTATAACTTACGGTTTCTGGCGTTGTAATATCGATGCTTGCCTTAGTCTTAATAATAGCATAATCCTGAAGAGGATATTTAGTAAACTTCTCGCGGAACTCGTTACTTACATCATCACCAGGTAAAACGGCTGTACCGTCACAAGCATGATAACCATCAGGAACATTGGTTGCTATACCGTTTTCATCGTAGAATGACCAGTATGAAATAACACCAACATGATCAAAAGCTTTAATATCTCCTACTGTTACATAAGGGTTATTGGTTTCACGATAAATCTGTTTATTAAGAATTGTCGTAGCAAGCTCAGAGAAACCGAAGCCTTTACCGGACATACAGTCACAAACATTATGACAGTTTCCATTAGGTTTTACCCAGCCATTAGATTCAACTGGCACAAAGTTTATACCAGAGCCATAAAAACTGATGTCTGTAAAAATACCTACGCCATCAGTACTTGCAAACTGGCTTATCCATTCAGTGGACTGTACAGCAAGGTAAGCATGCTTTTCACCTGATGCACCTGTACCAGAAACAATCTTCCATTTGAGGCCTTTAAGCACACAGTCAGTTATAACTGACAATGCGCCTTTCCATTCAGGTGTAACTGCAAAGTTTACAACAGCCGAGAATGGTCTAGTATTACCCATACGAATGTAAGCAGTGCCTGCTTTGTCTCTGAGCATACCAAGAATGTAGTAAACACCAACCTCGTCTGAGCCACCTACAAAAGCAGCAACAGATTTGTCAACAAACTGAACCTGCTCGACAGCATGTATAATTCCTTCAACATGGTCTGTTGCTTTAAGAACTGGCATTGAGAACGGTGTAGCATTAAGTGCTGCTTCAATAGCATTAACGTCTGCCTTAATATCAAGAATGACCTGCTGACTGCTAAGGTCACTTGCTTTGAGATAATTAGCAAGTGATGCTGTTACTGACGCATTTGTAGCAAAGTTAGCAATATCAGCTGAATGTACAACGTCAGTAGGAATCTGTGATTTCGTTGCGTACTTGCTGTCAGCATTTGCTTCTGTAATAAATGCAGAAACGCTAGGAATCAAGCCTTTAATAGTTTCAATCTGTGCTTCTACATAATCTTTAATTCCATGAACGTCACTTGTACCAGGTGTCTTATCGGACATGTGCTGGTTAAGTTTAGCAACAAGGTCAGAGTAAGCATTAGCAAGCTGAATTAAGTCAGCTGCTCTTACTCCGCCACCCTGTGGCCCGTTCCAGTCTGTAAAGGTGCTCATTAACTAGCCTCCTGTTCCTGTTCTCCATTACCCTGGTCCTGTGGACCTTGGGTTTGTTTCAATTGGTCACTTGCTTGCTTAATTTTACCAAGTAACCAGTTACGATAAATATTTCCAATATCTTCAGGTATGTCCTTCTCTTTCTGAAGGTTACGTACCCAGGTATCTTTAATTATCTGATTCTGTTCTTCCTTCGTCATCTACAGGCTCCTGTGCTTCATCGGGTTCATTACCAGGTTCAACCGTTACTGTGTCAACAGGTTCTGTTTCATCAGGTTCTGTGTCAACAGATTCTGCTTCATCGGGTTCATTACCAGGTTCAACCGTTACTGTATCAACAGGTTCTGTGTCAACAGGTTCTGTCTGAATAAAATCTGGCTTTGGTGGTAATGCTTTTTCTGATGTAAGTTTTGATGACCCATCAGGTAAAGTAATGCCAGATGGAATACCTCCATCAAGAAGCATTTCACATTCTTCTTTTGTAATAACACCAAGCAACGCAAGGTCAATTGCTACTGCCTGATAAGCGTCTGTTCTGCGAACATTTCTCATTGATTTGTTGTTTAATCTGCATGATCCAAGCATTTTAATAATCTCCTTCTACTGTGTCATACTGACCAGCATAACTTACACTAGTTAACTTTTTAGTTCTACCATACCCATCTTTATATGTTCTTGACGTCTTATGCGTCTTAAGGTAATTCAATGCACCTTGCCAGTCCTTGGCCTGTATAAATCTTTTATACATTGGTGCATGCCTTGCCTCAATGTTACCTTCAATAGTCGGATTTGCAAGATCAATAAGCTCCTGAACCTTCCAAACACGACCTGTGAATCTTCTTGCATACTCAGCAGGATAATGTTCTTGCATCCAAGACCTAATAACACCTTTGCCAAACAATTCCTTGGCATACTTCTTTAAGTCTCTATAAGTCTGTATTGGCTTGGCTTTACCTAGTTTTGCACTTGTAAGTCTAACCAAACTTGCTACTTCTCCCGAAGGGTCGAGTTCAGCAGCCTCTTTAAGCCCCTTCATAATTGCTTTACCTCGTGTCAAACCTGAGGCCTCGTATTCACCTAATTCAACTATGTTATCATTTTCATAAGCCTCAATCTGTTCATTTACTAATGCTACAAACTTGTCAGCAAGCTGTACAAGTGGCTTGTCACTATGTCCTGGTATTACATAGCCACCAGCGTCACCTTGACTTAATTCTTTAAGTGCTGCATTATATTCTTCCATTTCAGCATCACTAAGCACAACTGTAAACTCAGTGTTTGCATCAATGTCTTTAAGTACCTGCATTTTAGCAAGTGCTCTAGTACTAGTGCCAAATAAAGCATTAGCCCTATCTAATGTCAATGTTACAGTATTTCTGCTACGTCCTTGCACTACAGTTCCAGACCCATGCGACTCATACTCAAAAGGATACTTAGCACCGTGCTGAGTACCTCTAATACGAATGTAGTCCCAGAATCTTACACCAAGTATATGTCTACCATCGTGTCTAGTACGTTTAGACTTAGCAAGATGAATGAGCTCACCAGCTACAGCTGTCGGTACTTCAAAGAACAGACATATAGCACCATTATTGGTAAATGTTACTCTAAGTATATGTTCTTTTTGCGCGTACTCAACCTGACTGATGTGACCACAGCCTTTCTGTGAGATAACTTCACCATGAATAGGGTTCTTTGGGTCAAATGCCTTTTGAGCAATAGCTAAACGCTCTTGGTCATTTTCCGCAGAAAAACCTAAATGGTAGTCTACATCAGGATAATAATACACATCGTAAACGTTTCCATTTGTATCATGGAGCTTACGTTTACGACGCTTAATTCCTTTATCCCAGTCTTCAGGGCGTTTGTAACCCCAGCCGCTAGAGAGTTCCCATTCATAGTCTTTATTCCATGGCGCAAGACCTGCTTTAGCAGCTGGCATATTTCACTCCTTATACAGTTGTAATTTCGAAGATTGGACGACGAAGCTTAACAATTGTGTAGCAGTATGGGTACTCAGTGAAGAGTGCTCCCATTTCATGCATAGCAAGTGGAAGCTTGTTTTCAGGGTGTCGGATACGATTACCGTTTGTGTAAGAAGCCATGCGGCCATCACGCAATGTAGGTGAACCATAAGTGATACGCTGTGAAAGATCAAGCTTTGTTATAAGCTCATCAGGGATTGACAAATCCTGAATTGCAGGTGGCTTAGACTTACCCCAAGTTTCCTGAATGTATTTATCAAGTTCAAACTGAGCATTATCCCAGCAGTTGTAAGCAATGTCATTCTTTGGGCCGATAACGATTACATCTGTTGGCATGTTCAAGTCTTCAACAACTTCATTTACTACCTGGTTACCAATCTGGTAAGAAGTTGTCTTAATACCACGCTGGTAAACAATAGGTCCTTCTACAAAGTTATCACGAATAACCTTTACGTTTTCGCCTTCTTCGTAGCCCATTTCAATACGTGTTACTGGGTTCATCCAAACACCAATATCAGCATAAGGAACTGTTGACTTTGTCAAGAATGCGCCACGCATGATAGCATCGATGATGTGTTCATTAGGCTGCTGAAGAACCCAACCACCTGCCTGCTGTGTGCTGTAACGCAAACGGTTTGGCTGATCACGGAACCCAAGGTCAAGACCAAGACGGTTTTCACCACCTGCTGCAATTTCAGTTGGGTCAGTGTACCAAGGGAAGATGTCTGCAAGACCTTCCATAGCACCAACGACTGCACTGTCACCTGATGTGTACTTTGCAGTACCTGTATAACTGAACATGTCATAAGTACCAGCATAAGGACCATTAGCAACAGTAATTGCACCATGTTCCCAAGAATCCTGGAAGATAGCAGAGTTTGCTGTAACTTCACGGTTACCACAAACTTCAAGGAACTGGCCTTCTTCCCAGTCACTTACTGTTGTACCAACAGAAAGCAATGTAAGATAACCTGGCTGATTTTCAAGAATCATGTACATTTCTGAAGCGTCAGCTGTACCCCAAGGTTTGTTTTCCTTAGTCTTGATAAGATATTTACCAGCCTGGAAGTTACTGTTGTAAACATTTATTGGAGTTTTGATACGGAAAGGTACACGTGTTGAGCCTGTGCCTGTAATATCAGAGCTCTTGAAATTATTTGGACACAATGTCAGTCCTGCTGTAGCATGTACTGTGTTATCATTGAACTGCGGTGCAGTACCACCTCGCCATTTTGAGCCGTCCTGGTAAGGAGCGTAGAGCTGGTGGACAACACCAAACTGACCATGAATAGCAAAGTTTTTGAACAAAGAAGCTACGTTCATGCGTAGAGCATGCATACGAGTTGCAAAGTCATTTTCGAAAGCAACTTTCTTGTCATCTGTTTCAAGGTTGAGTGTCATATCAACATCGAAACCATCAGATACAGTACCGTAAGTAGCACGGAATGTACCATATTCAAGGTCTCCCTTCTTAATCATTCCAACATTTTCTTTGAATGTCTGAGAGTTCAAAGAACCACCAGTATTTGTACCAGCAAGAAGCATGCGGTACTCAAATTTGTCACTAAATTTCCACTCACGTTTCTTTGAGCGAATCAAACGTACAACGTCTGACTGACAAGGAAACATACCATTGAGCAAGTACTCAACAATGAACACCTGCTTTGACAGAGCTTCAATCTGATCTCTTGAAATTGGCATAACATTATCCTCCATTATGCTTTATACTAAAATATATAACACTGCATGTAGCAGGTGTTTACATACCACCTAATCTGTTTTCGCCAAGGAATCTGGCAAACTGATTAGTTTTGTTTTTGAACTTTGGTTCTTCATGAGGCTTATCTTCAGTCTCAGAAGAATTGTCAGGCTCTTCAATGTCTTCATGTGACCCTGTATTATAGTTAATAATAGCACGTTCGTCATCAGTGAGCTCAGTGTCATCTTCAGGGTCTTCTTTTTCAACTGTTATCTTGTCTGTGTCTCCATCAGAGTCTTTGTCTTCTTCAGTAACTTTGACTTTTGTCTGGTCTTCATTTGCCATGTCTTTTGCCGATTTTGTGTTGGCATCAGCAAGCTTGTCAACAGCATCGATGTTAAGTGGGTCTAGGTTTTCGTCACCAAGAGCCTCTGCTTCCTGTACTGCTTTTACAGTATCATAGACTTCTTTCATATCTGCTTGATCAAGACCATATTTAAGAATACGGTTTTTAATTTCGTCATCTGAAAGGTCAACAAGATCTGCTGCAAGATCTGCAAAGATTTCATCAAGTAATTCTTCATCCATACTAGTACCCCTTTGAAGCAGCTTCAATCATACCTGCTGTAGGTTTGAAGCTGCTTGCTTCCATTTTCTTCTGAGTATGTGTTTTACCCCAGTTTGATTTCATTCTTGAAATACGTTTCTGACGGATGTCAGATACCTCAGTATCTTCAGCCGGTGGTACTTCAGCAGGGATGTTACCTTCTGTAGTCTGCTCTTCTACAGGAGGTTGTTCTTCAGCTGGTGGTACCTCTGTACCTTCTGTACCTTCTGCACCTTCTGCAGGAGGAACATTATCAGGGTTAAACTCACCATCAGGATTAATATCCTCTATAGCTGGTGGCACTTCTGCAGATTCAACTACTGGAGGTGGCGTCATTGGCATTGACGCATCTGGGTTTGATGCAACTGCCTGGGACACTACATTTGTCACACTTTCAACTTTCTGAGCTGTCTGAATAGCAGCTTCATTTGCTTCTTTTATAAGCTCCAAGATTTCATTACATTCAATTCTAAGCTGATCAAGAATCTGCTGTACAGCTTCATCAGCAGCTGATGTATTAATACCACGAGCATCAAGCTCATTAAGAATAGCGAGACCCAGTCCTCTATTGTTTGAGAATCTGCCTCCATAAGTATCAAAGAACTGTTTTTCGCGTGCTGCTTGCTTGTCAGCGTTATAACTGTTCTCAAGCTGTGTCAGCCTAGCCATAAGTTCTTCAGTTCCAGCCATATAAAACTCCTTGTTTATTATAATAATATCCCTAAAAAGAAAATATGTAAATGTGTATAATTTTCTTTTACCACTTTAGATCGGATATAGTACGGGCAATATTCCTAATAGAATTATCGTGTGCATGCCCGAAATTATTTCCTGTGTCTCCATGCTTACCTTTGTTATTTATAAAGTTAGCAATTGCACTACTTGCTATTTTCCTAAGCTCTTCTGGCTCTGCCCTCTTACCTCCTTTAAGTGAGTATTCTTCACCTTCAACTACTAATGTTTTTTCCAGAGACTCAAGAGCATCTGATGGTAAATTATCAAGCTGTCTCCAGTCATAGTTCTTCATTAGAAAACGGTACATGTCACCATATACTGAGTATGAACCTTCCTGATTTTTTCGTTTTTCATGGTCTTGCTGTTTGTTTGCATAAGCCATTAGTCTTCCTCCGTAGCAATTCGATTCTCTGGATTATGTTCTTTACAATAAGGTTTACGGTCAATCCATACTTTAGCTGGTTTATTACAGCCATCAGCACAGCATAAAGCGTCAAGCATACTGTTATATTGTGGCTTAGAAGGCAGTATAGTAGTCTGCTGAACAGTTTGAGCAGGCGTTTGAACAGTGATTTTGTTTTCTGCCTGCTGAACCAGCTGATCAAAGGGCTTATCTGACTGCTGTTTAGCTATTGCTTTACGTGTATTATTTAGAATAGTCATAATGTCATTAATCTGGTTAAGTGTATTAAGACTAATCATAACTATCCTCCTATAGCCAATCTGTAACTGTTGCTGGGTTAACGTTTCTCATACGTTCCCAGGCAGACTTGTCCTTCTTAAGGAAAGCCTGGAATGCAAAGCGTGCATCAGCCAGTTCTGACTGTACACCCATAATATTAGACTCATTTAATGCTGAGAACTTCTCAGCTAAACGGGCAACTAAATATCTATAAACCTCTGGAGCAGGATATACAAGCTTTGTATCAGGTGTCCACCCAAGCTCCTTTATTCTAGGCTTTTCTTCCTTCTGTGCTACATGATCAATGTTACTAATAGTTACCCAGCCACCATTAACTGTATAACGCTTTAAAGTGCCATTAATATTAACAACGTCACCATCATCTGGGTCAGTTGGTAACTTAGTAACAGTAGGTACTTTTTCATAGTTGTAGTCTGTTGTGTATCTGTTGTACCAGTAGCCCTGTGTCATTTTAGTTACTGTACCATCTGAACACTTATATTCAAAATAGTTTTCAACATAAATGACGGAATTTATTTTTTCAGGAAGGTGTTCTGTGTTCAATAAAATCTCATCAAAATCATTCCAATCCCGTACAATGACTCCCATACCTGTCTTATCATTATAATGACACTCAAGGTATTCTACATTATCATTACGTCCAACCCATTCAAATGGGTTATAGTCAGTCCACTGCATATCTTTATCAAAGAAACCTGACTTCCATTCAGCAGTGACAGAATGCTGGTAAGAACAGAAGATGTATGGAAAGTCACAAGTAATGTACTTAAGTTCCCAAGTGCCATTTTCGTCACCAGGCTGTATTACATCAGTGGTAATATCAATTACTTCTGTGTTTAATGGATTACGGTGTTTAAGTACCCATTTCCGTACAGCAGCTATCTGTTCTTGTGTAACAGTTTTATCGCTGATGTTTAGTATATTATCTCCAACAAGTTGATACAAATTATAAATTGAATTACGTTCAACGTCATGGCCATCAGGATAAAGCTTAGGGTCACGGTTATGATGTGTAAAGAAAATCTGAGCTGGCTGTGGACAGTACTCTAACCACACGCTACTATGTTCTGCGTCAGGACACCATAAATCTGTACCAGAAATTAGATATGTATACCTGTCAAGTAACTCCATGTTATTTGCCTGACGATATAGCATTCTGTTATGGTCTTGTGGGCTCTGAGCGTTGTAAATCATTACTGAGTTTTTCACAAAACGTGGCAGCTTCGTAAGTTTCTTAGTTAACTTTACTGTTTTGCTATAATAACCAGAATCAATACAGCAAATCTGTGAATAAATATCACTCCATACATAATTCAAGAAATTAATGCAATCTGAGAAAGTGTAGCTGTTCAGAGACTTAGTCTGTGCAAGCCTCATTGCATCTTCGAGAGCGTCACTAGCAAAAGGACATACGTCTACTTGTAACATATAATCTCCTACCACAGGCCTTCTTGCTTAGCTGTCTTAGCACCCTTCCAATAACCAAACCTGTTGTTATGTATAAGGATAGCCTGCTGCATGTTATTATACTGCCAAAGATCGCCTGTAACTTTGGCATTTGCAAGAATATATGCTGTATTTTTATCTTTACCCTGCTTCTGATATTCTTTAGCAAGTTCATCAGTAGCCTGTTGCAAGAATATCTCTCCCTTCTCAGGTGGTACAACTCCACCAGTAATAATTTGACCAAGTATATTTGCAAGCATTGGATTGTTTTCACTTTGGCTAAGATTATACAATGCAGTACCTGTTTCTGTACCGAAAGCTCTTTTGAAGTAGTCCATACCTTGTGCAAGTATTTGCTGTGTTTCAGAGGTTCTTATCATATTTGTCATAGCAACTGTAGCGTCACGGTCAGAAAGTGCAATACCATGTAACTGCATATAAGCCATTTTAAATGCTTCAAGGTCTTTACGGTTAACAGCATCTTGTAAAGCAATAGCAGCACCCTTCTGCTGTGTATCAAGCTGCTGAGCCTGGTCCATTGCCCTTGTTTCCATTGTCTGGATCTTCGGTCTATCATAACCAAGACCATAGTCTTTATTGCCGCCAGTCTTACGTGTACCAATACCCATAACATGTTCTGTCGGTCTGTTGTTATACCTGTCAGCTTCTCTGGCAAGCCTTAAAGTAGTGCTGTAGTCACGGTCATTGAACATACCATACTGGCTTTCGCCCTTTGCAATATTTTTATTAGCATTGGGGTCAAGCTTACTTTTATCTGTTTTATGCTGTTCTTCTTCATATTTACGAGTTTCATCAGCAGCTTTTTTATTAGCATCATGTATTTCAGAGACAGCCTGGTCTTTTTTATTATTGACAGCTTCAGCTGTTTCTTTTTTCTTATCATCACTTAATGCCATATCAGTCTCCTATTTTAATAAGGTCTTAGCAGCTGTCACACTCTTACCTAACTGGTCAAATGCACCTGAGCTCATGCCTTCTCTAGCAAGTTCTCTTGTTAAAGCTGCACTACCTGCTGTTGCATCTGCAACCTGATAAGTTCCAAGAACCTTGTCAACAAAGTCACCAACAGCTTTACCAATAATTCTACTTCTTTCACCACGTCTAATTCTGTCCTGTCCCCAGGCTTCAGCAGCTTTTTCTTTTCTACTTGGTCCATAAATATCATTCTGTCTAGCACTGTTTGTACGATTAGCAGCCATAAGGGCTGCTGCAAGTCTGTTACCATCGTTAGCTGATATGTCACCAGCAGCACGCGCAATCTGTCCTACAGCCTGAACTCCCGCTTTAATTGCTCTTTCTTTTGCTCCGCCTGTAAGAAGATTATACATATTTTTTCGTTCAGTTTGTAACTGCTTCATTGTAGCAGGGTTGGTCCAATCAGACTGAAAATTATTTTTATCCCCTGTATCATCAATAACAGTGCCAAATAGTCCAGCCAAACTTTGAAGGTCTTTGAGATCATCATCAGTTGGGTCAGGCTGACCTGCAGCATTAAAAAGCATACTGAGTGCGCTTCTGTCACCTGCTGCAGCTCCTTTTGCAACACCTTTGAACTTATCAGAAGACAAGAGCTTAAGTAATGTCATTGCTGTTCCGCTATCCATATTATACCCCCAATTTAGCTAAACGTGCTTTAATTTCCTGAATCTCACGAGCTAAGTCACCAATTGCACCAGCATTCATCATAGCAAGCCTACTAGTGTCTACTGTCTTAACCCCTTCAGGTGTTTCTTTTACACATGCAGGATTTACCTGCTCAATGTCCTGAGCCATAGGTCCAATATGCTCCTGGTTTGGATCAATATTAGGATCTACTTGTATAGCTTCAGGTTTATAGTTATATACATAGTTCTTAATGTTTTCTGCATAAGCACCAAGAATAGAGCCGTCTTCATCACCCCAATTATCATAATCATCAGGGTCATAGTCTTTATCGTTATGATGAAAGAGCCCGTTCTGTTTAATAAGCCACATCATATCTTCACGTGAAGGTTTACCATCACGGTCCCAGTCCTCTTTTATCCATTTCATGCGTGCATCACAAAGACACTGTTTAATATCTTTTACACGTGCATCAGAAGGTGGGTCTTTTACAACATCCTGTGTGTTAGTCTGAATTGCTTGCTCATAACCTTCATCACCTGCATTAATCTGCTTACCGTCTTTTATACGACCAGAACCTTCTTCCCATGCCTGCATAAACTCTGGGCGCTGGTTTTTCATAATCTGTTGTAATTCACCTGTGGAACTATCAAATCCTTTTGAGGCATTTGCAACATCTGATTCAGATAAAGGTTGCCAGCCCATTGCTTCAGCATACTTCTGAGCCGCGCCGCCATCTTTTCCACCTGGTTGTGACCACTTTGATGTTGGGTCATTTCCATAAGTAAGATAGTTCATTACATTTTGCCAGTTGGCATTAAATGTTTCTGGTGTTTGTGGTTCAGGCTCTTCTGGCTTCTGTTCAGGCTGAGTGGACTGAGCTGGCTCTTCTGGTTTCTGTTCAGGCTGAGTTGGCTCTTCTGGTTTCTGTGCAGGCTGAGCTGGTTCACCCTTTGAAAGAGCAGCTGATTGGTCTTTGTCTTCAGTGTAATCACGTGACTTAAACTGCCACTGTTCTGATTCATTGCCTTTTTCTGTAGCTTCCTGCTGATTTGCCTGTTCTTCTTCACGACGCTGATTTGCAACATTCTGCTGCTGGTCTTCACGCTGCATTTGTGACTGAACATCTGGTGTGTTCGTTTTACGAGCAAGTGCTGCACCAGCACCAAGTACACCAGCTTTCTGTACATTCTGTCTGTTCTCTGCATCATTCTGTACAGAAGCCATTTTACC
>QXGG01184593.1_pt1 | contig 12633 bp, 13 predicted proteins | sample 1982491 | NCBI WGS metagenome assembly QXGG01 (sample SAMN09924614, study PRJNA488089) | Wastewater metagenome, whole genome shotgun sequencing project. | isolation source: South African research farm wastewater | place: South Africa: Irene, Agricultural Research Council, Animal Production... | reverse complement strand
TATTTGCGCGGTCATCTGGCTCTTTTAGATAATCTGATTTGTAACGGAAAGCTCTAACCGGCAAATCAAGCAGAGCTTTTGGATGTAATTCATCAACTGACACCAAATCAACAATATCTTCTTTGAATCTAGCCGATGAAGCTGTTGAATAGAAAATCTGACCGCCGCCAAGAGTACCCCAACGAACGTTAGCAGCGTTTGCGCTGGAATTGATGTTTGGCATAAATACTTGGTTGTTGGCAGTAAATGAACCATAGGCTTGGACACCAAATGTGGTTGTGACATTTAATCCAATTCCACTTCCACCGCCAGATGCCGATAGGTTACAACCTACCGAATCCATATAAATTTGTGGATAAGTTCCACCGCTTGGATTTGGAGTTGAACCATAATGTAAAAGTAGTCCGAAAGTAGAACCACCTACACTTAATGGAACTGCATTTGCAACCACACTTCCATTAGATTTGAACTGCAAAGCATTGCTAGAACCGTTCAAAATTACGGCATCAGTACCTGATGATGTTTGAATTGTAAAACCAGTTAATGTTCCAGCATTGATTTGGTTAGCATTAATTGTGCCTGCATAAACATACGAAGAACTGATTTGTGTGGCAGTAATCGTGCCCGCAGCGATTTGACCTGCGGTAATTGTATTTGAAGCAATTTGTGTGGCAGTAATTGTGCCTGCAGCAATCTGTGTTGCGGTGATGGTGTTAGTGGCAATGTTGCTGGCGGTGATGGTGCCGGCGGCAATTTTAGTTCCGGTGATAGATGCAGAAGCAATGCGGTCTGCATTCAATGTACCTGTTGAGATATTACCAGCATTAAGGTTGGAAACTGTAATTACAGAAGCGTCAATTGTGCCTGAAGTAATCTTGTTTGCAGACAAATTACCAAGCGCATTGTTACCAAGCGCAACTGCAGTTCCCCAAGAACCTGATGTGTAACGATAAATTCTGTTGTCATCATCAGTATCAAACCAAAGGTCACCTTCAGCAAATGGCCCAGTTGTCGGTTGTGTGGTCTGTCGATAAACGCGGTTCTTGCCATCGGCAGTGGTCTGCGCCGCTGTCGCGGCTGACTGTGCCGCGGCAATTGCAGTATCTTGGACACTTACCCAGGCGGTGCCGGTGTAGTAATACTGCTTATTGCCGTCATTAGTATCAAACCAAATGTCGCCTTCTTTAAGATCATTTGGTGGGTCTGTTGGTGCATCATTTTGATAATAAACGACAGCACCAGAATTTAAGACAATTTGGTCAATAGTGCTTGCTAAACCATCAGAGGTATCAGGCACCGCCGGAACAACAGATGACACGGTGAAATCTGCGGTCTGTGTGACCGTGATTGGCGTGTTAGTTATCTGCGGACATAAAGGCATCGCTTACCCCTTAGATTGTGATGGAATATGGATTGATGGGCGATGTAAAGAATGAAACGCGCCAATCATCGGCGGTTATCTTGTGCGTCATTCCTTCTAAAACTAGGTTGTATTGCAGGCTTCGGGCATCATAGGTAAGGCGCTTGACGCTTACTTGATCGCCAATCTCGCAAGCTAGGAAATCAGGATAGAGCGTGTTCAAATTAAGAGCACCAAAGTCAACCTGCTTGGCATAGGTGGCAGGTACCGCCTGCTGGCGTGATTCATAAAGAGCTAAGTTGGTGGCGCTAGTTGAATCCTTTATCGGCGCATCAAAGGTGCGGCTAACAAGACCGTAAGAGTTCTTGCTCGGATTGTAAGTGGAGCTTATGCGAGCCTCAGCACCGCGATCGACAATGGCTTGATTGACTACATAATAGGTGCCAGGGTCTACCACAAGGCCGTCATAATTGACCGAGTTGGCATCGTTCTGGTCTGAAAATAGAAGCTGCGTTGGGCGGGAGAACTTATCCGACAACGGCACCAGCGTCGCCACCCCGCTTCTTGAAATATAAAAGCGACCGGCGATTGCGTTCACAGCCTGATTTATCATTGAAAGGCAAGAGCGACCTTGAATGGTCTTTTGTAGAGTGACGGTGCCAGTTAGAGAGCGAGCGCCACCTGAAGGCCATCCGGCGTAGTCAAGCATTCTGCCCACGCGTGTTGCCGCTGTCTCTTCATAATCTAGCGAAGCGAGGACGGGGGCGGTCGCATCGGCGATGTATCCAAGACCATCGACGAACTTCATCGTCACGGTTGGATAGAAGCCTTGATTGACTACCGAGCTTTCAAGGAAACCCTGATAGATGGTGTAGGCCGTCGCCGACCAAGTGGCGACAATTCTCATCTGAAGCCCTGCCTTTAGATTAGGCGACCAAGGGCTTGAGGTGTTGTCAGGATCATATTTACCAGCCAAGTTATTGAAAACGACGCTGGCGGTTGCCGCTTGGTTTAGGACATCGTATTGCTGGCGCCCGCGACGGATGTAGATTTCAAGCACGTCATCGGCGCTGGCGGCTGTCCAAGTAGAACTAACATAAAACTGCACAGCGATTGTCGGCGCTGTCACCCCATCGTATTTAGCCATTATTCAGCAACCATTCCTATTGGGCGACCGCTTGGACTTACGCTTCCGCGCTGTCTGCGAGCAAGTACGCCCAAATCATTTGCTATCTTGACTGTGAAATCTTCGGCTGTGCCAACTGGTGTGGTGATATTCACCGTCACATTCGGCGTGCCACTTCCCATTATCGGGTTGCCACCAGCCGCCGATCCGTTGCCTTGAGTGGCAAGGGAGACGGTAGGCGATGCGGCAATTTTTGATTGACGCTTTAGATTAGCCTCAATGGATGCTGCGGTTGCTTTGGCTTCGATTTCTGCGGTCATCAATGTTAAGCCATACTTTTTGAGCATTTTATTTATTATCTGTTGCTCAACAGAAAGTTCTTTTTTCTTTCCTTGTGTCAATTTATTTTGAGCAATTGTAAGTTTATTCAATAAATCAAGATAAGAATTCTTTTTATTGCCGCCAAGATTAGGTGCAGCACTAGAAGCAATGAGAGAAGATAAATCAGATGGCCCAGGGGCGCCTCTGCCAGTTGCCGATGCCAATGATTTCTCAGTGGCTCTGGCTTTGGCGCGGGCTTTTTCACCTGGAGAGATTTTGCCAAGACCTAGACTAAGAGCAGCAATTCCAGTAACGCCAAGACCGACAATGCCAAGCGCTCTAGCACCGGCAAGGAAGGCTGTTGCGGCACCGGCACCGCCGGTTGCGGCAGCACTGGCAGCGCCAGCGCCCAACGCCGCCGCCTGCATTCCCTTGAACGCAAGGCTGACTTTGCCGATTGCTGTAATAAATGAATAGACCTTGCCGGTTGCCCAAATGGTCGCAAGCAAGATGCCAAAAGTTTTTATAGTTTCAAAGTTCTCAACAACCCAAGCGCCGACCTTAATCGCTGCTTTTAGTAATTCAAGCGCTGCTTGAGCGGCATTTTTCAAGCCTTCGGCAAGATTCTTTTTATTCAATTCAACCCATTTAGCGACTTTGGGCAAAATATCACTTGTTAAAGTTTTGGAAAACTCTTCTAAAACTGGAAGAAGTGAATATCCAAGAGTTTCAAGAATTTCTTCATATCTAATACGAAGGATTGCTAAACGAAATTCTAATGTGCCTGCTCTTGCGGCAGCAGCACCACTTGTAGCCTTTTGAACTTCTTCAAATATGGCAACTAAGTCTTTTGATTTTATTACAGTAGTATCAATGCTTGGAACAAGTTTTTGTAAACTTCTAAAATTGCCCTGAAATGCTCTAGTCAGCGCTAAAGTTGCTGAATTCAAATCAGCGCCAGAAAAGGCTGAAACATCTAAGGCTGTTGAAAGCAATTGTTGAGCAGTGGCGACATCGCCCGTGACAGCCGCCAAACGCGATAGCGCAGGCCTTAATTCGTCGTCGGCAACGCCTACCTGAACCTGTAATTTTGAAATATATGATTCAACTGAAGCAATAGCGGCTGTTGTGGCACCTGTCGTATTGCGAAGTGAGTTAGCAAGAAGAACTTGGCTTTTTTGGTCGGCAATGGCAGCCTGAACAGCGTCTTTACCAATCTTTATTGCAAATGCTGTAGCGGCAGCAGCGGCAATTCCAAAAGCGCGAACAGTCCGTTTGCCAAATTCATCGAATTGCTTACTTAATTTGCCAATGTCTTTTTGAGCGGCTTTTGAACCTTTGTCGGAATACTGGGTAAGTATTCGCGCTACTATTGCGCCAACTGCCATCTCTAATCCCGCTCTCTATTCAAATGCTTCTGTAATTCTGTCTTTGCGTCATTGAGTGCGTCAACCACTTTGCGCTGAATCTCTGACCGCTTACGATCTATCGCAGTCCAAATAAGACGCGATGGTTCATTGACATTGCTGGTGAGATTTCTAATAAAGCCAACACCTGTGCCTCTGCCACCTGACTTGCGACCAGCGACTTCCATAATGGCACCTGCTGCACTCTTGTTGACAAGAGCGCCCGCACTTGTGGTGTAATCACCACGCACCTTGCCTTGAGTCTTTGTCTTTCTAATTCCCTGTTGAATGACGCCTTGGGCATACCTAGGCCATCCTCGACCGTTACGGGAACGCGGCGCCAGGGCATCAGTCGTTCGCCACCCGCTCATCGGTGGGTCGGCTTTGACGAAGCCTCTGGCGGTGCGCTCGGCATCAGTAAGGCTTGAATTTATGACTTTGTTGAAGTTGTTGACTGCCTGTTTATCAAATGCCTTTAGCGCGTCAAGAGTTTCTTTTACGCCGGTTAGCACTACTACTTCATCCGTTGCCATATTTCTTTGCCCGCTCTTTCAAGTAAATCGTGATTGCTTCCAAGATGCCGTCTGGGGCATCAAGTAAATCAATCGGAGAGATTCCAGTCTCCACCGCGATCATCGCTACTGCGTAGGTCAGGCTGTCGCGGTGGATTCGGAATTTGGGTCGGCATCAAGCTCCGCACTGAGAATTGTATCTAAATACTCAGGGCCAAAGGGTTTTACTACCACCCCATTGACTTGCTGTGCTTTCCAAGCGAGCCAATAGATGTGTTCTATCTTTTGTTCGTCGCCAATCAGCTTCGGTAGACCTTTGCCAAAGTTCTGCTCAAATGCCACAATAATTCGTGGTGTGAGTTTGTAACTTGCTTGGTTTCCATCGGCTGTCTTGACTTTAATTGCTAGACCATCCATTTTGTTTCCCCCTTTAGGTTATCAGGATGTGGCTTTGGTAATTGCACCTGAGATCGGCCAAGTGACCGAGACAGTTGCGAGTTCTCCGACGGCGCCAGATAGCGACTGCCATTCAGAGATAAGAGCTGAGAATGTGTACTTTGGGTTGTTCGGGCCAACAGATGAGCTAGTTGGGCGAACTTCCATTGCTACTGCAGTGCCGATTTTGCTAGTGGCATCGCTTGGGTAGACAAGAGTTTCCAAGGCACCTGAAGCAAAATCCTGGTTGAATTCAAGCGTGATTTGATTATCACGCAATCCTGCAACACGGGTTCTTGCGGTGTCTTTGAATGCTGTTGTCTCAACTACATCTAGTGTCGATGAGAGAGTAACGGATGTGACGTATGATGAAATGTCGGTGCTTGCAAAGACGACATAAGCATCAGTTAGAACTATGCGGGCCATTTATACTCCTTTGGTGATGGTGCCTGATACCGGCCAGGTGATACTTGCAGTGCTTAGTTCACCGACGGCACCTGATAGTGGCTGCCATTCGGAAACTAATGCGGTGCAGGTATAAGACGGATTTGTTGCGCTTTGTGCTGCGCTAGTTGGTCGGAAGATAACTGTCGTCGTCGTTCCAAGTAGCGGATAGATTGTTTGCTCAACCGAGGATGTAGCGAAATCCTGGTGGAACTCTAGGGTGATTGAGTTGTCAGCAAGGCCAGCAACGCGGGTACGACCGGCGGCGCTGGTTGATGAGAACCCTGTGGTGTCAATGACATCATCAGTCGTTGAAAGCGTAACGCTTGCAATGTGATCTGAGAGGTCAACGCCATTTATTGAGCAAAAGGCGTCAGTAAGTACGAGTCTTGCCATTATTCAGCATCTCCTTCGGTCTGCTTTTCTTTTATGGATGCTGATTCTTTGGCAATGTGACCTGCCTCGATCAGCGCGTCAATGTTTAGGCCAGCGGCTTTGAGAGCCTTGTCCTCAATGACTTCACCCTTTTTTCCAAGGGTAAAATTTGAACTTTTGATTATGTATTTCATTAGTCTCCCTGTCCCCAGATGGTGACGCGATAGCGGTAGGAAAGAAACTCAACGTCGCCTGAGATATAGGTGCCAGACTCAGCCGATGTCACTCGCAAGGTATTGCAGGCACCGCCAAGGGTTAGGTCTGACTGTATGGCGGCTTTGATGGAGTAATTGCCAGAGCCAGCAAGGTATTTATCAAGATTAGTAATTGCGTTGCGCTCGGCAAAGCGTTGCACGATGACAAAGACATCCACATTGGCTTGATCTAGCCCGCGTGAATTGTTGAGGTCATACGTGAAATCGAGTTGCCCGACGATGGCGCAAGGTGGCGTGATGACGTCAGGCATAATGTCAAAGACTCTCAAGCCATCAATATCTTGAAGGTTGGCTTTTAAGCCTTCACGAATCTCACTTGGAATCATTAGTGAGCCATCCAGGATAACTTGCGAAATGGCTTTAGTAGAAGTTCTACATCTGGATCAAGGCGAGAATATAAGCGCACAGTGCCAATCTCAGGGCTTCCAGCGATACCAAACGGCGACTGACGGCGGATAAAGAAGCGAGCCGACTGTAGCTTGCAAGCCATCTTTACTTCTTCAGGCACTGCCGACCAACCCCAGGCTGCCGTAACTCTGACCGACTGTGGCAGGTTGTAAGGGAAGATGTAGGCGCCAATTGCCAATATACGAGTCAAAGGCCAACCGCGACGAGGGTTATTAACTGGTTCAACTAAATAATCTGATGTTGACCAAACGGTTGTGTAGAGCTGGTCAAAATTATCATCGGTGGCAATTTCAGAGATATAGGTGAAATCATCTACGTTAGTTGTCCACCAATCCTTTGCGGTGTAATACCGAACAACAGGTGAGGCTTGAGTGCCATCTTTATAGAAAAAGCGACCTGTGTAATCATCAATCATCCGTGAGGCAGACATAATTGCTGCTTCGATGGCAAGGTCATCCTGCGGGTCATCAATCGCAAGAGCATTCTTTACATCTTGCAACGTGCAGTAGGCGTTCGTTAGTGCCACGCTCTTTCCTCTTCTCTGCTGGTTCTTGAATTGCCCGCTCTAAGTCAGGCTGCCTTGTGGCGGTTTCTTTCCGCCTTAGAATTCTCTTTAATCTCTCCACGATAAGTGGTGTCTTTCATCTAGCCAGTAGGATTTCTGATGAGGCAGAACTGCGCCGGTGTTGACATATATTGGAAAACCTAATTGGCGAACTCGCCTGCTAAATAACAAATCCTCACTGATCCAACTGCCATCTATCGGTCCATCCCAGAACCAGCACCAGTCGGTGCCTTGATGTGGGTCTGCATTATCGCGCATCTTTTCAAGCACGCTTCGGTGAATTAGTACGCAACCAGTTCCGCAGGCATCTATCTCAAAGACCGAGTTGCGGTCATAATTAAATAAAGGCAAGAAGCCTTCCGGCGCATCTTGAAAAATTGCTGGCACCGGCTTTGGGTATAAATGTTTGTGAGCATCAAAGGCGGCAAAGACAAGGGCGGAAACTACTGGGCGTTCTTTATCGTGAGCAGTATCTATGAGCGCGTCAAAGACTTCTAGTGTTAGTTGCTCATCGGTATCTATCATCAAAAGCCAGTCGGAATCAGTGTTCTCAAGAAATCCTTTAACGATGCGATTTCGCATCTTGGACAGTAACCCTGATCCTTTTATCCTGACGTGCGGCCCTAGTCGCTGGCTTCGGCTTTGACATAGTTGAAACATTCGGTAAGCCCACGCCGCGTTGACGGTGCCTGGGTCACAGGCGCCAATTGAAACTTTATGATTTAACTTCATTGAATCCCCCGATTCATTAGGAAGTGCAAGAGCAGGTGAGTCGGGGGATTCCCACCTGCTCTTGCACAACTATTTAGTTATTCGTTCTATTTAGAACGTTGGAGCGGTTAAGCCGGTGCCTGCAATAATTGAGGCGGCCTTTGCATAACGCTCTGCTGTGAAGGCGGCATAGCCATAAACAACCGTCTTGATTGTCAAGCTGCCAGGGGCAGTTGCATCAAAGCGAAGTGAGAATGGTGCGCCTGCTTGCTCCCATAGGTGCATTTCGCGAGCATCAACAAGATAGATTTCATCTTGGTTAGTGCCGGTTCCGTAGGTTGTTCCCACGTTTGCATCTGAGATGATTGGCAAGCCAAGTAGCTGATAGCCACTGTTTGCGTATTGTGCTACGCCTGCGCCTGTTGCAACAACATTGAATGGGCCACCGGCAGTTGGAACAACTACTGGACGACCTGCGGTGTCAGTTGCTGCTAGCAAGAATGCTAGGCGGCGTGGGTGCATAATCCAGTGAGTTGGAGTTGTGAAAACATTGCTCTGAACTTGCTGCAATGCATCTGCCAACTTTGGATAAAGAAGTGCAACAGTTGGAGCTGTTGAAGTGAAAGTAACAGCGTTTCCACCTGAGTTACGGATTCCCTTGATCTGACCATTTGAGCCAGAGCCATTTAGAACCTGTGCATCAAGTGTGGTATGCCAGGAACGGATGAGGTCAGCAACGACGAATGTGTCGATGCCGGTGCCACGCTCAATTGCCTGACGTGATAGGTCTTGCTGACCTGCAATTGTGCGAACATCTACCGTGAGCAAGGTGTCATCTGCGTCTGTCTCGGAGACAGCAGTGTTCTGTGTCTCTTGAACGGCGGTAGATGTACCTGTGGTCATACGTGAGATGTTGAGAGTCATTCCAGCAGCAGGAAGCGCCATCTTATTTGTAGCGAAGTCTGCGGTTGGACGGCCTGCGCGTGCTAAAGGAGCAGCGAGGTCAACGAGATATTGTGGAACGACAAGTCCAGCAAAGTTGGATGTGTCAACATCGCGACGTTCTACGGACTCTTCCTTCATATGGCGAGCAAGACGCTCAGAAGCGCCGAAGTCACCACGAACTTGTGCATTGAAAGCATCGCGAACGAATGACGCGCCGCCGTCTGGACGGTATGTGCGCTCTTCGCGAACGATTGAAGTTGTTGCTTTTGGAAGTGCATCAGCAACGACGGAGCGTGCCTCTGCTGCCTTCGCATCAGCTTCTGCCTGAGCAGTTAGCTTTTCAATCTTTGCATCGAGCGAGCGTGATTCTTCTACGAGGGCATCAACCTTCGCGGTTTCCTCTGCTGTGAGGTCTGTGCGGTTCTCTGCGGCTACTGCCTCAAGAACTGCATCCATTTCAGCCTTCACTGCATCACGGCGCTCAATTACTTTGTCAAGGTATGACATTTAATGAGTTCTCCTTGTGAGTTAGTGTTTTCGAGGTGGTGGCGATGAGGTTCACGGCGCTCAATATGAGGGTGTGAGTCTCGCTCCGGCTTCGCATCTGCTCTATATGAGAGCAGAAATCTATTTTGTGGTTTGGATAATTGCTTTTGCTAAACGAAGGGAAATAGTTCTTGGTGTCTCTACTTCAGACTCAACTGTCTTATCTTCACCTTGTTCTACATTGCGGATTGACTCTGATTCAGTTTTATCATCTTCATCTTCGTCATCTTCCATATCTAGCAACTCGCTTAAATAATCGCGAAGTGCCCTGATGGAATCTTCATCAAGTTTACGACCTTCTTTAATGGCATCTAAAGCATCAGCAATCTTCTTGCGAGCTTCTACGGATGTGGTTGGGTAGGCAGGATAGGTAACAACCGAGACGTCGCCATCAGCCAAGGACACTTCGGTCAATGTGCGCTCGCTCTTATCCTTGCTCCAATTTTGACGGATGACGCGGAAGGCAAATGACATCTGATCCACGTCGCCTCTTTGAACTAGCGTCCAAAGGTCGCGGGCTTCTTGCGTGTCAGCCAATTGAGCATCAAAGCGAAGTCCGCGTTCATCTTCAATTAGGTTCAAAGTGCCATTCTTAGTGCGAGCAAGTGGCAGACCTTCGTGATTGATTAAAAGGCGCACATCGGGTAGTTCGGTTAAGGTTTTGCGGAATGCGCCTGGTGCGATTCTCTCTTTGAATGGAAGTGGCAGGCTGGCATCGTTGAAAACGGCGGCATAGCCTGAGAGTGTCATCACGCCATTTTCACTTCGTGCTTCGACATCCTGCACTGTGTAAGTGCGGCGTTCGATTTTCTTCATCTTGCTCCTTGAGTTGATTTCGCCCCCTGGTTCGATGTTTTCACTGAGTGATACCGCAATCATTTGACTGATGGCATCGTCTTTGCTTGAGTGGCATCCAATCGTTGTATACGAGCCATCTGATTCTTCTTTGACAGTTGCCCATCCGTCGCAATCATCTTGACCGGCTGAAATGTAATAAGGCATTATTCGACTCCATATACAGATTCGGGACTTGCAGGGTCAATCGTTGAGACTTGCTGCAACTGGGTTGAAGGTAGTCCGGTGTGCTTGATGTTTGGCATATCAAGCGCCTTCAAGACTGCCTGTGGATCAAAGCCGACTTGGACAAGTTGAGCAATGATTTCAGCACGCAACTTCATTCCAACTTCAGGTGCATCGGCGGCGTCAATGTTTTGTAGCGGTACTCGGTGTTGATCGCCTGCCTCACCAAGCGGTGACAAATCTTCAACAGCGCGAACATCATTGAGCGATAGAAAACCTTCTCTCAAGCCCTTTGTGTAGGCATCGTAGCGTTCAATTGTGGTGCCACGAAGGAGAGCATCAAGATTAAATTTGATAAAGCCATCTGACTCTGGCAAGAGTGGAGAGAGAGCCTGCTCAATTCGCTCAAGTAGCGGGCGAAGTGAGTGCTGTACGAATGAAAGGTTTTGTGCTTCAACGGATGCAAACGACATCGCGCCAGCAACAGGATGACCCAGTAGCGAGACAGGCACGCGGAATAGGCGGGCTATTTCCTCAACCCCGAAGCGTCGTACTTCCAGCAACTGGGCATCGGCAGCATTTAGGGTAAGAGGCTTGAAGCTCGCACCACCAGTTAGCACACCGATCTTGCCCGCTCTATATGGGCCAGTATGAGTGATGTTCCAGTCGCGAGCTAAGTCAGTGACTTGCTCTTCGGTCATATCACCTGGCGTTTCAATAACACCACCAGGGTTGGCGGCATTACCAAAATATGAAGCGGCATAAACTTCAGCTGCCATTGCTGATCCGAGCGTTACTCTGGCGGCGCCAATTGGGCCAAGGCCGAGCAATTGCCCAGGAAGTCTAAAGAGCGGAATGTGGACGATTTCATTTGGGCCAAGCAAGAATGAGAAGTTTCCATAGGTATCGCGGATGCGATATTGAACCGGCTCACCTGGCACCGGCCTTTCAACTCTGACATCGCGAGGATTGAGGCAGTAAAGCTCTAGGACTTCGCCCATATCGTCAGTAACTTTGAGGATGAAGGCGTTACCTTCTAAATTAAGTGAGGCAATAATTTGCTCATAGAACTCAAGGCGAGTCGTCTCTGGGTTTGGATTGTTGACCCAGTTTGGAGTCTCGCCATAAACATTGGCATAAGAGATTCGGTTGCGACCACGGCGAACATAGGCGCCAAGTGGCAGGCTTGAGATTGTGTCGCCAAGTAAGCGAACGCAGGCATAGACAGTGCTCATCCGAACGGCAGTCTCAGGGTTGACATCGACACCGGCAGGAGATGCGTAGGCAGGTCTGCCTGGAATCAATGGCTCAACGAACTGATTTTGTGCTCGTTTCTCGCCTGAATTGCGTAATCGTTTAGATAGGCTCATTTGCCTGCCTTTTCTTTTAGTTGATACCAACCATCATCCCAAAGGGTTGATAGAGTGCTGAAATAATCCTCATAGCGTTTTGCTATGACTTCAAGTGAATAATTTTTTATTGCGTGCTGACGAATTTTGCCTCGATCTAATGTTTTGACTTTTTCTGCCGCATCCATAAACTCTTGAAGGGTTCGGCAGCGGTAGCCAGTCAAACCATTGATGTTGGTTTCGGTAAATGCTCCCCAGTCGGTTGTTATTGTCGGAGTGCCACAGGCTTGGGCTTCAATCACCACATTGCCAAATGGCTCTACATAAAGCGTTGGGGCAAACATCGCAATTGCCCCGCCAATTAACTCTGCGCGACGCTCTGGGCCAACAGAACCTACGAATTCGCCATAACCTTTTTGCTCGCCAGGACCGGCAAGGATTAAGCGCTTTCCTAAACGCTCACAAACTTCTTGAGCGATGTTAAAGCCTTTGCGCTCAATCAAGCGACCAAGATAAAGGTAATAATCGCCATCGCCATTTCCAAGCGGAAACATCTCTGGCTCTAAGTAGCCAGGAATCACTGTGTCAAAGAACTGGCCATCAACTGTAGTTGGGTTTTTCCATCCGGCATAAATGCTATGCATCCAGGCATAAGATTCAAAGACCCGATATTTACTAAAGACTCCACCGTAGCCAACTCCAAATTCCACGCTTATGTGGTTTGGGTAGGCATCGGCAATTGCCTTATGTGCGTAACCGCCAATCAAGCAGATAAAGTCTTGCGGCTGCAAATGGCTTTGCATCAGCCGAATCACATTGGTGTTAAAGATTCGCC
>QXGG01101628.1_pt1 | contig 12642 bp, 14 predicted proteins | sample 1982491 | NCBI WGS metagenome assembly QXGG01 (sample SAMN09924614, study PRJNA488089) | Wastewater metagenome, whole genome shotgun sequencing project. | isolation source: South African research farm wastewater | place: South Africa: Irene, Agricultural Research Council, Animal Production... | reverse complement strand
GCCCACAACTTCGAACTACGCTCGAGGCAGTCATGACCTCGACGCGCAAGCCCCGAACCACCCCTGCGAAGCCCAACAACAGCGACGACAGCACCCCAAATGTGGGCAACAACCCACAAGAGAGTGTTATCTTCCCCCCTTCGACACAAAATCGAGCGCTCGGCCATGGTGTCGGGTTGCGATAGGCGCGCTGTTGGGCGTCGGATGATCCCCGGGTCGTATTCCTGTCCAGGTACTTGTGGGGCACCCACCTGACCTGTTTGCGAGCTCAATCGAAGTCGAAATCACCGGAAGACTCTGCGGCGTCATCGGCCATCAAGTCGATCGCTGAACCGGCATCGTGCCAGAGGCAGAGAGTCCAGGCGAAGAGCCCAATCGATGAGACAGCTTCGATCACCCGATTCCTCCAGATGAACAAGGTGATCAGGAACAGGCTCAGTGTTTGATCGCTCACGCTGAGAAACGCAGGAATGAGCACACTCACGACAACTCCGGATGACAGCAGAGCCATTTTGGCTGCCGGCAGACGGAACGCGTGCGTGTCACGTCGGTACACGGCTTCACTGACGTCCTGCATGACAGCCCGCATGCTCTCGTCGTTCTTTCGGTCCTTCTCCCTCATGCGTTCACGGTTCGCTCTGTTTGCTCGATTCTGAGCGGCCAAAAATTCGAGTGATGCAGTCCGTGCAGTACGGAAGTATGACAATCCGATAGCGGCGCAGATTGTGACCACACCGATCAAACCAACGATCTGGGAAGGCCCGGCGATCACAACGAGGAGGGCCGAATAGGCGAGAGCCTGAACTGAGTTCGATACCAATCGCGCCCAACCCTCGAGGAGGTATCTCTCGGCCATCAGTGTGCGGGTCGTCAACCCTCTCTGATCTTGTTGTTGATCCGAATACTGACGGAGTCGATGTCGAACGACCACGGCATCGAAGGCGCGCAGCAGGCTCTGGATCACTGACGCCATGGTCAGCAACAGGGCTGCCATCAAAAGGATCGACACCGTCGAGTCCGGGCGGTCGATGTGAAGAGGTCCCCATGAAATCCACTGCCCGGGTGCCTGACGGCGGGTGACAGAATGCGCAGCCCCGAGGGTCGCAGCAAGCACGAATGTTCCTGTGACACTTGCGCCACTCGCTGCAAGAGTCACACGAGACGCCGAGCGAACCCACATGTGAAACGATCGTTCAGCAGGGTCGGCTGGACTGCTTGGCGCAACGCTCATGGGAGAAAACTTGGATCACCAAGATATTCCGCGATGACGTGATCGTATGGAGCTTCCTTTTCGACGAGTGAATCGATGAGAGTTTTTGCCTGATCCAAGGCGTCTTGTAAGGGTTTGGAGAGAGCAACACTCACGCGCGATCTCTCGGGGGTTTCTTTTCCAGTCAGCTCGTGGAGGAAGCCATCGAGTTGCGATGTGGGAACAACCCGTAAGGCTCCGCTCTCGAGAGCATCGCGGAGCACACTGGTGGAACGGTCGAAGACCTCTGAAAGGAGGAAAGGAATTCCAGGACCGTGCACGCTGAACGCACGGAACCATGCTTCGCCATCGATGACTCGACCATTGCGATAGTGAGTGGAATCCAGTAGGTACCCCGAGAGGACCCTTATTTGATGGGGAGTCAGGTCTATCTCGCCCGAGTTGTATCTTTCGGCTTTGAAGACTTGTGTCCAATAGTCCGTGAACATCGACACCAGGCGCGCACGCACAGGTCTGACGGTGGTAACCAATTCGAAAGATGCGCCGGCTCGGGAAAGTTCGTCCAACATCCAGCGGACAGACCGGTATTGCTCATGTCCGAAACTGAGAAAAAGTGGTTTCTTGGAAGTGACGTCGGTTCGAATTTGCGCAAGATGCTTTCCGAGATCCTGTCGGCATTCTGTCAAGCCGCAGGTGCATATATTTGGGTCGCCTAAAGAATTCAGAATTTTGACTTTTGTCCATTTCGAGGACGATTTGACATTGGCCTCGATTGAGGAACCACCCGTCTTGGGGAGATGTAAAAAAGCCACTGCCCGCGGAGCATGCTCTGCCGCAGCCAGAATCGATTCGGCATAGAAATCCCAGTTGGCCACGGAGTCGTCAGTCATCATGTCCGACTTTCTATCTCGAGTTTCAAGTCCCCATCGATTGTTCCTTTTGCGTGAAGCATCCATGGCGTCGTTCGCTCTTTTGCACACTGGAGCGTCAGCCTCTCTTGCGTGCACAAGTGCTGTGCATCCGTGATCGAGAGAGTGCGGGTACTGAGATTCACTATTCCTGCGGTGGGCACGAACCTGTGTTGCGCGAGTTCCCACGACTTGGCGAGGTTTACGGGCAGAGAAGCACTCTCTGCTGCGTCGGTGAGACAGTCGAACGCATACTCAGGCCGTTCTCGGATCTTCCAAAGTAACGAAGGGATCCACGTGGTCGACAAGAACTCACGGAAGCTGGGGTCACCCACGCCGTACAGTGCGGCACCGTTGAGATGGCGATGCATCGTTGGGACCAGGGTCGGGATGAGGCTTGGGTGGGGACGCCCGCCGATCATCCATGCACCGGAGTTGCGTTCGACGAGATCACGTACGACGCCAGCCGGGTCACGACCGATGGGGTACGTGTCCGGTTCAACGGCGAACACCCACTGGTGCGGATGGGCTTCGGAGAATGCCTCGAGTACCCGAAAGAACTGAAAGTTGGGCCCGGACTTCGTGCCCCACGGTGACCACGGCAACCGCGGATGCGTTGCTGCGAAATGTCGATCGATTCGACTGGGCAGGCGCAGTTCGTGCCAGCAGAACTCGACGGGCTCGCTTCCCAAGGTATCGAGCCCGGTGGGCTTCGGCGACGATGACCAGATGCATGCAACTGGGTGTGTGGATTCAGGGCAGAGAGTGCGCGCCCACTCCGCAGCCAACTTCAGTGGACGTGTACTCATCGTCCCGGCCCACACCATCATCACGCGCACCGTTGTTTCTGTCATCGAAGTGGTCATGATGCGATCAGTAGTTTTCCACTTCAAGGATGGTGAACTCGTAATCCCTGAGCGACCTACCAGTCAGCCATGGATTTCCGGCGGAGCGGGTGAGAAAACGAGTCAGGGCGGCAAGCAATTTCGATCGGTCGATTCCGAGCCAAAGAAGCGATCGACTGACGATCAACCTCCTGCCCGAGGCGCGCAAGTGTGCGAGGACAGTGGCATAGATGTTGTGGAGAACGCCTTGAGCGCCTCTTCTACGAGACCACCTCCACAACTGTGCCCTTGAACGAGATGTGGCGACAACATGACCGAGAGGATCGATTTGACCCGTGATGGATTCAACGTTGATCGTCGGGACGATGTACCCACTGACTTCGGGAACAACTGTCGCCACCAGGGGATAGAGGGCTACCGGAACTCCAGCCAGAGGGAATCAGCAAGTTGTAGCCTCGCCTGTCTGCCAGACGAGGTCGGCAACACATGTGTGATGTCGGCGAACGGTGCCCCAGGTCCGAGCAACACGTTGCGGTATCGATACGAGGTGCGGAGAAACGAACGACGATGCATCGAATGATGATGGAGCGACCCAATGATTCTGGTGATCCCATGTTCCATGGGGTATCGGACGCACGACACCAGCGCATCGCAAATGATCAATGCCAGCACCGTTGGTATCGAGGCATGTGCAAGACGCCCGTCGGTCAAAGTGATCACTGCGGTTGTTGACGTGTGAGATGTACATGCTTCATCGATGGCAGAAAGAGCTTCGTGAGACAGGGCTCCTCCGGGGCGGCTCAAGTACCGGTCTGCCAGCGGAAGAGGCGGTGGATCGGCTGTTCGATCGCTGTGCTGATCGACAGCACGCTGCCGATGACACATGTGTCGAATGTGGAGGGCCAACGAGTTCTCTGCGATAGCGGTGTCCGACTCTCGACCAGCCTGACGACTGGTTTCAAACCCCGCCTCATTTTCGTGGTGGGCTTCGAACCATGTGCCCCCGTTCGGACCGAGGGACCAGTAGGGAGAATGGATCCAATCGAGGATTGCGGCCTCGATCAGATGAGCGTCATCCCCAACCAATTGGATGGAGTGCACCTCATCGACTCGCAGATTCACAAGCCTCTGATATTCGAGTCATGGTTCCCGCTGTTATCGAAAACATTGTAAGGCAACACAGAATTGAGATAGTAGTAGTTGCAAGAGGTGTGCTGGAGAGGGATCGGCGGTTGCTCCGCTCAATCAGCCCCGACCTTGGTTCCGGTTCCGATCGAAAACACCCACGTATTTGAACAAGTTGTACAGAGATGCCCGCGACCTGGCGTCCCAGGGATGTTCGGGCAACTTCGTAGACATCGGTCATCTCGCCGCCTCCAGATTCATCGGAGGCGGACGCTCGCTGTTGGCGTTACGAACGGCGCGTTCGAGCTCGGGGTCGACAGTGTCGGCTATGTGGCCGTTTGGGACGACGATGAAGGTACGACGGTGACGGTCACCTTCGGATCCTCAGTCACAGATCCGGTCCTGGTCATGGGAAACCTCGATGAAGGCACCGTCACCCTCGACTTCGCCTTGCCGACACTGACTGTGCTTCCCGACACCCTCTGAACGGGGCGCTGATCTGCCGGTCTTGGATGTCGAATTCAGGTTCGATTTCATACATGAAATACAAACAGTTAATGTTCACTGAATGGTTGGGCAACCGTTATTGAACCGTTCTTTTATCGTGTCTCGGATCAGCACCCGATTGGTGCTCTTGGCATGTGTTGTACTCGTCGGAGCAACGACGATGACGTCGTCGCCGGTCCAGGCGGATCCAGCACCATCTGCATGTACCGAGGAGACGGATTACACCGTGTCGAGTGTGGGCGGATTGGACACGGTCACGTTCTCGAATACGGCGACTCCATGTACGTTCACGATTCCTGCGGGGACGACGTCTGTCGACTACCTGCTGGTCGGCGGTGGCGGTGGCGGCGGCGGTGGAGGCATGACTTTTTCGCAGTGTGGGGCCGGCGCCAATGTGCAAAAGCCCGGTGGTGGCGGCGCGGGCGGCGGCGGCGGTGTGGTTGCCACGGGAACGACAAGTGTGACACCGGGAGCCTTGATCCAGGTTCAGGTCGGTGCCGGCGGCGGAGGCGGTCAAGCAGCCGGATGTGGAAACGGATCGCAACCGGCGAATTCGTCCGATGGCGCTGGCGGTGTTGGCACTGATGGTGCGGACAGCATCCTCGGCGCGACGTCGGCTGGTGGCGGCACCGGTGGTTCTGGCGGGTCTGCGAACGGTGCCGGGGGTGCCAGTGGAGGATCGAGTGGCGTGCTGCCCGGGGGAACCAACCCCAACACCGGTGCTTGTTCGACGACGCCGACGACCCCGATTTGCTACGCAGCTCCTGGTGGTGCTGGATCCGATCAAGCGGGCACGAACCCGACGACGAGTGGCGGAGCAGGTGGCGCAGGAACCTTGGTGCTGCTGACAGGATTGACCTACGGCGGTGGTGGCGGTGGAAGTACGCGCCATCCAGACATTCCACCTGCGGGCTCCAGGGTCGGTGGAGTCGGAGGTACAGGTGGCGGTGGCGATGGTGCTCTCATCGTCGCTGTTCCTGGCGACGGCGAGGGCGGCACCGATGGCCTGGGTGGCGGTGGCGGTGGCGGCAGTGGCAATGGTTCGACTGCTGCAGGAAACTCGAACGCCGGGTTCGGGGGTGCAGGCGGCGACGGAATCGTCGTGTTGCGGTATGTCACGCCCACCGATGTCGTTCCACCATCAAGATCTGGTCCGTCTGTCGACTTCGATCTGACGGGATATCTGCGCAGCGAACTCCCCGACACGGCCTGACGAGTCGCACGAGACGCGCGTTTCGGTCTGGAGCGTAATCGCGATGTTCGTGCGTGGCTCGCGGGACTGTGGCTCGTAGCGGGGAACTAGCATCACCACATGGCGGACTTCGAAACCTGGCGGTGGATCTGGTTGATCGTGATCGCCGGCTTCCTCGTCGGCGAGATGTTCACGCCGGGCACGTTCTTCTTCCTGCCTTTCGCAGTCGGAGCGCTCGGTGCTGCGATTGCTGCTTTCGCCGGGGGTTCGATCGGTCTGCAATGGGTGCTGTTTCTCGGCCTGTCAGTGATCACGTCTCTCTCGTTCATTCCGCTGCGAAAGCGCCTCGATCGCATCGAACCACCGATGGGCGTCGGTTCACAGCGCATCCTGCACCAAGAAGGTGTCATCACCGCGGCCATTGCAGCGGGACCGAACGGGAGCGGAACGGTTCGAATCGGCCGTGAAGAGTGGCGTGCCGAATCCGTGGATCAAAGTGCAATCCCCGACGGGGCGATTGTCAAGGTCGTGGACATCCGGGGGACCGGTGTGCTCGTCGAGGTACAACCAACCACAGAGGGAGCCACGTCATGATCGTCGCTATCGTCGCTGCAGCAGTCTTCGTACTGTTTCTCGTGTTCTTGGCCTCTGCGGTCAAGATCGTCCGTCCGTATCAACGCGGAGTCGTCGAAAGACTCGGCCGCTACTACGCAACTGCTGATCCGGGTCTGCGTTTGATCCTGCCGTTCATCGACAAGTTGCGCATCGTCGACATGCGCGAACAAGTCATCGATGTCCCGCCGCAAGAGGTCATCACGTCGGACAACGTCGTGGTGAGTGTGGATGCCGTCATCTACTACGAACCGACCGATCCGCAACGGCTGATCTACAACGTGGCCAACTTCATGCTCGCGATCACGAAACTCGCTCAGACGAACCTGCGCAACCTGATCGGTGACATGCAGCTCGATCAGGCGCTCACATCACGCGACAAGATCAATACCAACCTGCGCGAGATCCTCGACGATGCCACCGACACCTGGGGTGTGCGCGTCAAGCGCGTCGAGATCCAGCGCATCGATCCGCCCGTCGATGTGATGAATGCGATGCACGAGCAGATGAAGGCCGAGCGCACCCGACGTGCCACCGTCACCACCGCCGACGGTCATCGCCAAGCCGAGATCACTCGAGCAGAGGGCGAACAGCAAGCAGCAATCTTGCGCGCCGAGGCCGTGCGCCAACAGCAGATTCTCGAGGCCGAGGGTGCTGCTGCGGCCGTGCGTGCTCTCGCTGAAGCTGAAAAGTTCAAGCAGATCGCCGAGGCAGAAGGCGAGGCCGAAGCAATCCGTTCGGTGTATGCCGCCATCCACGAGGGTGACCCGACGAACGACCTGATTGCGATCAAGTACCTGGAGGCCCTGGGAGCCATCGCCAATGGCCAAGCCACGAAGATCTTCGTGCCGGCCGATATGGCCAATGTGCTGGGGTCCATCGGCGGCATCGCCGAGCTGTTCCGGGGCGACGATTCCGCTCAGGCGACGCCGATTCAGTAGTTGGCGGTCGAGGGTCTCGGCCAGCCCAGGGAATCATGGTCGTGCCGGAAGTCACTGTTAGTCTCGTGACACTCTGGACGTAGGGGAGGACGGACAGGGGACGAAGGTTCCTTCGTGGCCCGCGGGCCGGCAATTCCCTCCGTGTACGACCAGGAGGTCACATATGACGAAGAAGACGAGCAAACGGCTCGCACTCCTCGCCGGCGTGTCGCTCGTTCTTGCTGCCTGTGGTGGCGACGACGGAGACGACGCAGCGCCGACGTCGGAGGCACCGACATCGGAGGCACCGAGCGGAAGCGAAGCCCCATCTGGTGACGTAGCGATGAAGGTCACCTATGAGTTGGCCGATACAGCGAAGTGGGAAGACGGTTCGCCGATCACGACAGCCGACTTCGAGTGCACCCGTGCCGCAGTGATGGGTACACCGGGCTCATTGAGCACGGTCGGCTACGACCAGGTCGTTGCCGTGGAAGAAGGAGACTCGCCATCGCAGGTGGTCGTGTCGTTCAGTTCCACGTACGCACCTTGGAAGGGGTTGTTCTCGGGTCTGCTCAAGGCAGCCGCGATCGAGGACTGTAATGACGTCTCCGAGTCATTCGATGGCACAATTCCGTTCACCGGAAACGAATGGTCGATCGAGAGCTGGAGCAACGAGCAGTTGATCCTCGTGCCGAACGAGAGCTACGAAGGCCCGCGCAAGCCGACGGCCAGTCGTGTCGTCGTCGTACCTGCTGAAGACGGCATCACGCCTCTGAAGGCTGGTTCGGTGGACTTCATCTTCCCGCAGGCCTACACGGGCATCGACGCCGAACTTGCAGACCCGAATGTCGAATTCGACAGCGCTCTCGGTTCATCGTTCGAAGGCTTCTACTTCCAGTCGTACCAGGGCCCGTTCGCTGACCCGGTGTATCGCGAGGCGTTCAGCAAGTCGATCGACCTCGACGCGGTGTACGAGCAGATCTATGCGCCATTCGCTCAGGGTGCAGGCCTTCTGACATGTGGTCCGATCGCCCCTGGCCCGTACTGTGACGGTGTCTTCACCGACACGTACGATCCGGAAGGTGCAGCGGCCCTCCTCGAGGAGAACGGCTGGACCAAGGGAGCCGACGGCTTCTGGGCAAATCCCGATGGTGAAGTGCCCGAAGTCCGCTGGATGGTCAACACCGGCAACACTCGTCGTGAGAGCACACAGGAATTCCTGATTCCTCTGCTCGCAGAAGCCGGCTTCAATGTGCGAGCCGACAACTGTGAAGCTCTGCCGTGTGTGTTTGAGACACGTCTGCCTTCGCTCGACTATGAGATGGGCATGTACATCAACGTGACCGCTCCGGATCCGGCATACCTGTCCACTTGGGCGTGTGACCAGATCCCGACCGAGGAGAACGATTTCCAGGGTCAGAACAGCAACGGATGGTGCAACGAGGAGGCGACCGAGTATTTGAAGGCAGCCGACCTCGAAGTCGACGAGGCCAAGCGGACCGAACTGATCAAGCAAGCAATTGCCCTGATGGCCGAGGACCACATCATGTTGCCGTTGCTACAGTTCCCGAACATCGGTGCCTCGCGTACCGACAAGTTGTCGGGTGCGTTCGCCGAACTGGCGAACTACCAGGCCATCGGTGACTGGTATCGCTGGGTCGACGTGGACGGCGATGGCACGATCATCATCGGCGCCGAGCAGTTCCCCACGCCGGACTGCGCAAACCCGATCACGGAATGCGCCAACTCGTCGTGGTACATGTGGATGGTTGCAGGGCCGGTTCTGCCCGGTGCCTACCGTACGACAGCTGAGCAGACCTTCGTTCCTTCGGAAATTCTGAAGGGTGAAGCGACGGTCGAAGTCCTCTGAGGACGAGCTAGTGAAGTGGTTGGGGGTGCCCTTTCTGGGCACCCCCAATTTCTATGTCCGATAGTCCGGGAGTGGCATGTTCCGCTATGCAGTGAAGCGAATTCTGTGGGTCGTGCCGATCCTCGTGATGATCACGTTCATCGTGTACGTCGCGGTTCGGATCGGCTGGAACCCTGTCGCGTCCTACAAGCGGGCCAATCCGCGAGCGAGCCAGGAAAAAGTTCAGCAGTACATCGACGTCAACGGTCTGTATCCAGGCTTCACCGGCTATATCCGCGGGTACCGCGAGTGGCTCTGGAGTTTCGTCCAAGGCCCCGACAACTGGCCGCGTTCGATCAAGGGTCGGGCACTGGTATACCCGCAATTGCGCTATGCGTTCTTCAACACACTGCGACTCGCAGGCATTTCTGCTGTTCTCGGCATCGTCTTCGGCATGATGCTCGGCATCCTGGCGGCGCGCAAGCCAGGTGGCGCGTTCGACTCGGTCGTCAACGGGAGCGCATTCTTTCTCGGGGCGATCCCGCCATTCGTCTCGGGCGTGGTTCTCCAGTTGGTCTTCGCCGTCAATCTCGGATGGTTGCCGACAGGCGGCGTCTATCCGCCAGGCCACCAAGGCTTCGACCTGGGACTCATGACGAAACATCTCATTCTTCCCGTGGCAGTCGTCGCAGTCCAGACGATCGCGACCTACAGCCGCTACATGCGGGCATCTCTGATCGAGGTCTCGACGTCGGATTACATGCGCACCGCTCGCTCGAAGGGGATCTCCGAGACTGCAGTGCTCATGCGCCATGGTGTGCGCAACGCGCTCATTCCGGTGGTCACGATCGCCGGTATCGATCTCGGCGCTCTGCTCGGCGGGCTGATCATCACCGAGAACATCTTCAACTACCCCGGCATGGGGGCGTTCTTCATCAAAGCTTCGACCACGGGTGACTTCCCGCTTCTCATGCCGTACTTGGTCATCATCGTTCTGTCGGTGCTGGTGTTCAACTTGATCGCCGACTTGCTGTATGCAGTTCTCGACCCGAGGATCCGCCTTGACTGAGGCCCTGCGCTCCCGCTCGCTCGATGCCGCCGAAGGCCTCGATATCACGCAGATCTCGCCGCGTCGCATGGCGTGGCGTCGATATTGGCATCACAAGGGTGCGGCGGTGTCGACGGTGATCATGGCGATCATCACGATCGTGGTGGTGTTCGCGCCCTTCACTGCCCGGTACGGCATCAACCAGCAAGTGCTCGAGATTCGCGACGGCAACAACATCTATCTCAGTCCTCGGTCGATTGCTTGGTTCGGTACCGATGACATCGGTCGCGACATGTATAGCCGCCTCATCTGGGGAGTGCGGACGTCGCTGTTCATCGGCGTTGCGGCAGCAATCTTCTCCGTCGTGATCGGCACCACTGTGGGTGCGATTTCGGGTCTGCGCGGCGGACGGTTCGACGACATCGTCATGCGTGTGACCGACATCTTCTTGGCATTCCCATTTCTGATCTCGCTCATTCTGTTGCGTGAATTCATGGGCGGAATACCCTGGCTCACGGGGATCATCGGTTCGAAGTCTTCGATTCGCTTCATCATCTTCCTGTTCGCGTTCTTCGGATGGATGGGAGTTGCCCGACTCGTGCGCGGTCAGGTGATGGCCTTGAAGCAGCGTGAGTTCATCGAAGCGGCGCGAGCAGCCGGAGCATCCAGTGCGCGCATAATCCTGCGCCATCTTCTCCCCAATTCGATCGGACCGATCCTGGTGGCTCTCAGTTTGTCCGTCATCGGAGCGATCGTCGGGGAGTCGACATTGTCGTTCTTCGGTTTGGGTCCACAGGCAGGCGAAAATTCGACGTCTCTCGGGCGCCTGGTGGAGTTGTCCCAGCAGGGAGCCAAACAGGGGAACTGGTGGCTTGTCGTGTTCCCGTGCGGATTTCTCGTGCTTCTCGCCGTGTGTATCAACTTCATCGGCGACGGTCTGCGCGATGCCTTCGATCCGAAACTCGATACGGGGTCGTCGTCATGACCGCCCCTGTTCTCCAAGTGCGCGATCTGCACGTCGAATTCCGCACCCAAGCAGGTGTGGTTCAGGCGGTGCGCGGCGTCGACTTCGATCTGCATGCGGGGGAGACATTGGGAGTCGTCGGAGAGAGCGGTGCCGGCAAAACGGTGTCGTTCCTCGCGCTGCTCGGGCTCTTGCCACGCTCGGCCAACGTGTCCGGCCACGCACTCCTCGGAGACTTGGATCTCATCGAAGCCAATCGCCGTCAGATGCGCAGTGTGCGCGGTTCCCAAGTGGCGATGATTTTCCAGGATCCGCTGTCGGCGTTGAATCCGGTCCAACGAGTCGGAAGTCAGATCGTGGAGATGATTCGAGCGCATCAATCATTGTCTGCTTCCGACGCATCGAAACGAGCCGTCGAGTTGCTCGACATGGTAGGGATTCCTCAGGCTGCCGAGCGATCGCGGCAGTTCCCACACGAGTTCTCCGGCGGAATGCGACAGCGCGTCATGATCGCCATGGCGATTGCCAACAACCCGCGCATTCTCATTGCAGATGAGCCGACGACCGCTCTCGATGTGACCGTGCAGGCTCAGATTCTCGAACTGATCGACAGTCTGCGCAAAGAGCTCGACATGGCAGTCGTCATGATCACACATGACCTCGGTGTTATTGCCCGCGTCGCAGATCGTGTGCAGGTCATGTATGCGGGACGAATCGTCGAGGAGAACGAGATCGACGATATTTTCGCTCGCCCATGCCACCCGTACACCGAGGGTCTGCTGCTGTCGTTGCCGCGAGTCGGCCAGGGCAAACTCGTCCCGATCGCAGGTTCGCCGCCGAACATGATGAAACCGCCATCGGGGTGCGCATTCGCCGCTCGATGTCGTCTTGCCGATGATCGGTGCACACATGAGATGCCCCAGCTCGAGACGATTCAGAGCGGTCGGACAGCATGTTTCCACGCGGAAACTCTCGTGTCGGAGGCAGCGCATGGTTGAGCCGCTGATCGAAGTGACCGATCTCGTCAAGACGTTCCCGGTCGCGCAAAGCCGCGGTCTGCGGCGCACGATGTTCGAGGTACAGGCTGTGAGTGGCGTCTCGTTCTCGATCGCCCCTGGGCAGACGCTCGGACTGGTCGGGGAGTCGGGTTCGGGCAAGACGACCGTAGGTCGGTCGATTCTGCGTCTCATCGAACCGACATCCGGTTCCGTCCGATTCGCAGGTCAAGAGCTTGTTGGCATGAAGCGGCGGGACTTGATGACGGTTCGCCGTGACATGCAGATCGTCTTTCAGGATCCGTATGCCTCGCTCGATCCGAAAATGACAGTTGGCGTGTCGATCGCAGAACCTTTGGTCGTTCAGAAGGATCTGGGTGATCATCAAGAACGGGTGCGCGAACTGCTCGAACTCGTCGGTTTGTCGGCTGATCATGCACAGCGTTTCCCTCATGAGTTCTCGGGAG